>Ga0247733_1000157_pt1 | contig 86459 bp, 96 predicted proteins | sample UWRJL043104R2_FD_180932 | JGI IMG/M metagenome (GOLD analysis project Ga0247733, IMG submission 180932) | Plant litter microbial communities from Arlington Agricultural Research Station in Wisconsin, United States - UWRJ-L043-104R-2 | ecosystem: Environmental > Terrestrial > Plant litter >... | reverse complement strand
GCAGCAGAGGGGGTGTTTGTATGTGGGCAAACGGGGGCAAGCAGCCTGGGAGCGGACGGAGCGGCCGAATGTGTCCTTCATTCAACTCGAACCATGGGCAGGGGGTTGTCGGACGTCGAGGTCTGGCGCATGTAACTGAGGGGCGGGGGTCACATAGGGCAGGATGCGCTCTGTTGCGAGGATGACGCAGCGGCGTGGGGAGCTGCAACAAAGGCCGGAATTGAGAGCGCGGGCGCGGACGCGGACGCGGCTGACAGTACTTGTATGCGAGCCGGCCATGCTCGATTCTCCCGCGCAGTCGACACGTGGAGAGTTGCGAAACAGAGAACACGGGCGTTTCGGGCAGCCTCAATCTGCTGGTAATGACTGTGCGCTCACGCGGCAGCGTCAGGCAGTCTTTGGACGAGGCTACAATCTGGGGCAACGCCCAACTCTCCGACGTTACACAGCGTGTGCGTGCCCACGGCTGTTGCATAGGCCAGGTCATCCACCCGTCAAAGTCACAGAGAAGCACGGCGCGGGATAGCGCCGGTAGCCAGTGCCGTCGAGATGAGTCCCGAGATTCCGCCCTGCAAAGGCAAGTCTGCATGCATTGCTATCTTCCTACATGTCAAGCCAGGCTTGATGGTGCCGCTGCGATATCTGGACGTTCAAGCGCTGAATGCACACGCTGAAATTACACGGGAGACTGTACTGTTCTCCCAAGTGGCCTCCTTGGACCGCATTTGTACAAGTCCTGAGCAAAGTCCTAAACTCCGTGATGCTGGATGCTCGTGCCAACCTTCTACAGCACATAATCGTACAAGAATGATAACAGCTGCCTTTCTACCCGCTTGCCCGAGTGTTGAGAATGAGGGCGACGATGAGTCTGTCAACGTTAGCAGGAGCCGTGGTTGGCACCCGTATAGCACTCACCCGTACAACCCCAGCACTTCGGCGAAAATGAGGATCAGAACCATGCCCACGAAAATCCTCGACTGCTGCATGTACGCGCGGACGCCCTGTGCGAGTCAATATATGCCCTTTGCCCTTTCATCCGAACTCCTATACGTACCACGTCGCCGACAATTCCAATGGCGTAACCGGCAGCCAAACCAGTCAGCCCTACCGACAGCCCGGCGGCCATGTGCATGAACCCTGCGTACAAGGAGTAGTTCTTCTGCGGCGGAGGTCTTATGTCGCTTGCGATGAGGACGGAAATGACGAGGGCGTACACGGCCAGAATACCAGACATGACCACGGGGATCAAACACTAACATGCGTCAGCCAGGCCTCGGAAGCTGCAGCGCAGACAGCACACCTTCATGATCAGATCCGGCCTGTAAGTACCCACGCCCGCAATTCCAATGCCCGACTTGGCCGTGCCGTAGGCAGCTCCAGCACCTGTTCCGGTCAGCGGCGGCGACATCGAGGGATACACTCCAGCTACGCACATCCGAATATCATCTAGAAGGGTCAGGGATCAGTTCGAAAGCTATCGTGCGATATGGAGACTTACGGCGAACGCAATACCGCTCTGCGTGCTGTTAGCTGGAGTCCTTGACGCTGTCACGACCATGACGTACCATGCCAAAGAACGGCGCGAAGCTCGGCGTGAGTTCGTTGTCCATCGTTTATGTATGCTCTGCGTCCGTCTGGTCGCTGGGAGATGGGGGTGAGGTGGCTGTCACAGCGTTGGTGATAGGGATTGGGAGTGTCAACGAGAGACGAACAACTCGTTCGTGACGCCGCCAGCGCGGCGGCCCGTGCAACCAACCAGCCAAGACCAAGACTCCAACACCAGCAAGCAACCTCCCCTCCACCCCCGAGCCCGTAGCATCCGGCGCTGCTCATCCGCCATTCCATATCGCCCGCGCCTTTCCTTTCGCCTTGCCCAGTCGAGCGGTGCCCCCTCGTCCCCAGCACCGAGCTGCCGAATAAACCCCTCGCCGGGCCTGTAGCCAGGGAGATAATCGTCGTACCTCCGAGAGCACACAACACTTGCCTTTGCCGTGCCGCCGGCCACAACCTCTTCCCGCACGTATTGTTCTCCTCTCCCGACACCACTACCGAGCGACACGCTCTCTCTATACCGCTGCCCAGCCGCCCGCCGCCGACCCATATTCGACCCTGCGCATCTTCGCCCGTGCAGAGAACGCGGCGATTGCTCCCAAAAACTCTTCAGACAGCACCCACGACGTGTCCGGATGTACCCCAAGAGCTAGAGCGACCTGTACAATAGAGTCTACATGGCGGACTACGGGAACCAGCAGGGGAGAGAGTACGCCCGCCCGCCCCAACATGGGCAGCCCGGCGGCGCGAGGGATGCCGCCTTTGCCAACATCTTCGGAGCCAGTCCGGCCATGGCAGGACGCTCGCAGACCATGACCTCGCAGTCACCCATGCGTCCGAATGATCGCGCCGCCACAATGTCGAGCCAGACGGCCGATATGATGCAGCGTGCCCCGCCCATGCGCCAGCCAGTGAATGGCTACGAGCGGCGTCCGCCTCCTGCACAGTACGATCAGCGGGGCCCTGCCAACTACGAGCAACAGCGGCCTCAAGGCTATGATCTGCCGCCAGATAACTTTAACCGCGGTCCGCCGAACGGATACCCTCCAAACCAGAGAATGCCAGACGGGCATCCCCCAAATCCACAGGCACAGCGCCAGCCGCAACCGCAATATCTCCCCAGACCTCTTCGGCCAGAGCGCACACCATACGGTCAGCCTCAGCGCTTCGATTCACGAACCTCTCCTACGGGGCAGCCCCCATTCAACAAGCCTATCCCTCAACGCTTTGCCGGTGCAGGTCCTGGTGGTCCTGGCCCTGCCATGAATTCAGACCAGTATCGCTCACAGTCTATGGCTGCGGGAGTTCCCCGCCCCCAATTCAATGCACCGGGCCCTGGCTACCAGTCACCAGCCAATACGTTCCGCCAACAGCCGTATATGAACCATATGGCGAGAACAACCGCACAGGGACGCATAGTTCCAGAACGGCCCGACGAGCGCACAATGTCCATGACCTCGTACACGAGAGACAGTGAATACGCACAGACGACGAGTGGAAGGATCATCCCCAACCATCAGAGAAGAGAATCAGGTGGCACCGAGTTGTCTGCATATGACCAACAGATGCCTTCCCCAACGCTCTCAAGTGCCGGTCCCGGAAGCAAGACCAGGAACACCAGCCAGGGCAGTATACCACAGTTGCGAACCATGTCCATGGCATCCACAGTCGTGGCACCATCAGTAGTGTCTTCAGAGCGCACTGACACAATGAGCTCAATAACGCGCCCAGGCTCTACACAGACGTTGGCGAGCAACAGGGCGTCCAGCCAGTCGCAGCAGGGACAACGCGGTGAAACTGCAATTGTCGCTCAACGTCGGTCTCCTCTGGTGTACCCAGCTCTCCTGTCTCGCGTGGGCGAAGTGTTCAAAGATCGTATCGGGCTTGCGGAGAAGGAGAAGGACGGCTTGGTGTATAAAAGTGCATTTACGGGCGCCGAGGCGGTGGATCTCATTGCCTATATCATCAAGACGACGGACCGTAATCTTGCGCTGCTCTTGGGCAGGTCCCTAGACGCGCAAAAGTTCTTCCACGATGTCACATACGCGCACCGGCTGCGTGATTCTACCAACGAAGTCTACCAGTTCCGGGAGTCTATGATGGAAGAGGCTGAAGAGGTGAATGGCGTGTTTACACTCTTGACCGAATGCTACTCGCCCACCTGTACTCGAGATCGCCTGTGCTATTCCATCGCCTGCCCGCGCCGCCTCGAGCAGCAAGCCCGCTTGAACTTGCGACCGCAGCCTGGTCTCAAACGCGCCGAATCTCATACAAGCTTGCACGAAGACAGCGGTGAGGAACAGAAACTCTGGATCAACACGGTCTCCAAAGAGGTATCGGACAGTGTGTCCGAGCAGGAGAAGAAACGACAGGAGGTTATCTCGGAACTCATGTACACTGAGCGTGACTTTGTCAAAGACTTGGAGTACCTGAGGGATTTCTGGATGAAGCCGTTGCGAAACCCAGCCACTTCACCCATCCCCGAACACCGTCGCGAGAAATTTGTTCGGACCGTCTTTTCCAACTGTCAAGAAGTCTATATGATCAATTCCAGGATGGCAGAGTCTCTCACTCGGCGGCAACAGAAAGGACCCGTGGTGGGGGAAATTGGCGACATATTCCTAGAATACGTCCCGCATTTCGCGCCATTCATCAAATACGGTGCAAACCAGCTGTTCGGCAAGTATGAGTTCGAGCACGAGAAGCGTACCAACGCACAATTCTCGCGCTTTGTGGATGAGGTCGAACGAATGAAGGAGTCAAGAAAATTGGAACTTAATGGGTACCTAACGAAACCGACTACACGATTAGCGAGGTATCCCTTGCTGCTCGAGAACATTGCAAAGTACACTGCCGACGACAGTCCCGACAAGCGAGATATCCCAGTGGCAATCAAGATGATCAAGGATACTCTGTCCAAGGTCAATGTGGAATCCGGGAAAGCCGAGAACCACTTCAATCTGATGCAGCTGAACCGCGATCTGAAATTCCGCCCTGGCGAGTTCGTCGACCTGAAGCTCACAGATGAAAATCGCCAATTAGTCTTCAAAGGCAATCTGAAGAAGACTCCAACGGAGACTACTGGAGACATAACATGCTATCTTTTCGATCACGCTGTCTTGCTTGTTCGCGTTAAGACCGTCAACAAGCGTGAAGAGCAGAAGGTATACAAGAAGCCCATCCCGCTTGAACTTCTGGTCATTGGTCAGATGGATGAGGTGATCCCCAAGCTGGGAATTGCGAAGCGGCCCTCGGCAAACCTGATGGGCAATGTAGCCAAGGGCGACGCTGCCAAACAACAAGTCTATCCCATCACCTTCAAGCATCTTGGAAAGGGCGGCTACGAATTGACACTTTATGCGAGCACGCAAATTTCACAGCAGAAATGGATGGAGCACATTGACTCACAGCAACGAAACCTGAAGGATCGAAGCAACATCTTCACGCAATCCATTCTCAACGAAGGCTTCTTCTCTGTTGCAATGAGGGTGACGTGCTCAGTCCCACTTGGTAAGTAATCATACAATTTGATGTCTTCGACGCTAACAATCGTAGATGGCGGTCGAAAACTTGCCTTTGGTACGGACAATGGTATTTACGTGGTCGATCGCAAGCCCAAAGATGCCTCGCACAAGCCACGCCGGGTGTTGGACTGCAAGGCTGTCACACAAATCGATGTTCTTGAGCAACATAACATCGTGCTCGTACTGGCTGACAAGACACTTTATTCTTACTCATTAGAAGCTCTGGATCCTGAAGAGACCCAGGCCATTGTCAAACGACCCAGGAAGATTTGCCACGCCAACTTCTTCAAAGCAGGTATATGTCTTGGACAACAACTCGTTGCGTCTGTCAAGACATCGGCTCTTTCGACGACGATCAAGGTTTACGAACCGAAAGAGAACATGGCTAGCAAGTCGAGAAAATCAGGGTTTGCGAAGATGCTGTCGACCTCGCAGGACCAGCTCAAGCCATACAAGGAATTCTATATCCCCACGGAATCGTCATCAATCCACTTTCTCCGCTCGAAGCTGTGCGTTGGTTGTGCGCGCGGTTTCGAGGTGGTAAGTCTTGAGACACTCGAAACACAATCACTTCTGGATCAAGCCGACACATCGCTCGACTTTGTTGTACGGAAGGAGAACATCAAGCCTATTCACATCGAACGTATGGCCAGCGAGTTCCTTCTCTGCTACACTGATTACTCTTTCTTCGTCAATCGGAACGGCTGGCGTGCGCGACCAGACTGGAGAATCACCTGGGAAGGCAATCCTCAAGCTTTTGCCATCTTCCATCCGTACATTCTTGCCTTTGAGCCAAGTTTTATTGAAATCCGGCACATGGAGAGCGGGGGCCTGGTCCACATCATCACAGCGAAGAATATTAGGTGGTTGCATACTTCTACCAGAGAGGTAAGTTATCGTTACAGCATGTTGTAGCATTGCTAATCCGGATTAGATCATTTATGCATTTGAAGATGAGCTAGGCTACGACAGCATTGCCAGCTTGGACTTTTGGCAAACGACGCAGAACCACAAGCCACCTATCGATGTCGGTCGCGCTCACGACAAGATTTGAGAAAGGTGGGGCAACCTGGTATACGGAACCAACTCTGAAGAGGGGCACACGCCGCGGATGACTCGTAGACGCAAAAGAACAACAGCGCCGTGCGGTCCACGGACTGAGATGTCTCGACTTTTGGACGGTATCAACCCTTCGTCCCGTTCGCCCTTGCCTCTCTGCTATCTGGATCTAGGAGACATCGGCCGCTTGTCATGGAATTGAACGAGGATAGACGGGATTCTACTTCAAAGTTCGTCCAAACCAGATTTGCTCGGGCACACCCTTTGTATTATATACATTTTGGCTAGGTTTGGGCTGATGCTCGGCGGATTTTGAGTGTGTCGCTTGGGTTGAGTGAAGCGCTTTGATAGAGCAGCGAGTTAGCGATTAAGCATTGTGTCGAATCTGCTCATGGCAATGATGAAGCGATCATGTCACCATTCTTTTGGCCTCTTTGAAAGCACACGTAGTCGAGCATGCTAATGGTGATCGGGTCATACCCCGCAGACGACACGACATGCGGATAAACATTCCCTGTGAGCTCTTAGCTCCCGCAGCTAAACAATACCACAGTTCCGAATGTTCGGAACGGAAGCTATCATCTTTCTACAACTTCCACATATACATCCGCGCCCTGTTCAGTGCCCAAAATTTACCTGACCTCTTCTATCACCTCGGCTCTTCTTGAAACAAAGCATCTACTCCTCCCCTCCCGCATCACACTAAATCAAGATGCCACCAGGCGTCCTATGGGTCTCATCCCGAATCCACCACCCCTCCACTCTCTCTACCTCTGTACCACCACTGCACGCCTCCGCATTCTGCTCTTGGTATGAGAATACACATATCCAAGAGGTCACAGCGCTCTCCGGGGTACCACGAGCGGCGCGGTATGAGGCAATTGATGAGCAGCCGGATGCGGAAGGGTGGAGTGTTAAAGCGCCTTGGTTGACTGTGTGAGTTGTTCCGTTTTGTGATGGAAATGTGGGGGCTGAGTGGAGGTCTTGCTAATGTGGTTCGAGGAACAGTTATGAAATGCCGGAGGTTGAGTTTAGGGAAAGTAAAGAGTTTAAGGGCCTAGATGGGCAGAGTCCGCCGAAGGGGGATTTGCTAGACAGGGTATTTCGGCAGGCGCGGTTTGATACGAGGTTTTATGAGGAAGTGGGGATTCTGGAAGGGACCAATGTAACCACGGGTATGCAGTCCATCTCGCACTCTTACTATCTGCCCCCATTCGAGACACGCTAATCCTCGCCGACCAGGTCCAGCCAAATTCTTGATCTCATACTCGTCATCCTCACCACTCTCCTCCGCGGAATCGACGGCTTTGCAGAAGGTCCTGGGCTTCCATCGCGTCAGGATGTATAAGGTTGTCAATGCTACGACACTGGATCAGTTTGAGAGGATAAATGCTGATGCGATGGGGTTTGTGGCACTTGTAGAGTTTGAGGGAGAAGAAATGGATGTGCGGAGTGTGAGGGAGGTTCTTAGGGATGGGGAGGCTGAGGTTGGGTGGTATAGGTTGAAGAGAGTTTATGCGTGAAAAGGGTTAAGGGAGGGAGCTGTTGGGGATGCTGATTAGCTAAAAACTGTGTATCGGGGCCCAGCATACCTAGCGATAGCTCCAAATATCCTACAGCTCCCGGGTCGCAATGACAAGAGATGATCCCGCTTCAAGTATCCAGTGTGATGGTGCGTGTGCGCAGCCTCGTTGATGGTATCTCCGACCAATTGAGGCCGGGCGGTGATGCAAGTCAAGTGCAGCTAGCATGTGCATGGCTCAACTGTCAGTGACTCGGATGGCTCCCTTCCCCGACGGAAACGCGAAGGCTTCACTTCTTGTTGCTTAAATTAGCTTACACCCACAAGTCCCATCAGAAAAATACTGCTGGTTTCCTGGACATGGACGATGCGGCATCTCATGAATCCCGCCCCCATGCGTAGGGCAACACTGACCCCACCTTTCTTCGAATTGCTCGACCAACACAAGGCTACGTCACATCTGCTTGAGCATCAAGACCAGGGAGAAAACCACTCACCCACAAATTTTCAATGGCTACGACAAGGATGATGTTAGTGCACTTGAAAAACACAGTGTGCGCTCCAATGACACCAATGCCAACATAATGCCCCTACCGCTAATGTGAGGATATTGATATATCACAGGCACTCGAGCAGCTTCTAGGATTACTGAAGGTACGCATCTAGATATCCGTTCTGACTGAGACTTACCGTACTGATCTTGGAACAGATAGCAAGCTCGGCTATCACCATATTCCGATGGTTCAGTTTTCGAATATCGTTAGCTGTACTGAACCTTCTTTGGGTCTTCAATCCCCTCGTCCACCAAGCCGTTTTGTGAGGCGCATACCTCCACTCAAAAACCGGCAGCTCAAATTGAGTTTCGGCCAGGCGTCTAGTAATGCGAATACTACCTTTCCGACCCTTTGACCGCGTTCACGGCTCCGAGAAACAGTAATGCGGGATGAGAAACGCCACTCGATCGAATGCGCAGATCTCGGCCGTCTTGGTATTGTAATATTGGGAATACCGTCCTCACTCCTATGTAATACGCTTTAGAAGCGTTCGTGGCGTAGACAGAGCGCAGTGGGTGGGAGCATGAATTCCGTCTCTGACGGCCTGGGAGTCGAGCCGTTCGGCATGGTCCGAAACACAACCTCCCTCGTTACGCCTCGCAGCTATTCTGCCTCGGTCGTCCATTCGCCTTCTCGCGCACCTGCCATCTTGGGCTGTGTAAGCAGTCTGATCCAGAACTCGAAATGATCTGAGGAACTCGGGGTGTACAAACATAGTACAGGGGAAGGACCAGAGAAGACGAAAAGGCTGGGTGGGCTGAAAATGATCTCAGATGTTGGTTCGGGTGTAGATGGTGTTGGCAAGATCGCGTTTGTGCCGGTGGGTGTGGAAGAAAGAGTAAGGAAGAGGAGGCCCTATATCTGACAAGGTTCGACGTTGCGGATGGAATTGCTACAAAGTCTGGCAAAGAGGCTTCGGACCTCATCTTGGTCTGCAATTCCTGTGTCACACTTTATCGCCGCTGTTCAGGACTATACTGACCTTCGGTAAAGCATAGCTCATCGTTTGGGCGTCTACATAGTACCAACCTCGCGCCTACCCCGTTCGCTCGCTCGTCTCGTCCTCTCCATAAACAAGGACTACCTTGTGAAGACGTGGGTTTCTTATAGCTTCCGTCACACATCATGGCGGCGTCCGCTGGTGGAGAGATATGTTTCAGTGCTGGTCCGGGAACGAGAGCCGAGCTACCGATCGCTATGATCCGAAAGCTCAGAGGGCGTATGTATTCTCATTGAGCGTGCGATTCCGTATCTACTTCACAACTAGTACCTTTCTATAGAGCACAAAGGATGCATCCTGAATTGCTGTTGTTTCTACATGGTCGCCAGCACCTTCCAATCTGGATTCTGCTTTGGAATCATACTGTGAGCATCGTTGCACGCCCGCGTGCGCATGTGCCAGCTGCACCGTGCTCGTGACACTTATGTATAGGTATGTGTCTCGTTTGGGTGGACGGCGGTCGGATAATGTTACACGCGACGGTTTGAGGTGTCTGTCTAGTGTGGTACGAAACGGCCTCAGTTGCTGGGCGGTGGTACGAAATGGCTGTTCGAAGGTGGAGAAGGACCAGACTTGTGTCATGGTGTATGCTCGACTGGTTGGGTCTTTGCAATAACGGTGAAAAGTGACGGGGCGAACGAATGATGTGTTCTGGAAAGAGCTTGTGGTCGACTACACTGCAAGGGATCAGTGTGTTCGCGAGCAAATGAGCTCTCCTGAAGAACGATCATCGCTGTCAAAACGACGACGTGATGCGAGGAGCACCTGGCCCAGTGGTCGCAACATCGGTGAAGGCGATTTGCCATAGGACTTGAGATGTCCCCACCCGCCTCCAGTACATGAATAGAACATTGTGTTCGGGTCAGCAGAGTCGCCCCCAACTTCAATTAGATGAGTCTCCGGTCCTGGGCACTATGATTCAGATTCTCATGTGCGTCATGACGCCATACGGCAATTGCTCTTTTGTACGCAAAGTCGATCAGGTTTCGCATGCCGTACAGTACATCAAGAATGCGGCTACTAGTACCGGTGCTCGTGATGCACCGGTTGTTGTGATACAGAGTTGAACGTGAATATCGGCAGTCGATCATCCCTCTGGGAAGGTCCGCATAGGCGCATATGCACAGCGCTCTCTATGCACCCTCCCACCTTTTTTATCTCCGATAGTATCGCCTTGGAGATCTGTAATAAGGGCGACCCAGACTTCGCCCTCGTGATCGGTGAATAGGCTATTGAAGAAAAGTTTATAGGCGGCCAAGTCTGCCGTGCACTGCCCATATATTATCCCTTTGCGCAACAGACATCTGTGTGATGGAGCCAAGCAAAGGCTTGTAACCTCTCCACCGACAGAGAGGATAGTTCTTGTGCGGAATAAGTTGAGCGTTGTGCAGAGCTCTTGGCTGTCGAGTGTTGACCTTGGCGTGATACTTTCGGGTTTTGGATCGGCTCTCCGATATGTTTCTCGTCTCAATACGTCAAAAAACTCGAGGTGGGGTGCGTGTGCAGACGCGTATGCAACCAAAGTCAGTAAGCAGATCAACCTTTCATGAATGTCTGTTTGCTCCATTTGGATCGGGTGGCACTCTTGCACTTATTCGGGTCCATAGATCGTCATTATCGATTGCGCGTCTTGTTCAGGATGTGGAGATTAGGCAGTCGCCTCGTGGCGGATGTGGTGAGATAATAGTAACATAGTTGCTATCTTGTCTGGAGGCTCCATGGCTCACCCACGTATCGAGGACGACATGTCTGTAGACTCCACGGCAGCTAGCTCCGCGATGCTCGTACGTGTATTCGATGTGTTGTCCACGCCAAGTGACGAGCTTTTCGTACTCAGGAGCATTACCAGAAACTCGGTTTGCGAACAAGGCACTGCCGACATCTGTTTTGGGAAGTAAGTAGCGTGCAGTCTTGCGTAAAGTTTCGCTCTTTCGCTTTCATGTCGCCAATAAAGATCCGTTCATTCCCAATCTTCTTTCTCTGCCAAGCGCGGAGGAGAACGCTCAATATACGCCAAGGAATTCCGTACTTGACACAAGACTGCCAAGGGCGGTGCAAAGGAAGGTTGTACCAAGTGAGGAATTTGGCGGTGAATTATGGAATAGTGCCAAGATGGGGCTTACCCCGGCGGGGCCACATGGGTTGCACATTGAAAGAGATGGGTAGAGAGCGGCAGTTAACGCCGATTGTCCTTTGGTGTGGGTGCTGGTTGACGTGCAGCGTGGAGATATTGCTGGTCGAAATTTCCCGCCGCGAGATTGTTTCTGCGATGATCTGGCGATCATCCACAGATGGGCCAAGCGGAAAGCCCAGACGCCAAGGACCAGGAGTCGTACTGTTACCACCCGCGCTTGGTGATTGTTCCACGTCTCGTGAAGGACGAAGGGATGCTGAGTGATGAGACAAGCCGTCAAATGTCTTGGTATCTATAGAGAGTTTGGCATTTCCGGAACAGTACGACGCAGCGGAATGCAGTGCATCAAGAGCTGTCGGATACCGAAGCCAAGGCCCAAGAGTGCAATGTCGCACAGCATTGATGAGGCTCTACTGTGTACTGTTGGGATATCCAGGTCGAAGCTGATCAAGCGCAAGCCTGGAAGGGGATTGCTCACGTGTTGCGACCCCAGTCCGATGTCGCCAAACCCCACTGTCCTGCGCACAGGCCTCTCACGATGCAGCATGCGGGTTAGGCACAGTGCACACTATTACTCATTGCTCACCCTTGAGCGCCCACTACTGCAGGTGCTCTGTGGGCGATTGTGGGGAGAGTTTGGAGAGTACGCGGACAGGAACCATTGGGCTGACAGGGAGGGACTGTTGCCGACCGGACTCACCGCCACACGGGTGCAAAGGCGTTTTGCTGGACAACTGGAATGTAGCAGTGCTCTGGCTGCACTGATTCAGCCAGTCGGGCAATGATTTCCGTAGGAAGGGGCATGAGGCTGCAAGTGTATGAGGTCTATGCTTCGCATGCAGACCGAAAATTGAAGACGGCAGAGCATGCACGAGGTCAGCGGGCTCTATGCAGGTTCGAGGCGGGGAATCGCTGGGAGCCATCTGAGCGAGCAACGCCCCGTCTCGAGAGCTGGTCGGACGTCGGGTACGGCAGCCATTGGCTCTGGAGGTGTGCAGTCGGTCAAGGCGAGATGGCGTTCTGCGGGGTTGTGTAGCAGGTCTCCGTGGGGTTTGTATCACCAACATGACTGGGGGCACCAGGGGCGTGCCCAGCGATGAGTAGAAGGGCAGCGCCCAACAATCAATCGATCGAGTAGGCAAAGGAGGGTTAATCACGCTGGCTGATGTTGGCAACGAGACAGTTAGCATGGCGTATCTTTCGTTGGTAGCGGCTTGTTAGGCCGTATGACGACGTATAGAGGGGAAGCTTCAAGCTTGTTTGGCAAGGCATACCCCCCACGAGCCGAGCCTGCTGTCGCTTTTCGCGGCTGAGGAGTGTTGGCTGGAATGTAAGGATGCGGATCCGGATGGCTGAACTAGGCGAAGCGGCGCTCGACGCGGCAACGTCCTCTGGGAGGCCACGAGCACGCCAGAAGCGTCCAGACTGCACGGCAAACGCCTGGTTTGGCAAAAGGGCAAGGAACAAGAGCCCACCGAGGGCGTCTGGCGAAGTTGAGAGTTTTGTGTGAATAGCTGCTGCATAGGTTTGGCAGAGGTAGGCGATACGGTACAGAAAATGCCGCAGTTTGGCGTCATCCGGGAGCGGCCATGATCATCGGGCGCTTAGAATAGAGAGCCGCCCTGTAAGTTACGCTGTGGAGTTTAGCAGGGTTGCATCGCGATGCCGGGCGGACGTGGACGACGTGGACGTGATGGCAACATGTTACGCCGTACGCTCGCGCGGTAGATGTCTTTCTTGCATCGGCCTTGCACTCGATGCGCGCGAGGCTCGGCGCCATGGGCACCAAAGTGCTTGATGTGCAGTCGGGCAGGCTGGGCAACGTGCTGTCGGCGCAAGAACGGCGTACGTGTGAGATAGAGGCAAGGCCGCTCAGCTGCAGGAGAAGGGTGGGGTGTGGTGCATATAATCGGCTCTAGCACCTGCAGGCTCACGCCCCAGCACGCTGTTAAATTGATGGTGCCCCGGAGCTTTTGGACGTGAAACTGACTTCCGTCGCAAGCAGCTCCTCTATTAGTGACCGTCGCGTCGACCAACCCTGGAAAGCGCCTCCACAGCCGTCGTCGCCCTCGAGACATCGACTTCGTCCTGGTCCTTGGTCCCTTGGTCCCACGGTAGACTTGTTGCCGCCCACTACGCAGCCTGCTCCCGTTCGCACAATCGCCTAGCGCCCACACCAACGTCACCGGTTGACTGTTGACCGACCGAAGTACCCGACGGCTCTTAAACCCACGGCCCTCGCGTCGTCTCGTTGCCCACACCTCATCCTACCCAGCACGCTCCCTGCCCACTCCACCGCCCTGCACCGCCTGCCCGCCTGCCCACCTCCCACCTCCCCACCGCACCGCACCACCGCACACCACCGCCAGTCGAGTCGTCGGATGGCTTGTTCAGGACGACGCTTATCCTACTCGCACACCTGCAGCTCGCTCGCAACATATCACCAGCCGTCCTCGCTGCAGAGAGCGTAACACCACAGCAGTGATCGCACGCCGCTGCCACGAGGTTCACGAGGCTCCGGACCCCGTCACCCGTCAGTCCAATCAGCGCCCCGCAGCCGTTTGCCGATCCCCCCGACGCATTCACCCCCCGCCACGCAGCCATGCCTCTGGTAGCCTCCCATGCGCCAGCCGCGGCCACGTCCACACCCGCCGCGGCCACGCCTATAAACACGGAGCCCCCCGAGCCCGCCACCCTCGTCCGCAGGGAGTCGCGCATTGTGGAGCACCAAGACTCCATCGCCGAGGAGGACGAGAGCACCGAGACGGCCAGCGAGCCCGCAGAACCCGTCACCCCCACCAGCGACAGCCTGCCCTTTACCAACCCGTTCCGCCACGAAGAGCCCGCTGACGGTGTGCTCATGACATCCACCCCCATCAAGCAGCTGGACCAGAAGCCCTTGTATCCTGCCGCTGCCCCCGACACCCAGAGCGCTCCGGCCGCTGCCCCCGCGCCCATCACCCGTACGCCGTCCAACTTGAAAGCGAGCAGCCAGCCCGCACAACCGCAAAATTCGCTGCCTGACAAGCCGGGCCTTGGAAAGCGCGTCGGCTCCTTCATGCGCAACAAGCTGCATCGAACGCCGTCACACACCCATGCACCCACCTTGCCACAGCTCAACGGTCACAGTGAACAACCGAAAACCGCTCAGCATGAGACGCCCACAAGTCCCCAGAAAGACCAGGCCAAACCCGAGAAGCTCGCGGTCAAGACTGGCGCTAATGGGCCCACCGACGGGGCCACGCCTGCTATGAACATTCCCCGCTACGGCCGACGCCTAAGCTCCTTCTCCTTGTCCGCACGAAACTCGCCCAAGTCCTCGCATGCCAACAGCCCGCCGTCACCCGGCTCGCCGTCCAGCACCATCACCGATGAAACGACTGGCACCAAGACCAAACCGCCCCTCGGCGGACACAAGCACTCGACTTCCTCTGCCGCCATTTCTAGCATGGATAAGCAACGTCCAACAGGCATTACCTGGGGAGACAAGCGCGGAGGCAAGAAGCATACATGGTCACGGAGACGGTCATTGAGTACGGAGCAGGTACCCCAGGCTCACTCAGACGAGGAGACACCGACCGTTGGCATGCTGGCCACATTCTCCAAGGCCGCCGCCGAGGGTGTAGGCATGAAGGCTCGCCGTCTGAGTCTCAGTCTTCCCGATGAGTTCAATGTCGAGCACTGCGACCTGGACAAGGAATACAAGAGCTCGAGTCTAATGCCGGGCAAGCGCGGCAAGGTCCTAGGGAAAGGAGCGACTGCCGAAGTCCGCATCATGGCCAGCCGAGGCTTCCATACTGAAGACTTGGTCGCCGTCAAGGAATTCCGTACTCGCGACAAAGGCGAGTCCGAGGAGGATTACACCATGAAGATCAAGTCTGAGTACAGCATCGCCAAGAGCCTGCACCACCCGAACATCGTCGAGACCGTCCGCCTTTGCACCAACCGTGGTCGGTGGAACCACGTCATGGAATTCTGCACCCACGGTGAGCTATACTCGCTGGTGGAACGTGGAATGTTCCGCGAGATGAGCGGATACTACTCGCTGGAAGACCGTCTGTGCTTTTTCAAACAATTGCTGCGGGGTGTCGATTACCTGCACAGCCATGGCATTGCACATCGCGACATCAAGCTGGAGAACTTGTTGCTCAGCAAGGACGGCCATCTCAAGATCTCCGACTTTGGTGTTGCTGAAGTATTCAGCGGCGAGCATCCAGGTCTTCGTGCGGCCGGGGGCGAATGTGGAAAGAACATGGGCGAAATTCGCCTCTCGACCCCGGGCATCTGCGGCAGTCTCCCATACATCGCCCCCGAGGTTCTCGAGAAGAAGGGTGTCTACGACCCCCGCCCGCTCGACGTCTGGTCTTGCGCCATCGTCTTCTTGAATATGACTTTTGGAGGTGCCCCATGGCAAGCTGCGAAGACTGAATTTGAGCTCTACGGCCATTTCCAGAAGGGATGGGATGCGTGGTTAAAGGACCATCCCGATGGCGAAATCTTCGATGGGCCTGACGGTCACCCCAAATGTGGCAAGATTTTCACTCTGGTCAGCCCTCCGCCGATCAAGCGATTAGTCTTGAAGATGTTGCATCCGATTCCCGAGAAGCGCATCACCATTCGCGGAGTCCTCGAATCGACATATGTCAAGAACATCAACTGCTGCTGTCCCGACAGCTACGAAGATCCGACATGCTGCGTTGACGCTTCGAAACCCGGAGGGTCGAAAGCTCCTGCCCGGGTCACGAAGAGGTATCTCCACCACCACATACCACCCAAGCACGAGAGCAAGATCGGCCGAGCCCTCACTCACCGCTTTGACATGGGCGAGGGATGGCGGTAGACGAGTGTTCGCCTGCCAAAGTCTGTTTTTCCTTTTATCTCGGCATTTCCTGGCGTTTTGGGGGGCAGCGAGCTTCTGCATCATGGCTCGACTGATGTGACGATTTACGCCCTTGGGAGGCGCACTATGGCATGTTCAATTACACCACCAGCGACCAAAACGGAATTATATGTAGGCTGGATATTTTCTGTTCATAATCTCGATATTCTTCCCCAGGCCACACTGTCGATTTCTCCGAGACGAGGCCGGTGTATCTTTATAATCTTGGTTCAAAGCAAGAGCTAGGTGAAACTACAAAATTCAATGTACAATTCAACCTCGAACGACTCTATTTCGTGTCGATCTGTCCGTATATATCTAGTGGTCATCCCAATGGCTTCTTTGACATATCTCCAGCTTCACATGCTTATCTCGTCGCTGTTGTTGACGTTTTCGCAGCCCAATATCACACACAGTACTCCATCGCACGTTGGTCCTCTACAATCCTCTCATTGGTGGGTTAACGAGCGATCCACCTCGTCAGAGTGGATCCCAGTCCGTCGCCCGGTGGTCTTACCTCGTGTCCACTAGCCGGCCCCATCTAAAGACACCTGAAAAACGCCATTCACCCTATCCGATTCTTGTTACACATAAGATATTTCAAACTAGGCCGTCGCCCCGCTGCAGCGGCGTGCGAATCGGCCTACATGCAGCGAAAGCGTCCGTCGTGCCGGTAGAGCCAGTCACCGGTCCACCGAGCTACGTTCACGCATGGAAAAAGTCTTCTCAGATCTAGCCTAAGATGTGGGTGAACCCAGCGATCAGGACACTGCTGCTCGGAAGTAGATAAGCGAAGCCCAGCAATTCCACTGTTGAGCAACGCGCACACATCGCATCATCGCAGCGCCACCTTCTACGGCGCCTAGGACCGAGACTGCGAAAAGAGCCATGGTGGCGCACATGGCACGATGTCGCAGTGGGTGTTCCGCGACTCTGCTTTGTCGGGTTCTTTGCGCCCTGCGCGTAGACGTACGCCCAGCGTGCTTGGCTGCGTGGACAAGCTGGGTCTCGGCGAGCTTGTTTTGGGGCTTGCGGGTTGGCGTACGTGATGGATCATGGAGTGGGGGAATTATCGGTTTGAATCAAGGTCGATCGGATAGGTGTGAGATTGGTTGGTGGGATGGGATGGGATGAGGGGTAGATCATGCTTTGCGTATGCTGCGTATCAAGGTGGTATACGGACCGGCGTATGCAGGCATTAGGCAGGTTACTATGGGCGTGGGCTGGATAGGTGGCAATAGTTCTGCTGTATCTAATTAGTGGGTGGTAGGTGCTATAGGAGTCGTTTGATACGACCATGTGCGGGGGTGGAAAGGTGAAGAGAGCGGACAAGGAGGGGCCTAGTTCAGCTTCAGTTCACAGCACGAGACTTCAGCTGCACGTCATGCGCCCGTTCCGCGTTACTTTCCGAGCCGTCTTTCGCTTGTAGCGCTTCCAGAGTGCTTCATCGGGGACCAATCTGCTCCGCACGAGGTGGTGCAAGCGATGCGAACTGCTCCCTTCTGACATGCGCCGAGCGAGGGCCCAGGACCTGAGAGATCCTTCGTCGTGAGTTCTAGTTTCTTGGACGGGCTTGGGAGGCTGGGAGGTGGAGGGGTCAAGGGTCTTGGGCGGGATGGTGGTGAGATTGCGTGAGACTGCGGGGCTCGTATGTGGTGAATTGCGGAGATGCGATTGGTCCATGCACGGGTGGGGTCATTGGTTGGATATGGCTGTCGGCGCGTGGGATGGGATGGACCAGGTGAACCTTGGGTGCACGGCATCAACATACCGACGCGAAGACTGACTTCATCTTCACACCGAGCGATTCCGAAAGACCTAAATTTGGGCTCACGATGAATCTAATCGGTGAGCTTATATCATGTTTGAGCACTCACGAGAACTGCATTTGAGACCATGTGCAAGCAACCATCGCCGGCCTAACTGTGCGCTTCCCTGCAAGAGATGGGCATATGATGAAAGGCGTAATACGGCGTCGGGGCAAACGGTAGGAGGGAACATCTCAAGCATTGAGGGGTCATGTGCCCACAGAAACGGCCTCCTCACGTCTCACACCGCTACACTTCAACACTCGACTGCGCCGTACTCGTGCCGCCAGTAAACGGGACGTTCTATCCGCGCCCAACCGATGCACCTACGGCCGGACGGGTGTGCATTCGCCGGCGCGATTGAGCCTCATCCCATCCCGCCATCCGATCATCGGCGTGGGCGCTTCGGCCGAGAGAATACGAGCTACCGTACACACAATACGTGGACGACGTTCCGACACCGTAGTGGGTCCTCCGCGACATGTTCTTAGTGAGCGGAAGCGGTAAGAGAGCACGCGCGTGGGTGGAGATGTATGAAAAGTGTTTCCGCCTCACTATCTGTGCATGGAAAATTTGCGTTTGTGGGGTGGGGGTGGAGTTCTGGGGATGTGGTGATTGGGTGGGGAGACGAAGTTCGATGCTGTGGAAGGGCAGGAATGAGGGATGGATGACTAGGACGTGTGAAGGACGAGATCGTAATTGCTTCTTGATGGGAAGATGATGGTGGTGAGAATGGTACTTCATCCCACCTTTGCAGCAAGTAGGCACGGTAAGGGCGCAAGGCTATCGCCCAAAGCCATACTGCCTTTTTTGCCTTTGATTCTATTAAGCTCCAAGTCATAATACGGCCTGTACTTCGTCCATGCGGTTCCTCAGGTATGGGTCTCCTGGGTGGAGAGCCGCCGTCCCTCATGTCCTCCATGCATACCGCTTTTCCGACGTGGCTTGGGCCTTCGGATGCTGCTGGAGTCAGACGAGCACTTTCCTGCATGGGCTAATACGACACGTACATATCGAAGCAGTCAAGGAACACCGCCGCAGGTCCTGCAGGAAGAGGATGAAGGAGGCGCCAAGTACTTTCCCTCTCCTAATTGTGCATGTGTGATACGGAGTACTCCATTCATCAGAAGCAATACTTTTGCACTGAATGTATGAACTCGACAAGCGCTGGACGGGAACGACCTCTTTTGCACGCCTCGATACACTCTCCCCCCGAGGCTTTAACGTTGTTGACTCCATTGACCATCATCGAGACAACACCCATCCCCATTCGTCCTGCTCCTACGGCCGGTATCTAGCAGAATCAAAGCACAATATCAGTTAAACCCTTCGCCCTTTTCTGGCTTTTCTAACCTTCTCCACCTTCTCATCTATCTCAACCTTCCTATCTCCCCTCTCCACCACCTTCTCCAACTCGACCACCAACTCCCGCAGTGTACCCTGTAATCCCACAATCTCCTTCAAAAGCTCCCTCGCCTGTTCTACCGTCAACCCCCGAACCTCCCCGGGCTGGTACGAGTTCCAAAAACACAGTTTCGCCGCCAACCCGGATCCGTTCCGAAGTATTGTTCCATCTTTCCCTCGCCACTTCTCAGCTGCCTTTCCAGTTTGCTCTTCGTGAGGTAGTAGGCGTGTCTCGGACGTCATAGGGTCCGAAAATCTCACACGCTTCGCACTTCGTGGTGGAGGGTGTGGTAACCCCCTTAGATATATAAGTCGGATGGGTGAAGGTAGCCGATGTGGTCCCATGATTGATTTGTCGTTGCGCTCTGGATGGGGAAGAGGCTCTGGGAGGCGTTTTCCAGCGACTGTGCTTCGGGTTGCGTTCGACTGCGGAGGTTGTCCTGGAAGCCGTTTCTGCGACACTCTTGGTGCCTGGGTTTGGACGGGACCATCGTCATTTGGGGAGGAGGAGTTACTTTCGCTATCGCTGTCGATGTCACTGCCCGATGTGGACGAGTCGCTTTCAGGCTCGCGTGAGTTGGACTCCAAGTAGGTGCGCTTGCGTGCCATGGAGGTACGCCTTGTGCGTATCGATGCTGGTGTGAGTGATGGGTTGGTGATCAAATGGCTCGCAGTTAATACTCGTGATTAAATAGATTTTGCTGGTAACGATGCGGCGCTGCTGTTACAATTGCTTTCATTGGAGAAGCAGGGTTGAGGCGGTGTTCACATTTGTGAATGGGTAGTGATGCTTTACAGAAGCTGCCATGGCGGTGTGTAGAAGTAGGAAGGAGCATTGCTATGCAGTGTCGACTCATGCCGTTGAGCTGGGAAAGCTGACTATTACTGAACAATTAGCTACTGTCTAACAGCAAAAGATAGACGAAAGTGCATTCGCACCCCAACGTCGGGGTATGAAGTAGCGCTGTACAAAACTCATCTAAAGGGGTTTCAGTGCCTATTATTCCAGATCACAGGCCTTGTAGTCTCACAAATTTTAGCCCGTCTTCTACTCGTGGGTAGGCGCTTCGGAGCGCCATCGTTTGGCAGGCAGAATATTCAAACTTTCACTAGGCTTGGTTCCTTGCGCATCTACAACGGGTCCAGGCAGTCCACTGAACATATCATCAGCGCCCACAAGGTCTCAATTGCTAGCTCCCACAAAGGACCTTTGAAACAGCGGCAACGCTCAAATGCCTTGGGTTCAACATTATCGAGAGTATGCGGTCGTCTTCGACGATGGTCTTTGGCATTTATGGAGTCTGTCTCTGATGATGTGTCGCTACTCGCGAGTGTCGGGCTGGTAGATATAGCAGCTCTCTCCTTTCGATTCAGATGATGTTCGTACATGGCGGTACCGATACCTTCTACAGCTTCTCTGATTTCTTCATCCTAGGTGTGCTCAGAGCAGCTGCTTCCAAAATTGTTCGGCCAGTGGTTTCGCGGCTTGGGCTCGTCCTTGTCCTAATTCATGGTGCAGCCACGCTCTTGCACGTAATTATAATTCGCTGACTGCCGCGGAGTACGATCATGTGTAGATGAGTGACTCGACGCTTCTGCTTGGGGTAAAAGTCAACAAAGCTTAATGAGAGAATCGGTAGTACCTGTCATCATGGCTGAAGACGATACTGTCTTGGGTGCATATACACGACGCAGTTTGTATCCCAGAGTTAGAAGTCGTTGGTAGGCGTTGATGCCGTCAGAGTTAGTAACACGTGGTGTTAGATGAGCTTGCTTTACTGCATTTCATCAATGCCATTGAGGTCGACTATATACAAGCACCTTTCCACATGCCTCCTGAACCAATTACTCAGACTTGTATATGTTTCCGCACAAGCACTGAAAAGAGGGTTGTCCTGTGGTAGTGGTCCTTGTGACTGGTTGGTGTGATCGTTCGGCTGTGGTATCCGCTGCTTTATTGTGAAGGTCGGATCAGCCTCGCTGTCATTTTGCATACCGACACCCGAATCCACTGAACTAATGGTCGATCTACTTGACACCGAGCATTGCGGCGATTCCCATCCTGCCCACGCTAGGAGCTCCGCGTCTAGATTGTCTGTAGTATACTGGCGGTCCTGAGTAGAAGTTGCGGGAAAGCTGGACCCGAGTTGAGCTTCTCCATCGCGTTCGTTTCGCTCATTGAACCCTGGAAGGTTGAGATCTAGTGATTTAGTGCAAGGTTCTTCTGGCCTGCACTTGGTATTTGTAGGTATCTCTTGCGTGGGTGACTCCTACCCTACGAGCGCTAAGAGCTCGGCATCCAGGTTGTTCGTGGTATATTGGTGGTCTAGTGAACAACTCATGGGTAGGGGAGAGCTGACATGCGCTTCATCATCGCGTTCGTTCGTCTCAGTGAACGTCGGATAAGTGGAATCGGGCGTGGCGGCACAAGCAATTTTTAGCCGGCTTTTGATACATGCATATATATATGGTGCAGGTAGCTTCGCGAAGAGGAGTTCGGGATCGATGATGGCGCGATGGTGGTGGTTGATGCTGAGCATTGTTGCGATGTAATAGCGACTTGGATATACTTAGCTTGAAAGAAACGTTGGAACTGTTGACGAAGAACCGATAATAGTGAGTGCGGAAGCTAACGCCGAAGAAGTATTAGGCTGAGTCATTGAGAGCGGTGTTTGGATGTGTAGGAGCAGTTTATACTAACATAAGGAATGCTCTTTCCTCTCTATTGCTAGGGCAGGGTACACCAGGTCGCGGTAAGCTAGGAAGAGGCATAAGAAAATGGGTAAGATCTCTACAAAAGATAACAAGGTTTTGCGGCCGTATGTACGAAATCGAAACGCAGGCTGACTTCAACAAATTTTGGTCTGACCTGTCCCACCCGACATTGAAGTTCCAGCGCCCTCACCACAATTCCCATACCCCATCCGGGATAACTGTCCTCATGATTTTCCAATGGCTGACCGCACCCTGCTTGTGCCACTTTTCCAACTCACCCACATCCGCTTTGCCCATGACACTTCCCCCTTTCTCTGGTTTGTATCTGATTTCCATGTCAAGCTTAGGTTGCAAAAAGTTGCTCCTTGCAAGACTACCCTTGAAGTCCTCCGGGCCGGCTGCTCTGAACTGAATAGCCTTCTTTCCCTTCCCGTCATCGTTTTTCACACAGAAGACCACCATATTGATGAAGTCTGGATCACCTTCCTGCCACTCCTCGGCTTGAGGGGAGTCGCGGAACAAACGGCAAGCTGGGAAAACAGCGTGGATAGTGTTGAGAACGAGGCGAGTAGAGGGGAGGGCAAGGTCGCCTGCGTAATTGATAGCTACGGCACCGTCGTCTTTCAAGAGTGTGTGTAGGCCTTGAAGGAACTCGGTGGTGAAGAGGGAGACGGGTTCTGCGCCACCGGTGAAGACGTCGTGAATAATGTAATTGAACGAGCCGGGGCTGGTTCGGGCCTTGCTGTGAACATATTGCACAGCATCGTCGATGACGGCAGTGTGGTTTGGCGAGAGATTAAAGAACTTCGAGGCGTAGTGATGCACGACCGGGTCGAGCTCCACAATAGTGGTATCGATCCCATAGGAAATCATGGCGTTGGGAGCGGTTCCAATCCCCAATCCAATGACGAGGGCGGATTTTTCTGAATCGGGGATCGGATCTGCTTCTGCGGAGATAGGTTGGACGAGACGGACAGCTTCCAGTTGGACGAAAACCGAAAAGATGGTTTCGCGTTGCCTCTGTCCCCGCTCGTAGGCGGCCGGTGTGACTTGCCATTCTCCACCAAGAAGAGAGTGATCACAACGAAGAAGGCGAAAAGCGTTCTCCGCATAGTTCTCGAGTACGGAGATGTAACCGGTAATGGACTCATGGCGTGCGAGAATCGTGAAGTTGTGGTTGGCGGCGAGGGTTGCATTGGCCTTCTGGAGAGCATACTCGGAGGGATGGTGGGGGTTCGCCCATAAAGTGTGTAGGATAGCCGGGAAAGCGAAGAGGATGACTCGCGATGGGGTCAAGAATGCGGAAGCAGACGCAAGCAGCATTTGAAAGCCGATTCTGGTGGCCATTACATGGTTGCCAACCACAACAGGGAGGATGGCACCGGTTATTTTCGAAACGGTGGAGACGGTAAAGTAGGACGCTACAGGAACCATGATTTCTCCAAGAGATGAGGGTATTTTGAAATGGCTCAGATCGATGAATTCCAGAAGATCTCCTGCCGCGTATACAGACAGAAACAGCAAGGGGAAGTATGTAAGGGACTCGACGAGTAGCGGGCCGTATGCAATCCCGATTTTGCCGCTGTACTGGAGCAGAAGGAATTGTATGACTGGCGTCCAGTATGCTACAACGGCAATGTACTCGGCGATAGATGCCGGTACATATGATTTTATAGATCCCCTACTTATCAAAGCGGCGACAGCCGTGATAGTCATTGCCCTCTGGTGGTGTAGGGCGGCGGGAATGGAACCGTAGACCGGGGAAAGGTTCAGCTGAGATACAGGGGAAGCCATGCCGGCAATGAGGAGTAATGCTGCTGCTCGTCCGACATTCTTGATAATCGTTGCTGTCGGAAGCTGTCGGGCGTGTTTTTCTGCCTCTCTAGCGGCCTTGGGCTTCTTGGGTGTCTTTTGCTTAGGTGGCATGTTGGATCAATCCGGGCTTCGGTCTCTAGCTCGGGCTTTGTGTTGCGTTCAGAATCGCACTGTTAAAATTGATATGTTCGAAGGGATATCCTAAGAAAAAACGCAGGAAATCGCTGCAAGAATTGATATTTCGTATATCGACGCTAGGAACACGTGCTCAAATACTTCGCTCTGACAGACTGCAGGCTCAGTATTCCGAGGTAGAACGAGGAAAGACGGAAGGACTAAAGAGGTCGGAGAACGAATACAAAAACCCAAAGACGAAAAGACGGACTTGCAAATTGAGTATACCAAGAAGGACAGCTGTTGTCGCTCCGACTGGCGAGATGTTTGAAGCGTAGATGAAACAGCCGGTCGGGATGGATTTCGCCGCCGACGGGTGAATGTTCTGGGACTAGCGCGAACGCGGGGGCGCGTGGGGCGTGGCGTCTGTGCGTTGGTAATCGCTTGCGTAGCTCGCCTTCCTTCACTCTTTCGACACTCGCCGTTGCGTTTGCCAGACAGTGCGGATAGTGACTTGATCCCAGGGAAGAGGCACCATGCCGGGAATCATCGACACGAATGCCATGCGGAGGCTCGCCTACCGCCTCGCGGATGACGCCGAGACCCTCACCACCGACGCGGACGCGGACCCACACACGCGTGGCAACAATACGAACCTTGCCGTTGTGAGCACGACGCAGTTCGCTGTCCAAGCCGATGATCAAGATTTCGACATGGAGGGCCAAGACCCGGTACTATCTCCTGAAGAACGCGCCGACAAGCTTAAGGCCAAGAACAGGCGCAAGCGCTACCTAGAGTTGCACCCCGAGTACTTTAACGACGAATCCCTCGAGCTCGCCAATCCGATCCTGTACGACTCCCTCATTCGACGCTTCATGTCTGCCGCTCAGCGTGAAGCCATAGGTCAAAGCAGGGGATTCTCTGGCCAGCTGTATGTCGACATCCGGCGCCCAGAAGTGAAAGAGGACGCGCTCAGCGGGCGGAACCCCAATGCGCTGTTTGCCTACGACACTCCCACCTCGAAGGAAGAAGGTGCGGCCTGCTGGAAGGACGAGATGACCCAACGCTTCCTCCGTGGCGATGACACGGACTTTGATTATAAGACCGTCGATAGCAACGACAGGTACAACGACCCGGAGGAGGAGCGCGATATTCAGGAGGCATACTTTGACAGCATGGACTCCGACTATGACACCGATGGCGAGGGCAAGGAGAAGGTGTTGACCGGTGAGACTGGTATTCAAGACTTTTGATAAAGCACAAAGCATCCAGAAGTCCTAAGCAAGGAAGCATCACGTCGTATGGCGACGAATAGCGGACATGTTTGAATGTGTTACGTTCACCAGACTGGTACTGTACCACGCGTATCCACATGCTGAGCTCTACTTACACAACACAGGTTTACTACAGAAAGTACCGGAATGTAGTGGCGCGATCGCCCAGCGCAGACATCTCTTCCGGCGTATACCCGTTATGCGCTCCCTCGGCGATTTGGCGATCTCGCTTTTTGTTGATACGACGGTAGTTCATGACCAAGATCAGGCCCGCGAGAATGCCAACGACAATAAATCCCAGCTCGAGGGAATGGCCAAGCAGATAACGCGGCGCGTCCTCCGCTCGATAGAAATTTGACGCCATCGCTTTGGCTGGTTAGCTTGTAACCTTGCACAGTCGAAATCCGACCAAACTCACCTCCTGCGAGGTTGCCCATCGCAATCTGTATGGCCTGACCTGTGGCGCGCTTTGTCGAACCGGCGAGATCTGACCTAGTTAGCCTGAAAGTTGATCTTAGACCACCGCCGTGACTTACTGTTCGAGAGCCAAGTGATGTTACCTGGGAACGCCGGGTACAGTGCACAAGCAACGATGAAGACGCCAGCATAGACGACCCCAGGTGTAGTAGTCGTTATGCACATGATAAACCCGATTGCCATGATACCGAGACATGTCAGGATGAACGGTGAACGCTTCCCGTACTTGTCGCTCATGTATGCAACGGCGACGGCAAGAACCGAGGCTGTGATGTATATTGGTACCGTCAGTAGTTGGGCCGTCGAACTCGTGTATCCAAGGCCGCGAATGATGGTAGGCAGAAACAAGGAAATGCCGTATAGCGGAGCGACGATGCCCCAGTAAACCCAGATGTTCACCCAGATCTGCCAATCCAAAAAGGCATCTTTGACGAACCTCCACTGGAACGAATCTTCTTGCGCAACCGTAACTTCGTTACCCGCGCTCTGGCCTTGGAACTTTAGCCTCCACACCACAAAGGCACGCTCTTCTTCGGTGAGAAAGGATGCCGTCTCCGGAAAGTCAAAGAGGGTGAAGTAGGCGATGATGGCGACAATGACGGTCAATATCCCTTCCAGAATGAAGATCCAACGCCAGCCTTCCAAGTTACCCACACCGTCCATCTTGGAGATGCCAAAAGCGAGGAGGCCAGAAAAGGCTCCTGCGATAGAGGCTGCGCTGAAGAAGAGTGCTTGTCGGAGTTGAGCTTCGTGGCGACAATACCACATGGTGATGTAGTACGCTACACCTGGGAACAATCTAACCTCGTCAGCGTCCGGATCCATACACACAGAGATGAGAGACATACCCAGCTTCCGTCACCCCCAAAAAGATACGCGCAACAAGCAATCCCTCGTAATTTTGGACGATACCCATAAGCGTCATGACGAGCCCCCACGCGACCATAATACTCGGTAGCCAAACACTGGGCCTCAACTTCTTCAATAACAAGTTACTCGGCACTTCGAATGCTGCGTACGTGAAAAAGAACACCGTCAAAGTCCAGTTGTACTGCGAGCCGGTCATGCCCAGATCCTCGACCAATCCCTCGATCTTCGCGTTGCCGATGTTTCCACGGTCGAGGAAGGAGAGGAGGTAGAGGAGGGCGAGCATGGGAATTAGTCGGATATCCATCTTTCGGAGGATGGCTTTCTCGTCGAGGTGAGCGAATGAGGCGCGGGTTACGCCGGGAGCGGTGGCTAGGGCGGATATGCGGGCGATTTCTGAGGCTTTGGTGGACTTTTCGGCATGGTTGTGGTTGGTGGAAGGGTCGGTGGTTTCGATGTAGGAGCTGCTTCGTGGAGTGTCCTGGGAATCGTACTTGTGGACTGTGGATTTCTCCATCTTGGGCGTAAGATGCAGGCAGAGCCTGGGTGGTCGGGGCAGCAAGAGGGAGAGGGGAGTGCGTTGCGCTGCCAAAGAAGATGTTCTCCAAAATGACGGAGCAATATGGGGTAGTAGGGTCGATATATACTAATCGACTTAAACTCGCAAGAAACGCCCACGTCAGGCTTGCAACTGCTTATTGGGCGGGAAGACAGGCGTTTGCAGTGGAACGCGATAGAGCTTGTACTTAGTGTCGTCTTGTCGCACTTGGCACCAAACGTAGATGACGATGCTGCTAAAAGCTGTGGGGAGATAGTGTCGATCCCCCAGCTTTGTAGGTCTTATGTGGAATTAGGCCGCGGGGTAAAGGTAATAAGCCTTGATAGAGCCGCCGTTCTCAGCAAGTTCTTGTGAACACTGTATAGCTATCATCGGGTAAGGCTTCCTTTGATCTCCCCGCACACGACATTGTACCGACGCGGTGAAAGTTACCGCGGTATCGCGTCCAGGCTCTGATACCCGCACTGCACTGCATATGCACTACCCATATCCGCCGCCGTTGACGCAGGCCCAGCCAGCGCCAGCAAATAGCCTCGAAGAACTTTCACACGCGGGCAATGACGCATGCCAATTTTCTCTGCTCCTCGATCATTCCTATTGGCGCGAACGCTGCTGCTTGTGTGATGGGGAAATGGCTTGTGGAGTAGGATGTAGATCGGAACTGGGGTTTGCGGAGAAGAAGTCTGGGGTAAGCGAGACTACCAACGGATAGCGGCGGTTCGGATGAGGGATGCGGCTCTTGAGTGGCATTGGCGTCCTTTGTGATGGCGTGAGGGCGATGGCGAGGAGTGCGCGGATTACTTGGATAGGAAGGTCGCGAGGTTTTTGTGGAGTTGAGATGGTGGGAAGAGATGGCGGAAGTATTCCGCGCTTCGTGATCCGCTGTAGAAGTCGTGGGGGTGAGCGACTCGATGCTTTCTGATTGACGCCAATGCTTGATGCGATTCGGAGGTAAGCTTGTGAATTAAGTCTGTACAATGATTTTATCGCTATGCTATTTTAGACAAATTGTGCCTGTATGCTCCTGAACAAATGAGAGTACTATCTTGGGTATCGTAAGAGTAAATGAATGCAACATCTTATGTATGCAAGGAGCTTCTTCGCTCTGGATGACGAGCCTCAATCCATCAGTCTTCCGGTACTTCTTTCCGAAAATCAACGTACACCGGTCGTAACGCCTCTTATATCCTCATGCCAACGAGGTGCAGAATACGTCGTCCTGGTCCAGGCTATCCCTCATGCAAACCCCTTTCACTTCACCCTTGACGCGAATACTTCATCTGCGGCGGACTCTTATAAACCTCAGTACTAACCGGCCCCGCCCACTGCCTCTTCGCGTCTTCCCTCCCCTTGACCTCCCTCTCATTCTGCACTGCGACACAACAGCAACAGCAAACACTTCTTGCAAAATCCCCCAGTACCGACCCCTCCAACTTATACATATGTCTCAGCCGCGTCCTCTGCACCATCGGATACAGCCACCAAAGCCCACAGCTGACCGCCATCATCATGCAATGCCCATTTGTCGCATTGTATGAAAGCAGATCCGTTGGGTCTTTCTTAGCGGATTTCTGCGAGAGTCGATAGGCGGTGCGGCCGTAAAGTATGCAAGGACAGAAGAGGCCCGTCAGACAGGTTGCGATGTCGGGTGTGCAGGAGCAGAGCGAGGTTTTCCATGAATGTGTAGTGCCAGAGGCAGAGAGGTCCATGTTGGGATGTGCGATTTGGCCTGGTTGATGGAGTGCGAAGTCTAGGCCGTTTGGTCCGTGGGCAGAGTCTGGGGAGAAGATGGCGTTATTGGGTGCGGCGGTCGCGGAGAGGTTGTGCGGTGAGTAGGGTTCGTGAGCGTAGGACTTGCGGCTGTTAGGTGATAGCGCATCGTGGTAGTCCACTGGGTCTTTCTTGATCGAACTCGGAGTGATGGGGGTTATGGGTGTCTTGTTTGGGTGATCGCCAGGCTGGGAGTGCGGTGTTGACGGAATTGGCGGCGCGTTGAATGCTCCTACATTCGTATTGATCGGCGAGAGGCTACTCAGGTTTCTCGTGTGTGGTGGCCGACCGTGTTGTGTATGTACGCGAAGCGGTTCAGCGACTGGGGATATTGGCGAAACGCTTTGCGCATTTGGGCGATCGAGTGGTGGTAAAGGCGAGAGCGGTGGCTTCTCTTGATACGCTGGAGTAGGTGATGTTGTGTAAGGCTGAGGCTGCGTTGGGAGATAATTTTGCGGCGCAAAGACGGACTGCGGGCGTGGATCAATAGGTGTAGGTGATTGTGGAAGAGGAGGGACGGCGGGATCGCTCGGCGACGGGATGTATTGGAATGCAATGTGCTCTGCTGGTGTTTGCGCATAGGAAAATGTTCGGCTGTGCTGGTCGTCCACTGCGGTGTTGATCCTTACAGGACTTTGATGCTGTCGAATGTGCTGTTGTGGTTGGTGGTGGACTTGCGATTGCTCCTCTGGTGGTGTTCCCAGCGGCACCTGCCATGAGAATCTCTGGTGACGCCGGTCGCCGCCCTGAGGTTGATGTGCGTATTGTCGAGGATCCATGGTGGTGGACGTCAGACGCAGTCTGGATCCGGGTACTGATGTTTCGTTTCAAGCCTTTAGATAGAGGCCGGGGCGTCGTCGCGACAAGAATGCAAAGTGCAGCAGATGGAAACGTCGGAGCGAAGGTATCGGCAGAGATGATGGAGGACAGCAGTTAGGCTGCGGGGTAGTAGGCAGTAGCAGGAAGTAAGTGTCGCAGCCCGGAATCCGTGAGCATACGAGGTGAAGACCTCAGACGGGGGTCGGGGGCTGATATCTCTTCCAGTAGCATCATCACTTCTAAGACATGCATGAATGTGTCGAGGGACCGGCCAGCATCAGCCCGCTTCGCAGCCGCGGCGCCTCCATGTCTCCATTGCGATTGGAGCTCGGCGTTGATCCACCTCACAGAGAACCACTGTTGTGGGTGCAGACTCGGAGTCGTTGGACGGTCTCCACGCAATGCGGCGCAGTTGTGGCCAATTGGTGTGCACAACGACGTGTGACAGACTTTGGTGGAGTCTTCCGCCCAGTTTCCGGGCGCTTACAGCTCGCCTCAGGAACAACCGAGTCGTGGCATGGGCCGTGCACAGGGTACTCGGCCCAATCAGACACGTGCATCAGCAATATCCATCTGACCTCGTATCCTTTCGAGCCTACGTGCTTTGGACCCTCCCAGACTATCTTTCTGCGCGTCGGGTGAGATGTCGTAGGCACTTGCGGCGCAGGCCATACATGGCACCTGCCTAGCCGCGTTCATCTTGCGATCAACAGGCGATACACGCTTCATTCACCCGCTCAACAGGCGCGATGCCAGCCTGGGCTGTGCTGGTAGTGGGCGGAGAATGACATAATGCACGGGGGCTCGTGGATAGAGAAATGCAGAACTAGATTTGATGGTGACTTGATACCTGAGAATGTACAGGAAGCGGCATGCAATATTAGGTTTGGTACATGCGCAAAGAATCTACGCGTCCTTGTCTGACTGGGCTTTGCCTTCAGCTCGTTCCGCCTTGTTTTCAGCCTAGCAACTTGTCAGTTTCGCGGTTAAGTACTCGAACTCACGTACTTACACTTGGTCGCTCGGTCGAAACAGTGCCCTTGAGCTTGGCGGTCTCGGCGACGCCCTCGCCCTTCTTGCTCTTCTGCGGGTCGTCGTGGATATTGGCAGTGTGCTTGGTGTCGCTGTTGGACAAGCCCTCCTGCTTGCCAGACGTCTCGTTCTGGGAGCCGGCTTCCTTGCGGGGGTTTGGCTAGATGTGGTCAGTATGGAGAGGCATGGACCAGGCAATAGACTTACCGCGTCGCGTTCGTCGGGCGCAGAGGTCTTTGCACCGGCATCATCCTTCTTGTTCTTCTCCTCCTTGGAGTCGCCCTTTGGCTCATCCTTCTTGTCCTCCTTGTCATCCTCAGATTTGTCCTCAGATTCGTCCTTCTTGTCCTCCTTGTCCTCCTTGGACTCGTCCTTCTCGTCATCCTTGGACTCCTTGGACTCCTCGGACTCCTCGGACTTGGCGGGCTCCTCACTCGACTCTCCTTCCGACTCGTCCTCGCCGTGCTCCTCATCATGCTTTGCGTGGGCCTCGTCGTGGTGCTCCTCACCGTGGCCGAGGTCCTGGTTCAAGACGAGGTAGAGGCCGACGGAGGTCGCGGCAAGAGAACCGGCGATCCTGCGCGCAGATGTGAGTAGTTGTTCCTAGTGCCCAACAATAGCATTAGAAAAGAGCACTACGCACCATGGGAGATCGCTCTTCTTCGCCTCGGAGCCGTGGGCGGAGGCGTAAGTCCTGCGTTGCAGTGACCGCTGCCATGGCTGGAGCTCGGCAGTGCGGATGTACCTCGTCGGCCGGGCGCATCGTGCGAATGCGGAGGCGCGCATCGTTGTGGACCGAATGAAAGACATGATGGAGCTGTAGAAAGGCCAATTGACTCGGACGAAGAGCAATTGAAGGGTTGGCGAGATGTCGGCGCTGCTGCGGGAACGGCAGACGGAAGTCAGGCGATGGCTGGCGAAATCGTCAATCGCAACGTCAGAGTGGTCGGGCTCGGCGTGCGGCTCAAGCTCGGACGCGATCACGTGCTGGACGTTCCCTCCAGCCTCACGTCGACATTAGAGGGATCGGAGAACAACACGCAAACCATCGCAGTGAAGGTAGTGCATGGTCATAGGGAGGGATAAACACGTTCTACTGGTGCAAGCTGTGGCACTGTGGGTAGTCAAGCTGTGGAGGAATCTCCACAAACGTGTGCAATGCTCTGTGGTCTGAGCTCGCAAGAGCAGCAGGCAACACTGTCGGGTCCCTTCCACGACACTCCTTTCGCTTTCACACAGCCAGACACGCCGGCCATCCAAATCTCCGAGGCGACGAGTATTTAACGCGCCCTCGCCCACGCCGTCCTCGCACCGCAAGTGTAGCCCGCTCTCTCAACCCCGCCATCAGGTACCCCGCCACGCCGCAAGCTTCCATATTCGAGATACACATAAACAACCATCTCCACCCTCACCTGCGCCTCCGGGCACCTCGCAGTCCACCATGGCGCCCTCATCCTCGGTGCCCCCGAACCCGACCGCCCATAACGTCACGCAGCTGCTGCCGAAGCTCAGCGATGATGACCCCGACTTCCGCTTCATGGCACTGAGCGATCTGCGGGAGATGCTCATGGTTGGCCATGCCGCATTCCTCTCCAGCGACACGGTTGCTTGTGCGAAGACGGTCGAGGGCTTGCTGGCGACGCTCGTGGACAGCAACGGCGAGGTGCAGAACCAGGCAGTCAAGTGTTTGGGACCGTTCGTGAATAAGATTCCGGACAGTGTCCTCTGCCCGATGATCGAGAAGCTGTCCAACCTCTCCACCGACAACACCGTCGACCAGTCGATTCCCTCGCTGGCCCTCCGCGAAGTCGTCATCTCGCTGCCGCGTCCCGTCGCCGGCGTAACGCGCAGCAAGAATGTCCAGGATGCCTACAACGCTATGAGCAAGGTGCTGATACCGCGCTTGGTGGGATACAATGTGATTATGCCCTCTCAGAAGAGTCTGCCCGCCGTTCCCAAGGGCATGCTGCAGGTAGATCTAGAAAAGGGCACCGATAGCAACGCCATCGACGTCCTCACCGAGGTCGCGCGCTGCTTCGGCCCCATGCTGCAGGACGCCGAGATTTTTGCGTTGCAGAAGGTCACTTTCGAGATCCTGGAGAATGAGCGCGCGAGCTCCTTGATGAAAAAAAAGTCCGTTACCGCCATATCGACACTGGCTGGATACTTCTCCGACGGGCTCCTCAGTGCTTTCATCTCGCGCGTCATTGAGCACCTTCGCGATGTCCATCTCACCCGCAGCAAGCGAAAGCTGTACATTACAATCCTTGGGTCCATGGCTCGGTCGATTCCCCGCAAGTTCGGCCCATATTTGAAGACACTAGCGCCGTTCGTGCTCAGCGCGCTAAGTTCCCAGGAGCTCGATGAGGAGATGGAGACATCGGACGACGAATCCGAACGTGATCCCGAGATTGACGAAGTTTTGGAAGCAGCCCTCATCGCTACAGAAGGCTTTCTCGCTTCTTGTTCACTAGACATGCGTGCATATACAAATGAGACCATCGAGGCCGCTACGCGACTATTAAAATACGATCCCAACCTCGCCGAGGATGATGACGATGACGAAGCTATGGACAGTGACGAGGAGGATCCGCTTGAAGATGACGACTTCGAGCAAGAGACGGGCTACGACGATGATGAAGACGCGAGCTGGAAGGTCCGGCGGTGCGCTGCAAAGGTCATGTACACCCTGATATCTACACGAAGCAACGGCGACCTGTTGGACGATGGAACTTTGTATGATCGTGTGGCTCCGGCCTTGATCGCGCGATTCAAGGAGCGAGAGGAGAACGTTCGTTTGGAAGTGCTCTCGACATTGTCCAACCTAGTCCGAAAGTCTGGAAGTGGCCCTTCCCCTGTGCGGTTTGCCGATGAGCGTCCACAGGGCGGCACTATGCTTCCTCCTCCCAGTCGAAAGCGCCGTAGAGGCGGCAGCGACGCCAGCATGTTTGATCTCCACGCTAACAACACTTCCTTGTCCATGGGGTTTGAGTCACCGGCCCGTGTTGGCACACCTCCGGTTGGTCCACGTGCGAGCCTGGCTAAAATGAGCCCTGACATTGTCCGGAGCGTGGCACAGCTTCTCAAGCAATCTTCCTCTCCACCTTCGACCAAACAGGCGTGCATTATCCTCCTCAAGGACATCGTCATTACTCAGAGCGGCGGCTTAGATGGATATCTCACACAGGTCGCTGATCCTGTGGTAGATGCGGCGAAGACTAGCAGTGGCTCGACGAGCAGCGCATCTGCAACTGCCAACAGTCTGCGTATTCAAGCGTTGCAGCTGCTTGGAGCTATCGCCGACACGCATCCGTCAGCGTCCCTTCAACCGTATCTTTCTAAGATCGTCCCAGCCCTCATTTTGGCAGCCCGCGACAAATACAGCAAACTCTCGATCGAGGCGTTGGCTGCTACGGAACAGGTCATCAAGGCTCTTACGCCTCCCCGGTCTGCCGCCTCCGGGACGCAGAACCAACAGTTCTTGGAGCAGCTGTACGAGACTCTTGTCGATCGGATAGCCGCCAATGATGCCGATCTTGAGGTTCGCCAGAGTGCGATTCATGTCTTGGGCGTCCTCCTAGGCAGAAGCTCAGGAACAGAGGGTCTGATTTCTCTGCAAAAGCGGGTTTCTGGTTTGGAGCTTCTCGCAGACCGTCTTCGTAATGAACTCACACGCCTTGCATCCGTCCGCGCCATCGACTTCATAGCCGCTCACACCAAAGCCCAGGGTGAGCTTTCTCCGAAGTGGGTGCGCAACACCGCCCTGGAGCTCGGCTCCCAATTGCGCAAATCTAGTCGGGCTCTCCGCGGTGCGAGCCTGAGTGCTCTCCGGACACTATCGCTGAACCCGCTCTCCCGAAAGCAGATGGACGGTACTACCAAATCCCAGATTGTCAGTCTACTTCTGCCTTTATTAGATGCTGCAGATCTGCACCTTCTTGGTCCTGCGCTCATCATCCTGTCGACTTTCGTCAAGGATGATGCCAAAACGGTTATGACTCCTGAGCTCAACGCCGCGTTGTGCCGCGTTGTACAGGGTTCCATCAGTGGCAGCTCATTAGACGCACTTCTAGCTCTGGTGCGAACTATTGGAGAGCATCAGTCTGGACAGGCATTGATGCAGGCATTGCTTCAGGAAGTCGGTATCTCAGGGCACCCGGAGGTCGTAGGCAAGGTTATTGGTAATTTGTTGGTCTATGGTGGCAGCAGCCTGGGTGTCAAGCTCGACCAGTTCATTACCGAGCTCGAGACGGCTAAGGACGACAAGCGCAAGTGTCTCGCTCTTGTCGTTCTAGGGGAGTCTGCGCTTCGGTTGGGAGCACAGTCCGCTATTGATCCTCAGCTTTTCATTAAGTACTTCTCGCTCAAGTCGGAACAGGTGCCACTTGCAGCTGCTGTGGCTCTTGGTCGGGCTGGAGCTGGTAGCGTTGGCAAGTATCTACCCGTGATCTTGTCCACCATGGGTCAACCCTCGAGCCCACAGTACCTGCTTCTACACTCCATAAAGGAGATCCTTCAGCAGGACGGCACGGAGTCGGAGATCATACCCTATGCCTCTACTTTATGGCAAAATCTGGTTGCGGCTTCTCAAGCCGAAGACAACAAAGCCATTGGGGCGGAATGTATCGGTAGGCTCACTATCATTGACCCAAAGACGTACCTTCCGCAACTTCAGGTAAGCAACGACTATCAATACAACCCAAATAGCGTACTGATCTTGCCAGGCTTTCCTAGGCGATCGAAAAGCGAGTGTCCGCGGCATGGTTATCTCAGCTCTGCGATATACCTTAGCCGACACCGACGAGGCGTACGACGAGATCCTCCGACCGATTGTTGTCCCGATGCTCGTGCAGATGCTCGGCGAACCCGATCTTGACAATCGCCGTCTAGCTCTTACAACCTTCAACTCAGCCATGCATAATAAGCCCGACATCATCCTCCCCGCTCTCGACCAGCTGTTACCGCTTACTATGAAGGAGACGGAGATCAAGCCAGAGTTGCTTCGCGAGGTGCAAATGGGTCCGTTCAAACATAAGGTCGACGATGGGCTGGAGATCCGCAAGAGCGCCTACGAGACCCTATACGCGCTGCTCGAGACGGCTTTCTCGAAGTTGTCGCCGACAGACCTGTCGGACTGTTACGTTCGTGTCGTGGCCGGTATCAGCGACGAGCACGACATTCGTGTTCTCTGCAATCTCATGCTCTCCAAGCTCATGATACTAGCCCCGGAGCAGACACACTCCCGGCTCGAGACCATTGCCGAGAACTTCCGCGCTGTTCTCTCCATTAAGCCCAAAGACAACGCTGTCAAGCAAGAGTTGGAGAAGCTGCATGAGGGCTGCAAGGGCGTGCTCAAGGTATCAGTGCTACTGAACAAGCAAATGGGTACCGAGAGCGGTGTTCAGGGTCACGATGATCCGCAGTTGAGAGTTTGGGCGGCGTACTGGGAATGGATCAACAAGGAGCATCAGACATTACTCAAAGCAGTTACGGAAGAGATGAAGGACCGTGATCGTTAGTAGCGATTGGGCATACAGGATGAGGCTGTAACAGAAGCGTATAGCGTACATGCTGAGCGTGCATCTGTTCATGACATTACTTGCATGAGAATGTTACCGCGTACACGGATGGGTGGGTCTCTTTAAAAGGGGATGAAATGCATACACAACATCTTACAAAGGCTGCTACCGGTACTCGCACGAGCCGTCGAGCTGTGCCTTGTATGATTTGCTTAACGAGTTACTTTACAGGCGATACTTCGAGACCGCCACTCTCGCTGTCATCATCACTATCTTCCTCATCTGTTTCTGTGTCGTCTCCATTTTCTCGGAATTCGTCGCTGACCTCCTCCCCTCCAACTTTGCCACGCGCAACCCCCTTGCTGTGTTCGCTGTCCTCATCATCGTCGTCGTTTTCTGGGCCACCGCCCCCCTCACGCTCCTGTAGCTGTGCCCTCAGACCATCTAATATCGTGCCCATTCGCTGCTTCAGCTCAGGATTCCAGACATTTCCAACCTGGCCTTCCATCTCCTTGATCTTGGTTCGTAGCTCCTCAGCTACGGTATCACTTTCTTCGTCTTCTTCATCATCGGCCTGCCCGCCGGGACCCATTTCTACTGCTATATTGGGCGAGAAGGCTCGCGCGAAGTCAGATGCCATCTTCGTATTTGAAATGGCGAATATGATCTCTGTGATAGTATCCCAGGTTTCGAGTAGCCCGACCGTTTTACTCTTCTTTCCACCCGTATTCTCGCCGCCGCCGCCGCTTATGACACGAGCCCACGCTTCCGCAATATCGTGCACAGGGTTCCCATACGCGCCACAGCCCCAGGCTCCTAGTACAAGTTTCTTCACGCCGCGCAAAGTGGCTATGCGAAGCACAGCTCTCATCTTCCGTTCCACAATACTCTTATCTTTCTTAGACAGAAACTTTCGTTCGTCCTCTTCGCCCTCCAGTTCAGGAAACCTCAACATCCCTGCACTAACAACATCGACGTAATGCCTTTCCGTTGCGTTCAATTCACCGCTTGTCTCCGATAGCGGGAGGGAGTTGCGGAAAACGAGAGCGTCGTGGGTGTAGATGCCCCCGTATTCTGGGAGGCGGTAGTAGGACTCTTTGAGAGAGGGGAGGAGTGTTGTGCGTGCGCAGAGGAATTCTTCTTGGGAGGTTGCGCCTGTTAGGACCCCACCGCCTGGTCGGAGGGGGGAGGCCATGTTGAGGATGCAGGGGTTGGGGTCTTTCCGAGCAGACTTGGTTAGTGGGAGGAATAGGCGACTTGCGGTTAATGTGTCGGTGGTTATTATGCGAATGGTTCGCTGGTGTGGAAATTGGAGTGGTGGTGGCTGTATGGAAAGCTGGGATATGGATCCATCGATGTACTCGGGTCTCCTCTTCCCTTTCGGGGTCCCCAGTTTCTCATGACCAGCTGTTGATACCACATCCCCCCTTTCGTCGTTGTACCCGTCTTTTACCTTGCGCCGACCTTGCCCTTTCCTCTTAATATATTTCGTTTCGTCGCCGCCTCCGCCTCCATCTTCTTTTCCCGCACCTGTATGTTCTGCTTTCGTCCTGCCAATGCAAGGTTGAGGATCAGCGATTAGCTCACTGTCTTCCGATCCTTTTCTTGCTCTTGCGTTGGATGCTAAAAGTGCTGGTATGACTTTGTTGATGATGTGACGGGCTTGTTTTGCGCGGAGATCCTTTCGTATTGCGGGAGGAGCCAGGCCTTGGGATTTCTGGGCGCGGCCCATGATTAGAGAAGACTTTCCGCAAGGCTGTAGGTTCGTTGGGGATTGGAAGTGGATATGGGAGAATTCTACGAGATGGTACCATGATGGTGATGACGAAACCCTTTGGGGCAAGTGTAGCCGAGGCAAAAGAGGGGCTAAACTTTTCAACTACACAAGTGCTCCCTGCACGCGACACACCATCGTACAAGCAACGCGTTCTTCCTATGGGACCTCACCTGCTTCCCGATTGCGGAACGATCACACAGTCTAACAGGGCAGAAGAGGCTTCATAGCTGATCCTGCCCGCGTTCTCACCCAGATCGCCGTGTCCTACGGCTGAGTTGTGGCACAGTCGTATGCTCACCGGAACTGGTCGCCTACTCTACATCAATGGAGTGCTGGAAGCCATCGAATCACCTGCCTGAGAGGTGTTCGGAAGGTCAAGTCTAGGTCATCCGACCGTGGGCAGTGTACTTGTGCGGGTTAGTTGGACTAGCTGTTTGGAGAAATTTGCTCGCATAGTGCTCTTTTGAGCTCTTAGGACGCTCGATTGGCTTGCCGGATCTCGCAAATGGAAATTGGATCTACGGGACGGGACGTTATAGCCCGCATACAGAGGGCCAAATCGACTACCAAGTGTCAGCCTCGCTCAGCCCCTCGGCGATTCAATCAAAGTTACATGAAAAACACTCCGCCCCCAACTGCGACTAATACCCTAGCCAATCGTATGCGGCCAATGAAACACCGACGATCCGGCTTCGCGGCATTTGTGTTGGGCGGCTGCCCCTAACAATGCGGGTGACCCGCACTTAGGACACTTGCACGACACTACTCGGGCATTGCCAATCTTGGCAGTTGAACAATGTTATAATTTGGTCGCTTCCCCGTGCGCCAGTGAACAGTGATGGAACAGCCATCCAGTTTTCCTCGGTCGGAGAATGGTGGTAGGTACTTCTTCTACGAATACTGTGTGCATTGCGCTAATCATATGGATTGCTTAGGATGCAGAAAAGCAAAGCAGACCGGGCGCAGGCCCTAGGGTTGCATCTCATTCCGATCTCGAAGTCGCCAAACCTTTCTACTCGCCATTACCAGAAGCAGCAGGGTACGAGGATGGGAAGATAGTGACGGAGAATCCGGACGTCGACACCAATAAGATCGTTTGCAACGAAGGGTCTAAATTCAGCGTGGGAAAGAAAAGGTTCGGCATGTCGCGAAAGAGGCTGTACATCATACTTGCCGTCGTTATCCTTGTTATTGTCGCAGCGGTGGTGGGAAGCGTTGTCGGTGTCCTAAAGCGAAAAGAGCAACCACGCGAGACGAACAATGCAGGCGACGAATCGAGCGGCGAATCGAGCAACGCACCGAACGGCAACACAGCAGACGCAAATAGCACTGGGAACCTCATCTGGAACCAGACATCACTAGCTGTTACTGGGTGGAGATACAACGACGAGAAGAACTTCAGCATGCGATTATTCTACCAAGATGCGGAAGGGTATCTTCGAATATCAGCTATGGAGTCCACATCGAAAGAAAATTGGACCCCTGGTGCAAAGCTCGTGAAAGCAAAGCAAGGCACACCGCTGGCGGCATCGTGCAACAATCAGTCGATTTATGAGCCGAAAAAGAGTGTACGGCACTCACATCTGCTTCAGCACTGGAGTGCGACACTGACACCCGTTAGGCTATGGAGACCCATCTGTTTTATCTAGACGAGGAGTCTATCCTCCGGGAACATGTGTTCAGAGATAGCGACGACACTGGCTTTAGCGGAAGCCTTGGTGCGCATAACATCACGCCAGCTGGAGACACTCAGCTTGCTTCGTACTGGCCTTTCCTCGCGTACCAGAATTCGGACAAGACGTTCTCGGAAGCACGGTACAATTGCACCACGAGCGGCATAAACTGCTGGAACAGCGAAAACCTGAAGGTTGCAGGTCCTGGTCCCTCAACAGCGTTGGCCATGGTTCCGACGGGGAGAAATATGAACGGAACATTCTTGCTATATCAGCGGGAAGATGGCGACCTGGTGAATAGCCAATGGGAAAACAGCACCAACACATGGAGCTCCAGTACGTCCCCTTTCTCCGTGCTTCCACCACCACTAACAGGGATACAATAGAAGGACCATCTGTCGCCTTTTCCCGCACCCAATCGATTTCCGCTCTCGCCATGCCGCAACGTGTCGACGGTATCCATCTCAATTTTCACCTCCTCTATCAGGAAGTTGATGACAGCGACATCTCGTGGCTATGGAGGAATGCCGGCCAATGGCGTGAGCCGGCGAAACCTGAACCATTGAAGGGTGCGATGAAGGGAACGAGTATTGCGTGTTTGACGGCGGCGAGTTGGTGGGACAAGGAGCTGGCACATGAACGGGAAATGAGTCGGTGCTATTACTTTGGGGTTGAAGGGAGGTTGAGGAGTGTGCATAGAAAGGATGGACAGTGGCTGGATTTGGGGGTTGTTGACGGGATTGGGTTGCAGTGAGCGTGAGATGTTGTTGTTCTTAGATGCCCCTTGGTTTATTCTACCGAATGTTTAATATCCATGCAAGACAACTCTAGGTTGCGTTTTCTGCGTTGGCTCGAAGTGACATCTGTACACGTATTGAATCAAGCACCTCAGCGATTGTATAGCACATTACTACCCAAGGATCTAGCAAGATTCCTTTGTGGAGTACCTCATGCAGCTCAGAGCTCATGGCGATAACCCGATTATCAAGATAGTTGGATATATTCTGCGTAGCCGAGACGGTAGCTTGGAATGCGTTGAAATGGGACGTCTTCTCGTACGTCATGGCTGCATTTCGACTCTGCGAATCGCATCCGACATATAATATTTCCCAATTGGGCAAGTCTCCTCGTCCATCGAACATGGTGAGAGCAGGGAATATTTGGGCCAATGGCGCTTTCCCCCGCCCTCTCCCCGCCTCAAGTTTAGTTAAACGAGGGAATGGAACAGCTCACGCGGGTTCAGCGTCATGCCCTCCACTATCTAGGGACAATTGAGGCGCTTGACAAAGTAGCGGCACGAGTTCTGCCACTACTCCTCCGTCTCCGGCTTGAAGAACGATTGCCGGTATCGTAACAGCGCGGCACTTGAGTCTATCTCTCCCATTTTGCAGCGCGATATCCCCGGGGAGATCTATCGTACTTATCTCTCAACGTGAGCAGATGCACCTTCCTGAACGAGCCGGACTTATGTCGATCGTGCGATATCTGGAGTAGATGTCACCGTTTTGCGGGGTGCGGCATTGAAATGCCGACGAATTCCTAGCTTGCCGTCTTGTGTTTGCACGGTGTTAACCAAGTAAAGTACATTGGTAACTGGGACTGGTAATTGTGCGATAAGTGTTCTTAGGGTTGTAGGGTTTAGAGAGCACGCTGACGATGCGTGGCAGGGTAAGTCCGCCTGTTGAGGACTAAGGTATGAGATGGGGAAGTCGATATCGGCTATGGTTTAAATCCGAAAGTCCACGGTTGGATAGGGAACGATTGTATAAAGCAATGGTCGATCAGCTCTCTTCTTTTTCGAGACCATTCAGTCTGTGAAGTTTCGTTCACCCACCAATCTCAACATGAGATTATCCCCCTCGATCGCCGCCATCATGACCGCTCTTCCACTCGCATCCTCGACTATCATCACAGCATCCGGGAATGTCTCCGTCCCAGCCACCGACACCACTCTTCTAGGCAACATCTATAACCACTGGATCCACCTCGGAAATAAGTCTTTCGACTTGACACGCTCCCTCATCGCCCCTACAACCAAACCAGTCACTATTCCCACGACCGGATCCCGCAAAAGTGCTCTCATCGAGCCTTCCCGCTCCGCCCTCGTCATAATCGACATGCAAAACTTCTTTCTGCATCCAGAGCTCAGTCCCAAAGCCGACGGCGGCCGCAAAGCCATTCAACCTACCCTCGATATGATCGATGGTTTCAGGAAGAACGGCATGCCGGTGCTGTGGGTAAACTGGGGGTTGGATGGGCGAGATTTGCGGGACATGCCTGCAGCGTTTCTGGCAGGTTTCTCGGCAGACGGTGTCAGTCCATTGAGTAGGTGTCCAGAGGGTGCGCGTGAGAATGCGACGGTGCTGAGATGTGCAGATACTTTCGGTAGCGATATGGGGAATCTGAGCGATGGGACTGAAGTGGGGGAGTTGTTGATGCGGGGGTCGTGGAATGCGAGGCCGTATGGACCATTGTATGATGCGCAGGTGGAAGGGGTTAAGAATGGGACGGATTTCTACTTCCATAAGAGTAAGGCCTTTGGGGATGTTTTGGGTGAGTAAGGGCTAATGCAGTGTTAGACAGGTTGAGCGGATTGTGGGGCGCGCAGACGCCGCTGGGAACGTGGTTGGAAGAGAACCAGATGACGACGCTGTTCTTTGGAGGCGTCAATGCGGATCAATGCGTGGTATGTTCTCCAAGGCGAACACGCGTAGACTGAGCTGATAGGTGCGATAGTGGGGTACATTCTTAGACGCCTACTACAAGGTTAGTCCCAGCTCCGAAACTTGGACGCGAGGATACTGACCGTCCAGGGATACGACGTTGTCTACGTCGAAGACATTGCGGCAACCACGAGCCCGGAATAGTGAGTTCAACGTCGCATCTCGTCAGGAATGTTTGCTGACGGTGCGGCAGTGCTACGCAAATGGTCAAGTATAATGCCAATCGTATGGATCTACTGCCGGCTCTTGTGTTGATGTTCGCTAACGATACGTAGTCGACGGCTTCCTGTCCAACTCGTCCTTGATCCTTTCAGCGCTTGCATGACTCCATCCAGGATATGAGGGAGGGCTCGGGCGAAACGGTGTACAGCACCCGATTTCGAGGGCGGGGGCTTCTGGTGTATAGTGCTCTAGTGTGGTAGCTTTTCTTCTCAGACCAAGTTGTGCAAGGTCTCTGTTCGCGTATAAACCTGGCGGTGGATCTAACGATCTCCCATTCTCCGGCAGACTGCCATGCAGTTTGGTTAGGCTCCAATGTTGTCTCGTTCGGGAAATCCAGTCAAAGTGCTCGATCGAGCTGGTTCTACATCTGGGAAGGAAACGTAGCCATCGGGTGGGTATGGGTAGCTCCGCTGTCGTTGAGCAACCACATGGTCCTTGCAACATTGCACGTGGAATGAGCATCAAGCCGCCTATGTGCGTGCTGGTTTCGGTTAAGCTTTCGCGTCGTGTTTATTGGAGACTAAACTAGTCTAGGATATTACTATCTTTCACATGTTCCAATCAATGAGGCTGCAAACAGTCAGGAAACTCGTAGCGATTGAATCCGTTTTCGAGTGTCTGCTATTTGGGGTGTTTGCTAGATGCTAGTGGCAGCCAGGTACCGGTATTGACCTACGACTGTTAGTGACAGAGGGGTCCGGCGGGAAGGGCAGAGGGGAGACGCTTGGACCGTGCAATTGGCCGCGATGCTTGCTCGCGTGGTGCTCTATGCACAACACAATTCCAAGGCTGTGGAGAGACAATCTTGCGCGTATGGAGAGATGCAGGGGCCGGGCAGACAGGACGGCAATCCAACCCGGGCGGTCATGATTCCCTGCCGCCAAGGCCCATCCTGTCACTCTCCCGGCCTTAGCCAATTTGTGACAGGCAACAAATTCGACATGAGGAGTCAGGACAGACGCGGCCTGGCGACGTCCCGACGCTTTCGATATCATGAGTTTGTTGGCAGCGAATGAGAACGAGGGCTGCACGACCGCGCGCAGTCGAGATGGAGCGGAGCGCAAGCTCAACGTCGTCATAGTGACCTAGGATCGGACGGTCTCGATCGCGTGGGCGCCACAGCCGCTAGCTGCATTGGGCCGGAGCAGAAAGCTTGTCGTGTGGCTGCGTGCCGTGTCGACGATCGTCCCCGGGGATTTATTTGCCCAAGGAGACAGGAAGTTTCTGCACTGGGAAGAGAGGAGCACGCAAAGCAGGAAGGCAGAGGGTGTCGAGGTGTCGGAGGGTGTGGCGGCCGCGGCAAGACGGAAGACGGGTGCGTAGTGGCCTTGTCCCGGTCGCGATGCGCGATGGCATTTGCGGCGGCAGCATGGGATTCCCGGAACCATGTGGCGCACGCAACACGGCGAATATACCATGACGCAGAGATCGCCAACACACCGTTCCAGCGCCATGCCTCCGTCATCACGCTTCATTCGGCATCGAGCCGGCTCATTTGGGCAATTGGCGAGCTCCCCGCCGCGGCTGGTGCCAATCCGTTTGGGAATTCGCGGCCATGATGCGCCTGGGTGACCCGCAAGGCGCCTGTGATTGGGGACAAAGCACAAGAGCTTGGCACGAATTTCGCAGTGTCGACGTAATGACGTCGCGAAGGCGCGTTCCACAAACCTGCCTGTTGCGGCGTGCAACGAGCAGCGGCGGGCCCACGGCCAATTCAAAAGAGCTGCTGCTCCTCGTGCTTCGCCCTCCCCTTACAATCCACTCTATACCCACACCCCACCACCACCATCCCCACCCCTCTCCATCACCACCCAGCTCACTCCCACTCTGCTCGTTTATTTGATACCCCGACTTCGCTGAAGTTATCCCTACACCATGTCTAGCTCCAAGGCCGTAAACAGGCCAGTGGACCTGAAGCAGAAGGAGAAGGATGTCAACACAAAGCTCCAGCTCTTCGGCATCTTCCAAGGTATATAACCGTATTCCCCGACTGCGCAGTTACTTGCGTGGCTTACCACCGGACCGACGCTAACTCTGTGATGCAGCGTTCGCCGCTGGCAAGGTGCCCTCCAACAAGCAGATCGACGTCGCTCTTAACACAGCCTTGACCTCAAAAACGCTCAACACACCGTCTAAGAGACTGTCGTCAGAGGGACAGAAGCTCATCAACGACCTCAAGCTCGTCATTGAGCAGGCGAAGCTACTCGTTCTTACCAAGAACGAGGGCAACCTCCTCCAGGACTTCATCTGGCAGACCGAGCAGATCACCGGCGGCAATGCACAGCTACCCGGCGCGCCTGTCGACAAGGCGACCGCCCAGCAGCACGGCAACGAGGCTCTTGAGGGCCTGCGAACACTAGGCACGCTAGTGCTGTCCAACGGCCAGTTCCGAAAGCTCTTGTCAGATGCTACTGTACTCATGCGCGACATTGCCGGCGATGCTGCACAGAACACTGCCAACAAGGTCAAGCCGTCAGAGGACGAATTGAGCACCATCGACCGCCCAGCCGATGACAACACCTGGCACGAGGTCCCCGACCTGTCCAAGCAGAACCTTACCGGCCAGGTCAAGGCAAAGGTGCCCTTCGGCAAGAAGGATGCCCAACAGGCTGCTGGCGACGTAACCCAGGCTGCGCATCCTGAGGGCTCTCGTGATCCCGCAGATGTGGCCAATGCTGGCGCACTGGAAGCGCAGAACGGCCAACCCACTGGCCTCGACGCGCAAAATGCTGCCGGCACAGCCAAGCAGAAGCTTTCCGAGAACATCCCCGAGGAGGAGAAGGATCGCGCTCGGCGCCAGCGAGAGCGTATGAACAACTACCTCAAGGGCAAGATGCCTGAGGAGCGCCGTGAGCAGACCATCTGGCGTTTGAAGAAGATGGTCGTCGAAATCCAGGGTCACCAAGATTACCAGCGTGCCATTGAGACGCTCCTTCAACTAGCCGAGCGATATGCCGGCCACAGCAAGGACCTCGCCGTCCAGTCCAAAGGTACTGTTGCAGGTGCGCATCAAGACGATGCTCTTCAGTTGGCTGAAGCTGATCTTAAGGTATGTTTCATAGGGTTCAAAAATGAACATATACAAATGCTGACCAATATCAAGACGCTGCTGGAGCGCTTTGCGAACAGCACTTCCTCCGATGACCTGATCGATTCTATCAACCAGATTTACAAGGATGCCGACCGCGACCCTGAGCTCAAGAACTGGTTCAAGAGTTTGGACGCCTATGTCCGAAGGTGCTTGCAACAGCAAGGCTATATCATGGAGGATGCGAGCAACGAGGAGTGGAACCGCATCTACGACCACGGTCATGATTTGCTTCGCGGTCGTTACCGCGGCCACACCGACCGCATCGCGGATGAGTTCAAGTTCTTCGGTCAGCAATTTGATGCTGAGTAAGTACTTTCCTGATGCTCTATCTTCACAACCAGCTGACATTATATGCAGCCCGCAGAACAAGGCCTTCGGCGACTCGGTCACCAAGCTGTTCAACGACCTCGGTCATGATGAGGATGGCAAGACTACTTTCAAGCCGCATTTGGTCAAGGATCTCACCGAAGTCATCCTCCCGGCCTTCTTCGAGAACGTGCGATACGTACCGATTCCGCGTATTGAGTACAGCGACCCCATGGTTGATGCTGTGATCGAGAACCTCGTTATCGAGGGCGACAACCTCGCACCCAACGTTATGGAGCTCGGCTCGGACAACTACTGGCGTTGGGGACGCAAGTCGATCACGAGCAAGAACAAGAACAAAGTCATGCTCTCAGTCTCCGGCGTCCAGATGGATCTCCGCGATGTGTCGTACTACATCAAGAAGAAGCAGGGCTTCCCTTCCATCACTGATAAGGGTGTTATGGACATCTTCATGGGCGGCTCTGGATTCAGTTTCAAGGTTGAGATGGAGAACGCGGATGTGGATGACAAGATCCACTACTTCAAGATTAACAAGGTCACATCCGATATCCAGAACTTGCAGATCAAGGTGAAGCAGAGCAACCACAAGGTATGTACCCCCGCTCCATCGTCCATGGTCACTACTGACATTGCGCAGCTCCTCTTCAACATGTTCAAACCTCTGCTCCTCAAGGTCATGCGTCCGATTATTCAGCGTGTGCTTGAGAAGCAGATCAAGGATAATGTCAACCAGCTTGATGCTATGATCTACGACATCAAGAAGGAGGCCGATAAGGCTGCCGCCGACGCCAAGCGCAACCCCGACCCGGAGAATCTTCAAAACATCTACCAGCGCTACGCTTCCGCTGCGAACCAGCGCATCATGCAGGGCAAGCAGAAGAAGGCCGAGCTCGAGAAGCGTGCCAAGGAGACTCACGTCAACATGGCCGTCACCCAGCACGACTCTATGTTCAAGAACATCACTTTGCCCGGTGGTATCAGCACCAAGGCTACCGAGTACAAGGAGTTGGCAAGCAAGGGCGACAAGTGGGAGAGCCCAGTCTTCAGCCTCGGCTCTGCCAAGGAGACTTCCAGCCTGCCCAAGATCGCGGCCGTTACCCGCAAGCCCCACGGTCGCACCGGTGGCTACGGAGGACAGCCTGGTGTTGGCCAGTCGGGACTGGGTCAATCCGGTCTCGGTCAATCCGGTCTCGGACAACCCGGTCTCGGTCAGTCCGGTCTCGGTGGTGTTCAGCCAGGCGCTGAGTACGGTCGTAACACTGGTGCGGGTCAAGGCCTCGCCTCTCAGATGGACGGAGCTTTCAACGCTCAATCTGGTGGCGTTGCCGGCGCTCCTTCCAGTGGTATCGCTAGCGGTGTCCCTGGCGGAGCCCTCAACCCGGCTGCTCCAGGAGGCGTTGTTGGTACTGGCCAGCAGGGCCAGCAGTTCAACACTACTCTCGGTGCGAACAACCCTGTCTTCCAGGGCCAGGCTTGAGCCTTGACCGAATGACATCGTTCTTTCCGTGTATGATATCCCAGCATGACGCTCGACCGGCGGCAATGATCGATCACGACTCTTCTTGCTTTTGCATTCCTCTTTTGATAATGGATGATACCACTTTTCGCTACGGCGTATGAGCATACGGGTAAAAAGGTTTTCTCGATGGATGGGTGGATAATGGGCCCGTAATGTGGTGGTTGGGGCAAATCGGATTGATAGTTATTCATTGAGAACAGTTTCGCAGAATACACAAACGTTCTCTAGATCTTGTTCTCATTTATCATGATCTCCATTGCGTGATTTTCTTATATGTGACGATTTGTAAGTTTGATCTTCAAAGTTATATCATGATTATTCCTGATGCATGTCTATGCTTGGCTCAGTCAAGCGTGAAAACATGCGGCTAGTAGAGGCTTTGATAATAGCTCTCGGCGCAAAGTGACCATCCAGTTATTCCTATTGATTGAGTTCCTTATGGTAAGGAACTGAATTGAACGCGCAAACATTCCAAACAGGCTACACAGTACACAGTAGTCTTGTATGTAACAGTAGTATGCCTACACTTGGTGTGTAGAAAATTAACAGACAGTTCACAGTACTGTCAGGCATGAGTGGGAGGGCACTCGAATGGCGCGCGACGACTCAATGCATCACGGAGATCTGATGGACGGAGGGGTGGGACGGAGGTTGACGGAGAGGGCTGAATCATAAATCCTTGACCATGACCTCAAGGACAAACTTCTCCGGGTAACGCTTCTGCTGACGTCTCGATACATGACGGAGACCTGACAGGCTTGACAGGCTTGGCAGATTTGATAGAGGGTAGAACCAAGTCTGCCTACAAGCAAGCAGGCAATCGTTTTCTTCTATTCTTGACTTTCTTTTCTGGAATCTCGTTCTCGTTCTCTTGTTGCATAGTGAGTGCCATGTTGAAGTGTCGTTGACTTTGGATTCGCATTGGAATACATATAGTACAATAAAGAGGCTGTTTGTACACGAGGGCATGTTCCTCTATCCCACACAATGCCATCGAACCTCTAGTGCTGATACGGGCAAGAGTCGAGCTACCCCTAGATCACAATCACTTTGTCTCCCCCAATTGCACCCTTTCTTTCTGTACATCCAGCTCTTTCTGCTCCTTCCTCAACCCTTCAATCTTATCATCAATGAGCGCAATATCCGCCTCCACCCTCAACAACCTCTCTCCCATCATCTTCTCATACTCCTCATCAGTCAAGATACTCATCGGACTCCACCTGCTCTTCGCCACTCTCTGCATAAGCGTCGGCTCCATCTCCCTCTTACCCTCCGCCCTCTCCTTTTCCCGCCCCACCTTCACCGAGTTCCGCTCATCAAGCACATTATACACCTTCTGGCCACCCCATCCGAACAACGAAAACATGATCGTCCCAGGAATAACATTTCGGGGGCCGCGGAATAGAAAGCCGAGGGTGAAGCCGGTGCAGGCGCCGGATATGGTGGAGGCGAGAGTGCGGTCCTGAGACGTGGGGTGGGAGGGTGCAGGAAGGAGAGGTGCGCCGCGGGTCGTGTTCCACCAGTTATGGAGTTGAGTGCGAGATAGGATTGTGCTGCGGATAGTCCAGAATGTGCTGCCGATTGCAAACCATTGAGCGCCTGAAACGAGGGAGAAGAGGATGGGCGTTTGTGTGCGGAGGGTACCGTAAGTGGCGCCGAGGACAAGGCCGGGGATGGCTGGGTTCGTTAGTTAGAGTCCGCTCCATCCTAATCACTATGATACATGTTCAGGCGGCCATCAATTGAACATGTAGAAACATCCGGGCTCTTGGAGTTTAGACATCGAAGAGCGGTATCTGCACGTGATATCTCTTGGCATTTTCGTGTTCATCGACGACTCCCTCCATGTCCGATATTGGCGAGTCTCCATTCAAAGACAGGCACACTTATATGCATTCGAGCGATTTTTCCGCGAAGGTGGTTGAAATGTGACAAATGGAGGCAACGGACGGAAAGCAATTGTACTCACCAGAGCCCGCGCCAATCAACGCGGCTTGCCGTGCTACATAGAGGGGATGTTTGACCTGCTCTGGATCCAGCGGCGCTGTCATCGTTGATTCATGGGATATTGTTGAAGGTGTGGAGTGCCAAAAGCGTGATGCCTTTGCGTTGCTGTATCCGCGGGAAGCTCTGGCAGGATGAGCCGCACTTCGACTAAATAAAACGCCAAGCTTGTCGCACTTCACTGCCAGCGGTTTTTCTCCACCCAGGCTCGACCACCACCACCGTGCTTCGACAAACGAAACTACCCACCCTTACAAATCACCGAGGGCAGGAACCGCTCTCGAATTTCATTCAGCCAGCGCGCAGGTTACAACGGCGCGTTGACTGCAGCCCGCAATCATGGGTACGCAAGCCCTTCGTGCGGAGCCTGCACCCCAGGCAGCTGGACTGCGACTTCTACTGCCCCGCTCCGCGCACAGCACCCGACTTGAGCGCCATGGCTAACTGTGTGTCATCCAGCTCCCAAGAAATCGCAGAAGACCAAGTTGTCCCTGGGGGACTTCTTAGGCGACCAGTGTATGCGCCACTCGCTCGACCCGATCTCGACATAAACTGACGCTGTTGTAGCACTCGGCTCATGGGCTGACGAGATGGAGGATACGCCTATTGGCGGTGAGTCTTTTTCTGTCAGTACATCGGACTTTCCATGCTAATTCTCTGCAGGTGGAAGTAATTTGCCCCGCGATTCCGCACCGAAAATTCGTACCTTCGACATACTGACGCGAGGCTAGGTGGCGGCGGATCCAGCTTTGGAGGAGGCGAACGGCGTGTATACAGCGCCGCTGGCGGCGGTTTCGGTTCTTCAGACCGCGGCGCCGGCTACGGTACGTAACGTCTTTTGCTGTTTGTTCTTCTTCTGACTCTAGCAGCTAGCATGAACGACCGAGGATATGCGGTTCGCGAGGAGCTTCCCATGCCCACGAAGCCCCCATATACGGCCCACTTGGGCAACCTCTCCTTCGACGCTACCGAGGGCGACGTCCGCGACTTTTTCGGCGACTGCGAGGTCACGAATGTGCGTATCGTGGAAGACAAGCTAGAGATGAAGCCGAAAGGCTTCGGCTACGCCGAGTTCGGCTCGGTCGACGGCTTGAAAAAGGCGCTCGAATTGTCTGGCACACAGTTCCAGGGTAGAAATATCCGGGTCAGTGTTGCCGAGCCACGTAAGTATATGACTTGATGTTGCATAGACATGACGCTGATAGACTTGCAGCCAAGGACCGTCCCGAGGGCACCAAGGATATGTCCGATTGGACTCGAAAGGGCCCTCTTGCTGACCTCCCAGGTCAACGCCGTGGGTCGGACCGTGGAGGCGGCTTCGGTTCCTCGGAGCGCAGCGGCGGCTTCGGATCTTCGGAGCGCAGCGGCGGCTATCGCCAGTTCGAAGCCGCGTCCGATGCTGGAAGCGAGCGAGGTGAGCGGAGACGCCCCCCGCCTTTCGCCGACGACGGCAAGGTACGCGACTTTAGCAACTGGGAGCGAAGAGGTCCCTTGTCTCCAGCTCCGTCATCCGCGGGACCTGGCGCTCTGAGAGAGGGCGGCAGGCTGCGTAGCAATGACGGTCCGCCGCAGGAGCGACGTCGGTCCCCAGGCTGGGGCGAGGGTCGATCCAGCGATGGGTCGCGCCCGCCGCGTCGCGAGTTCCAAGAGCGCCCTCAGGCCGACCGAGAGCCCACGGCTGCAGAGCAGGATAGCCAGTGGCGGACTAAGATGCGCCCTGATGCCGCAGCCAAGTCTCCAGAAGGCACTCCTGATGGCAGCGTGCCTTCTTCTCCCGCACCTGTACATGCTGCCCCGTCCACCCGCCCGAGGTTGAACCTTGCGAAGCGCACCGTCACGGAAGATGTCGGACCCGCAGCCTCTTCTGAGAGCAGCTCCAAGTCAAACCCATTTGGCGCCGCACGACCTATCGACACTGCTGCCCGTGAGAAGGAGATTGAGGAGAAGAGGACCCTAGCCATTCGTCAGAAGAAGGAGGCCGACGACAAGGCCCGTGACGAGAGGAGGACAAAGGAAGCAGCTGACAGGGCTGAAAGGAAAGAGTCAGTGCCACCGACCCCGACTGCGGAAGAGGGAGGAGAAGAGAAGCCGCGTGCCAACTTTGAAATCCTCCGCCGCATGGGAGAGGAAGGCGATGCGCCCCAAGACGATGCCCCGGATGCATCTGCAAACGGAGAGATTGTCGATGACCAGGCTGTCAAGCCGAAGGAGGTTGTGCGCGATCCACCCAAGTCTGAAGGCGCATGGAGACGAAAGTCCAACACTCCTGCGGCGGCAGCACCAGCGGCAGCGCCAGCGGCTGAGGCAACGGAGACCACGACGACCGAGGAGTTGGATGCCGATGGCTGGAGCACTGTCACTAAAGCTGTCAAGACCACCAAAGGCAAGGGTCGTGGAGGCGCCCCGACCGGTCCGACCCGGCCCATCGCCTCCTAGATGCCTTGGGAGTCGACTTCATGCCTAAAAGTGCGGCGTGACTCTCGGGGGGCTCTTAACGTCTCGCACATTGTGGCGCGAGGTGGTATCTTCTGCATCGGTTCCTGACGACTGTTCATCTTTTCGAGCAGAAGTGCACCGTCGGCGGTCTTTTAGTATTGTCGCAATCCAGCAACTGTTTTCGTTTCCTGCGTGTTCGACCATTTGGCCCGACTAGGCTCAGGCTCGCAAGACCTTTGCGCATGGTTAGATTGGCTGGCTCTCCACATAGGCCGTGGCTGGTTCTGTTCGAACGATACACATTTAATGAGCGCCTTTCTACCCATCTCTCCACTTTCAGCATGCCCGAGTATGACCCTATGTACTTGTTCTCTCTCTCCTTCTATCAAAAAGTTATGTTTTGTTCATTTTCCCTGTCGATCTGAAAATACGGCCTCTGTTCACTCTTATAGCGCTCTCTTCCGTCGCGTGGGCTTCTGCCCTGAGCAGTAGTCCGGCGACGATTGTGTGCTGGGCGCGCTGGGATCTGTTTTAAGGAAAAGAGTTGGTGAAGGTGTTTCTCTTCTGACTGACATAGACGATTTGCTCGGGCATGTATGTAGTGTTAGGTAGATTGCTCAATGGGTTATCTATTTACTCCACCTCGTCTCTTCCTTGATTTACGTGTCTGACCCTGATTAGGAAGGTTTCAGGCACGACATTTATCTGCATGCGGTCTTGAGCTATGTGTTGCAGATATTGGTCGTTTGCTCGACTGATGAAAGCGGTAGGGTTGCAGAAACATGGGACCACTGCGGATCAGCGCTGGAGGACGATCATTTCCTAAAACGATTTAGCTTCCGTACCCTGTCATTCGCCCCTCATACGTCAACCCAATCCAACTTCCGGCCAACTCCAACAATCTTGCTCTTGACCCAAACCAAACTGGTGTCTTGATTTTACTATTGCTTCATTGCATTGTCTTTTTCACCTGTCTTTGCGTGATTGTCTGCAACTGTCTAAAATTTCCAATGGCATCGAAACCCCAGGCTTCTGGACCTGCAACTACGTCACAGCCCAAACAGGCAAGATCCAGGAAAGCTGCCATACCGTCCGAGCAAAGTGCTGCTGGAAGAGCGGGCTCAGCGGGAGGCATTTTGTTGGAGAAGGAGCAAGATACTAAGGCGAAGAGTGCTCCGGTAGCTGCAAAGAGCGCCTCCGTAGCTGCAAAGAGTGCTGCTGCAGCTCCACCAACCGCGAAGGATGAAGATGGTACCACAGCGACGGGACCAAAGGCTCCGCGAAGGAAGCCGAGGAAATTGAATAGGGAGCCTGCAGCTGCCCCGCCGACTACCGCTACTTCTACACCGGGGGTTACGACGAATGCTTCCCCACAGCAACCCACAACGACGGAGCTCGAAGCTCTAAAGTCCCGCGTCCGAGGCCTTGAGGCGAAGGTCGAAGAACTCTATACCGTCGCCGAATCACGAGGAGCACGCTCCCCACGCCGTCGCGGCAAAGGACGGAAGGGCTCATCATCCACACAAGTCCCTACCATCTCTACAATAGCTGCACCCGTGCAGGTCGACGACGAAGAGGAAGCCGACGAAGAGCTTGTGCGCTTGGAAGATGAACTGGAAGTCGCACGTCGCGATTTGGACTCTTTCCGTCCTCGTGCCCGACCGAGGAACAAGAGGTCAACATCAGGCGACACAGATTATGTGGAGGAAATACCCCGCGACGACATCGGCGGCACGGGCGAGGGCACCGTAGACAGACAAGTCACACTCTCCGGCAGCTACCGGATCCCGCTGCCAGCAAGCGTGAGCATGAACGACGTCAAAAATATCCAAAGCGGTGTCTCGGCCGCCCAAAACGTCGCGAAGTCCTTCCTCGACCAGCGTCGTGCTGCGGCGGCTGCTCGAGTGCCTTCCCCTGCTACTACTACTACTACTACTACCACAGCTGCTCCATCGCGTCCGAAGGCGAGCAAGAAGCCGTCGACGAGTAACGCGTTGGAGGTTAGTAGGGAGGAGGGGAAAAGTTGGGGAGAGTGGTTTGGAGGGTACAGTGTTGCTATTTCGAGAGCGGTGAAGAGTATTGAGGCGGAGGCTGCAATTGAGGGGCAGAAGGCTGGCGGGAAGACGGCGGGGGCAGTGGGTTCAGGGAAGAAGGGTGGGACTGGTGGTGGAGGAGCAGCGAAGAGGCCGAAGGCTAGGACCGGGAATTTGAGTAGTGAGCAGGTGCAGGGTTTGATGGGTTGATTATGGATGGAACCGTGAGACAGTGGGTTTTTATCGTGTATAATATAGAAATGGTTTGGTGTTTTTGGCATGGATGGTCTGGGTAGTAAAATGAACACATCTGGAATTTTGGCTTGCTGAAGCCATGGTCATTTAAAGTTCAGCTGTCTATCCTCATATTTCTTCTCCTATTCAGCCAAATTATACGCATACTAGCCAGCAAGTATACCACCAAAAACTCTACCACCAACAGCTCCTTTCCGAAAAAAGCTTGCATTCCTGGAAACGCAGAACAATACAAATCACGGCCTGCCGTGCCTCATCTATGTCCATGCAAATCAAAGAACACGGCCTACCGAACTCACTCGGACTTCAGATGAAGCCCCGGCTATCTCATAGCATGCAAAGCTTACCTTAGAGTATTGCGATTACTTACCCGACCCAATCTGGCCCTGGCTTACGACTTCAGCCCTCACCCCTCTCTCGGCTCCATCAGCCTGCTCACACTTTGTGTTACCTTAATCAAGGCCGGTGGTTTTGTCAGCTTCTAGAGCGCGATGATGATGAATGTTCTACATAGGACCAAGCCCACGGTTTCAGCATCGCACAGTACAAGCTGCGCCACCTCCGCACCCGCAACCCAAAACCATCCCATCGCATCCCAACTCAAACCAAACCACACCCCTCTGCATGCACCTCACCCCCAGACCATCACACCCGTACCTGCAAACTCATTCACCCATCACATCACAAAAATAGCCCTGTCAAGACTCTTACGTGGTACACAGAGTCGTGATCAAACGCTCGCGTACCCTTTACGCCCATGCTCGTCCCTAAACTGTCGTGTAAGAACGCCACTGAACCCTGGCAAGTGCTAACCTAGCGCAATGTGGTACTGGACGCTCCAGAAGCGGCTGGCGCAACTTCCGGATCTAGCTGTGCGACGGTCGTGCGGAGGGGCGGTGTTGGTGGTGAGACAATGACAGCTACCTACCGCGCGTTGGCACGCCTTTCCAGATGCCAAAGCGGGTCCGTCTGCGTCCGAGATGCTGTGCTTCTCCTGATTTTCAGACCAGCACACAAGACGACGCTCAGGCCGCGAAGCAACATGTCATGCCCGGCATGCTCCCATCTCCCACCAACAATGCCGTGCCTGGCCCTCCGTCCCCTCTCCTTCATACGCGGCCCGACCCAGAACCATTACGCAACGCCTCCGGTATGGCGTAGAAGCGTTCCACGAGCGATTTGGAATTCCCACGCCTTCCCACCACCATCTGCCTCGAACACCGCTGTGCAGATCTCTCATGCGTTTCCCCCAGCGTGCCCGTTGAACCCCCAGCTCTCGAAACGCATAATATACGCAAGGGGACTCGCGAGGGATCATCCACGTTCAATCTTCCTCGCCTAAAGCTGGGGGTGGGAGATGGACATCGGTGTTATGCTGAGTTCCAAGATCGCCTTGTGTGTGATGGTGCGTCGTGAGAAGGTGTAGGAGCTCGACGGTCATCTTGAAGTGCTATCGGGACGCGTGCCATGAGGCAAAATGCACATGCACATGCACATGCACGCCCACGAACCATAGCACCACACGCCACGTCAATAACGGCAACAGCCCTCCGGCGCCCGGACCTCGAACTCCCAACCTCAAACCGGGATGCAGGGCTAAAAGTCAGGAACCCTCCTCGCACCCCAGAAACCCTGACTCGGCCCGCTACCCTGATCTCCATCCACCAGCCGGAGGCTACCAGGTGGTAGAAGCACACCCGTCCCGCTTCGAGGCATGCCGCATGCGCGTGCATGTCGATCCAATATTGCGGTGATAGGAGATGATTGCTGCTTGTGGTAAATTCAAGGGATATCAACGGTGACTGCGTGTCATGTTCTGTGTGAGGACAAATGTGGAATGTGTCATGGCTTGTTTGCTTCCGATGGCTCGTTTATGTTTATCGTGTACAACACGGAGCCTCTCTACCGACCGCATCTAGACCTCCGCCTCTCCCTAACATGAATCAAGTCCAGCTAGAAAATGCTTTGCCAAACTTTTGATCATATCGCCTGTGAGCCGCTATGCAACCGAAAACCCCAGAAGCCGAGCAGAAAGAACAAAGACGCTGCAAATCGTCGTCCATGCAGAGGATCAATACCCCTTGGCCAAAATACAACTCTCCCAGCCCAGCAACTAAATAGACACTGGTGATAACACAGATCCCACAACTCTCCATCAAGCCACATGCCTCATAAGTGACCCCAAAGTAACGTCGCCGTAAATCGAGACAATGCCCATTAGTCGATACATCTGCGTCAGAATCGACCATCCTACAACAATGCTCGCCAGTAACGACCCAAAAGCGGGGTCCTTAGTGCGTGCAAGGAGGCTCATATCCACCAACTCCAGGAAATGTACCGCAAACCAACGTCCGCTTGAATCAAGCTCGGAAAGCCGCATATCTTCTTCGACGGCGCCCTTGCAAAAGGTCTTTCAGACACCCACCGTGAATGTTGTCATCGCCCACCTCTTTCCACGTCTCGCTCTTCGCTCTTGCCAGTCCCTCAGGCGATCTGTCTAGCGATCCACCTGCAAGGACTTGCGCCAGGTGTCGCAGCAAAGTGTCGCAGGACACCATCATGCGATACCCATAAGAGCTTGTCTAGTACGCACTTCTTTCTCGTCGTTCTTGATTTGAAAGGGCAATAACGATGTTGGTGGTTCAGGGCAGTGTTGCAGCTTTGAACTTACAACACTCCCCCTGGTAGCTGCTCGCCCCTGTTTGAGCCAACCCAGCTACCAAAACTGTTTCCACTTCCTACACTTCGTATATCGTTCCCGCCAACAGTGCTCACGTGGCCTTCGGCTGGAGCGGCGTGTTTTCGCAACATAAACATAGGCTTCCGGCCCTCCTTGTCCAACTGCTTGAACAGTATTAGAGGCCGCTCGTTCAGGCCCAAACAGCGCTCCTGATCACCGTGAACAATGTACAACGCATATTGCCGCCAGTCCGCCGTGATGTTGTACTTTTTAAGCGCCACGGGCAAGACTTTGTGACAAGGATCGTCGATGGATACACGGAAAGATTTGAAGATTTCGACTTGCGGATTGTTCGAAGGCGTTGAGCTCATGGTCCCTCCAGATAGCGGAGGATCTCGATCGTTTTCGGGGTTAGGTGTCGGGGCTGTGTTTCGAAGCGGTTGTCGCGTGGACAGAGGGGCGGGTGTATTGCGCGGGTCGCGATTCCGATCGGATACTGCCGTCGAATCCGATCCCCACGCATTCGTCTGGGGCCAGCTGGGAGTGCTCTCGGAGTCGGGATGGCCACTGCGAGGCAAGTCGGATCGGTTGTACGTTCGGTTCGGGGTCTGGGTATACGCGGGGGAGGTGGGAGACGGCTGCGGCACCGAGTTGGGCGACATTTGTTGGCCGGCGGCAAGGGATGCTGTGAGGTGTGAGGACGCTGCAAGTGCTGCGGCAGAGGGATCGAGAGAAGAACGGTCCACCAAGGCGCGCCCCTCCGGAATAGTCGGAGAGGGGTTCTTCGGTCCACCAGAAGCAAGGAAAAGTCTCTTGGTAGAGAACTTACGGGACAGGCTGCTCCCTGACCTCTGTTCGGCTGCCGGGGGCGATGTCAGGATGTGTTCATGAGGAGTAGGAAGCGGCTGCTGGCTGTCCTTGAATGCGCGCACGAGCGGCAAGATCTCCTCGCGCAGTCTCTTGTTCTCCTCCAGCACCTTGCTCAGATCGTCTTTGAGATGCCGTAGCTCGATCTCATTAGCATGCAGCCGCTCGTCGCGCGCCTGCACAACACGAATCACCTTGGCGAAATCTTCTTGTGTAGGCGGCGCGTCTTGCGCTGATGTGTCTGCGGCTGTGCGGTAGTTAGCATGCATGCTAGCAGATAGAGTGCGTCAACCATACAGAGGGGGACGTAGTGGTCCGGATCTATGGGCACATTCTGCTTGACCTTGATCTCGTAGACGGCCTTGAGGATGGTCAGCCGGTGGCCGACACTGTTCAGGCCGATCTCTTTGAGTTCGGCATGCTGCAGCGCTATCAGAGCATCGCCCGATATGCCCTCGTCTGCACATTCCCGTTAGCACATGTCCTCTGCCGCAATGCCATGCCACGTACCTCTGAAAGTGCCAGCATACTGGTGCAGGCCCAGACCAGAGACGAAGCTGGCGGCCTGGTCTTCGCTCCACTCGGTGATGAGGCCAGTCGGGCTGCTCTTGCTGTCTCGCGAGTGGGTGAATGTGGTGGGCGTGTGCTCGGTGCTCTGGGGCCCGGATGAGGTGGGCGAGCTCTCTGCGTACTCGACGGGCATGGTGGGGCTCTGGATTACGCTGCGCTCGTACTCGTCGTCGGCGTCGGCGTCTGAGTCTGAGTGATACTTGGTCGTGTAAGCCATCGTCCCGAATGACGTCGGACGGGCAAGAACGGCGGCGCGGGCGGCGATGGCTTCAAGGCAGCTGGTGGCGCCAAGGCCGTCTGTTGCGCTGCTGAGGACAGGCGCGCCGTTATCACAGTTCGGTGATGGTGCGTCAAGGAAAGGTGGTCCCGGCGCTCGACTTCGCGGGTGCTGTGCATCCAGGGCCCTGCTGAGACGAAGCGAGATTGAGCAGGCGTGTTTCCGGCGCTGAAGCTGCCCGCCGCTGGGACTCGCCCTCTGGCGCGCGTGTCAGAGACGGACGTAGCGTGGGGAGCGTCGGGGCGCTGCGCTCTGGGCACTGGCTCTGGCGCTGGCCTTGTGTGGAGAGGTACGCCGCGTGGTGTGCCTTTTGGGGGGAGGGGGGGGGAGCAGGAGTAGGAGTAGGAGCAGGAGCAGGAGCAGGAGCAGGAGACGGCCCCAAAGACGGTCGGGAGGGATGCAGCGGCGGGCGGCGTTCCCGAACACAGGAGCACGGTAGAGCTGCTGCAGGGCGGCGGCGTCGTGGTGAAGCAAAAGGGCAGCGAAGCGGGTCTGCAGAACAGAACAGAACAGAGTCGTAGAGATACGGTAGGCGCTGGCCGTGCTGTCGGCGGCGCACAGATTCCACCAGCACCCAGCATGCACCCTCGGCGGCTCCAGAGGCTGCGGGGCCCGAGCTCCCTCCTCCAAGCACCAAAGTGGCTACCTTGGCCGTCTCCCCAACAGCCATTTCTTGTCACACGGCGAGCTGTTCTTTCAGACTTTGCTGCAAGTAGCTCTCGCTCCGGCCACGGCAGCCGCGCCTCATCTGCTTGGTGGAGACTGACGCTTCAGCCGGCGTGCGCAGCAATCTTGGATAATACCAGTCCATCGCGCTCCTCAGCCACCGTCACGAGCCGGCCTCCGAGCGAACGTGAACCTCACGATCGACAGCCGTACCTAGCGTCTGTCCATCTCCGAGCTCCCACGGATCGCCAGCAACGGTGTGCCCGGCCGCCGTCTGAAGCCTGCCCGACCTCACCACCACCACCATCACCATCACCACCCCCCCGATGGCCGCCGCGAAGCCCATCGCCATGACCTCGACCCAGGCCCAGAGCGTCCTGCCCGCCGACGTGCGCAACGACATCTACTCGGCCCTGCTCTCGGGCACGGGCATCCGCACCATCGAAGCCACCCTCGACCACGAGATGCAGACGACCGGCTTCAAGTCCAATCTCAGGGCCTACATCACCCACCTGCTGCGCGCCGGCGAGTGCACCACCTTCGACGAGGTCATGACCCGTGTCAACGAGAAGATCCGCCACGACACGGGCGCGGGAAAGAGCAACGGCGCGAATGGCGTCAACGGCGTCAACGGCCACAGCAGGGACGGCGACGAGTACGATCTGTCTCTGCCAGACCGCGTGGTCAGCGAAGGCGTCAAAAGGGTGGAGGCCGAGCTGGACAAGGTCTGCGACATCTCAGTCGACAAATGAAGGGCCCCGTACGGTCTAGAGAAACTGCACAGCGGGGCGGAATCAGAACGCTCGGGTGGAGTCTGTGAACCGCGATACTATTCATGGACTACCACCTGTCAAACATGTTGCATGGATACCTTGATCACAGCGCTCCAATCTGGGAACCAAGCGACACAACCCAAAGTTACATACTCGGATTCCCACGCACCGAAAAGCCACCGGCATTTCGGCACCAACCCTTAAATAGCTCTCGACACACTCCACTGTCCCCGGCGCTAGAGCACTACCATTTTTCGAATCTCCATCCAGAGGAAATTGGTATGTGGCAGGAGGACAGCGCTAATAGTAGTGTCCGTGGCGATACCTGGGATCCGGTCGTTGGGAGAGGTATGGCACCACCAAGTGGGGAAAGAGAAGGATAGGCAAGGTGTAGTTGCACCAGATGTGGCTGCACGGCAGGCTTGCTCCGGACGGCGCACAGAGTCTTCAATAGAAACAGCGTTGTCACAAATCAGAAACATCTACATGTCAACCATCAAATCTCCACTCTGCCCGCACGAGTCAACGCTAGTTACTATTACTCGAAGGAGTGCGACCGCGAGCTAACAACTCACATCACCACGTCAGCAGGTAAACGGGCAATCTTTTTAAGACAAACACCTGACTACATAGCAGCTGGGAACCAAGTTCTTAAATGCAATATCATTGATTGTCTGCAGCTCTCCATCTCCTGCCTGTGCCATATTGGCATTCTCTCCGACTATACTATCCGACGCCAATCATTCCCAGAGGCGCCCACATAACTATCGCATGCGTGAGAGCGTGACCATCAACGATGAGAAACCGTCCCCATCTATCGCGATAGGAAAGAATTACCCTGACATTAGTCGAGAAGATGTTGCGCCAAACTAGCCCGTGATGACCCTGTTCAAAGGAAATTCGCCGATCTCATTTAGTTGTACAAGTCCTCGTCTTCACCCGCCGTGCCGAACGTGTTCTGTTGATCCGCGGCGGGGTCCTGAGCGTCGGGGAAGCGGAAGAAGCTTGAGCCACCCGTGTTCTTCATCGACTGGGCAAATGCTTCATACCGGCGGATCTCAACGTCTGTGACTGAGCGACGGGCTGTGCGCATGGCCTCTTCAAAGTGAGCCTTAGTGAGCTCAGGAACCGGATCCTCAGCGTCGTCGTCCATCTCAACGTCCTCGCCAGCAGCCGCGCGGGACTTCTGGCGCTCAATGTCCGTAGAGATGGCCTCTTTGATTGCGAGCTTGACGGCACGCTGGGTGATGAAGCCAAGATCGGCACCAGAGAAGCCGTGAGTGTTGGCCGCAATGTAATCCACGTCGACATCGGCAGAAACAGGTGTCTTGCGGAGCTGAGCCTTCAGGATGCCGGCACGAGACGTCTGATCGGGCAGCGGGACGTAGACCAATGTGTCGAGACGTCCGGGGCGGCACAGAGCATTGTCGAGCTGCTCGGGACGATTGGTGGCACCAATAACGAAGACGTTCTTCTTTGAAGTCATACCGTCCATTTCTGTGATGTGTTAGTCTCTGTTTCGCGAGTAGAGCGGAATAACCTACCAGTTAGAAGCTGATTGACAACACGGTCGGAAGCACCGCCAGCGTCGCCCTGGGAACCGCCACGTGACTTGGCAATAGAATCAAGCTCGTCCAAGAAGACGACGCAAGGCGCAGCAGCGCGAGCCTTGTCGAAAATGTCGCGAATGTTTGATTCGGACTCACCGAACCACATAGAAAGCAGTTCTGGGCCCTTGATCGAGATGAAGTTGGCAGAGCACTCGTTGGCAACAGCCTTGGCGAGGAGCGTCTTACCCGTTCCAGGCGGGCCGTAGAAGAGCACACCACGGGACGGAGACATGCCGAACTTGAGGAACTTGTCGGGGTGGTCGACCGGGTACTGCACGCTCTCGATGAGCTCGCGCTTGACCTCCTCGAGACCGCCAATGTCCTCCCAGCGAACGTTGGGAACCTCCACAACCGCAACCTCGCGCAGGGCGGAGGGGTTGGAGACACCGAGGGCGAAGGTGAAGTTCTCCATGGTGACACCGAGAGAGTCCAGGACTTCGGCGTCGATGGTGTCTTCATCCAAATCGATGAGATCCATCTTCTCGCGAATCTGCTGCATCGCGGCCTCGGAGCAGAGCGAAGCAAGATCCGAACCGACGTAACCGTGGGTCTCGGAAGCAATGGACTGTAGATCGACATCGTCGCCAAGCTTCATGTTCTTGGTGTGGATGGACAGAATCTCCAGGCGGCCGGTGGGGTCGGGAATGCCAATGTCGACTTCACGGTCGAAACGACCGAAGCGGCGAAGCGCAGGATCAATCGAGTTTGGTCGGTTGGTTGCGGCCATGACGACAACGTTGGAGCGGGCCTTCATGCCGTCCATGAGGGTGAGAAGCTGGGATACGACGCGGCGCTCGACCTCACCGTTGGTCTTGTCACGCTTGGGAGCGATAGAGTCGATCTCGTCGATGAAGATGATGGCGGGTGAGTTCTTCTCAGCCTCCTCAAAGGCCTTCCGCAAGTTCGACTCTGATTCACCGGCCATCTTGGACATGATCTCGGGACCGTTGATCAGGAAGAAGAATGCGCCAGTCTCGTTGGCAACAGCACGAGCCATCAGCGTCTTACCAGTACCGGGCGGGCCGTACATGAGGATACCGCGCGGTGGCTTCACACCGATCGACTTGAAGAGCTGAGGATGCCGGAGGGGCAGCTCGACTAGCTCTCGGATCTGGGCCATCTGCTTGCGGCAACCACCAATGTCATCGTATCCGACCTCGTTGAGGTTGCCCTCCTCGTCTTCACGCTGTATCGGCTCGCCCTCGCAATGGATGACCGTGTCCTGCGCAACGATGCCAAACTCTGGCGGGTCGACCTCCACGACCTTGAACTCCACCTGCCGCATACCACCGCGGGCTGTGAATGTGTCGCCTTGTCGTACGGGTCGGTAGGCTTCGCGGAAGTACGGAGCGAGGAAAACGTCGAATAATGAGCCGGTGATGCCCTCGACGGTGTCTGCAATGGGGAGCACTGCAATTCGCTTGGCCTGCAAACAAGTTAGTATGGTTCCCCGAGTCGGCCTTGATAGGCGAACGTACATATTTGATGTCCGGGCAAGGGTGGATGGTGATAACATCACCGTGCTTCACCCGCAGGTTGTGGCGAACAACCCGATTTATCCGCGCTGAACCATCATCGAGCTCGTCGTCTGCCAGCACAATGAGAACTGTGTCCTTGCGCTTCTTGCCCTTGACCAGGACTGTGTCGCCACGGAACAGCTGGAGCGTCTCCATGGTGTTGTTGGATAGCGCGATAATCGAGTTGTCATCGTTGACGGCATCGGTGACGCTAGGCTTTGTCAGTTTCGGCCTTCAGCAGCTGCAAACAGTTCAAGGTCACTCACATCAGCGAGTTGGGCTTCTTCTTCTTCTTGAGGATGGCCGTGGCCGTCTCATCGACCTGTGGCGGGTTAGTGAGGTCCATCTCAGTACTGCCAGAGGTGGAGTTTACATCTTTGGCTTCGCCTCCGGCTGGGTCCCTGCAGTATGTTAGCAATCTGATGCCCCAGATCAAGCTGATGGCGCGGTAGAAGCTTACTTGGACAGGTCCACCTTCGGCTTGGTGTGGGCTGGTTCGGCCGACATCGTTGACGTGGAATCTACGGATGTAGCGAAAGTACGAGCTGCAAATGGATACTGGTGTGGAGAAGGTGCAACTCTGTTGCTTGTGGTGCGGGTGGTGGGTGTGGGTGAGATGATGGGGCTAGAGGGTGAAGGCGACGTGGTTTAAGTAGAGCTGCGGGCTTCGGGCGATGATGCTGGTGAGTAGCTCCATTTTAGGTTCCAGCGGCTTAGCGGCTTGGCATCGCCGCAACACCATAGAAGGAGAAAGAAGCCGCTGGACCTTCCTCATGCTCACCAATACGTAGCCTGCGACGCCGCCTCCCGTTCAATCCACTGTGTCCCTAAACCATCGAGCATCTTGCAGCGATGCATTTGTTGCTTCTTTCGACCAATCAGTGCCCTTTGTGTGACGCGGCAGAGCCTCGTTTGTCGACGCCTGCTCCGTGACACGGCTTGCACCTTCCACCTCACGAGCGCCACCAATGAACGCGTGTGCCAAGCGTCAAACGGTGAATATGTCTCAAGTCATTATACCCTCCTTTGGGCTGAATCTAAAGACTTGACTTTGACCGTTGGTGATTATGGAAAACTATCCGGTTGTGGGTGTGGGGAGCCAGAATCAAGTAAACCATCCTTCCAGCAAACATGCACTTGCGGAAGTTATCTTTACCAGGTCCACGGTACGCCATTGTGCCTCATCTGAAGTGTCACGCCATGTATGAGCTTAAGCACTTCTCCAACCATTGCTTTTGCGTCGAGCCCACCGGCAATATCCGAAATCCTGCAAAAGGAAATCAATCCAGAGGACCTCCACTCTCACTCGCTAGCCCTCAAGAACAGATGGCCGAAGCATGAACTGTACTACCTTCTCGCCCCAATAGTCTCTATATTCATATGCGGCTCCTTGACGCTGCCGTGGGTGCTAGCAAGAGTACAAGGTCCCCATAGGCGCGTGGACGGCGTCGAAGAGACAGCAAGCTACGTGACTCGCACCACCTTGCGGAAGCACTCCAGGGTCCCGATAATAGCGGATCGGTTGCCGACATTCGTCAGAACGAAGAAGAAGGCCGCCGTCGGTGGCATGCTTATCGCGGAGCTGACTTCGGTGGCGACCGCAAGGATGGGAAATTACATTGGCAATGCACAGCATGAGAATACGGAGGAATGGAGGAGGACGTGGAAGTGATCACCAAGGAGGGTAAGTCCTCATCGTGTGCGCTCATGTCTACGTGAAGATTGGACATTTGAAAGTACTCGAGGCAAAGGGCTAGACCCTTTTAGAGTACATGAGAAGTAGGGTGCAGACGTTGTATCAATAGGAGATAGTAAGTGTATTTCATTGGTCCTGCTCTCTGGCGTTGAAGAAACGCGTTGTTCACTTGATAACATCAGCCATGTTGATGGACAAGTCCTAAAAGAAGCTGGGGATCGGGTCAAGATTGGCGAACAAAGTTTCCATCTACAAAGCGTAACCAGAAGAGTTTCAACACGCATTCGCTATACAGAGCCTCCGATGTCTTGCTTTGACGGCACACTTGCAGCGTCGGCTCTTCAGAAGAACACTTCTCAGGAGAATAGCAATTGCCAACAAGACTACAGCAAGACAGAAGCTATCATACAAAAGGCTGAACAATGCACCGCCAGTCCAGCCAGCAGGATATCGTAGTCGACAAATGATCCTACACCATACCATCCATACCCTCGGCAGATCCATGTGTCTCCACAGCTCTGCCGTGGTGGTCAAGATCGTCTAACTCCAATGCAGGACCAGAAGTTGCAAACTCAGAAGCAATGGAGCCAGAAGTTACACCTGAAGTTGTGGGATCTGAAGTTGTGGGTGCCGGAGGTGAAGTTGAAGTTGCAATTGCCCGAAATGAAGCTGCCGCACTTCCCATCCTCCTCGCCCTTCCCACCCTCTTCACCTCCGCGACCGCCCTCTTCGTCTCGGAGATGTCCAACGAGAGCGCCACGGTCCAGATCAAACTGACCAGGAATATGTAGAGAAATGGAGGCCATTGTGTCGAAGGCCACGAAAACAACATGTGTATCCACCCACCAAGTACAACGGCATCGAAACCCATCCAGCCGGTGAAGTGGATCCAGGCGACCCGACTGCTGCCATCACGTTCGCGGAGCTGTGTGAGACGCAGGTCCTCGTAATAGAAGTGTGCGATGATCGAGCAGACAAGCAATCCGCTGGGCGCTGCTTTGCAAGCCTTAATATACCCTGGATTGGAACACATGTTTTCCTGAGTCTTCGGAGTTTGTTAGCCTGTCACATCGAGACATTGAACCCATCGGCATACACTGATGTGCCATCTTTCGAGCAGCCAGAGGCGCCTATTGGGGCGTAGTGGGTAGTGAGACTCACCCGACAAAAGACAGCTCCTTGGAGTGGCGTAAATACTCCGCTCAATACCGTCATGAAGCAAAACCACTTCAAGAAGGTCTCCACTCTCGATTGCCGCAGCTCGGTGCAAGCCTCACGCCAAGGCACCCGTCCGATGCCCTTCATGGTGCTGTTGTTGAGCCTGCGAGATGCTGAGAAAGGGCGATAGCAGGTTCGTGTGCGATCGGTGACGATGGTTCGATGAGCTGGGCGCCGCTCAGGAAGTAATGAGAAGGGGTTGATCGAGTTGATCGAGCTGCTCGCTAGCGAGAGATGCGTGTCTGGGTTGGGTTTAGAAATTAACGAGAAGGGTTAGCTGAGCTGTTCGCTAGCGATAGACGTGCGTTAACGATGGCGATGAACGATGGCTTGGGATGGTGAGTGGACAAGCATTGAGCACGACGGGGGAAGCCGTGTTTATGCATCTTCTCGCTCCTTCTCTGCCGCTTTAGTACTTGCCCTCTCCACTACTTGCAAGCCAGGAGCTTCAAACAATCTACCGGAAACAACGTTCCACATGCTCACAACACACCAGAGGAAAACGACGCACACTTCAGGTACCTGTATTACATTTAGCATGATGTAATGAATGAGGACGCATTCGTATCTTACTTTCCCCAATATCTGGAAGACTGCAGAAGGCAATGCATACCCCATGGTCAATGGAGACAGCGAATGTTCCGAGAAGAAAGGTGAAGCCCACCAGCCCATATTGAAGGAAACCTTCGGCGGTGTGAAATCGAAGCAACACCGACAAAAACCTAGACGAGACCACAGCTCCACGTCATGTAGGCAACGCCAGCGCCCGATACCCGGCGGCAGGATGAAGCGTTCCGGTCCGAGGAAATGTGCTCTTAGCCATGCTTCCGAGCTTCATAATCGCGTAGCCACCCTGTCCCAAGAGACCGAGTGGGCGGAAGCCACTGACGATGACTTCATGAGGTGGTAGCCGATGGACGTCCAATCGATGGAATTCAATGACGAAAACTATGAGTGAGTGTCATCTGGCCATGCTAGTTCATTGCCGTGAAGAAAGCTGTCGAAAGGTGTGTCAAGGCCGCAAAAATGGCAGTGGTGCGCATTGGGACCCGATGACGATTGGTACTTGGAGCACCTCGAAGACGACAATGTCTGTAGTTTCTGCGAGCGTCACTTTACCGGTTGCAACAATCTACATCAGGTAAGATTTATGCCATAATCAGGACTTTGCAGCAGTCACGGATATCGTATAGCATCTCTTGAGCCACCGCTCGGCCAACATCGAATGCATTTGCTGCATGCAGAGTTTTAAAACCTACGGCGGCATGGCACGTTTCCTCGGTCCATCGCACATGTACTATGACCAATACTCAAGCAGATCATCCACCTCGAATACGGCAACTGCTCCAACGTCGACCACATCGACCTCAACATAACAGCTGCCAAGTGTCACATGTGGTATCACTTCATCGACTCGATTTTCTTCAAGAGATGCGCTCTGGCTGTGATTTGGAAGTGTGTTAACAGAAACCCTGTACATACAAGTGTCCCACCTGAAATACACAGCTATATAAGCTCTCGATGCTGTTCCAGCATGTGGAGTCTCTTGCTTGCAGCCAGACGCCGAATAAGGGTGATATAGGGAAGGTGAGACGGGTTCTGAGAAGCAGGCTGGGATGAGTCGATGAGTCCACGGAACGTATGGTAGAACAAATAGTATCGTTCGGATAAGTCAGAGATACCTGGACGGTGGAAATGATGATATCGTGCTTGGTAGACAGTTGTAGCGCTGCGACCCGTACATGGTCGCTCGCAATTGTAACAGAGAAGACGTCCACTGCTGCTCAAAACGAAGCGAAACATGCATCATTCACACTCACACTTAGAGCACATCTAAAAAATGAAAGATTATATGTACATATCCGGTGACTGCTCTATCCAATCTCTCGTGGCGCAGTAACCCGATAACAGGGAGCAAAAGCGTCAAACCCTGACCATGAGAAGAGTATCTCCTACCGTGGGTATGAAGTAGATGTTCCCAGCCATGTAGCATCAGGTTTGTTTTGTAGAGGAATAACCGACCCAGGAAAGATCCTTCCTCAAACATTGCCCATACTCCGTGGGAAAGTAACCGCACGTTCATATCGGAACCTCCGATTCCGAGAGGGGTAGTTTGACCGACTATCGAGGTGCATCAACCCTACGACAACACCAAGCCTCGAATGTCGTTTTCTAATTTGATCCCGGGGCCTGCCGATTTGCAGCACATATCTCCCAGATGAGGCCCTCGGCCAATTCAGTACTCGCAACCGGCGCGGGGACCTTGCCCCGTGAATCCTTGTTCTCCGGCGTCTGTCCAAACTCCGGCACGGTGTAGCTAGTTCGATCGCAGTACTCTCCCGGTAGACATGCCATGACAGTAGAGTCCTTTCCACCTTGACACTGATGACCCTGTTCCCATCCCGCACAACCGGTAAGATTCGTTGTACCTTGGACCATGCAGTCTAAGAAACTGAGATCGTAGAAGACCTGACCCGTCTTCCCAGCCCCGTATTCGACCATGACTGGACGGGTGTGAGACTTGGAAGTGACGTGGAGGGCGACGCCCGCGTCGGTGCAGCCGCGGATGGGCTCGGTATAAGTGTCACCAGCGGCGATCCGTTGGCCTTTGACACCCGTATCGCAGCCTATGGAGTCGAGATAGAGGTCGTAGTTACAGGAGTTGATGATGACGACCATTTTTGGTTGGCTCTCGAGTGGTGTGAAGACAGGCGGAGTCTCCGAGCTGAAAATAGCGGGCTCCGGCAGAGGATTGTAAGTTGGAGCAGGCTTGCCACTGGAGCCACCAGATTCTGGCAACGGCGCGGCGGGTTGGAGAGATTGGTTTGGTGGAGGCGGAACGGCAATCGACGAAGCGGTCGTGGGCAATGGAGCAAAACCTGTCGCCACCGACGATGGCTTCTCAGAAGGCATCTAATGTTTGGGTATAAAGTCAGCAATGCGTAACCGGAGGGGGCTCAGTATCTGATAGCTTAGACGTAGTGCTATGCTACCCGGCAAATGCCACGCAACTTGTATAAGGAGTTACGAACATTCGTCGCGCTGGGCCTCGGGGTACCAGCGCCAGGCGGTCCGCAATCCTGTCCACCGGCCGCACACGTAACGTAGGCGAGCTGCGTCTCCTCGACTATCTTGGTGCCGCAGCTCGCAGAGCACAGGGCCGGCGTAATGAGAGCGATGAAAAATGTACCCTTCATGGTGAGCTCGCTCGTAGTCGCAAGAGAAGAATGTGTTGTGAAGGAATGAAGAAGGTTGCGTGGAGAGAGAGACAGAGATTTTGAGAGAAAGTCGTAGCAGCGTAGCCGATTTATTATGGAAGACACGCGGCCCTGAAAGAGTGGAAAAGTGCTGCGAAGTTGTCCGTTATCGGGCTGCAATCGAGTTGATTGGGCGGCTTGAATTAGAGTCAAGGATCGGGTTTACCCAATAATTGGTTGTGCGGACTGTGAATAGCTTGAATACTATAACAAACACTAGCGCCGACGTCCTGTGCCTCACGCTCCCCATTGATGGACGTGCGAAGGCAGTGATGTGTCGCACACGGCAACCGTTTATTAGCCCGAGCCTGACTCTACACCGCAACTTGTCATTGTGATTGCTATTGTAAGTCACGAGGAATTTGCTTCTCATGCAACGTGAAAAGAAGACCACTCAAGTAGAGAGGCTTGAAGGAGAAGCCTGTGGATCTGCTGCAACTAGTCATAGGCTAGAATCTTGGGGGAGTATTCGGCATTTGAGTCATAAGACCCGCCATGACCGTAACGAGAGTAAGAGTCCCAGGCAGTTGAACGTTCGTTTACGGGGAAACGCACGCGGACGTCAAATTCCGATTGAGTCAGTTATGGCAATTGGTAGAGGAATGTGTAGTTGTAGATTCGAGTTGATGAAATTCGACTACCTAATAGCGTCCGGAAATGGAATCGGAGCTTTGCAGCTTTGGTAGAGGGTACAATATTGCGATCTGACTGCTCTGCGTCCCGGACATCATCTCACCCGCTGCCGGTCCGGCCTTTCATCTCGCAAGGGGTTATCGATTGTCGGTACCCATAACATCTTTCGTGTTCCAATTTGCCCCTCTGGAAGTGACGGGCAAATCCAATTACTAAACTCCTCCCTGGTCGTACGGTCGCGTCTCAAGTTTCGGATATTCTGACTTTTGAAGTCTTTGCGGTTGATGCGAGCTTCTCTCCGCCGGTTGTACTTGTGCCTGGCCGTAGTCCACCCGCGTCATAGTATCCCAGTGCGGTAGTTCAAATCCCCCGTGAGTTTCTCCATCAAAACCGTCGTACCCCCTGCTCGCATACTTGTTGTTATGGGTCATAGCAGATTGTTGTTGTTGCTTCTCACTATCGTCTCCTACCCAAAAGGTTGCCATGTAGAAAAAACACGCAAAGCTTGCAATTTTACGAAAGCGGATGGGTATGAGGAACACTTGTACCCATCGCTCCTTGGAGGACCAAGCACCAGATGGCAGCCTAACCGTGCAGAATACATCTGTGCTCACAGAGTCCCGAATTGTAGACACATCGGCAGCCAACAGGGCGTGCTGGATACCATTGGCGTGGTCTCTAATGTTGATGGACTGCTTATCCCTGGCGTGTATATGCCATAGCTCGCTCGTGCAGTTCATTTCTAGAGCGGCAGCATGGAGATTGGCACACGCGCGCTCGATCCGCGCAGGCTTCCCAACGTGAAAGGCGATTTCGCTTTCTGGTCCCTCAGGAATGAAATCGTGATTCTTTCGGGCTATGACTCTAAGATCAAAGTCTAGCAATATGAAGGTGCAGTCGCTAGAAAATGAGGGGAGGGCATGCCTAGCGGTTATCTGCCGACGCTGTTGGAGTTGTTCCAGTCTGACGCCAGAAGCACCTTCCTCATTCTCGGCGTCCTTGTCAGCATGCTTGCAGCAGGAGCGAAGCAATTGAGAGTCGGAGGGAAGGAGGCGGTCTAACTCTTCCAACTTGTGCAGTATCTGCTCTGCTGATGGACGAAGATGTCGATTCTGGTTCAGTAACTTCTCGTTGAACAAGAGAAGCACCTGATCTTTGGTATGATTGTAATCCTCGTGGAACAGTTTGTGGATCCACGCGTCTTTGGCTTCAGAATTGATCGAGAAACTCAGGTGGCCATTTCCAGTTTGTTTCCAATATGACTTCATCTCGGACAATCGGTGACCACGTAGCCGTGAAAGCATCTCGTATATGATGCATCCCAGCGAATAGATGTCTGTCGCTCTACTACGTGGCTCGAATTCAATGACTTCTGGGGCTGCGTAGCGAGCCGTCAAGCCAGCAGGACGTCCAGTTGTAGTGGACACGCAGTCATCGGAGAAATCCAGGCTAAAATGATCAGACCGAGAGCACCAACGGTGATGTTAAAAGCTCACCTACAGCCGAAATCCGTGAGCAATATGTTTTCGCCGTGTATCAGAACATTCTGTGGTTTGAGGTCTTTATGCCTAGATCTCGTCAGACGCGTGCCCAGTCCGTCGTGGCTCCGAGGACCAAAACGCTCACCGTATATGCTTTCCGTGCAAATATGCAAGTGCACCGCATAAACACCCGATACCTTGACGGAGGGTGCTTAGCTGTGCAGGTGAAAGCTCAGACCGGTCCAGGAACGCAGCCAAGTCCATATCGGCGACGGGTGAGGACAACATAGCGACTGAGTCATAGTCCGTGTAACTGCCCACTATCTCAACGCAGTGTCGATGGGACACTTGCCGCATAACATTGATCTCTCGTCTAAAAGCCTCGAACAATTTCTGCTGTCCATTCAATCGGTGTGGCCTCACAAATCTTTTGCGGACACACACGATCGGTTCAGGCTGTGTGTCAAGAACTACTTCCTCAACGAGCCCAAAACTGCCTTCACCAAGTATCTTGACACTACGCATCATGTCGTCTCCATCTTCAGACGCAAAATGCCAGTGTTTAGGCAAGGCTCGGGAAGACCATCCTTGGAACAGGATGTCTTGCTGGTTCTTGTCGTATTCTGCCGCATCGTGAGGCGCCGAAAACAAACGCCGCAATGCTAGCTTCTGGAGCGGGAGCCAGAGATTGTTGATTTCATGTTGATCGAAGAGTGGAAGAGCATCCTCTCTGTTGATGTACGACAGGATTATTCTCGGGTTGTCGAATGAGGACAGGCTAAGCTGATCATCGATATGAACACAGATGGAGCAATCAGGAGCGCCTGGAATCATTATCGCTACGGCTAGAAAGCCTGTGCTAATTAGAGAGTGAAGTTGGGATGAAAGCGTGACCGCCTGTCGCTTACACCTCCCCCTTTGGTCATAGCCTCTCACGTGCAGCCCGCCTGCGCCTTCCCGATAAAGAGCCTATCTGCTTCGTAGACCCGAGCCAACCTACATATAGCTATGTTCCCCGCAACGACCATGGTCAAGATGTTTAATAATTCCTTACTTCCGTCCCACCTCTTTTCAACACCGTGTTCGTCCCTCTCCTTCAAACCACCGTGACCTACCTATACAGCTACCCGCCTCGATCCTCAGTTCTAAGACTATTACCAGTCCCTCTTCAAGATGCCTATCCAGGTTTCCCGCATGAGTGAAGCCGACATCGACGGTGCAATCGACACAATCCAACAGGCTTTCGCTGAAGACCCTTACAACAAGTGGATATACCCCGATCGCTCAAAGGTACCCCGCCCCCGCTCAAACCCCACATACCCTACAGTATTAGCTAACATACCTCAGATCTCACTCGTACGCAACCGCGTCTCGCTCACTCTCCGCTGCCATTGGGGTATCCAGCATGGCCTCTTCTACGTCGCCCGCGACACGTCCAAACCCAACAAGATCCTCGGCTGCGCAATGTGGATGCCACCGACCCCTCCGACCGAGCCACAGCCCTGGTCGCTATACCTCTCCTTCTGGTGGCTCTGGTTCGGGCAGATCCGCATGAATCTGTGGCATGGTCGCGGCGGGTTGTCTACAAAGAGGTATTGGATATGGAAGGAGCGCCAGGCTGAAGCACAGAAAGCATTGTGGACGAACGATAAAGGTTATTACTTTTGCAATATTGTGACAGTCTTGCCGGAAGCACAGGGGAAAGGGGTGGGGAAAGCACTCATGGAGGAGGTCTTGGCCTCTGCTGATAAGGAGGGTGCGTGGTGTTATCTGGAGAGCTCCAGGAGGGAACCGAATGTGGCGATATACGAGAAGTTTGGATTCAAGCTCGCGAGGGAAATGGATTGCCGAGATGGAGAACGGGAGGGGGACAAAATTATGCTGTATTGCATGTTAAGAGAACCGCAGCCTGGACATGACATTGGAGACATGTCGAGTGTGACAGGCTCTTAGAAGATACCGAAGCGATGCAAAGTGAACCATCAATGGCCATCTGAGCCAACTGGTTCACGTCTTTTTGTGTCACATAAAGGACCCGGCATACATTATATGCTTTCAATTTTCAAGGATATCTAACCAGGAACACCGACATACTCGCACATGACTTTTGTGAAGCCCAAGCTCCGCCACGCCAGGCAAGAAACCAATGAAGACCGTCTAGCATACGATGCCTGCTTTTCCAATCCGTTTCGTAATTTACAACGGTGCTGACCCTGCACCCCGAAAAAGTAGTCTGTCCTCAACCACAACATCCGCACAATAGATACCACTTTCTCCCCTGGTTCATCTTGAACAGCTTCTTTGAAAAACTTAGCTTCCCATGACCATGCCCTTGAGGCCAGACATGTCGCCCTCCTTGGCCGCAATCTCGAAGTAGCCGTAGATGATGGTGACAGCTAACAGGATACCAGTACCACTGCCCAGAGCACCGAGGAGATCACTGCCAACGGAGAGAGCACCAATGCAAGCACCACCGAAAGCGGCGGCTGTGGGAATAACGCGCTTAAGCTCCTTGTACATGGACTCCTCACGGTGACCAGCCATCACGAGACCCTGTTCCTTGAGCTGCTTAGCGACATCGCGTGGGGAGGAGCCGGAGACTTCGATCCAGGTTTTCGAGAAGACGGCGCAAGCGACGAGCATGTATACGATGAAGACGGCGGTCTTGAGAGGGTCCGAGAGAGCCTCAGTAATGCTGAGAGGGGGAGACCTGGCGCGGATTAGAATGGGCACATTGACTTGGCACGGGGAGAACGTACATGTAGTATGCGATACCCGAGGTAGCGAAAAGCTGAGCAGAACCTTCTTTCGGCTCCCAGACACCAAGAAGCTGGACAAGGAGGTTGTCGGAGAAGCGGGAGTAGAGCATCTGACTGATCAAGAAGACGTTGGAGGACAGAGCGGACTGCAGCATGATGGGCATGTTGGAGGTGTAGAAAAGACGCACGGGGTACGAGCCGCGGACACCACGCTGGCGAGCAGACTTGACTGGGATCTCGACACGGAAACCCTGAAGGTAGATGACAGCGCCGAAGACGACAACGGTGGAGATCAGGTTCATGACGTTGGGGAGGTTCTGGCGGTAGAAAGCTTCGCGGAGAGCGATGGTCTTGTTCGGCCAGGTGAAGAGCAGGTGCACCAGAGCAACGATGGCTCCCTCGAACTCAGGTCCACGGCCAGTGTTGATGGTGGTCGGGGAGAAAGCCTTCCACATGATGGACTCGCAAATGTTGGTGGCGATGAAGAGCGAGATACCGCTGCCGAGACCGTAGCCTTTCTGGAGGAGCTCATCCAGGAGGATAACGATGAGACCGGCGATCATCAGCTGAATGACGAGGAGAACGCAGATACCGGCACCAAGATCAGAGGGTTGACCGTAGAGACCGGAGATGACGTAGACAACGGCCTGGCCAAAAGACAGGAGGATGGCAAGGAGCTTCTGCGCGGTCTGGTAGAGCTCGCGGTCTGACTTCAGGTCCAGGTTGACATCGATCAGGTGGGTTCCGGCGAGAAGCTGGAAGACCATGCCCGACGAGATGATGGGTGTAATACCAAGTTCCATCAGTGTTCCCCGATTACTCGCCATCATCATGCGCAACCAGTATAGCGGATCGGACGTGTCTGAGGACACAATTCCGTATAGCGGCATCTGGCTCATGACCAGGAAAACGAGGAGCGTCAAGCCAGTCCATACTAGCCGGTTGTTGAACGGGACTTTGCCCTCCGGCAGCTGGATCTCAGGCACGAGAGGCACAAAGGGTTTTACGAGGTCTAAGAACCGTACTACATCGCGTCCCAACGTTAGCTAAGCCGCGAATATTGTTTGCGCTGCCATTGCGCGCGGAGGGTAGTACTTACGGCCGCTCATGATTGCGGTTGGATGGGCCCAGGAGAGAACAAAGAGACAGGAAGAACAGCAGAGGAAGTGGTTGCGGGTGTGGTGGAGATGGGGGATTAAGAGGGGGCCGCGATGTGCTCAAGAGCAACGTGGTCGCTGTGGGAGCTCAAGCCTAGCGCAATGACATAAGCAGCGCTTGGCGCCCTTTCCCTGAACGGACTTACGGGTTACAGTTGACCCTCACTCATTTGCCAGCAGAGGCCACGCTGGCCTCGGCTTGGAACCATCGCGAAGACATTCGAACACTGCTGCTCTTTGAGTCACTCTCGGATGTCTCACACGAGGGCTGCCTTGTGGTGCGACGAATTTCCATCGATGTGGTGACGCTGCAGTGCGAGCCGCCGTCCTTTGCATCGCGGATGCGCCCTCAAGCTGAAGCATGGATCGATATCCCGCTGCGTACCGAGCATTGCATCTCCATCATGAAGATGAAACAGGAACTAGGAGACGAAGAAGTCGGGAGCTCGACAGGCGCAAAATCTCAAACCCGGCATGTCCCCTTAAGTATAACTACATCCTAAGTTGGTTTTCTAATCAATGTTACAATCCACTAATAAAACCTACTCTTCTTCATACTGTTCTTGCGCTAAATCCCCGAATGCGAACGTCCCCAATCCACGTCATCATCTCAATCTATCCAGAGGATAACACTTACTGCGTCCGATCTGCCAGGGGCCTTCTGCAACGCCAGAGATCACGCTCGTCGATGCCGAAGCATGCGGACGGCTGATTGGTTGTATCAGCGAATGCGAAGTTAGCGGCAAGCTTGGACCCTTCCTTCCACTCAATGCGAACCCCCAGCCCATCATAGCCTGGATGCCACCCTCAAGAACCACATAAAACACAACTGAGCCCTGCACTTTGGAGTGTGTAGTCCCAAGAATCGGGTAGCTTAGCGATTGCGAGTTCCTATATAGCGAGTGCGACTCCTTCATAACAGCACTACGACTTCGCCATACTTGGCGTCCAGCTATGGAGATATATAGGTGGGCATTCGTGCTCCCTCATGTAAGGCCACAGCATTTTCAGCTAATTCAATCTGTCATTGACTTCCCGTTCTCGCCTCTAAACATCCTACTCTTCTTTCTTCCCGGCACAAGTAAATCTTGAAGGCCTTCAGTGTCACCATGGCCAATCCACCCAAGTCAAAGTCATACGACTGGGAGATGTACCGATACGTACCCACTCTCGTGGGAGCCATCATCGCTCTCATTGTCTTCCTTATCTTGGCACTGCTACACGCCTGGCAATGGTTTCGATCAAGGAACCACATCATCATCTACGTTGTCATAGGTGCACTCTGTCAGTTCATCCCCTAAGTCTATCGTTGTCACTACCGCTAACAGTAGTACAGGCGAAGTAGTAGGCTTTGGCACACGAATCGCTTCTCACTTCGACAATGCATCATGGGGACCTTTCATTGTCCAAGGAGTATTCCTTCTCGTCGGACCGCTTTTCTTCGCGGCCACCATATACATGATGCTTGGACGGACGATCAGACTTGCGGGCGGAGAAGAAGTGTCACTTATCAAGCCGATGTGGTACACCAGGTTGTTCGTTGGCGCGGACATAAGTACCCTAGTCATCCAGGGTTTCGGTATTACGCACCGTTCGCATACCGGAGATGCTTCACTGACATGCAACAGGCGCCTCTATCATGGGAACCATGAAGCTCAATCTCGCGTTGGCCGGTGAGAAGATCGTGATCGCCGGCCTTGCCCTCCAAGTTGCCACCTTCGTCGTCTTCCTCGTCGCATCGGTCGATTTTCAGATTCGCATGAGCCGTATAGCTTCCCCCGTCGCCATCAAAGATGGTGCGAATGACTGGAAGAAGATGCTCTATATACTGTACACCGTCAGTGCGCTCGTATTATTCCGCTGCGTATTTCGGCTGATCGAGTACGCCATGGGCAATGCGGCTTATTTGATTGCACATGAGTGGACGCTTTACTGTTTCGATGCCGTGCCGATGTTTTTGGTTCTAGTCCTGCTGCTGGTACTGAAACCAGCGAGATATGTACAGAGTGAGGAGAGGAGGAAGAGTGCATCGAGTGTGGAGGCAGCAGAGGTAGGTGTAGTGGAGACGAAATGAAGAGTGGATACGCGTAGGTTGGAGCGGGCAAATGGCGTATCAAATCCCCGCAAGCATTTCCTTTTTGGGTTGGGTATACAGACAATGTCCACATATTGGTTTCTCTCTATTCAATTCTCTCCACGGACGGAGTCCAGCGCATAAAGCTACTTCAGGTCATACGCACAGACCCCTATACAGGTTATTCCTACGCGGACCTTGAGCACTAAAGTACCTGTGGTTTTGCCATGATAAGACAATCAAAAGTCATGACGCAAGCGACCCCTGTTCTAAGCGCTCTTGGGCCACCACTAGGCGCCAAGTCTTGATTCAACCTCCAGAAACATAACATCTCCTAGCAACATCTGAACGAACATGCTTATTCGCTCTAACTCATAACCCACGCTAGCGCAAGCCGCATATTAGTACTCTGCTCGCCTTTCTATGTAGAAATATGACGCGACGGAGCGCGGGGTTCGTGAGGAAGCGGGCACACAAGAAGAGCCGTGGAGGATGCCTGACCTGCAAGAGGAAGAAAGTGAAGGTCAAGCCAACCTAAGAATGGTGACAAAACTGCTTTAGACTGACACTTCTTTTAGTGTGATGAGGAATCACCAGCTTGTTCCTATTGTGCTCTCCGCAAGATAGTTTGCACATACCCCCCGTATGCATCAACAGACTCAAGATCAACGTCAGGCGCATCCACGTCACCTTCAGACTTTTCAAATGACGAAATCATCATATCTCGCAGAGCATCACCGGTCTCGCCGAAATTCATCGTTCCTGCCATCAATACCCATTCCGGACAACTCGCCAGCGTGGACATCGCCCTCCTCCACCACTTCAGGGGTTCTGTCTGGCAGACCTTAACACCTCGACACGACACCTCCTGCGACAGCATAAACCGAGATCTAATCCCTAAGCTCGCCATTTCAAAAGACTATCTGCTCTATGCGGTTCTGAGTGTTGCGGCCGCCCACAAGAACGCCGTAGACCCTTCTCCACAGAATAAAACGCTATGTCTACAGTATCGCACAAAGGCTCTTACAGCCTACTCGGAGGCTTTGGGGAACATCACATGGGAGAGCTACGAGACCTTGCTTGTCACTTCCATGTACATGATGGGTATGGTCCCGCCGCCTGAGTTACCCTGCTCGGACGATGAGTGTCTGCAATGGATATCTGCGCTCTACTCTATCATGCAAGGTCTGCGAGTTCTCGCGGGTTTGAAATGGGCGAGGGGGATAGAGAAACTAGCTGTGTTTCCTCTCTTTCGACGCGAGTTGAGGAAACTACCTCCACCACCTGAGCTGAGCATACTGCTGGAAGCGCGCTTCTATGCCCAAGTCGACAATCCGGGCGAAAATCCTTTGCGCCCGAATCCACTATCTACGTACAAAAACTCAGACTATTTACATCAGGCCTCAAACACGCCCTCTCCATCGACATTACCACAGCCACAAAGCGCCGGAGTGGATATGTCGAATCTTCCCTTCCGACCGCAACAGCTCATGAGCGCCGGGAATTCCCCGCACGCCCCTGAATCTTGGAAGAAGAAGAATGCAGACGGCTGGCAAATCCCCTCACCAGCATTCCTCCCGCCGCCGCTAATGACACTCTTGAGAACCCTCGTCGATGAACCCACCTCCGGGCCCATCGACATCAACGGGCCGGTCCTGCTCCCCGTCCTGCACGCATTTACCCCCATCTTCCTCTCGCTCTACTACTACCATCTCGATCCGGACCTCTACGTCCGCGTCCTCGTCCTCCCCACCTTCCTCACCCCGCAATTCCTCGCACTCGTCGCGGCACGAGAAACGCGCGCGCTGGTCATGGTTGGATGGTGGTTTGCCCTCGTGCGGCTTGTGCCTGGGCTGTGGTGGCTGCAGGCTAGTGTAGGAAGGGTGTTGCAGGCTGTTAGCAACCAGGTTATGCGGTGTAATGACAGAGTATTGATGGATGCTATGGAGGGGGCGTACAAGGTTCAGAGAATGGCTGACAGGATGGGGAGAGAGGCGGGTGGGAGGAGTGTGTTTGATGGGTGGAAGGGTGTTATTTGGGAAGAGGGGCCGCTGAGGGAGGAGCAGTGGAGTTTTGAGGAGTTGGTCGATTTGGGGAGTGAAGTAGGAGGGTAACAGACGGGAGTGCGTGGGTCCTTCTCTCGATATCTCATTTTAGTCAACTTGGGGAAGCGCATCGTAAGGATATAGATTCCTTCCTTGCTTCCAGTTCCACTTTTGTCTTCAAATGCGGCAGGCTTTTGTGGACAACTCCTTTGACACAAACACACAGTGATCGCCCATACAAATATTTGGTCTACTAACGATGAAGATAGGCCCTTTCAAAGGCTAAGATATGATCTTAAGATGTTCATATTGCCGGGATAGGATTGAGAAGACTAGCAAAGTCGGGAATTGAAAAAGAAAAAGCCTCCGAGAGAGTCTGGGTAGCGCTACAACGAGCAGTCATGAAGCACAATGTCGAAAGAGCCTGCTATGACTACAAAGCGCATATTATCGATGCTTCCAATCATGACAACTGAAGATCGGACGTGGTTGATGCCTGGCTATATTTGAAGGCATCACCAGTATGCAAAGAAGCAATTGTTGATCTGGAACATCGGGTAGAAGTGTGCTCCCTTGATCCGACTACAAAGTATCACGAGTGCTAGAGAGTGTAGACTACTGCTTTCCCATCCCGCATGTCCGCGGAGAAATGCACGATGTGATGAGAGGTGGTAGAGCGTTGAAGTGACGTTAACATCTTTTGGCATCAGCGGATAGGCTCAGATGTAAGTGCTCAGAATGAAGTATAATGTCTTTCAATTACAGGTTGCTCAACTTGTTGCCAAGAACGTGAAACCTGGTAGTCCCTTGCACCTGATGAGGGAGGCCAAGTTAGACCTTTAATACTGGAAAACCTGACCGCAAGTCAGCGCCGAGTACAGCCACGGCGTAAGATCTGTCGATAGACATGTGATGATCCGATGTACTGCGAAGGTCTAGGGTAGGCACAGCTCGATCGATAGAACGAGACGCCACGCCATGCTGGTACATATCGTATTGGGGCAATGTTATGGGGTCGTAAGGCCGTCTACGAGGCCGTCTGCGAGGCCGACCCGCAGGCTTATACGCCGTCCCGCACGAGAAGTCTGCGCTGATTGCTCCATGGACAGCCACCATCAGGATCAGATGTAAGATCCTATACGAGACACTGCTACGCTTAGTCCTCCGGTGAATAGTAATGTTGGAAACTGGCAAATGTTGGTAGGTGGTAGATAAGCGAGGCTCGCCGAAGAGTACAAATTCCCGAGACTGTTCCATGCGAGCACATGGGAGCTCGGTTCCCGGACTCCGAAGGATTTTGACTCATTGCTGGCGGCGTAGCAGCTGAGCCGTTAACCGGGTAAGGAAGGTCGACATTGGGCGTCGATGGGAAAGTACACGAAGGAGTTTCTGAGGATTGACGGTGACGCTGACGATGTTCTGTTGGTGGTAGTCATCTGATATGGGTTGGTGCATCCAGAGTATGCAGCGTCTGATTTCCATGCGCATGGGAGCGCACGACAAGGCCATTCGCCGTGGCGGACAGGATAATTTGTTCCCCTTAAGCCATTGTGGCTGATGTGGTGTCAGCTAGGCCGCAGTTGTGAAGTGTGCTGCGACCGCGCGTACACGGAGCAGCCCCAACGCATCAGTAGCTGACCTACTATCCAGCCATCACATTGGTGGGAATCTAAAGCCGGTTGCTTGCCAAAAGCTGGTTTGGTTGATCATCTCTGAAGGACACAATTAACCCCTTCTTGTTTGCTTGGTAAGGCTCGGAGGCTGGTTCCGCTTCGTTTGCATGGCAGCCTGATCGATCCCATCTTCCAGAAGCCAAACGTCTGAGAGTAGCATGGGCCGTATACCCACAGTAAATGGCCTTGATCCGCGGACTGGGCCCAACGGACAGGACGGGCAAATGAAGGACTATTGTCGGCAAAAGCTACGTCCTTCGGGAGGCTACTCTACCGTATGCAGTGTCGTGTTAGCATGGGCGTTGTGCGGTGTACTCGAGACTGCGTCCGGTCTTCTCGGCAGCTGAGTCGTGCCTACGTTTGTAAAATGGTGGGGTACTAAATCACCCGCCGTTCGGAAGGCGTTTCGCTCCAAACGCATCGTGAGGTGTGCGTTGGAAGAAGCCAGCAGGGTTTAGGCTTGCGAGCCTTGTTGCTGCGTTGAACACGTCGGCCTAAATCGACATGGTCGGTCGATGACACAGCGCATGTTGACCCGAGGTTGGTGCGGGCCCACCAAAAATAGCCTTCCGATCGGGACCTCCTGAAGACGGGTACATGTTACGAGTGCGAGCCGTGTCAGAATGAAGAAGGAGGAAGTCGCGCGGGCGGGTACGCGGAACAGGCTGAGTGCATATTAGAAGACGATCCCAAAGGCCCGGAGCGGTGATTTAGCCATGGCACGGTGTGTTGGTGAGACCGGCTGGGCTCGTTGGGTCAGACTGCAGGGGGTGCATGCTCCGAATGCGCGGAGTATATCCGGAAGAGGGTGAGGTGAAGATCTTACACGTGATTCCTACACGTGATGAGCGTACAAAGTGCCGTGCGTAAGCGCGTAGCAGCCGGGCCGATAAGGTCGGATTGTATGCATGTGTGACAAGGTTGTGAGCCGCCTGCCTTAGGGCTGGTACACCATGCCGTTGAGACGTTGTCAGATGCCAATGGCCAAGGCCTACCCGAGTACACTGTGTGATGCTACGCCACGCATGAGGCGAGGTGTTGCGAGTTGCTCGGGGTCTTTTCAAGGTCCATTCGGCGTGCAGATCTTGAGCAGGACAATGTTTGACCGCTAGGCAGAATACTTTGCACAAGGATACGTGCATGCGCCAGACCGGTGCTGTAACTGCAAAAAGTAAGCATAATGTACATGAGCAAATTCCGGCCTCGGCGGATGCCTCGTTTGAATGAACAGACACCCCATCGTATACCGGGAATTGACGCGGTGCGTTCCGTGTCATCGAGCCCTGGGCGGATCCCTTGTTCCTCGTAAAAGGTGTTTCGTTCTTTTCCCGTGTCGCAGCGATCCACTAGCGAGATCGTCGTAAGCCGCAGTGATGTAACGCAAAAATGGAGCCAACTCGGCAGGTCGACTCTTCTAGGTGACTTGCAAGCTTTTCCGTCGGATTGTGTATGCGTCAAACAGAGTCAGCTCGCTAGTATGACTATCCGTGCCTGAAGGAGCAAGGCCCTTCCTGCGTACTACTGGGTAGGGAGCAGATTCTTGAACGAAGGCTTGACCTTGCAGGACCGAAATGATTACCGAGCGGTATCGCTGGGGTCATCCAATCGAACAAAGTTTCACCATTTGCGGCAGTCAAATGAGCAAAGGCACATTACGGCCGTGCTGCGAATGTACTTCTGTGGCACCGCACGACTTGGCTGATGGTGGCCCCGGGGCAGCTCCGTGTGCATCTCATACATATGAAGACAGGGCCGATAAAAGACCTGGCACCTTAGCCGTGTAGAAGTTGCGCTGCAAGGTGTAGCGACCGGCGATCCTCTTCGTGCGGCGCTGCGTACGCCCGACTCCCGACTCCTGACTGGCGGGGGGAATTCTGGTGGATCGCAACACGACTGACACACCATGCTGTGGCGGTACAGTTCAAGGTATGCTTCCTTTGTGTGTTCCAGGTCTGACTGGCTGCTGTGTTGAATTTGGTCTCTGTTCTATCGCCGCCACCGCGTGCAGGCGCCGCGCTACGAATGGGTTTTCTTTTTGACCAAGGACGCATGACTGGCAGTTATTGACTGTCTGCATGCATCTCAAGCACACCAGAGTGCTCACCGGCCGAATCGGGCTCCCAAAGAAGGGAGCGACGGGACACGGTCACAATAGGTATTGATTGGATGAGGGCTGAGTCAGGCTCGACTGTGTAATAAAGTGGTGCCGTATGTTGCCGGGGTTCTCCAGTGGTGGATGCGAGCTGAGTGCCCACCAGTGGAAATGCAGCGTTTGACATGGCTAGCCTGAGTCTAGAACATGTTGCAGATGCGGAACCGTCGTCCCACACGCCTAAAAACCGTGGCCGGCCCTACGCTTGGTGCCAAATCTGCCGATGCGACTCGTCTCTCCTTGCATGCCGTGTGACGATGGAGCGAGACGCGGAGGTCAGCGGCTCGATAGGGCAAAGTGGCCATCGCCGAGGTTGGGAAGCAGCCCTCTCGCAACAGCCAACTGCCCACTGCCCCGCTCATGAGAAAATAGCTCAGCCCCGGCGTGAGGCCTTACGAAGCACTCAAAAAATAATCAACAAGTGGATCGTCAGATGGAGGAAAAGCCGCGCATGCCGCAACGCTGAGGACCCACCCTCCTCGTGGACGGCGGACGCCAAGGGTACGTCATTAGGGGTTTCTTTCCTTCCCGTGCAACAGATGGCCTGGCTGAGGCTGTCAGACGCTGCGCTGCTTCAAAACTCCTGGCCCCGCCCATCTGCCCCGGCACGGGCACGGTGACCAGCAAATCCTGGAGGCGCTGCTGAAACCACGGCTTGGATCTCAGCTCCGAATCAATCTCGAGGGACGAACGCTGCTTAGCGGGTACCACGGCTGACGCTCGCGGAGTTGGTCAAGCGGGTGTCGTGGCTTCCAGCGTGCCGTCCAGCTCGTCTTGCGTCTTGCACTGGCGGCCAGGCGACCAGCCTTCACATCCACCATGGATGGACGCGATCCGACGCGGATGCAGGAGGCTGCGTTTGCGTCGTGGGCATGGGAGCACTCAGCACTCAGCACTCCGCACTCAGCACGCACGCCTGGTATGACAATTTCAGCAAGGTCCACGGCCCGACGCTTGCATGCTTGCACGCTTGTTGTGCCAACACAATTCGTCTCGTGATGCACAGCGGTATGTCCGCGATGCAATTAGCCACAAAGGATCCAGCAAACCCAACCTGCGCCATGCAACGTGGGCCCTTGACCGATCTGTGATGCGCGGGATGTGCTCCACGGAGACACATGCCTCGCGACTCAGGCCATGGCGGAATTTGCACTGGCATCTTCTGCCGCTTCGCTTGACAATGATCGGGGTTCGCAACCTTCCTCGACACTGGACAGACGTGAAGACGCTTCACGCTTCACGCAGCGGTGGCGTCCCGACGGTGGCATTGGCCTCGATTATTGGATTGCGTCAGCACGAGACATGGGCATCCAGAGTTCGATGGCGCTGGTCTTGCAGGCAAGCGAAGTCAAGTCGTGGGGCATGCATGCTTGGCCAGAAAAACGCATGCATGCACTGCTTCTGTCTGGTCCGCCTTCTCCAGGCGGCGACAAGACGCAACCCCTGACGGTGCCGGTTCGTTTGTCCAAGCTCGGTGCCCTTGTCGCCCGCTTCGACGGGCGTCGATCATCCAGGCGGGATGACACGGTTCATCGGCGCTTCGGCTGCATCGCACCAGCCACTGCCCGGGGATTTCTCGTTATCGAGCTATCAAAACGGTATTGCCGCATCGAGATGGTCACCGTGGGGAGATTGCTTTGGGGGCACGTCTCGGCGACTCGAGTCTGCCACCGCCTCCGTTGGTCAGCCGTTTCCAGCGAGTGTGCCAGCTGTGGATCGTGCCGCGTCGATGACGGCAAACATGGCTAACGGCAACGGGACTGTGTTGGGTGCCGCGAACGAGCTGCTGCGAAGTGGTCACCACAACGGTGCGGTCAGACATCAGGGCATCACTGCACCGTCACCCGTGATGCTCGCTTGTCAGACGGACAGGGTGGCCTGTGGGCGGGCTGACGAGGCTGGACTACGCGCTCAGCTGCCTATAGCATTTATTATGTATACATTATGCAATAGCGGACACACTCTGGGCCAGAGGGGCGAGGGGCAAACGATGGCTGCTGAGGCATCGGCAAGCGTCCTGGCGGATGGCGGAGTGGAACGCGCGTTGTGCCATGGCCGTGGTCTTGCGCGCAGGACTATTGCCGCGAGGGCGATGGCCCTCACGCCTCTGGCGCCGTCTCGTGTCGTGTCCGCCACGACGAGCACCGTAGACGTTAGCATGCTGCGCGCGGTTTCAGAGACAGACTCCACTTGTGCGTCCGGTGGTGGGCGAGGGCTGCTGTTCCTCGGCGGTGCCTAACTGTGGCCGGGATCAGACTCGATGCATGCGGGGCAATTAGGCGCAATCCGCGGCGATGGCTCGCCCACGGCTAGGGCCACGGTCACGGTCACGGTTACGGTCACGGCCGGTGAGAACAAAGCAAAGAGCAGGCATGAGGCACAGACAGGCAGGCTCCGATGCACCAACGAGGCTGGCGAATGCGCGGCGCCGACTGGGGCAATTTCCGTAGCAGCGCTGCCGTTGGGCATGATGCCGAGGAGAGGGGGGGCGTCTGCACATCTGCACTCTGCGCCAACAGGCGTGCCCGGGGGGGTGTGTGCCTGTTGCATGGGATGGGCCGGTCGCATGGATTTCTGGAAGCCGTTCGCCTGGCGTGGGCGAATGGCAGGGCGCAGAGGCTCCCGCCAGCAGGGCCCCAGATCGCGCTTGGAAGTGCACCCACGCAGCAGGTGTCCATGTGGAGAAGATGCACTGGTGGTCGCGGGCCGCCCATTGGCTGGCGCGCACGGGCCCAGGGTGAAAGGACGGGACTGGCACCCCGTCGCAGGCTGGCGAGTCGCGCTTTCCCACTCTGTCCGAAACTACTGCATCCGCGTCCGCCCAAAGTTTGGCCCCCCTGCCGTCAACACGAGCGAGAGGCTGGTGTGCCAAACCCGTCCCTTGCCCCGCTCCTCATC
>Ga0247733_1000156_pt1 | contig 86508 bp, 88 predicted proteins | sample UWRJL043104R2_FD_180932 | JGI IMG/M metagenome (GOLD analysis project Ga0247733, IMG submission 180932) | Plant litter microbial communities from Arlington Agricultural Research Station in Wisconsin, United States - UWRJ-L043-104R-2 | ecosystem: Environmental > Terrestrial > Plant litter >... | reverse complement strand
TTCGACTAGCCCGTCCAAGGCGACGGTCAATCGGCGAAGGTTGCCGTCGTTCGTGCTCAGTATCTGGGCTCTTCCTCTTCCTGGACGCAAGAGATGGTAATGTCTTCAGCGACCTGCGACAAATTAGCGGCTTTCACACATAGATCCTTAGTGCGTTTTGAACTCACTCCTGCCGCAATTCAAGGTATTCCTGTACTAGTTCCAAGCATCTAGCCAGCTCATTCAGGCTATGCCAGCTAAGGGGCGGTTTGTTGTCTGAGTCTGCGTTCCATCGAACGAGAAATTGTTCTTCCTGGACAGTGTAAGATTACGTAAGCGAGAGGTTAAACGTGAGGGGCGACCAACATTGCCTCTCACGCGATTTGACACGATAGAATGGACCTAAGCAAGGCGTAGCTATTAGTACTGTTTCTCAGGTAAGATAATGCGCTCTCTTACCTTATCGACAAGCACGCGCCGTGCCGTTCGCCCCGTCGATGGGATCACCACCATGGTGGGCATATGGTCGCTGCATTTTATTAGCTCGCTTTCTTAGCCTTCGAAATAGCTCTAACATGTCTCGACATGTTTGTCTGTGATGTGAGAGGGTAGGACATGTTGTAGAGGGCTGCAGCGGAAGAGTAGACGCGAGGTCTAGCACATCTCCCAACGCGTTGAAGTAGCTGAACTAACCCTGAAAATGTTAGCAATAAATCATTAGTATTCTAGCTAACACCTTACTTTGAAAATATTGCGTAGTTTAGCAAATGCTAGAGCACATAGTAGATTGTAGTTGCGTAGTTGTTATGTTTAGCAGCTAAAAGGCATTAGCTCCTAGCTGCGCACGGACCACATACCAGTTTTTGAAGTCTTGGCGTTAGACCTCTGTATTAGAGACTACTTGCTATATTATTTTCTACTAAATTACCTCTAGTAGAAAGCATAAAGCAAGAATATAGAACATAAAAAGATTAGATACTTTTAAAGTAAATAAAGACTTTTACAGTAGCTTAAAATAAATAGAAACAAGTCTTGCCTCTCTTGCTTACTCTAGGCTAGAAAGACATTAAGTTACACACTACTCAAATACGCTACTAAAGACTGCACAAAAACTTAAGCTACACATCAATAGCAAGTAGAAGCGTTCAAGTGTGCTTCTACTTATGCTGCAAAGGGACTTTGGTGTGGAATCAGATCACATGAACATCGAGCGCCCCAAATCCCAGTTCAACCCTACACAAGTCCGCAATCAATGGTCGAAGAACGACGTGGACAGAGCAAGAGCCTTCCCATCTCCGTGCCATCCCGCGCTAGCCGCAAAGACCACTAGCTCGGCCTTATCGATAACCTTAAATTTTTGGAACTCTGCCCGCAGAAGCCTCAACTTTCTTGCGCAACCTTCCTGCCGCAGTGATCATACTGCCAAACACATTATGGCTACCGAATCCCAGAGCAATCCGTTCATAAAGCACCTCGCGTCAAGCGGTACGCCTCTGCCCATCCCCAAAGAAACGAAAAGCGAGCCGCGATCGCTAATTCCAAGCAGACAAGAAAACGCGCGACCAGGCGCTGACTTCACTGCGCGCATTCCTCAGCGGCCGGTCTGAGATATCTGAACTGGACTTACTGAAGCTGTGGAAAGGGCTGTTCTACTGTACGTTGTCCTGCACATATCTTCCCCAGCTCTGACTCCACCCACCGTTGCGCCAGCATGATACTGATCCAGTTCTACACAGGCCTGTGGATGCAGGACAAACCCGCGCTCCAACAACGCCTCTCCCTCTCCCTCGCAACCCTCCCCTCTTCCCTCCAACAACCTCTCGTCCTCCCCTTCCTCCGCGCCTTCTGGATCACCATCGCACGCGAATGGTCGCAAATCGAGGCCCTCCGCCTAGACAAATACCTCTACCTGATTCGGCAATACGTGAACACGTCGTTCCAGATTCTGGCGAAGGATGAGTGGAAGGATACCGAGGCGATCGAGGAGTATGTGAAGATACTGGAGGAGACGGCGCTGAGTACCACGGATGCGAAGGTGCCGAACGGACTGAGGTATCATGTGCTGGATGTGTGGGTGGATGAGCTGGAGAAGGTGGAGAGTGAGTGGGAGGAGAAGAGGGATATTTTGAGGGTGATTATGGAGCCGGTCGAGAAACTGGCGCGAAAGGGGGCAACGAAGGTTGTGAGGGAGTCGGCGAAGGAGTGCTTGGGGGATGAAAGGTTGAAGGCGTGGAAGGGGAAGAAGGCTGCGGATGAGGAGATGCAGGATGATGAGGCGGAAGAGTGGGGTGGCTTTGACGACTAGAATACCGGCTGTTTGGATGGCTGTCTGGCATTACTGGAGCGCGGCGTTTGGAGGTTGCATATCCCATTCAAAGTATTTGAAAAGTCTGATTCCCGCTTCTTCAGAAGTGAACTAAGTTTGGAGCGAACCTCGCATTCTACATCATATATGTGCTAAGATTCCTGCCGCCTGCTTTACTCTTCGCCCGGCCACGGCGGATCCACAACCCTCCGAAACACAGCAACAAACTTCTCACCCTTATTCCTCTCCACCTTCTTCCCCTCCTCCGTCTCCCTTCTCATGACCTCTACACACTTCGCCACTTCTCCTTCGCCTTCGAACTCTTCCTCTCCTACCCTTTCAAAACTCGGATGACTTTCCAAGTGCCCCACCATCCAATCATGCAGATCCCTCACATCCGTAATCGTATACACCACCCCGCCGGGCCTCAGCACATACGCATATTCTGAGTTGAGCGTGTACGACACAATGCGGGCTTTGTGCTTACGCTGCTTGAAGTGCGGGTCTGGGAAACAGAGGAAGATGGCGCGGAGTTGGTGGTGGGTGAAGAAGTTAGGGAGGAATTTCATGGTGTTGGCGCGGAGGCAGGATATGTTCTGGTAGGCTTGTGTTGGCGTGTTTTGGCGACGGAGAGCGCTGATCTTGTCGATTACATATTCGGTTACTGAGGTGCGAATTTCCATGCCTGCGGGCGGAGTGGGTTAGGATGTGGTGGTGGGTCTGAGGGATGATGAGAGGGGATATACCTAGTATCAGCGTCTCTGGGAACTTAGGCGCAAGCGCGAAGAGCAGTCCGCCAAATCCACATCCTATGTCTGCAATTTCGACGTCCTTTGTGATGGCTTTCGCTCGCCGTTGCTCTTCCTCGCTCAAATCATGTGACTCAGCCGCTTCTTCTCTCTCTGTCTCTTGCTCTACCTGTCCGGTCTTTTTGGCAGCATAAACTGGGTACAGACTCGCCCAGTCCATGTCCGCTGAGCTCTTTGGACTACATAGTGTCAGTGTGCGCCCATGCGAACAGAGAAGGGAGGCAACCGACTAAGCCAAAGCATGGTCCGAAAACGGATTGGCGTGGGCGCGCTGCCTGTAGAACTTTTTCTGCGGGAGGGCTGAATCGTCGTTTGCGAGGTTCAGCTTGTACGCTTCACGCTTTTGGCGTTTAGCTGGTTCGACAGCCATGTTGGGGTTCGAGGATCGCGGGTCCAGGGAATTTGGTGATTGGGTGCTGGGTGGATTAAGTTGCGAAGCGAAGTCGAGGTACAGTCAAGCTTTCTCGCTAGCGCTCCAAATGAGACAGCCCACGATGCGCGCGACGCCTGTGGAGCAGCTCAGAACGATCTACATTTCGGCAGCCCCACTGACGTAGCTGCAAAAACTACTCCACAGGGCACCCCACACTCACATCTAACACGCATGGGTGACATAGTAAGGGTATCAGCTTGCCTTTGCCGCGCACTGCGTCAGAGGCAGCCTCCAAACATAGGTGTAGTAATTCAAAGTAGAACCTGTACAGGAAAGGCTTAGCCAAAAGAATCAAACGCTCACGTCCCAAATGCTGTGCCCCGTATCCAATTCACATGTACAACCGCGTTCCCAATCGTCAATAGTCATCACCGAAATTCAATTGCGCCTTGACACCCGCGGTCTTGGACATGCTCTAACTGGAGTTTCTGGAATCTGTGTAGCACCATCAGCACGTATGTTCTTGCTCAAAGTACGTCAGGGACACCCACTTCTCGCTCTTTGCATGGAAATAAATGCCCTCGATGCCGCCTGACACTTGGTTGAAGCAGATGTAGTAGAAGCCCTCAAAACTTGCGCCATTGATCGTCTTTACCCGGTGGTCTGGGACGAGGAAGTATTCCTTCCAACGCATGAACAGATGCTCCTTCTGCACCCAGTCTTTGGTAACTAGCTCAGGCCGCGACGAGTATTGCGAAAGGGGCTTGTATGCTGGGAACCGAGCCCAATGTTGCCGATCGACCTTTTCGTTCGAGCCCCACTCGGGATGCTGCGTGATAAATGTGTACTTGCTGCCAATAATCTCGCCCTCGAAGTATGTGGTGAGACTCGGATGGTCTTCCGTCAGTCCTGTGGCGTATTAGTTGCGCGCCAATCGCGCCTTGACCGGAGTCCACGCACCTTTGATGCGCAGATATCCGCACAGAAATGACTCGCGCATATCCACATTTTTAATCTCCACTTCGACTTCGTACTTCTGGCGGTCCGAGGTCTGATTGCCCTTGAAGCGGCTGCCGGGGCGGAGGAGCGAGGAGGACGTGTTCGGCAGGAACTATTTCGAGTCAGCAACACGGTCGCATGTACGCTGGCCTGATCGCCGCGACCGAAGTGATACAGACCCTGTGGCTCGGGTGTGGTGATGTCAAAAGCTTGTGTTGCGACCACGTTATGGGCGCGGGTGCCGTCGCAGAGAGCGGGGATGTCTGGGCATTCCGCCGCTCCTCTGTACCGTCGTCTGTCGCGCTCACGGGGGTAGGTATGTCTCTAATGGGGTCCTCAATTCTCATGTCCGAGGGCTTGGAGTGCGAATCTGGCGGTGTGAGGGCGCGTGGGGGCGATTCCCGCTCCGTTGGTGGAGGTGTAGGCAGTTGCGCTGGGGCATCGAGTGTGGGTTCGTCATCGTTCGCGTCACGAAGTTGTTGCCCAATGGAGGGTGAGTGCGATGCGTGAATGCGCGACTCTTCTGGCGGACATCGGCCTCCCAGATAGCCCTCGTGCTCTAGCGGCGGCGCAGAGACCATGGCGGCGTCGACAGGCATCGTGACGGTAACAGGCTACAGACGAAGCGATTGTGCAAACATGAGATGGGAAAGGTGCTGCGAAACGTGTCAAAAGGGCGGGATGTCAGAGAAGAGGCGATGTGACGGCAGGGTCATGGTGGATGAATGGACTGGCGCACTCGGTCATGATGGGTTGGCATGGCTGGAGGCTTGCAGCTAACGCGGGGAAGGGAACGCTAGTCTCACGTGGGGAACTGGCAGATCGCAGCCGAGACGGACGGGCCAAGTGTTGCACCACGACAGCCTGACGCGCCACGAACCGTCTTCGCTGGTCACGGTTCTCACATGGGTTTTGAGCATGGTGTAAATGTAGGGTATATTTTGTCGCCGCGCTGTAGAACGGCATGCACCACCGGTGGTCGTCTTGAACCGGGCCCATGTCAGACTCGAACATTCGGCCACACTTTGGCTCGCTACCACTGGCAGAAACTCGGTAGACGGCGACCACATGGGACAATGCTTCTAGGCCGGGTGCCACCGATGCCACATGTTGGCGAGGACCGTTTCCGACTGTCAATCCACCCTGGCTGATTCGCTGGCGGGAAGAGCAACTATGAACGCCCCTCCAGAGATGCCTCGCACGTTGATATTCAAATTGGCTTGATCTGTAACACGCATGAGCACGAGAATTCAACTTTGAAAGACGTAGTCCTACCTTGAAGTGTAGCGAGATAAGTGTGAACACCAGCGCCTTGAGGTCCTGCACGAGATAGTAAAATACGCGGAGGCCGTCAGGGTCGGATGAGTCCTGCACATCTTGTAGCGAGCCAATTTTCGCCGTCTGAATAAAGTCAGTAAAGTCCCAGTAGTTGTGTAGTTGCAGATTGATGCGCGCACACGACCGTCTCTTGCCTCGGAAGGGCGAAAAGTCATCGTGGCCGGTTGCTGAGAAAGGAACGAGGGCTTACCTCAAAAGATATGTGGTCGTTGCCTATGCGGATTTCCAGCTCTTGACGGCCATCCTTGTTCTTCTGCGGCCATTTGGTGTCGTCTTCCCTGGTCAGGGTAAGCTTTTGAGCCGGTGTGGGCAACTGCAGCACTGTACATACTTCAAGATCTCGCTCTCTTTCACAATCTTTTTGATCTCTGCCAACAAAGTGTCGCTCACGCACACTAACCTTATCAGCAAAGCGTCAAACAGAGATTTTAGCTGCCATACTCTCTTTCCGGATGAGGGAGTCGTTTCGATAGTTGGAGTTGTTCGCATATCGGGCGGATGCGCTGCGGCCATCTCCGAGCACACGGAAATCGAACTCTACGCCATCTTAGCTGCATTACGACCTCTTCAAGCAGGACAACTAACCTAAAAACTCATGTCCAAATCGTCCTTGGTGACCTGAACTATGAGCTATCAGCATCTAAGACACGTGCTTGCAGGGGGTCATAGCCGTACTAGTATCGCAGGTAGAACGGCTCGTTTATGGTCGAACCCATTGTGATGGTTGTGGCGAGTCGTTTGTCTGTCGCGGGCTAGAGCGGAAGGGTTGGTGGTGAGAGTCGTCTAGTGTTCAGTTTCTGAGGTCGCAGTGTTCACGATGGCTGGCGGCAGACCCTTGTCGCGTAGCCGAGCAAAAGCTTGGCGCTTTGCACTGGAGGGACCACTTTCGACACCTGGACGTACACGGTGGTCAACAAGAGCGGAGCAGCCTACAACACTCGAAGCCACATTTCGGCGCCCGGCAATTTCACGCAACTCCATACTCCTCCTTAGGCACCAGCTTCATCCGACCGCGCACAACTTTCACCGCCGAGCCCCGTCTTCCTTCCACGTAGCAGCCCGCCTGTGCAGACCACACCCAGGGAATTGACGGCTGCCCGCCGACGGCGAAAGCTACGAGGAGCATTGCAATCTCAAGCTCAATCCCGCGCATTATCTCAGCATAGGGCGGAAATAGACCGGCATCATGGCGACCTTCCTCGAGAGTTCGTACAGTCTGGTATGGTGCTCCCAGGCGGTATGGAGAGCTGTGGTGCTGACTGCCGACAGGTTCACCAGGATAATGCCGCCGACGTCCCCTCCCAGACGGACCTCAAGAATGCGCTGGAGAAGGGGTCCGACGAGCAGAAGATCGAGACGATGGTACGAACATACCCCCAGATTGCCCCGCCATGCCGTCAGGCCGAGTTCTAATAAGCTCCCAGAAGAAGATCCTCTCGATCATGCTCAACGGCGACCCGCAAGCCGGCCTCCTCATGCACATCATACGATTTATCATGCCCTCCAAGTCGAAGCAGCTCAAGAAGTTGATGTACCTCTTCCTTGAGGTGTGCCCGAAGCACGATGCGCAGGGCAAGCTGCGACAGGAATGGATATTGGTGTGGTGCGTATATGAAGGAAATACTTGGGAGCAACATGTCCTAACGCACAAGAAGCAATGCCATCCGGTTCGACTTGCAGGCACCCAACGAATATGTGCGAGGAAATACGCTCCGCTTCGTGTAGGACCACCGTGCTGGCATAGCTGACGCTGCTGACGGAATATGCAGAACAAAACTACGCGACGCCGAGCTTGTAGAGCCTCTCTTGCGTGAGTGTGATCGGAGCTTCTGGATAGTTGGCTAGGTCTGGGGCTAATAAGCGCTATAGAACCGGTGCGAGCGTGTCTCACCCACAGACATGCATACGTACGAAAGAACGCCACCTTCGCAATCGCATCCATTTGCACTCATTTGCCCGAGCTGCTGCCAGACGCTCCCGACCTCCTCGTCGCTTTCCTGGACGACGAGAATGATGCGACCTGCAAGCGAAACGCCTTCGCCGCCCTTGTCTCCATCAGCCACGAGAAGGCACTAGAATACCTAGGCACCGTCTTCGACTCAATTCCCAACCACGATGAGCTTGTGTTGCTCGCGGAGCTCGAGTTTATCCGCAAGGACGCCGCCATCAACCCGTCGAACAAGGCCCGGTATCTGCGCCTGATCTTCGACCTGTTAGAGTCGAGCGTGTCGACCGTCATCTACGAAGCCGCACATGCTCTCACGACCCTTACCAGCAACCCCGTAGCCGTCAAGGCTGCTGCAGCAAAGTTCGTCGAGCTCGCCATAAAGGAACCCGACAACAATGTCAAACTCATCGTCTTGGAGCGTGTTGACCAGCTGAGGGAGAAGCACGAAGGTGTGCTGGACGACCTTACCATGGAGGTACTCCGAGTACTTTCTAGCACCGACCTGGATGTACGGAAGAAGGCCCTCAACATTGCGCTTGAGATGGTGTCTAGCAGGAATGTCGAGGAAGTCGTGCTCTTGCTCAAGAAAGAGCTCATGAAGACCGTCGACGAACAGTACGAGAAGAACGCAGAGTACCGGTCACTTCTAATTTCCATCATTCATCAGTCTGCTATCAAGTTTCCCGAGGTCGCGGCCAGCGTGGTGGGCTCCCTCATGGACTTCATCTCCGATGTCAGCAGCAATGCCTCAGCCGTGGATGTCATCACCTTTGTCAAGGAAGTCGTGGAGCGTTTCCCGGATCTGAGAGCCTCAATAGTGGAGCGTCTCGTGTCGACGTTGGGCGAGGTGCGCGCTGGAAAGGTCTACCGCGGCGTTCTCTGGATCATCGGAGAGTTCTCTCTAGAGGCTAAGGACATCAGAGATGCCTGGAAAGGTATTCGCTCATCTCTCGGAGAGATTCCCATCCTTGCTTCGGAACAGCGGTTGTTAGATGAAGCTTCCGAAGGCAAGGAGCCGGTCGAGCAGGTCAACGGTCATGCCCGATCTGCAGCCCCTTCAGGCTCCCGAAAGGTTCTCGCGGATGGCACCTATGCTACGGAAAGCGCCCTCACATCGTCGGCGGCCGCCAAAGCGAAACTGGAAGCGGTTAAAAACTCGCAAAAGCCACCGCTCCGACAGCTCATCCTCGATGGCGATTACTACCTTTCCGCGGTCTTGTCCAGCACTCTCACAAAGCTTGTTCTGCGTCATTCTGAGATCTCAAAGGACGCTGCACGCACTAATGCTTTGCGGGCAGAGGCCATGCTCATCATGATCTCCATCATCCGCGTCGGTCAATCGCAATTTGTCAAGACTTTCATAGACGAGGACTCTATCGATCGGATCATGACCTGCGTGCGGTCATTGTCAGAATTTGCGCAAAATAAGGAGCTAGAATCTGTGTTCTTGGAAGACACCCGCAAGTCCTTCAGGACAATGGTCCAAGCAGAAGAGAAGAAGCGGGCGGCCAAGGAAGCTTCTGAGAAGGCGAAGTCTGCTGTCAACGTCGACGATACCTTCTCTATACGGCAACTAAAGAAGAAGGACTCCGACGGCTTGGATGAGGTTGCGGAGGATTTGGAAAGAGCAACGGGTGGAGACACCGCCACGGAGGATCTTACTTCGAAACTTAGCCGAGTCGTGCAGCTCACCGGTTTCTCGGATCCTGTGTACGCGGAAGCTTATGTTAAGGTAAGGTTGTTCCCATGCAACGTGTGTATTTTGCTCACCACTTCAAGGTTCACCAATTTGACATCGTCTTGGATGTCTTGCTCGTCAATCAGACAACCGAAACACTCCAGAATCTCACCGTCGAGTTTGCTACATTAGGCGACCTCAAGGTCGTTGAACGCCCGCCCACGCAGAACGTTGGTCCTCATGACTTTATCAACCTACAAGCCACCATCAAAGGTATGTTCTTTGTCGATCCACTTGTTGGTTCACACACTAATATGTTACAGTTTCTTCTACCGACACAGGCGTGATTTTCGGCAACATACTGTACGAAGGGTAAGTGGCAGTGGAACATAACCCCCTTTGTGCTCCGCTAACAGCTTCAACAGTGAAAAGGGTGTTGATTCAAACGTTGTCATACTCAACGATGTCCACGTGGATATCATGGACTACATCAAGCCCGCCCAATGCACAGAGACGCAATTCCGAACAATGTGGACGGAATTCGAGTGGGAAAACAAAGTCAACATCAACTCCAAGGCCAAGACGTTACGCGAGTTCCTGAAGCAGCTGATGGCCTCTACCAACATGAGCTGTCTTACGCCCGAGGCGTCGATGAAGGGCGACTGTCAATTCCTGTCGGCCAACCTGTACGCTAGGAGCGTGTTCGGTACGTGACATCCCTTGCCCATATACGTGCACCATCTTGCTAATATTATACAGGCGAGGATGCTCTTGCCAACCTTAGCATAGAGCAGGAGGGGGAGAATGGGCCGATCACAGGATTTGTCCGTATCCGAAGTCGATCGCAGGGTCTCGCGCTGAGCCTGGGGTCGTTGAAGGGGCTTAATAAGGTTGGTGTTACTGCATGAGGATGTGTTTGAAGCGTTGGGAACGATTTTCACAAGATGGGCATGGCAGAGGGGCATAGAAAAGCTTACATGATGAGGTTTGCTCAGCAGGGGAAAAGGCTCGCGGGATGGGCGGATTTCGATAGTGGTAGTATTGGACTATCCTACTGGCAATGGACAGTTTGCTACCTTTGTGCTGTAGCTTCAATTCATGGCTCATTTCCAGCCGCAATAGACTTCATTGTAGAAGCCGTGTCCGCATGCACTTGTGCATTGTTAGTAATACGGTACACGTTGGCCAGCTTCGCTGCCCTTGTATCGAGAGCACAAGCCCGGGGCGAATGAGCAAGAGAGGTGTGCCGTGCTTTCATGACCATGCAGCTGCTATCCATCAACTGGGCGCACATACAGCCTTGTGCACAAGGCCAGGTAAGAGTGCGCTGCTTCGCAACCATGTGCTCTCCCCTGCCTTCTTCGCTTTGCTGTCTTGGTCTCTTGTCGTCTATCTAGTAAGGAAGTTTACTACTCGCTCCTTTTGCTTTATAACCTGCTGAGGCAAATATCTCGCTCAGCTCTGGAAATGTCGCTCGGACCGCTCCCAACGACCTTCACGCCAGACTCGTCACATCTGGCAAGTGATAAGTCGTCCCGCAGAGTGCTCGCACTTTTCAGCGTGCTTTCGCTAACGCTCACTCTCATTCTCAGACTACATGTGGATACCCGAACCCCCACCTTTGCCAATGTCCCCACGGACTGCCGTGCTGATTACCTACGGGCTTCTCGGCGCAACTCACAATAGCGCTGAAAAGTGTTTGACAGGCGAATTCACGCCAGAGTCGCTGGCATACTACTCCCCCGAAAGGTATCCCGATACGTATATGGTAGCGAGCAGTCAGTGGAATGCCTCCTTGAAGAAATTTGAATACGCTCAACTGAAGAACAGTTGTTGAGCGAACGTCAGCAGTCTTCGTCGTTGTTGGGCAGTATTGGACCTCTGGCTGTCTACCATACAACAACTTACAACTTACAGATCCGCTGAGACTAATTATACCTGCTTTTTATCTTACGTTGCTCCTATACCTTGTCCACACGATCTCTCGCCAGATGTCGTGTTCGTGGTTGTATCTTCGTGAAACATGTTAGCTAGTTTTTCAGCACAGACATTGTCATGAGGAGCATACCACATCTCCCCATTTTTTTGGTGCGAGGGTATGTACGGCCCTAATCAAGTGTTCACGCGAATGCATAGTCTATGGAGCGAGGAGCCAATCACGACACTGAATAGAAGAGCGCCGGTAGTGGTGGTGGTGCCGCAGCGGCGGTCTCAGCAGCGGTACAAGTATTAGCATTGGCGTCTCAGCTGGTGTGTTTGGAATGTGTTTCCTTATCGACGGCGTGTAACTGTGGCTTCGGATGGAAAGAAGGAGGAGACAGCGACAGCTTGACGGACAAGTGGGCGGCGATGGTGCCGGATTGCACGTCCACAATGTGGCACTGGATTCGCTTTCGCGTTGTGAGTCGGAGGGAACTAGGGCGAAGTAGAATGGTTGGCACTGTGTTGGAGGGGCCGGGTAAGGAATGCGCATCTGACATGGTTTTCTACGCAGGACCAACATGTACAGCGATGGTCAATGCGAAGATGCCGCATGACCGTGCGAAGTGGGCGTAGTCACCCGTAATGTCGTAACTTGGTAGCAGGTAAGATAGTTAATGATATGCTGTAGGGTTCGAATGTCTCTTGCTTAAGCTCTCCTTCACTGGTGACAGCTACTCTCCGCAAATGATGACAACTACTCGCGCGTGTTCTCCGAACCTCTCGCAAGTGGCGGTGTATATCTGAAGCCAATCGGCCAACCCAATAGTAACATCTAATTTAGGCCTCGTACGCAGCGGCTATGCAAACCAACTATTGGCCCCCAAGAGATGAGGAATACGCCCCGCCGTAGGATCGACGAAGTTTCCGCCCCATCCCATCTGTTCCAGACTTCGCTAAACTTGCGTGGCGTATGCAAGGCTCCCATCTTGAAATTCAAGGCTACTTTACGCCCGCCCGCCCCTACAAATCCTGCGCTTTCCCTCCTTGTTTCCCCTTTCAAGCACTACGTTCCCAATACCACCGCGACAATGTCATCACTGGGTGCGCTCACTACCACCTTCACGCCTCCATCAGGCTGTCTCGCGAGCACGAATCTATGGCAGATTTGGAAAACCGGCAACTGGTATGAGTTACTAGGTCCACCAGACGGGAACGGTTGCATGCCCTCCAATTATGAGGCTGGATTCACGGCTTTTTACTCGCCTGGACTTTGTCCGAGTGGATACTCGGCCGCGAGTAATAAGACAGTGACGATTGCGGACATGAAAGAAACGGAACAAGTGTGTTGTCCTACGTGAGTGATGCGAGACTCTCTTGGCCAGTCGATGGTTTCGATTTCGTTATGTCCATTTTGCTGACTTTGATGTTGCGATAGACTACATAGCTTCACGACCCAACCACCGGAGCGCTCAAGCGATTTGGCCCCATTCATGAGTTCAGTCCTGTGCGAGTCGCAATGGTTCTCAAATGGCGTTGTCGTCACGGAAACCCTCACGAAAACAACCATCGGCGAACCGAGAGCGTCGGCCGAGGTGATCGAAATTTCGGGTGGTTGGCTTAGGGCAAACGGCATAGTCGTGAAATTCCGATCTGGAGATTTTGACCCTACATCGACATCCAGTACTTCTTCCTCTTCTTCTTCAACAAGCTCGAGCGAACAATCATCGACATCGTCATCAAACGGCGAAGGTGGCAGCGGCGGCCTTAGCAGTGGAGCGAGCATTGGTATCGGTGTTGGTGTGGGAGTCATCGGTCTTGCGGCGATTATTGGCTTGGTTTGGTTTCTACTGAGGATGAGGAGGAACAAGAAGCAAACGGCGGGACTGGAGCCGTATACCCACCAAGGATATCCCGAGTGGAGGCCACCACCGCAAGCAGCGCCGCTGGAGCTGCCGACTGCCACAAAGTATGCCCATGACCCTGCGCCTTATGTTCACCCGCAAGAACTCGACGCCAGGGCTCGATGAATGTATGGAAAGAGGAAAGAGGCTATGCGCCATTCTTTGTGTTTGAGCCCAAATGCTTGATCGAGGACTGGTTCGGCATGTATGTATACCCGAATAAAAAAGCGCTAGTCAGTACGAGTCATCTACATCACCGCGGAAAATCAATCTTCAGGTGCCTCGGGGCGAACTCAGGGCGTGGCATTGGCCGTTTCGCTGTCGGCCTTGAGATTGCCAACTCCGACGAGGCATTCCACTTACCAGATACGTGAGCGCTTAAGAGCGGTTGGAGTCTTCGGTATTCAAAATTATGTATATTGTTGGGCGCCTTGCAAGCATAGTTACGCCCGAGCTGGGCAGGGCGTATGGCATAGTCAGCTCGGTCGAATGAGCTGCTCAGCCCCCGGGGAATTTGATATTGCAGATGATTCCTTATAGCGATGAAGAATACCAGCTGCTGTATCACCGCTTAAGCTAAGTTGTTTGCTAATTCCTTTTCGCGCTTTTTTTCCTTCAAATTTTCTCATTCTACAGCATAGCGACGTTCGTGATAATCGCGCCTCGAGAGCAACGATGTCAATCGGTGCGCTCACAACGTTCTTTTCGCCGGACCCAACATGTCTTTCAGCCGAGAACCTTTGGCAGATGCATACAAGAGGCCCTAATGGTACTCAAGACTACATAGCGTTTGGTTTGGCTCCTGTGGATGTGGTCGAGAGTGACTGTTTCCCCATGCCCTACGATCCATCGTATACGGCGTATTACTCGCCTGGGAGATGTCCGTCTGGTACGTACAACTTCAACTGAGGAGGCACCGCTTAGATTGGTAGTATCCGCTAACGCTTGAGGGATTCTAGGATACACAGCAGCGAGTAGTGGTACCTCCACTGCTGCCTCGATAACAGAAACCACACACATATGTTGTCCCACGTACGTGTAGTTCTTTTGAGTACTTGAAATCGGCCGGGGTTGAAACTGAAATGACCCTTCGATGCTGATTGAATTTCCAAAGTCAATACGATTTTTCGGCTGTGGCGAGGACGGCAGACGACAAGGAATACCGATATCGGAATGAGTTTCTGTGCTCGTCAGAATACCAGGAAGACGGTACAATGACGGTGACGACGAGTTCTGGAAATGGTTATTGGGGCACTCCGATCGCCTACACTAAAAGCAACGGCGCGCTGAACGCCTACGGCATTGTGGTCAAGTTCCAAGAGTCGGACTTTACCAGCCCCAAAACGATGTCGTCTGGATCGCAACCCCCATCGACAATAACGTGGACGTCGTATGGAGGGTCAACAGGGAGTCAGAATGGAAGTGGGGGTCTCCAAAAAGGGGCAAGCATAGGAATCGGCGTCTCAGTCGGGCTGGTGGCGCTGGTGGCAATAGTTGGAGGTGTTTATTTCCTGCTGAGACTGAGAAAGAAGAGGTCGAGCAAACAATTGGGCGTCGAAGCGTACCGAGATCTAGCACAGGAGCTGTCAGAAGGGAAGTCAGAGGCATACGAGCTTGACTCAACATTCAAGGCGCAAGAGCTGGGTAGTACCGTGCATCATGTGCCAGGATCGGTGCATGCGCCTCAGGAGCTGGATGGTCGGTGAAAACATAGCACGGACGGAATCGTGTATATCGCTGGGTGGTGGCGGGTCGATGTCTTGAAGTGCCGGGATGGGTCGTCTCTCTGCTTGTCGTCTTGTTTAGTTCTATACCACACCACCGATTCTGCCGCGGCATCAGAAGAATCCGGTCTCTTCAGTACTGCCCAATTGGGTATTTCCCGCAGGCGAGGTCTCACAACGCCGCGGTCAGACCAAGGCCAAGGCGTGGGAGGCGGTGCAGCCCGAAAAGAGGCCGAAGAGACGCTCAGATGGACCCCGTCCGGGATGCTCTGCCTCGATTCGAGTGTGGTGTATTGAAGCAATATGAGCGCACGTCGATGCCGTCCCGCCCCGTATATGCATCGTTATTGGGGTGGGAGGGGTGTCGACAAGCGGAGCGGGGCGGGGCAAACCGGCGCCAATGAGTTGTTCCTCGACTAGTCCTGATCGGCAGGTGCCTCGGCTTCCGATGCCCTTTGAAACGACCCTGATCTGCTCGCAAGGGCCCAGTTAATCCCAGCGACTATCGGTAAGGCGATAGCTTACGTCTGACATCCCTCCTCCCTTATCCTCTCGTGTACCTGCGCGATGCGCAGCTTCTTCTATCTTTACTCCTTGAGGTACTCATGACCATGTCTTCTGTTGGGGAAGACGATCCCTTCAAGGACCCGTCGCTTGCGAGCGCCCCATTAACGCCGCCCGGCGTCGCGGAGGTCCCCCCCACGCTCGCTGTTGGCCGCAACGCCTCGTTAACGCTGGGAACCGACTCGCTCATAGTCCTGGGTAGGTGGCGCACCCGTTGTAGACGAGTTTCGTGCTAATACGCCCAAGACGAAGCCCTGTTGGAGAGCAGGGGCGCCAATTGCTGCGGTGTCAGCCTGGCTGGCAGTACGTCTTCTCGCCGCCGGCTTGGGGTTATCTGTGGGCCACCATTAACGATGAGTAGGAAACAAGACCACCCGCTCAATTTACTTCTACAACATCCTCTGGGCCGAAACATCCGAAGATGGCGAGATCATCATCCACTACGCGCACACCGTCTCGAAGAAGGTGGTCCGCCCCGCCATTATTAGCTACACTGTCGATAAGCCCGACAGCAACATCACCGAAGGCTGGATAGAAAGACTGCTGGAGCGCGCATACGGTGCCTCGCAAAGGCAGAAGCGCATCAAGGTGCTCATCAACCCGTTTGGAGGGCAGAAGGGTGCTCAGAAGATGTACCACAAGCATATTGCCCCCATGTTTGCTGCGGCGAGGTGCGAGCTGGATGCGGAGAAGACGAAATACAACGGCCATGGTGTAGAGATTGCACGCGAACTGGACATTGAGGCCTACGATGTGGTGGCTTGCTGCTCCGGCGACGGGATACCCCACGAAGTTTGGAATGGAATGAGCCAGCGGGAAGACGCCGCCCGGGCCATGGTTAAGGTCGCGTTGGCTCAACTCCCATGCGGCTCTGGGAATGCCATGTGCCTGAACTTCAACGGCACGGACAGCCCGAGTCTTGCCGCACTGGCGGTCATCAAAGGCCTTCGGACGCCTCTCGATCTTGTTTCCGTAACACAAGGCGATCGGCGGACGCTCTCGTTCCTCTCGCAGGCAGTTGGTATGGTTGCCGAGTGCGATCTGGCAACTGAGCACCTCCGGTGGATGGGTGCCCAGCGCTTCACATATGGCGCCCTCATTCGAGTCCTCAATAAAAGCACCTACCCAGCTGATATTGCCGTCAAAGTCGAGCACGGAAGCAAGGCTGCTGTTCGTGAAGTGTACCGCGCCGAATCCTCCAAGCCGCCCCGGAGTGACAACGACCGCGAACTCCCACCAGTAGGCGTTGGCCTACCAACCCTCCGATACGGCACAGTGAACGACCCACTACCATCATCGTGGGAGCTTGTTCCTCACGAACAGCTCGGCACCTTCTACGCCGGCAACCTTGCTTACATGTCTCCCGACGCAAATTTCTTTCCGGCAGCGCTGCCCTCGGACGGCTGCATCGATCTTGTTCGCATACGCGGAGACGGTCCGCGCCACAAGGGTATAAAGACGCTTCTTGCCGTATCAGAGCACAAGTTTTTCGACCTACCGAACGTGGACTACCAGAAGGTCAGCGGATTCCGTATCATACCGAAAAACCAGAAGACCGGGTACATTAGCATCGATGGCGAAAAGGTGCCCTTTGAGCCGTTTCAAGCGGAGGTGCACAAGGGCCTGGGCACGGTGCTGAGTAAAAGCGGGCATATGTTTGAAGCGAAAGGCGTTTGAAGCGGTCACTGTGTGTGCTTTCGCCGTAGGTTGTGGAGGAGTACTTGGAGGTAAGTGGGACGGGAATCGGTATTGGCGTTCTTTGGGTGTTCTTCATTTTTGGTTAGTACCCTTCCGGAGTCGTCGACTCTTTTTTGTTAGTTTTTGCATAGACCAGAATATCCATAAGCAGACAGTAAAATACCCCATGGCTTTGAATCAATCAATTTCTCTTTCATGAGCTTTGCTGATGTGTCTTCGTATGCGGCGTTCTTTGTCTCGAGTGCTCGCTTCGATACTCGGTTCGAGAAAGACGAAGTTCGAGTGCCACCGCCGGCCCCTCTTTATGAGTCACCGCTTTGTGAAAATTCTTTCGACTTAGTATCGTTAACCCAATGCCCACAACATCCACATAGGCGAGCCCCACACTCAAAACATCTTCCTCCTCAATCTCACGAGCAGTATAATAATTCTTTAACTGGAGAAGCTTTCATAATTCAAATGAGACTTGAAATTCAAAAAGCTTCTTGGCGCAGAGGAAGCGCGCCGGGCTCATAACCCGGAGGACGGTGGATCGAAACCACCAGAAGCTATTCAATTACCATTCTTTTTTGCCAATATTTGTCGATGTATGCTTCAAGAACTTCAACGCTGCATGTTTGCTAAAATGGAACGTAGGCTAATGTGGCTAATGCTTTTTCAGCTGTGTAATGCGGTGATAAGACTACTTTTTAGTAATGAGCGATTTACATTTCCCACATGTAGTATGAACGTCCTCAATGACCGCCATATGTATCTCACCTGAAAGTGACGCAGCTTCGGGAATCAAGTTGCGTTGTGAAATCTAGCAAGAGGACAAAGCAGTCATTTGCAAAGCTTGTCTAGAGGGGTCTCAGTGCGTAATGGGTTGAACGAGTGTCGCACTGTATCTCAATTGCGACACACTTCAGTGCATGTTACCGCACGTTACCTGTCAAGGCTGTCCCTATGCAACACACAAAAGTGGGGCGGCGTGGAAGTTATACAATGGAATTCTAACTAAGGGTAGCAGCATTACTGTGAAATGAGCTAACTATCCACGCTATCTACCTGGTTCGAAGAGTTTGTGCTATCGGTATCGCAAAGGAAAAGAACGCCACTTAATCATCGACCGCCAAGATCTGAAGAAGCGCATTCTGAAACTGGGGGAGACGAGCAAACCGTTCACGAGTCATTTCGAGATGCGGCCATCTTGCGGATTATCGACATTCTTGAGAGCGTTAACGACTTTCTTCCAGGGATGACGATGCTTTTGGCCATTCTCGCGTGTGATCGCTCGAGCGTCACCGGCAATGGTCATAGAGACCTGGGCGCGAGTAGCTGCGACGATGGTACGAGGCAAATTGAAGGTGAAGCTATTGATCTTGCAGACCGTATCAAGAACAACGTGCTTGGCTTCTCGACCTTGAGCGACGTCTGTAGTCCAGCGCTGTACTCGACGAAGGTGGCGAGCTCGACGTTCATAAACACCGTTCTCGGCATCGGCGATAGCATCAGACATCATTTTGTCATGAAGAGTGGTCTGGGCTTTGTATAAAGTGATTATGGCAATGTCCTGACCGCTCTAGCCTTGATCGATGCGTCGGAGAATGTCGTGAAAGACCACGATGTCGGTCTCGATGCAGAAAGTCGAAATCAGAGCATCTTTGCGCAGAGTCCCATCAACAGACACGAAGATTACGTCGTGCGGCATATTGTACAAGGCCTGGTTGATTTGCTTTCCCTTGTCAGACAGTTGTGTCCACAAGTTCTCGTCGATCGAGGCCATCTGTAGGGTTGGGAGGCCGTTAACGATACGGCATATTTTAAGCGTCTCCTTGTTGGCGAAGCGCGAGGTCTCCGTAAGCTCAGGTAGGAAGTAGCCAGTCTTCTCGAGACGCAGAAGCAGAGACATCTGCTCTTGCTTCACGAAGTTGTTGACCGTCGGAGGGCAGAAAGACTGCGGCTGAGTGTGTCGATTGTCGCCAACTTGAGCAAATTTTGCATGAATGTATTATGGACGGGGTGAAGTTTAGCCTGCTTGTAGGACACGCCGAAGGAGCGAGCGGCGTTTAGGTGGCGCTTCATCTCAGCAGTCTGGGGGATTCGGAACACGGTGACTGGCTTCTTTGTCTTGTTTTTAACTTGCATCTGCAAGTCGTCTGCCGAATAATGCGAAACATCCGTCTGCTCAAAGTCTGCAAGCCGAGTGAAGTCCAAATATTGGTGCTCAGACGCTGGCCGATCGATAATAGCCGTGACGGAACCCCAACTAGAAGCGGCGCTCGCTTCAACGACGACTCCCTTCCAAAAGGCAGAACAGGCGAGCTGGTCTTGTTCAGGCACAAGCTTGATGCCGTCTCCTTCAGTGAAGCGAGGTTTGTTCTTCGGATACTCGATGTGCATGACCACGAAGTAGGACAGGCACATCTTATGTACACTAAATGTACGACGAGCTCTAATGAAGTTGGCTTCAGCTAGGTAGGGCTCCCGAACATCCACGTGCCAGGATTGGCTGATAAAGTCTGCAACGTACGTAGTTTGCCTGAAATCCCCAAATATATTGAAGGATGTCAGGACCTTGACTGCAAACTTGGGCATATCCATGTAGTGCTTGAGACCCTTCTCCGATAGCTTCGGGTAGTACTGACTGACATAGAGCTTGATCCATGGATCGACCTTAGAATGAAGAGCGAAGCGTCGAAACATGTTATCGATCGACGTCTTGAAGGTCGATGATCGCACCAGCACGAAGACTGGAGTGGCCTTCTGGTGGAGCTGCATGTAGCGCATCATGGATTTCACAGTCGAGTGGTCCTTCGGCATGTCTGGACGGTTAGAGAAGATGTTGCTGGTCCAAGGTCATTGTGATAGAGAGTCAGAAGATAGACCCTGGATCCGGAGTACGTCTGCGACATGAGTCGGGTGAAGTAGTCAGGAATGTTGTCGGCTTTGTCCCGAGCGGTTCAGCGCACCTGTGAAAAGGTCTTGCGCAGCAAGTCTACGTATGCCAGGCCGGTGACCCCAATCTCAGAATCTACACTCACATTGCAATTTAATTCAAGCTATCCACCAATTCACCCACGCTCGCCAATCCATCAGCCTCATATCCAAAGCAGTGAACAAGTATCGCTACAACAAATAGAATAGGTAGATAAGTAGATAGTTACAATTTGATATAGGCAAAATCCATCCCAAGAAAACATCCAATCTACAGCAGCAAACTCGCACTGGGGGTATATCCATCCATGCTCACACATCGCCAAAGACAGCAAACACGGAAAGCATTAAGCGTGCGAAGAAAAACACAGGGGGAAAGCGAGAGACATGTACAACTGCAAAGCCGTATACAGAGCAAAGGAAGGGACAGGACGCTCACATATGTGGAGCTAGAACGACAAGGAAAGTGTTTACAAAGGAAAGGTGTATTCAAATTTGGTGGTGCAATCCGTGTCCTGGGACTCACCGCCGTAGTTCCGAGCCAAAGCTCAGCCCAATCGGCGTGACATCCCCGTCAACCGTACTCTCATCGTCATAGAACCCACTTTCGCTGAACCTCTCTACTTCCGCATCTTGGTCGTAGCTCGCCTTCCTCATGAGTGGCGGCGTGCTCGGCACTTGTGGCTGCTTGCCCAGGCTTGGGAAGCCGGCCGCTGAGCCTTTCGAACTGTTCGAATTGGAGCGAAGGACCAGTGGGCGGGCGCCTGAAGAAGGAAGGTCTGGTGTACGGCGCAGGTTCGATGTAGGCGGCGTCATGAGGCCGGAGAGGAACGACTGTGCCGAATGAGGTGCACTGCGGGATGGTGTTTGGTTGCGCGAAGAGGCAGTGCTAGAGTTCCCTGCCAAAGCCGAGGACGCGCTCTCACGACCTTTGCTACGCCAATTGCCAAACGCGGCAGCGATTTGAACGGCCTTGGGCGATGCAAAGTTCGAAAGTGTGGCGAGCGTCGGGAATGGTTGCTGGCCACCTGCCATCAGGCGTTCCTTCTCCGACTGCTCCATTTGCAGGTTCGTTCGAATGCGAATGGCCGCATCGCGGACAGTCTCGCGGTCGAAGGAGGGCTGGGCGAGAGAGTTGATAAGATCAGTCAGGTCGTCGATGCGGACACCGAGGAGTTCGCGGAGCCAATTGATCTCAGTGTCACGCTCCTTCAATTTGGCAGGAGCGTCTGTATCGGCCTCGGCAAGCTTGTGCTCAAGCGATTCAATGCGTGATTCGCGTTCTTGGAGCTGCTCTTGGAGCACTGAGATGGACTCGCGGAGTGCTTGGGGCGAGATCTTGTCAAAGGCGCCAGATGCGTACGATGAAGTCCCTGCAGTTGGAGATTTCAAGTTTTGTGCTGCAGCAACGGCGGCACTAGCAGCCTCCTTCGCGACGGAGAGTTTCTCCTCGAGCAGAGCAACCTTGTCGCGTAGATTGTCCATCTTAGCGTCGGCGAGGGCAAGTCGATCATTGTGGAAAGCCTCGGCACGTTCCTTGTCCTCATGGGCAATCCTCAGTTCTCTGGCGTGTTCCTGAGTGGCAAGTTCTAGACGATGCTCAAACTTCTGCAGCGATTCTTGGAGAATTGCTTGTTGCTTCTCCAAGACTTCGCTGACGGCCGCCTTCTTCGCATCTGCAGCGGCCTCCAAGTCGAGCTCGTGCTTCTCCTTGGCGGTATCGGCATCCATGCGGACATTGTCGAGCTCCGCGCGGACACGGGCGGTTTCGTTTTCGAGGTCGTGTCGAACAAGGTTGACTTGGTTGTTCGCTGTGTCGAGATCGGCTTCCATCAGCACGCGCATGCGGCGAATTTCCACATGTGCTGCCTCTCTAGCTTCCCTGAATTCGCGCTCGTACCGGTCGGCCGCCTTCTTGTATTCGTCGCTCTCTTGCTTGATTTGGTCAATGGTCTCCTCAAGCCTGGAACTGTGCTTCTGTGTCTGTTCAAGAGTAACCCTGAGCTTCATACCCTCACGCTCTTGGCCTTCAAGCCTCTCGAGCTCGCGCTCAAGACGCTCGCGTGTCCGTGCCTCGGCTTCGATGCGGGCGCTAAGGACCTCGTACTTCTTCAGGTGCTCTTCATCACTCCTCTGCCATTGAGCACGCTCAGTAGCAGCTTGGCCAGCTGCGAGGATCATGTCTTGCTGCAGCTTCTCGAACTTGGCGCGCATAGACTCGCGGACGCGCATTGCTTCCTCGTTTTGCATCCGAGATTGTTCAATGGCGGTGCGCATCTTGTCGGCCTCGTCGTGAGCTTGTTGAATATCGCCCCTCCACTTGGTGGCGGAGAGACGATGCTCTTCTAAGGTGTAGGTCAAGGCCTCGTTCTCAGCAGTGACGGTCTCAAGCTTGCGCTGTGAATCCGCCTCAGCATTCTCCAGGGCAGCGGCTTTGCTCTTGAGTTCGTCGTTCTCAATTTGGAGATCGACAAGCTTGGTGCGAACTTCTTCACCGTCGGCATTGAATGAGTCCATGCTGCGACGAGACACTTCACGCTCCTCAGTGAGCAGACGGATCTTGGTCTCGTCGTCGGTGGCTTGTTCGCGAAGTAGGGCAAGCTCCTTCTCAGTCACGTCGAGGAGACGGGTGCTGTTTGCTTCGCGAGCTTCCAAGTCCTTACGGGCCGCGGCCTCGGCATCAAAGCGCAGGGCGGTATCTCTGAGCATCTCTTCAAGATCTGCAATGCGTGCATCTTTCTCCTGAATTGCCTGAGCCTCTTCACGCTTAGCGACATCCATATTCTGTCGCCTGAACGCATCATCAATGAGCTCACGGACGTCCTCGGCCTGGAGATGATGGCTGGTAGTCTGGGCGATAGAGGCCTTCAAACTCCCGATGACCTGGTAGATCTCAGACATGTCAACCTGGGGCTGAGGCATGTCGATGGGTGCTCCAAGGGCGGCCGCAGGTTTGTGAGACGCCAGAGCCTCGGCGACTATGGCGCGTATCGTGTCTGGTTGTACATGCTCGGGAGGTGTTACAGCGATGGCTGGAGGCGCGTGGGAAACAAGAGCTTCCGTCACGATCGAGCGAACAGTCTCAGGCTGCAAAGGCTCAACGGTGGGTGCCGGTGGTTGATAGGCTGAAAGCGCGTCTGCGATAATCGAGCGAATGGCTTCGGGCTGAAGAGGGTCGGCGGTAGGTTGTTGAGATGCAATGGCTTCGGTGACTATCGTCTTCAGGTCGTCCGGCCAGATTTGTTCCGGAACAGGAGCTGGTGCCGGCGGAGGAGCATGTGTTGCAAAAGCTTCCATCACGATGAGGCGGATGTCATCTGGCTGCATCGGCTCAACGGTTGACTTAGCATTCGATGCGATGGCTTCAGCAACGATAGAACGAATGTCCTCCGCCTTGATGGGTCCAGTATTGTGCTCCGTGGGCGCAGGTTTGTGGGCGACAATTGCATCTTCTACGATGGCACGGATCTGATCGGCAGGCACATACTCGAACTTAGGTGGTGTCCATTGAGTTTGATGATGAGCGAAGGCCTCCATGATCATCTCTTGCACGTTCTCCGACTTCATGTGCTCAGCAGGCGCGACCTGTGACAGGTGCGCAGTCAGGACCTCAGCAACGATGTCGCGAATCTTCTCAGGCAGAACGGGCTCCGGAACGGGCACCGGTAAAGACATGACCGGTGGCTGATGAGAGTCGAGCGCTTCTTTGATAATGGACCGGATTTTCTCTAGTTTGCGGTTCTTCCCAGGAGACCGGTTGCGGTAGTGCGAGTCGGTACCCCATTCGTCATCCTCATCGTCAGCGTCGCTCTCAAGCTGTTCGTTACTAGACATGCTACGTCGACCCCGCCCAGGACGTTGGGAAATTATAGCGATAGAGTCCTGGATGCCCTGCAGGTTCTTCTCGAGCGGATCAAGGCGCGAGTGCAAGAGGCGCCCGATGAGGTCATCAACGTGCTTGTCGAAGAATTGACTGCGTGTTTGGATTTTGTCTTCGCCTTCGGACAAAATACCTTCATCCCAATCGCTCATTGGGACCTCGTCTGCATTGTTTAGTCGATGAACAGGGGACTCGTACGCGAGACCGGCGCGTTCCTCGTCAAACGGATCCTGCGTCATAGATGTTGACGACGCGTTCGCGTTTCGTGGCGCATATAGTCTGCGCGGGCTGGGGCTAGGTGCGTCACTACGTAGCAAATTAGCGCTTGGTGGCAAATCAGAGCGCTCAAAATCATGAATCGATCTCCGTGGAGAGGATTGTTCCCAGGAATGCGCGTCACGCTCGACACCAAAGTCGGATCCCTCCTCATTCATGTGCTTCATAACAGCATCAATGTCATTGAAAGAAGCTTGACCAAGATGATCAAAATCAACGCTCTCACTCTCAGGATACGGTACATGCCTGCGAGATTCCAGAGCCGTCATGTAAGATCCATCATCGCTTGGTCGGAATGTGGTGGCTGGGCTTCGGCTGGCATGTCGCGGTGGACTAGTGTGAGTGGCTTCATCTTCGGTCTGTGCGACGGAAGGTTTCGTGACATGAAGGCCAAAATCGTAGCCGGTATTGCTGAAATTCGGTCGGAAGTCGAATGGCTTTGCAGTTGCAGAGAGGGAGCTCTTGTGCCCGCGCTTCCTTGGCGCCTCTTCGACCGTGGGCGTGGCTGCCTCACTCTCGTGGGCCGATAGGTCATCAATCGGGGTTCTTGACTCCCTAGATTCATCAACCTCTGGAGTTGGTAGGCTCGGCTCAACGGTAGGAGCTGTGCGCTGCAATGACAACGGCTCAGGGCTCTTTGACTTGGATGGCGCTCGTGAAGTGTCAGGAGACAGATTCTCCTTCTCTTCTGGTTCAACATCCTTTGCGATCGCAAGATCCTGCTTGGGCGCCTGTGCTTGCTGCAATTCGCCTAATGGCTGCGCGGGGAGGAACGGCTGCAGCGCAAACCTAGGCATTTCATCGCCATCCTCCCGCCCACGTCGAACACGTTTCTCGCGGCCGTCAGCCTGGGTAATGCGACCTGCTTCGTCCTCACCCATCTCCTCGTCAGCCTTCTCAGGCGTCTTCTGGCGGGTTGCATCGGGGCGAACAATTGGAACGGCTTTAGAACGCTTCGCAGGCTTGATGATGTCGCTTGCTGAAATGTCAAAACTGCCGAAGATGCTGGAAGATGGTTCCGCGGTCGTGGTGCTCTTTGGGAGAACGAACTCCGCGCTGCCTGGTTTGAAAGCAGGCGCATCAGGCTTGAAGGATGGACCCTTGGACGAGAAGCTGAAGCCGCCTGAAGGCGCAGTAGATTCGCCCATGCCCGTTGGCTTGAAATCGGAAGTCTGGGTTGCAGGTTTGAAGACAAAGGCCGGTGCAGTAGGTTTGAAGACGGGCGCATCTGCAGCAGGCTTGAAAGAGGCAGCGCTTGGTGTAAAGGCTGGTGCATCCGGCTTGAACGCAGGTGCCGAGACATTGAAAGCGGACATGCCATCGACACTTGTCTTGTTGCTTCCTGATATGGCATCGGCTGGAGACTTGAGAGCAGGTGTAAAGGATGAGAACCCTGAGAACGATGATCCTGGGCTGAAAGCAGCGGAGGGATTGAACTTGAACTCCTTAGCTTCAACGTTGAGCTTCGAAATGGACGATCTTGATGTGTGCTTGCTGTGTATCGCAGAGCTAGGCTTGCCAAACGCGAATCTTGAATCCTTCCAAGAGTTGCTAATCTGAGACGCCGCCTTCGAGTGGTGCGCGGAGCCGTTTGGTGCATCGTCTTCGAGGATCTCTCCATCTTCCAAGCTGGGGTTTGAGATGCCGGAGTTGTTAGACTTGGCCCCGTCGCTGTCTCCACGAGGGTTCTCAGATGGGACACCAAATGTCAACGGCGTAGGTTGCTGAGCTTTGGCGAGCGAATGTGCTCTGTTATGCGGTTGTGGCTGGTGCAGGATGGGACGCGAATCTTCCCATGATGCCTCGTTCGCCGATTTGGCAGGCTTGAGCCGCTCTGTCTCCGGTTCTGTGCTAAAATCCCCACCTTCATTGAACTGCTTGTCTATCGCGTCTTCCAGGTGGTACTCGGCATCGCGAGCTTCGCGCTCTAAGCTTGCGCTAATGTTGTGACGGTGACCGCGACGAGGAGAGGGTATGGCGATGTCGGGCCTAATTTGGTTGGCGTTCTTCATGGCAGGTAGCTCATCCTCCTCATCTTCATCCTCGGGAACCTCTGCAAGGGTGGATGACGGGCGAAGTCCAAGGAGTTGCTGCTGCTGCTGCTGCATAAGCTGGGCCTGGAGCTGTTGCTGCTGTTGTTGCATTTGAGTCATTAATTCGTCCTTGTGGGCTGATGTAGGAGGAAATTGTCCAGGTCGCATGCCGAATGGAGAACCGGGCGAGATCACATCGGCAAGATCTGGCCTGCTCAAAGGCAGCGGAGGCAAAGCAGGTGATCCGCCGCGTGCACCTTGGCCTCCGAAGTATCCTCCAGGCGACCAGGCACCAGTTGGTGATGCTGTCTGTTGCATGAAGCTGGCAGGCGAGAACGTCGAGTGTCGGTGCATATGCATGCTCGCACGTGGATTGACAAAGGCTCCTGGCGATGCAATCGACTGCCGTGACATGTGCCCGGGAGAGGGTCCAAGCGGGAAAGAGCCAGAGACGATGCTGCCTTGTCGGCCACGGTGGCTTCCTACAGATGGGGTTGGAAGGGGTGGGGAGAATGGCATTCCAGGATGCTGTACAGATCCTTGTCGTGACATTGGCGATGGAGTGTCATCCTCACCGCCTGTACCTACACCGAGTGCTGCCAGCTTTGCCTCGAGGAGGTGGTTGACGTATGCTTCCCAATCGGCCTTGACAGGGACCCGCACTTTGGGTGCGCCGGAGCGTTCTGTCCTCATATACTCGTCACTCGGCCAGATGCCACGATTCTGAGAAACAGCCAGCCCGCCAGGCGTATCAGCACCTGTCTGCTGTCCAAACCCGCGAGTGTCATATCCTTCCTGCTCAAACCGCTCTATCTTTTCTTGTACTGCCCTTGGGCTCATGGGCCTGGGGGGATACCCTGGAGTTCCGCGCGGGATATCGCGAGCAATCGAAATAACACAGCCTTTTCCTTTCACCATGATCTTCTTGCGCGGACGGGGCGTAGCCACAGGTTGGGTTGGAGGGGCTAGCAACGACTTGCTCGGTGTCTCTACCGCTGGATTTGGAGACGCAGGGGCTGATGCCTCTTTCAGCGATGCAGGTCTGTCCATGTGTGTTGTGCGATCGTGTGGAGATCGGAGGCTGGTTCCTGAGCCCTGACGCGAGTGCGGTGCAACCGCGTCAGGATTCGCGTACCGTGAGGCCATCATCTTGCCGAGCTCTTCCTTCTGGTCCTTGCTGAAATGGGACCAAAAGTCGTCCTGGTTTAGCGTCTTGTTGCTCCTATGCTTCCTCGCGGGAACGACAGCACTCTGGTCGGATACCGGCTTACTTCCCGAATGACTCTCGGTAGTACTATCGCTCAGCCACTCGTTTGCTTCGCGGTTCCAATGATCTTCCAAGTATTGTCGAACCCACTTTTCCGTCGAATCGGCAACGTTAGGTTCGGCGGCTCGCGGGGTGGCTTCAAGATGAAACTGAGGTCGCGTTGGCGTCTCGAGGCTGGCTTCGAAGTTGGCCGGAAGACGAGACGGAATCAGATGGTCGAGATTGAACTGACTTGGCGACTGATTATGTTCCAAGCGTGGGATGAGATGCTCGAGGTTGAACCGATTCGGCGAGTCGCCTTCTACCAAGGTAGGTGGCAGCAAATGCTCGAGACCAAACTGAAGAGACGAAGAGTCCTCCTCGAAATCGTCACTTCCAAACTGTGTCGACCGCAGTCGTTGTGGGTTGTACGTAGGAGGCGGGTTTCGGTACGGGCTGCCCCAACTAGCCGTGTAGTAAGAACTATCTGTGCGGTCCTGTCTGGCGACAGTCGAGGGCGTGCGCTGGACACCTCCCAAGGCTGGAAAAGATGGGAGAGGAGGAAGCTCTGGGCTCGAATGACCGAGGGTCTGCGTCGGCGAGAGCGCTGTCCACAAGGATTGCGCCGGTGAAGGCGGATCGCACGTGTCAGAGGGACTATTCGCTTCAAAGGCTGGGGACAGCGGGACTGGCGGCGATGACGGCGGGGGAAGCGAGGCCGAAGAAGTGCGTCGAGCTTGCATTCAACGAGCAATGGGCTCCGAAGAGGGGAAACGCGCAGCTCCGATAGCCTTGACGCGCCGACGAGAGTGCGGTCGCTCGATGAGACGGGCAGCAGTTCGGGCCGTGATTTGGCGGGCAGGCGACGCGTGTTGGCGATGCCGGAGGGACTCGAGGTGGGAGGCCAGCGTGTGACGTGGACGCGATATAAATTATATCTACAAAGGAAAGGCGCGCAGGAGGCTAAAAGAGCGACATGAGGTTGATGGACACTGACGTGGAGGCAGGGACAGCAACCATCCCGTAGCAGCAGCAAAGAGGACAAGAAACGGCTGTGAGGAGTGGTGCCGCCGACGAGGTCAAGAAATTGGAAGTGTTCAGGAGACGCTACTAGTCAGCAGCCTTCACCGATTGGCTGGCTGCCGGCAGTGAGGTGTCCAACCGTCTACGACAAGGGGCGCGCGTGGAGCTGCTTGTGCGCAGCGACAGGGGTCCGGACGTCGTCGCGAAGGCCACATGGACCGTTGCGCAGCCTTCCTCGATGACGGAACACGTCGTAGGGCGCATTCCTCAAGGACTCTCGGCCTCGTGGAGGTGAGAGTAGTCTTCGGCTGTCATCGTTCACATGTGTTGATCGTGCAGACTTCACATGCACGGCAGATGACAACCCCTGACGTAAACACTCCAACGCGTTGAGCTGCGCTCCTCATTTGCAATTTATTACCATTAGGCCATCGTCAATGCAGGCCGTCTCTCCCTCCCGTGGAACCCATACAACACTGGATAATGGCCCCTCGACGGTGCTGCCACGTCAATGTGTCAGCTGTCAGCGCCAATGGCCATTGAGTGGTCGGCAGGTGTCGCTGGGTCGTTCGGGTATGGTTCGTTGGGCCTTGTTGAATTCGCGACGCGCGAGACTTCCAAACAACACACAAACACTTCCCTGCGCCAGCCTCAATCGTCGTGGTGGGCTAGCTGCTAGTGGGCGGGAGCTAGGGAGTCCTCCACATGGCCGCATTCAGGGTCTCCGGGTAATAATAAAGCTGTCTTCGATTTCGGAAAAGGTCCGAAAAATGGAGTGTTTCCGTTCATGATGCCCATTCGAAAGAGCTCGGAACCGAGAGGATACTCCAAAGCCGAAGTGCAAGATGCGTGGTAAAACTCAAACATAGAGGAGTCTAGTGCACAACACGGTGCTAAGTCTCTAGATCAGCTTTGCAAACTACGACTTTGTACCCTTGGACGACGCAATGACCTAAAAGGTAAACTCGTTGACGCATGTTAATACAACGGCAATGAAGTTACTGTGAATCCGACTGTCTCTATGCACTACACTCTCCGCCACATAAACATTCTCTTCACAAACGCCGTTTTCTCCACCTTCGCAGTCGCCGAAGCTTCCTGGCCTCCCGGTCCAGTAATCCCCTCGGTCACCGGATCGACCCGCGCCTCATCCGCCCGCGCCATCGCCGCCTTCTCCTCCAGATCGCCTATCTTCCATGCCCGGACGAGCCACAACAACACCGCAGCCCCCACATACATGAATCCCGTGAACAGTATCGCGCCGGTGTAGGTCCCACCGTTGAAGCTGACAATTTCAAGACCAATTGCTTCGGAGACTGCATATATATGTCAGCAACCGCTCTCTCTCATTCGCACTTAGGGAGGACACTTACAGGTTGTCGGCAGTACAAGAATGAGCCAAGTGATGGACAGTGCAGCGGGCAGGTCGATGATACCCAAGACCTCCGCCGTGACGGGTCCAACAATAGCCCAATACGTGCCCGCTACACATCCGCCGAAGATAGCGAAGAATATCAACAACCCAAAGCTCTTTGCAAAGATCCAGACCAAGAGGACGAGGATGCCGCACAATCCCGTCATAGTCGCGGCCATGTTGATTCTCCCAAACGTGTCGCTGAAGTAGCCGATCGGCGGTCGTCCAAGTGTTTGACCCAGATTGAAGACCGCACCTATGGTCGAGCCCTGGGAAGCCGTCAAGCCGACGGTGCGAGCGTAGTTTGGCAAAGAGAAGAGCAGCACGACGTAACCGAGCATCGAGAGAAACCCAAAACCTAGCAAGCCGATGAACTCTAGCTTCTTGAACAGCCGGTAGTCGAATGAGAGCTGCGAGCTGCCGATCTGTTTGTTGCGATCCTTCACTAGTAGCGAACAAGCAGTATTCACCACACAAGCGATGATTCCCAGGACCCTGAATGCCATCGGCAGACCCAAATTCTTGATCAGTGCTTGTGTCGAAAGCGAATAGATCAATCCTCCTACTCCGGAACCAGCCGCCGAGATCCCGTTGGCTAAACTTCTCTTCGTCGTGAACCATTGAGGTACTACCGTAACGCTACCCACGAAGAGGAATCCCATTCCCCAGCCGAAGCAGAGACCCTGGCTAAGGAAGAGGTGCCAAATCTTGGTTGAAAAGGAAGCGCCAATGAAAGACAAGGTCTCGAAGAAAACGCCGATGAGGAGGGTTGTACGTGTTCCAAAGATGCGGGTAGTCGCCGTAGCGACTGGCGAGATAAAGAGGGCCTGGCTGATGGAGAGGCCGCCGATGAAGGCATAGTGGAGAGGAGTGGCCCCAGGGAAAACATCGTTTGCGAGATAGTAAGCGAGGAATACAGCGTACGAGGAGTTGAGACCCCAGGTGTGTCTGCACTTGATTAGCTTTGTCTAGGATTTTCGACAGTTGTGTATTTGACCGCAACTTACGCGTTTATCGTCGCAATACATGCAACGCAGATCCATCCATACCCTCCATTAGGCGGCACATCCTCTTTCTTTTCAGTCAGCTCTTGCTCATGTCCAATCTCGTCTTCATCCACACGCCTATCTGCATCGCCGTGGCTCAATGCAGCCCCATTGACGCCCTCATGGCTCACCCTGCTCTTTTCCGATCCTCCACTGACATGCAGTGCCCTTTCTGTCTTCCCATCCCCAAAATCCTCGTCCTCGGCATTTCGCGGTTGAGCCTTCGTCATCAGCGGAAATAAGCGAGGTATGCCGAATCTTCCGTCGTACACACACGCCAGACAGAACCCCAACTCTTTCACTCTTTAGGTCGCACGGATAGTCTAACAAGTACTGCGCAACTACAAGACATCGTTTGTAAGCAGTTGTAAGAGTCAACTGAAGGGCGTACAGCTAGAGGTTTCCCGGGTAAAAGCTCAATGCTTTCTCCACATCCGGAAATAAGAATTTACGTGATGGCTCGCCATTTCAGGTTAGCCTTGCCTTCCGCGTCTCTCCTACCCTCGGCTGGTCGCTAATGTAAATTATGGCGAATTGCTTACGCGCAACGTGCAATTGGTTCCAATAAAACATGTGGTGTCGAATGCGTTTAGTCAGGAGCAGCTTGCGAGCGGAAGCATTGTTGGCTGCAGAGATACCGGCTTTCGGTTGATATTGTAAGAGCATACATCCGAGTTTCGACCGGGGGAAGATCTGATGCCCGATATATCTCTGAGAGATGATTCCAATATGGACTTGAAATTTCGACATTGACCGAAGTCAAGGAAACGTGTATTTCCAAGCATTTCTTCTGGCTTGACCAAAATACAATGGAAACCCGTATTATCCAACATGCTTATGGGAGTGAGTGTCAGAGATTGCGAGCTTGATGATCCACCTGCATTACCAGACACGGTAAGCGTGGGTTGACTCCGTGATCGCACTTGACGCCGCACCCGCCAGCTCTAGTGTTCCCCCCACTACTACACAACCTTGAGTCGGAGTTGCTGTGCAATTCGATTGAAGTACGATTCAGGGTTCGCCTGTAAAGCTTGGAAGCTCGAATTACCCCCTCATCTGCACACATACGAGCGCGCCCCGCTGAAATCATCTTCAACCACAGAACTAGTATTGAGGAACACCAAAATGACTCTCACAAACTACATCTCCTACCTGGACCCCCTTACGCAAAACCCCAGGATCGGTCACTACGACCTCACCGCAAAAACAATCCAACCCCTCCGCTTCCCCTCCGGCACGTCCATAACTTCTCTCTACCAAATAATCGAAGCCGGCATCACCAACGCGGTTCCCCATGGCGATCCCATCCCCTGCACATCGACAAAAGTTCTCCCACCCCTCCCCTCCCGCGATGTCCTCTGCGTCGGCAAAAACTACCTAGAACACGCTCGCGAATTCAACAGCTCCGGTTTCGACAGCAGCGATAAAGTGGACCAACCATCTCATCCCGTCATCTTTACCAAAAGGTACACGAGCATTATCGCTGACGGAGAGGAGATCTTCGCGCATCCGGAGTTCACGCAAACGGCCGACTATGAGGGCGAGATCGGTGTGATTATCGGGAAGGTAGGGTATAGGGTGAAGGAGGAGGAGGCAATGGAGTATGTGTGGGGATATACGATTGTGAATGATGTCACGGCGAGGGAGAGGCAAAGGGATCATAAGCAATTCTATATTGGCAAGAGTGCGGATACGTTTTGTCCTATGGTACATCACCCTAAACACATGCAATTCTCCCAATATCGTGTTCTTACTGACGAGGATCATGTAGGGTCCCATCGCCGTTCCAAAAGAGATGCTCGACCCAGTATTACGCGTCCAGACGCACGTTAACGGCGAACTACGACAAGATTCTACCACCAAGGACCTCATCTTCTCCATCCCGCATTTGATCAAGACTATGTCTGAAGGGCAGACACTAATGCCAGGCGATGTGCTCGCCACAGGAACCGTAAGTCCGCCCAAGTCCCCCCCTTCCCCCCCCTTGACCACAACACGCGACTAAGAATACCACAACACAGCCCGCAGGCGTCGGAATCGGCCTAAAACCGCCCATATACCTCTCACACGGCGACTCCATCTCCATTACGGTCCCCGGCCTCGGCACACTGACGAACCGCATCGCCTCCGCCACAACACCTAACCCTACACCCGCCAAATTCAAGACGATATCTCAATTGCCGCCCTCTATAACGCACAACCCCTCCCTCCTAACAAACCTAAATAATAAACCCCTCTACTACCGCACCCTTGGTCCCGACAATGGCCGACCCATTGTTTTCATCCATGGCCTCGGCGACACAAACGAATCCTGTGAGTAACCCCAAGTAAGAATACCGCTTCTGAGACACTTGCTCATCATATGCCCACACCTAGTCACACCTCTAATCCACCACCTCCATCTCCACAAGAAAAACAAATGCCACCTCCTCGACCTAGAAGGCCACGGCCTCTCGCCAACACACCGCCTTAGCACCCTCAGCATAGCATCTTTCACATCCGACCTCTCCGCCCTCTTCACGCACGCCAACATCACAGCCGGCGCAACACTCATCGCCCAAAACTCCCTCGGCTGCCTCATCGCCTTGCACTTCACTCTCGCCCACCCAAACCTCGTTAAACGAGTAATCCTTATCGCACCCCCACACACACCCCTCCCCGCATCCACCATCGAACAACTCCATTCCCAAGCCGAAACAGCACGCACCCAAGGCATGCCCAAAGTCCTCTCTCTCCTCTCAGACGATCTCTCCGACGCAGACCCCCTCGCCCTCGCCGCGAGGCGCATATCGCTTCTCGGCCAGGATCCAGAAGGCTACGCAAAAGGCTGCACGGCACTGGCTAGCTTTACGGATAAGCTGGACATTGGCAGCATCGGAGCTGCGTTGCATATCATAACGAGCTCCACTTCGCTTTGGAAAGCGTACGCTGACGCGAGGCCAGATGCTGTGTCTGTGGATCATGTCGAGGATGTAGAGAATTGGCATGGCTTTGAGAAGTTGGAGCACGTTGCACAGTTGGTGGGAGGATTTCTGAGACATGAGGTGGGGGGTTTGGAATAGGGGTTAAGAAGTGGGGTGGGATGGGGGACAAGGAAGGGTTGGTAGCAAGAGGGATGGTGGAGCGGAGTCGTGACTCGATGCACGGCTACGTTGAATGTCACTACACTAGAACATCAGAGCTCGGATTGGCATCGATGTGTGTACTAAGGTATATTAGAATGGGTCTCACTTCGTACTTCACTCCCACCATAGGATGAATCCGGGTTGAAAGCTTGCTGATGGAGGTGACTCCACACAGGGGAGCATCTTTCCTGTGAGAATAGCTTGGATGCTTTCGCGGATTATGATTTGAACATATACGATTCAACATCTACATAAGAGAGGTGTGAAAGAGCGACTAATCACAATATACTCGTAGCACATGAACGCCACCAAACACCAACCCATCCAAATTGAAGCCAACTGATATCTGAAGCCATGTACCCCCTGCTCAAGCGCCATATTCTGACAAGTGCTAGCGCGAGCTCTCACACTGCTCCATGAAGCGATAGATACCCTGGAAACCCTGATATTCCAAGGGTGTATGCAGATCCAACTCCTCCTCGGCCTCGCTAGCGTGTAAGCTCTCATACCCGGACGGACTGCTACACGACAGCCAAGGATTGCCTTCTTCAAGCAGTTCCTCGAAGTCCATGCCGTTCTCCGAATGTGTAGAGTAGGCGTCAGAATCCGAACTAGTGACCGAAGGCGTCATCATGTGTTGCCACTCGATCGGATACTGACGCCCAGAGACGTCTTTCTCATAGAACGAGCATTCGGAGGGGGAGCGGGTCGGTGCGAACGGGAAGAGAAGTGCGATCTCGGTACCGACGTAAGAGTCAAAGTCCTCATCCTGGTGAATGGAACCGCGCTGTATATTGAACTCATCGCATATCCTCTCGACCGTTTCTGCATCGCAACCTGGGAAATGGATCCAGAGCGTAGAGGCCTGATACGATATAGGCAAATCGCCGAGCGAGGATAGTCGTTGCAAGTCTTTGAGGACAGCTGCGAGCTCCTTGACGGCGCGGGAGAAGTCGACGGAGAGCATGTCAAGTAGACCGTCCTGGTTGAGGGACTCCTTCTGCTCCGCAAAAGAGCCAAAGCCCTTAACGGCAGCCAAGGGACTGAGGGCAGTGACGGTCGGGTTGATGTTGAAGCTGACATACGAGCCAGGTGTAGTCTTGGGCGCTTTATTGAGCGTGCGATTGACCTGGTCCTGAAGGGCGGACACAGACTTGAAGCGCTTCTCGCCAGTTCGCGGGTCTACACCGTTGAACTGGGCCTTCTTGCCACCGACCATGAAAGCTCGAACAGCCTGAGAGACATTGTTGATGACCTGGGCAGGAGCCGCCGGACCATGCGAGAAATATCTCGCACCGCCAGCGCGCCCTGAACCCCAAGCATAACCTCCAGACGTCCTACCAAGTGTACCTCCGGTCAAATTCGGGCGGAGCGTGGAGGCGAATGGAGCGCGGCCGGCCTGCCTGATGACCGCATCGCCGATATTCGACTTCGGAAACGACGAGCGATCGAACTTGACGTTGGCGTTTCGCGACGCGGCGGTCGTAATGCGTCGAACGGTGGCACTGATAGAGCTGTGGGTGCTGTACCAACGTCCCTTGCTCTGCTTCAAAAGGGCAACACGATGCAGGGGATGTTTCGCAGCATTTCGCGCAAAGATAGGTTGGAGCTCGGCATGCGTAAGCTTGATAGATGCTGGTAGTTGATTCTGAACATGCTTCGCAGCTTGACGCCAGGCGGCCCTGGTGATGTCAGCGTCCTACCGTAGGAATATGGTATCAAGAGACTTACTTGAGCGCTTTCGCGTTCCGGGCCACCAGCTTATGCAAATGCACCACTGCGGGCGCCATAATGGTGATGTCTGACCAAGTCGAGCGAGAGTGTCGAAGGAAGCGTCGAGTGTGGAGTGTGGGGAAGTACGAGGGGGTCTTGGATTGAGTGGCGCAGCTGGGAATTCGCCACCCGGATCCAGCCGCTAAGATCGGCGGACGGAGGCTACGCGTCCGGGAAACGCCGAGTCACGTGCGTCCATTCGCTTCACTTAACTGTCACCATAAAATTACCCGAGGCTTGGGAGACAACGACTGCACATTGTCCTCTTGGGAAAAAATGGTTGATTGGAAATGGGAGAGGGAGTGACAATGGTGAGATGGCAGTTGAGTGACTAATTCGTACAATTAACGGATTCATTCCGACCTAACCAGACCAACAATGCAGCATTCGCATGGCCCGGCCCGGCCCAACACCAGACCCAACGGAATGACCAAAACAACACACAACATATGATGCGGAAATACTCTTCGTAACCTAGCTGTACGTCGCTCGTAGTATATGGACTGGAACCGGGCTCGGACGCTACGATCTGCGATAGTAAGTGGATTAATAGAGTGAAATAGCATGCGAGCTGCGAGGTAGTGTTGATAGTTCACATAGCACCATCACGTTGTTATGCCGCCCACTCTGAGACTCCGCATACCCCACGGGGTAACATGCCCTACCTGCATATGAAGAAGCCGTGGTGTTCTAGAGTGCTTACGAATGAAGACGAGCCTAGCCGTACGACGATACTGGGAGTTGATCGACCGGAGTGTATTTATTGCGCATGCAATAGAATGCTTCTGGAAGGCCGCGTAAAGTGCCAGCAGGCTCCATGTCGTCACATGGCTTCGATAATCAGGCACGTAGCGCATTAGTCTATGCTACCGCTGTGGCAACACGGAATGGGTCAGAGTTGATGAAGTGAAAAGCCTGGATCGATAGAGTGTGTGCGTGCCCTAAGAAATGGGATACATGAAGGTCCACCGTCAAGCTACATGTCGACAACGAGATGACGTTCATGCTCGGTAGAAAATAGGTCGTAGAGCCGGCGGGCGATAAGATTCGTCTTGGAACATCGTGAGTGGGTGTGCTCGCCCTCTCACTGACAGTGGAAAGTGCTCTACATGCGGCCTCTAAAAACGGGCACATTGATTGAGATTCGACGGTCGGTCTTTCTGTTTTAGGTCGAAGCTCCGCTCGATTGGCAGATGAAGAAAATTGAAATAACAAAATGAAGAAGCGCGCCCAGTGGTGGGATTAAAGCGCGGGCCCGTACCTGTATATATATCGCGATATTGCGACCCTGGTTAAACGACGCTGGTTTGCCGGTCCCTGGGTACTACTCAAGGGACGGGTCGTCAAGTGACGCAGCGAGGCTGGACAACAATATACCAAAATTCATCCGGCTTGCTCACGTAGACGTCGCAGAGTGCGATGCATTGGCAGGGTTATTTTTGGTTTTTGGTATGTGGCTGATTTGAGACATTTGGCGGGCCGGGACGAGGAAACGTGCAATGTCCGTGGTGGTTTTGCCGATCGGATTGGGGGCGGGGGTCTTGTGCTCCCATCCATTTCGGCTGTGGCGCATAGGCGTACGACCTGCATGCTTTGCAGATGCACTTGTGGTGTGTGACATAGTAAAGCGTCGTCGCAATGAGGGAGACAGATGAGAGATAGCGGGCGAAGCTCGGATGATGTAGAAGGGTCGTGGCTGCGTGTTAGGTGGGAAAGGAACGCAGTGGTGTAAAGACGGACAAGTGTATTGTATAATGCTGGTGTCACACGAGACTAGCTTGAACCGGCCGTCCGAGATCGAACATCCGCGGGGTAGAACGCTTTCGAATTTTTCCCACTGTGTGTGCTAACCTGGCAGCTGTTAGCTTCCGCGTTCGTATGGTGTCGTGTCCGACGTAGCCGGATAGCCAACGTTGAATACTCCAACCGGCGTGGTTGATTCCCCATATGGAGAGCAAGCCGGTGTAGTAGGCATTTCTTGATGATGATGATGATGATGATTCTCTACGACTTAGTGTACACTTCAAACGTCTATGGGATATGTTCAACTGCTGGTGCTCCCACATGTTGGCATAGGTAGTTGCAAGCCGTGAAGCCCGGTTGGAGAGAAGAGCCAACTCCTGGCCTGTGCGGGCGAGACAGACAGATGACGTTCCTGTGCAATTTCGGGCTGAATTAGCGAGGCAGATGCTATCGCAGCAGGAGCTCGAGGAAGGGCTGCCGAACGATGCGGGCGAGCCGGTTCCGTTGGAGGGAAGAGTCGATATATCAGTCCATGGGTAGCTGCTCCGCACGTGCAACGCATGGTGCGGACCATGCCACAACGAAAGGGGCCTGGAAGTGTCACAAACACAATCGTGCGTCTTCGGAAGTATGTACAACTCAAAGAGACAACGGCCCTCTTCCATTAGAGCTCGGCAAAGACCGGAAGGTTATCCGCCGTCCCGCAGGGGTCGGGAGAGCCCGCGTTGGCCATGACATTGATTATCAACGGTCATGCAGCCGAGCCAACTCAATTCCTCAAGCTTGGGTAGAGCTGTACAGAATTGGCACGCAACGAGAGACGGGAGAGCGAGAGACGTGGAACCAGGGATGTTCACGGCGTAGCGGCTCATGTGGTGGTGCTGTTGAGGTGTATTGCCCAAATGAAGGCGAACTGCCGCACGCTGGCCGTGAAAAGGCAGCACAGAGCGGTCCTGCAAGCAGCAGGTGCAGCAGGTGCAGCTAGCCTGGCCCGGGCAGTGCTTTTTGCAGAGAAATTTGGCGGCTCGGTCGGCCAAGTGTGAAAGCAGCCGAGAGTTAGAAGCGGGACCATGTTAGGCGCAGAATTTTGTTCACTACGCTGTCTTTCTTCGATCGACCTCCACACACGACTTCTTTGCCAGGTTCAAATTTCCCATACGGCCCCGGCGACCCTTGACGCAGTCCTTTCGACCGCTTTTTCGAGCTGCTGCCTCGCCCGCTGCCGTCGCCGCCCGCACGTCAACGTCAGACTCGCCGTCGCGCTCGCTCGCAGTACCTCTCGCAGCCTTGACTCTCGCACCTGCACACCTGCACTCGACACTCTCGACACACTCGACCGAGCCTTTTGCAGCCGCACGAGCGAATTTTTCCCCGCGTCTGCCGCCACCGGCAGCCGAATAGTCTCACAGAGACGTTCCAGAGGTCAGTCTGCCCGCACATTTGCCTGACGCTGGGGGCACGCCAGCTGCTTTTCCGCGCACCCTCACGGCATCCGCCGCAACCACCATTCTTGCAGCGTCACTCCCCTGGGCAGAGCAGCGCCCGTGTGAACTGCGCGTTCCTGACGCACACTTCCTGCGGCCGCGCCTTCCATTCCCCCAGTCCAGCTTCGTCGCACGTGAGCATCCAAGCTGCCTTCTGCGTGGGTGCCTTGGCCGCAAACTTTCGACCATTACGCCTTCGCACTCCCAGCGCGGCATCGCGCTAGCTCTCAGTGCTTTTGCCTCGACGCGCTCGCTGACATTTCTAAACAGCTCCCAGCACCTGCAAGCCCCGTCCCATCATTAAGGCGCGAGCATCATTCTCTTCGCGACACGACCGCTCGTTTCTTGCCTCTCACACTTCACGCCAACCGCCTCACCCTCCCCGTGCAGCTGCCTCCTCGCAGCTCCTCGAACCACCGAGCGTACGGCCCTGGTAGACGCTAAGGACATCAGTGCGGAGAGGTCGATCTGTGAACCTCTCCGGACACGACAGCGCCAGCAACTGCTTGGCCAGCTCATCAGAGTGCTCCCATCCGGGACAAAGCGCGCAACCGATATTCCCGGTTCTTTCAACAATCCTCTGCTGAAACGCAGGATCTAGAGCCACCATGGCAGCAGCATTTTCCTACGCCCAGGCAGCAAAGGGTCTGTCCTCGGGACCAGCCTCCTCCGCCGCACCTAGCAAGTCATCCTCTGGCTCCGCCACCCCTGCGAAAGAATCTCTATCATCCAGCGCTTCTTCAGCAGCCGTTATGAGCTGGGCAGATGACGCCGAAGCGAACGATGCACGCTCTGAGAAGACGTCCAACTCGCACGAGCCGCGCATACAGCCGCAGGCCGAAGCACCCAAAGATACCGCCGACTCCCTAGTTTCGACGGCTTCCATAGTATCCTCACCCGACCTAGGCGCTTCATCAGCTTCGACCGTCACCAAGGATGACGATGTGTCCTCGATACCGAATACTTCGTCGGATTCGACGTGGGAGAACAAGTCACAGGCTTCCACCTCGGTCGAAAAGTCAGTTGAATCGGTCGAGAAGCTTTCCGAAAACGCCCCAGAGAAGGCTCCGGGAAAGTCGACAGAGAAAGGAAAGCGCAAGAACGCGGAGCGGGCTCCGGCAAAACCTCTACAGGAGGCACCCATACCCGTAGTAAACATCTGGAAGCAACGGGCCGAGAGTGCCAAAGCCAAACCGAAGACGAGCACCGCAAAGTCAGCAGCGCCCGCCAATGGTGCAGCTCAGCCACCCACGTCTAGCACCAGACAATCCGCAGCGGTCGCGACAACTGATGTTGGCGAATCCAAAGAGAAGGCTTCTGCTAGCGAAGTCAAACCAAAGGGTCGCGAGGAAGAAAAGGGCAGCCAAGCGCGAAAGGACTCGAGGCCCGAAGCCGACTCGGACAGGGCCAGGAGAACGCCTAAGGGCCGACAGCAGGAGAAGGATTCAAATTCCGCGTCAGCTTCCCTGCCACTTCCACCAAACCGTGACCAGGAGTCCTGGCCGACACCTGATACGGCTCTTGACGAGGACCGGAAGAAGGTACAGGATAAGACAGAGAAAGAGCGCAAGGATAGCTCGGCCGGCAAGCCTACCGGCAGAAAGGAATGGGTGAACATGGCCATCACGCCCAATGTCATCTTCAACACGCCGCTTCCTAACGCCGCAGGGGCACGAAGAGGCGGACGAGGTGCAGCCCGAGGAGGAGCACAGAGTGGTGGTCGCGCTGGTGGCTATACCGCCAGTGGTGCAGGCCATGCCGACAAGGACGGGTCCGCACCAGCTTCTATCCCTAATGGCGACCAGCCGAAACGCGGTCGCCCGGATGGGTCTGCTCAAGAAACGTCTTCAAAGGAGAAGCGCACCACAAGTGCCGGCTCACTTCCCTCCAAGGAGAAGGCAGCTACTGTGAACGGAGAGAAGCCATCCAAGACCGTGGGTTCAGAAGCAGAGGCGCCCTCCAGGCGAACTTCTGTCATGCCAGAGTCCAACGGGCAAGTGCCTGGTCAGAACAACAACTTTCCTAGGCAGTATGCCCCAAAACTCGGCAAGGGTCGGAGAGGTGACTTCAACGGTCAGGACAGGAGAAAGGACAGCGAGTCGGTTTCCCCAACAAAGGAGAACGGCGTGCACCATGAACGAGGGACGTCTTTGGCCACGCAGACAGAGAGTAAGCGACCAACACGTACCACTTACCATGCGCACCACTCACAATCTATAGCTCCTGAGGACGGCGAGCGACGAGCCTCAAATTTTGCAGACGGGCAACAGTCACATCAGTCGAAACGAGGGTCGAACGACCGCCAGTTTGGGGCCTTCTCCGGCGGTCGCGAGCGCACCCGTGGCGGTGCACGTGGGGGACGCGGCAACCATCAGAATGGGCATCAATACCCCAATGGACATATGCCCTCCATGAAAAACTCTGCTGCTTACTCGGGACCGCTTTCCCCCACGGCTTTCAACCCGGACCCGAATGCCTACTTCTCTCCACCCTCTGGTAGGTTCAGAAACGGCCCTCGCTCACAGTCCGTCGCGGAGAACATGTACCGCATGCCTGGGCCGTACGGTGGTCCTCAGCAGGTGGCTCCAATTCAGACATATGCGCCGGGCATGTACGACTTCCAACCAGCGCAGTCAATGAGTGCAGTCCCCTATGGGTCTTACGGCATGGACCAGTTCACTCTGTTTTCCATGGTGTCAACACAGCTGTATGAGCACCTTAATCCAATACCGGCCTTCATCGCTAACATTGAGCAGGGAGTACTACTTCTCTTTAGAGAACCTACTCAAGGACATGTACTTGCGCAAGCAAATGGACTCGAAGGGATACGTCTTCTTCCACGTGATTGCTGGTTTCAATCGCATCAAGCACCTTACCACTGATCCCGACCTAATTAAATTGGTCTGCTATCAGTCGAGAAACATTGAGTTTCGCATCGGTAACGACGGTAACGAGCGGTTGCGACTTCGGGAGGGTTGGGAGCAGTGGGTCATGCCCATGGCTCAGCGTGAATCACTGGCACAGAACGACGGCCCGGACGAGGTTTACAACCCTCCCATTCCGCACCCTCATGGCTTCGATCAGAATGGCCTCCCTCGGTATCCCGAGATGCCCGCAGGCTCGCCAACTGGCCCCGCCCCGTTCGGGAGCCAAGGGTTGTTTCCGGCTGTGAACGGCTTTCACCCAGGGGCTGCCCAACATGTTACGGTGCAACCAAACGAGAGTGTTACAAATGGTGCGACCGCCGAGGGTGTGAACGGCACTGCTATTCCGAATGGTCACCCCGTTGACACTTCGACCAAGGCTGTGAGTGAACCCGATTTATTTTCTGACGAGCAAGTCGAGAGCTTGACTGCTGTTGTTCCCAAGCAAGACATGTCCCAGTTGCCAGTCCTACCTCTTTCTGTTACCAGAATCCTTTCTAATGGCTCTTTTGATAGTAAAAGCGGCATGTCGAACGAGCCTAGAAAGCTAGCCGGTCGTCAGGCAAGCGTCTTGGCTAATGGCACTGGTCCTTCATCAGGGTAAGCCTACGCGGCATAGTGTCTGGAGGCTGTGCTGATGTCCATGGTAGTGACGAAAGCAAACTTCTCGATTAGCCGCCTCGGAGAGATCAAAGCCAATCTGCATCGGCTCGCTCTCTCACTCCTGTACACCTCTATTGGGTCAAAGACAACGATACTCCTGTCGACTTTGTTCCCCCCGACTTTGCGCATGAATCTTATTTTCTCCTTCCGTCGAAGGCGCTCCAGCAGCGCCAAATTACACCCCCAGGCAATTGTCCCTATGACATGGATGTTTTGTACCAATTCTGGAGTCACTTCCTTATCCGAAATTTCAACACCCGAATGTACGATGAGTTTCGTCATTTTGCTTTCGAAGATGCTGCCCACAACTTCTCGGAGGTCGGTCTCACAAACCTGATCATGTTCTACGGAAAGTCGTTATTATCACCTGAAAACTTTTTACGGGACCGTGCCGCTCGAGACTGTCACTCTCGTACAGTCGGAACGATGATCGGCGTCCGGCGTTCCGTCAGCTTCGATCGGTTTTCCGCAGCACTACCTTGGAACCACGTTTCCGAAGTCTTTATCAGCGATTTGCTAGACGCGGATCTGAGAAGTTCACTGGAGTAAAGCCGATGACTTCTTGTGGTGCTTTGGCTTCGACCCCTACCTGGATGTTACCATTTTCACGACTCTTGGCCTGTTTTGCCGTTCACCGTCACGATCCAGTGGCATCACATCTGGCTATGTTGCCCTAATCTTTTCACTCCACCGGGCAACTACCAGAAGTTCTACGAGTTTTTCTTTTAAAAGTTTTGTTGGGCGTTGGTACAATGGGCATGGGGGGTCTGCATTTTTCTTTCTTTCCACAAAATAGACTTAAGCAATTCGATGGGGGCTTCGTGGTGTTTCTTTCCGACGAGATACCTGAAACTTGGAAATTTTACCGTGGGCAGTTATGCTGGGCGTCTTTTCCTGCGTTTGTGTGTTCCTCCTCTTCTCTCCACTTCGAGTACACCCCCAGCATAGCGGCATTTGGTTCCATCAGTTATCCGCCAAGGTTTCGGGTCATGCAGATTTTCCCCCTTGTCTTGTTCGTGTTCACATGGTCGTCTGAGACTGGTAAATATAAAAAGCTGTTCGTTTCAGTGGGTTCTCTCGTGCGTGGATGGCATTGTAAAGTATGAAAATTATAAGTAGAAGTGTGGTAGGGAATGCGTTCGAAAATGTCATTTGGTAACCTATGGTTTATTTGGATGCTCATCACTGCGCCGCTCCGCCGCTCCGCCTGTCCACCTTAACTTTTAGAGCCTCCCATTTCACGACCCAACCTCATCCTCAACCCGCATCTCGAGCAGCCGGAAGCTGTGCGGCCAAACCACGAAATTACCACGCCCTAGTAAACTTCGGGGGCAGCGGTCCGGACTTGCCCTGCCGTCAGACAGATACCTCTGCATACACAGTCTAGACCCTCTACTGCTGCATTTTGGTGCTGAACCGGTCTCTGGAAGTACTTGCTTATAGCTATGAGATGGACATCTCCCGCTTCTGCGTACCTGTGATAGAGATAGTGATATCTGGTAGCCCGGATTCTGTACCTGGATTTTGGTACGACTGTTCTCCGGTAAGACAAAACCTCACCTGCGAGCCCGACTTGGTGGGATTTGGCAGTCATATCTCGGATCTAGTGTGGGACTCCAAGAACTTTGATCTACCCTAACCAGCGACCGTGCCTTCGTGAGATATACGGCCGGCTTCCCTCATTGAGGCTACGGTCTTGGAGATCGCGGCTAGCCATTCACACCGGCACCATGTTTGGAGGGCGCCTCACCTACACGCATACTTTGCCGTTCAGGATTGGCCCGTCCCGTCGTTGTCTTGCCTCATCTGCAACTTGACATAGCGACACTAGGTCCTTCATCGCGATTGTCTGTAATTATTGCAACGTTGTGGATGCAAGGCCCGTCTGCGACGGATCGAGACGCAATTTGTACCTTGAGTTATCGTTAGATGAAGACAACAACGATGGCAATCATTGAAGACAGCCTTGATTGAGAGAGGCACCTTTGCCAACTGCTACCTCTTTAGAGACGATTACGTTGGCGGCCTGCCAGGAGTTTCCAACGCATGCTTATTCAATGTTTAACATAAGTAGACTTGAACGTTTCCAACATCCGTGGATACATGCGCAGACTTGAACGAATTTCCAACATCCGTGGATACATGCATGCATGCGTGTCAGGAGGCCTAAATTTTAGCTTGCACGTCATTGCCGAGCGTTACCCGTATTACCGAACACACATCAAAACCCATATAACACTGAGACCCAACGACCCCTAGCCGTCCCAAGTTTTAGCTCGTTGCCCACACCCAAGAATTCCTTTCTAATCCCCACAAAAAATGCTTGACTCAGCTCCACTATGGTCGCCCACCACATCCACCACGACCGCTTCCCCCACACACGCAACCAAATTACACAAAAAGAAATGCAAAAAAGAAAACTTATGAAGCTAGCTCCTGCTGGTTTCGATCCAGCGACCTATGGGTAACAAGTTGTATGAGCCCATCGCTCTACCCCTGAGCTAAGGAGCTGTTTGATTGGATTATGAGCATTTTCTGGCGCGTACAAAGTATATGTACTGTGCAGAGAGCTGTCTAGAGACTTGTGAGAAATACATCGAGAGGCGAGCGTTGTGTGGGGCTGTTTTTGTGGATGAAGAAGCTGCGGTGAGGTGTGAGTCAGTGAGTGATGGCGGAGTGTGGACGCGGCTTATTACAGTGGGCAGTGTTGAGGTCCGTGGAAGTGTACTTCTGTATCTGCTTTCCCCATGATAATTACTTAGTCGCGCACCTTCCTGGTTATTGCTGCAAGTTTCCTTTACATTTCTTATTCCAGGGCAAGCTTACGGCTGTTGAGTAGCAATCTTCGTTCTGTCTAATTCCATTTCCATGTCCACTTACAATGAATATGGGTCATACTATATTTGATACTCTAAAGGAAACAGCAAGCCTCCAGCCATCTTCTTCTATGATACATGTCTTACGTTCCCATCCTGCCACATCGAAAAGCTCATCATCACACCTCCGTACTGCTCTCCTTCCGCCTCAACACTGCAACCCCCTCCACATGCCCCGTCTGTGGGAAAAAGTCAAACCCTCTCAAACTCTCAATTTCGTAGCACCCCACACTCTCCCCCATTCCACCATCTACGCCCTTCATACCACCCACCAAAACCCCGATGTCCCTCGCTTGAGTATGCACATTACAGCTCACATACACCACCCTCGCAGGCCCATACCGGACCAGCTGCTTCAAGAAGCTCTCATCGCATCCCTTCCGCGGCGGATCGATCATGACGACCGTCTCGTTGGCGGGGGTGGCGATAGAAGCGAACAGCGCTGCAGCGTCCGCGGCGATAAACTTAGCTGACGAAGAGGGCAGGTTGTTGATGGTCGCGTTGTGGGTTGCAGATGTAATGGAGGAGGAAGAGATGTCGATTCCGAGGGAAGAGGTGAAGAGGGAGGAGAGCGTTATTGTGAAGAGACCCGAGCCAGAGTAGGCGTCTATCAGGTGGGTGATCTTGTGTGTTGAAGACGCGGGAGGGAGAATGTGTTCGCGGATGTACTGCGTGAAGCTGGGTAGAATGGAGTTGTTGTTTTGGAAGAAAGACCCTGCTGGGTTGACGAACTGGAAGTCGTCGATGTACTCGGTACTTCTGGCGTTGGGGTCGGTAATACACGTCTTTTTGTGGATATGATCACCGCGGTCTTCGATGACTGTGTCTGAGTCTTGTTCTACAGAGGCATCGAAGGAAGACTTGGGAATGCGTTCGGTACTTTCGCGCAGGAGCAGCGTTGCGCCTTTGTGGTACTTGTCTAGCTCGTCCACGACGCGTTTGCGCTCGCGCTTGTTGCCTTTGCGCACGGCGTCCGTTCCAATGGGACAGTCTTCGATGTCGATGGTGATGCGTGTGCCTTTCTTCATGAAGCCAATCGGTGGCATCTCCTTGAAATTGCGCTTAATGCCATTCCTACCATCGCTCCTCCGCGAGTCCGGCGGTCCATCAAAATGCGGAGTAAGCTTCGTCCTGTACCCGTATTGCAGAGGTGAGCCAATCGTGTCGCCGATAGTTGGAATAAGCTCCGGCGGAAGGTTGGAGAAGTTCTTATACGCTTTCTCGACGATAGATCGCTTGTGCGCGAGCTGGTAGTCGTAGGGCAGCATTTGGAACTGGCAGCCCGAGCAAGTGGAGAAGTAGGGGCAGTTGACGAGAGAATCATCCCGATGTGGCGAGGCTTTGATGACTTTGACGAAGTCGGCCATGGAGTACTTGTTCTTCTGGTCATTCTTGAAGACCTTCGCCGTGACTACATCTCCAGGTGCGGTAAAGGGGATAACGTAAACCTGATCCGAGTTGGAGCCATTTTGGAAGCCCAGACCGTCTCCTGTAGATGAAATCTCTTTGATCGTGACTTCGATGTCCGATTTGTATTCAGGCAGTGCTGCGTCGGTCGTGGCATCATCCCCCAGATCAAGGCCCTTCAGAAGCGCCTTGATATCCTCCAACAAAATTTCCTCGTTAGTCCCGTTAGAGGTGAGGATTTGACTTGCGTCCCCGTGCCCCTTCTTCATCCTCTTGTTCTTGAACCGAAAGCTCCCCCGTGGCCCCTCTTCACTTCTAAGGGGCGTTTCGGCATGTCTCTTTTCACCAAAGCTCTCGACGGGCGCTACATTGTCTGCTGAAGGAGCCATGCTGTATCTGACGAATCGAGTGCCTCGGCCACTGCTTGACAGTGTCCGGAGTGTAGTGCGGAAAAGTAACGGGATCATGTGGATTCTAAAAAGGTAGATTTAAAAGTTCGAAAAGTCCCAGAAAGGCAAAGCGATGATTGGCTAGCGCAAAACGCGCGCTTAGTCATTCAAATTCTTCTCCGAACATTGGAGCAGACGATCAACCAGTGGCAGCATCACGCGCATCTCTCGCTGTACCATTCTTCCGCACGTCAATTGGCCTCTATACGGCGGCTTCCAGACGCAATGAGCGTCTGCCGTCCAGTACGATGCCTCTTCTCCGCCAGCTCCCTCCCTAAGCCGCAGTCAACCCCCAAGCGCACCTTTCACGCCTCCACGGTCCGCCCTGCTCGCAGACGGAGACCGCACTACCCATCAATAAAAGCAGACGACCTGCAGCTCCTCAATCAGGCCGCCGAAACCCAATTCCCAAAATTCGATACCTCGGAAACGACGCTGCTAAGCAAGCGCTATACCCCCTCGCAAATCGCCGCCATCAAAGCTGCCGAAACCGCAATCGACACGAAAGACCTTGTCACGCAGTCTCAACGGCGTACAGATCCATGGCGCCTTCCCTACGAAGACGATGATCTGGCGGAAGTCGACCCCATTTCTGACCACCCTGAGAAGCTGTCCCCCTCCGACATCCCCGGTTCCCACAAGTTCCGCGACGCCAACGATATCGAGCGCGACGAAGCTATATCTCGCGTCGCCAACGAGACGTTAGCAAAGTTCTACCCAGATGGCGTTCCCGAGGGTGAACTGACGCAGGAGCAAGAGGGCCAGCTCCACGAAGCAATGGAAGTCGCCATGACACAAGCTTCGATGGACCCGCGCGCATCCTTCCACGCCAAAGACCCACGCACTGTCGCCGCTCTTGCCGACCCACGCCACTCCGTTATCGCGCCTTCTCTTCCCCGCATCGACAACCGCATGGTGCGCCAGACGCGACGCCTCAGCAGCGAAGAAGATGAGGACCCTCGCCAGAAGCGTCTCCTTCAATACCTCGACTGGGATAAGAAGCAGCTGCGTAGCATCAGAGTAAAGACATTGGTGGTCCATGGCGTGACGAACCAGACGCGCATGGGCAAGATCAGGAGTATGTACTATCTTACCATTGCAGGCAACCAGGATGGCTTGCTGGGCGTGGGCGAGGGCAAGTCTGTGGAACCCGATGAGGGCAGGAAACAGAGCGTCATGGCGGCTATCAGGAATATGAGACCTATCCCGCGTTACGAGAACAGAACAACGTTTGGAAATCTGGAGCGGAAGGTGGGCGCTACAAAGGTGCAGTTGTTTTCGAGACCGCCTGGTAAGACTTCGTACTCCTCAAGCTCTCGCTCAGCACTGCTAACTCGCACATAGGCTTCGGTCTCCGCACCCAACATCTCATCTTCGAGCTCGCTCGCGCCGCCGGCCTCCAGGACCTCGCCGCCCGCACGCCCCGCTCGCGAAACAAGATGAACGTCATCAAGGCTACATGGGAGGCGCTCTGCAACCAGAAGCTGCCGGATGAGATTGCGCGGGCAAGGGGAAAGAAGCTGGTCGATGTGAGGAAGGTGTACTATGGTGGAAGTGTACATTAGCCGGGAAGTGCGTTGTATGATATCGAGGTTGGACGTGAAGCTTTTGGAAATGTACACTGTACAAATATGCATCTGCATCGGACGGGGCGCGCGCATTGTAGAAAACTCTGTAGTATATTTTCTACCACATACAGAACCAACGTCCTTATTGCGATTTCATAACTCGTCTATTCCATCTTGGGGTATCATATGCCATCCATGTCCATGCTCCTCTGCTCCACCCGGCGGACCTCTAACCTCCTACCCACCATCCACCCGCCGTCTACTCCATCCTCCCGTCCTCCCACGCCCCTTACTCCCCCTCCCCGCCATCCTCCTCCCGAATCTGCGTATTCAACACAATACTATACACACTAGCCTTCAAAAGCGTAAACACAGAACTCGTCTTCCTCTCCAGTCCCCGCAGCGCGTCAAGGACTTCAGCCGAGGGATTAGCGCTGAGTTCCTGGAGGAGCGTCGACATCTAGATCGCGCAGACACAAATTAGCTACGTGCCAGCGGCGGGGGGCCATGGTTCGGGGGCGGGGCGCGAGATGGGGGTTAGAGGGGGAGCGAGGAGTGAGAATTGGCGGGGGGTAACAAGCGGACGTACGTTGTTGAGGTTTCCGAGCAAGCTCGCGTACTCGTCTAGGACTTCTTGTTCGAGCGGGGACAGCGATTCTGCGTCTTCGGAGCTGGCGCCGTGCGAGGTTTGTGAGACGGAGAAGGGTTGGTCGGGGGCTTCGGTCGCCATGGCGGTGTGGTTGCTGCCTTGGGAGAACGGCTAAGCTGCTCGAGTGGTGTGTGTGTTTGAACGTATGCGGATCGAACGGGCGCGGGTGCCGCGGTTTGCTTGAGTGGACTGGGATGCGAAGGTGAGGGAGCTGGGCGTGGAGATAATGGCGTGTTGGATATTCAAAGGCAGTGGCTTGTTGGGGGGGCTTGCGCGATGCGAGCTGGGGCAAATTCGTATACGGACGTGTGTAGGATGGTAGATGCGTGAGGTCGAGAGCTGAAGTAGAGAGTCCCCAATTCAATACCAAACACCGCGTCTTCCCCGCGCATTCGAGTTGGCTCGTGCATCATACATATCTTGGCAAAACATTACGCACATCAGCATCAACGTGACACCAAGTTAGGAAAAGCTCGCTTGAGATGCCTTATATTCAGCTACTGTCGCAATCCTACGTTCCTCCCTTCCCACGGAACCACTCCATGCGTCCGGACAGCATCCGCTGCTCGGCAACACCATGTTCCCCACTGCAACTTCGTCAACCCAGCAATATACAGGTCAGCCCTCCAACGCAGCTGAACAAGCGACGAGCCGCACCCGCAAAATGAAAGACAATAGGAAACAACCGGAAAAAGAGATGTGATGATGCTCCTTGGAATCCGTAAAACGCCTATGCCGATAAGAAACCCACAAGACAAGTCCCAATTGTCTACGAGCTGAAGGAGTGGAAACAGGAGTGACCAGAAAACGCCCTCCTGGATGTAGACGAGATGCAATAAAAAGCCGCTGTTTTGTGATGGTCAAACGACCCCAAAATGAAAAGAGTGCGCTCTGAGGTTCTGCTTTTCCTATCGATGGTTGTTTTGGTGGAGCTCGAGGTGGTTGCTGCTGTGATCGTCGCCATCGTGATGGAGCGTAACGCTGTTGAACTCCTCAAAGGGATCGACCACCTCGCCCATGGGTGTGGTAAGCCCAGAATCCAGGGGTACGCCTTTCGCCCTCGCAGCGCTAATGTCAACGCTCTGGCTTTCCTTCACATTGCGGAAGTTCGGCGTTTCCACTCCCCGGCCTTGGTTGGGGACGATGGGTGGTTTCGAGTGCCGCAGTAATGCCCACGAGGTTGGTCGGAAGAAGGGGTGTGTCTTCACGTCAGATGCGCCGGCTCGCGAGCCGAGACGGCGAAGCTCGTCCTTGATAAGCAACTTGCGGATGAGTGATTTGCAAAGACTGTGTAGAGTTAGCATTCGCCACGTAGACGTCAAATGAGGGGCTTACTTTGAGACCGCCGGATTCCCAGATCCCTCGGGGAAGGGAACGTCATCTCTCAAGATATTGGCAAAGGTCGCGTTACGATTCTTGCCCTTGAATGGCGTTGTCCCGTAAAGCATCTCATATATCAGGATGCCAAGCGTCCACCAGTCGACAGCGGATGTGTGCCCGCATCCTTTGATGACCTCGGGCGCAATGTACTCCTCGGTGCCCACAAACGAATTTGTCCGGAAGTTTGCTATACATGACTTGGTGTCGATGGTGGGGAGGTTGCTGGACGATGCGCCATTTCGGCCAACGATCATGGTCGGACGACCCCCAGGGTCCGACTGTTTCGACAGATCAAAATCTGACAGCATAATGTGGCCGGACTGATGCAGTAGAATGTCTGCGGCTGTTAGTATGCGTATCGAAGTAAGCTAGGGAAATGCGTACTCTCTGGCTTCAGATCCCTGTAGATGAAGCCCATCAGATGGAGGTACTCCAGCGCCGCGGTCACCTCAGCAGCATAAAATCTCGCCGCATCCTCGTCGACGCACTTATTCGGTCGTGTTTGCAAAGCTATATTCGTCAGCAAGAGTACCAGCATGTTTATTTCGTGCAATGCATACCTCTGAAGAACTCTCCACCGCTGCAGTATTCCATGCAGAGGTAGAGGTGGTCTTCCGACTGGAAGGAGTGGTAGAGAGTAACAATGAATGGATGGTTGCTTGTAGCCAGGATCTCCTGCTCGGCCAGCGCACGCTTGATTTTGTTCCGCTTGATCATCTCCTTCTTGCTCAGCACTGCGTGTTGTTAGCATAGCCTTGTATGCGCGAATTATGTATCGTACCCTTCATGGCATATAGCCGGCTCGACTTCTTCTCGCGCACCAGATAGACCTTGCCAACATCGCCCTTGCCAATAAGTTTGATCTTGTCAAAGCTGGCCGGCCCAACCTCGACGTTCCGGACCTTGATCGAATTGGAGCTGTACGTTCTCCGGAAGGCGACCTGGTTGCGGATTTGGCCAGGCGAAGGAATTCCGTTCATTGTATCGACAGGCACAAGGAGATTGGGATCGGACGGTAGGGCCTCCACCATGCTCAGTGTTGATGTGTTGGGGTGGTGCACCAGAGGCTGCTTGCCAAGCTCCGCGGTCTGCGGCCTTTCTGTGCTCTTTCCGGACGAGAACAGGCCCTGTGCATTGGGCGCGGACGCTACTCTTCGCAGTTTACGGGCGAGTTCCTCCTTCCCTGCTGTAGTGGCCTGGTCATTTGCTCCACCGACGGTATCGACCTTGGTGGTGGTAATCGCGGGCGTGTCGGGCGGCGAGGGCGGTACGCTGCCATCGTTGTGATGACGAAGGGCAGGCGGACCCTGGTGTTGGAAGTAGGGGTTCGCGTGGGCAGTGGGCGAGACGCCATCGTCGAGGCCATTGCCTTCGCTGGCCACCGTCTGCGAGCGATTGCGGGAGAAGTGCGGCAGGATCTTGGAGGTGCGGAAGCTGGACTTGGAGTCGTTCTTGTACGAGGTGGAGGTGTTGTCGTCGGCGGGGGCCTTGCGGTCCTTGTCGCTGTTGCCGCTGTTGATCCGGAAGAAAGCCTTGATCTTCTGCGAGACCTGGCTGTTGCTGCCGTTGACGGGCTTATTGGAGGACAAGGGCAGGCCGGTAAAGGCCCTCTTCTCGGCAATGGCCGAATTGTTCGAGGAGCTGAAGAGTTGCGTCATGGCGACGGCTGAGGTGCGAGGATGTGAGGTCGGGAGCACGCTCTCGCCGTGGGGAGAGGAGACGTCAGGTCGGAAGGTGGTGTCGTGGGTCGGTGGATCATCAACGGCCCATGGCCCGGGAGCGATATGATGACCAGGGTCCGTGGCGGGCTGTTTTGAGTCGCAAAGAATGCGGGACACGGTGCAGGGACAATCGGTTGCCGACGCCAGAGGAATGCGGCACGGCGGAGTCGCTTCGGGTCGGGCTGGGCGAAGGGAGAAGAGCGAGCAGGGGAGGTGAGAGAGAGAGACGGCGCCGGAAGCAGCAGCAGCAGTAGCAGCAGCAGTAGTAGTAGTAGCAGCAGCAGCAGCTCGCGTTCAAAGCCGCCGAAAGATGCTAAGCCCACCCGCGCCTTCGAACGCGGCAAGTGGCCCCGACCCCAGCCTGGGACCAGTGAGCGGCCTGCCACCACCGTCCAGTCCCGCTCCGCAGCCATGCGTCTCTCCTGTTCTACGCAGATGACGGCCATGCATTTCCAAGCAGCAGTCAGACCGGACATAGACTCGCAACTCCATGTTGCAGCGCACCGCCACGTCGCGATTTCATCCCCGAGGCTTTGCAGCTCCGCCCTCTCGAGGTCCCCACACCCAGATTTATCAGCAGCATCATCCCCCTTGCCGCCGCTATTGCCCCTGCCCATGTCGCCTTTTCTTCGGCTCTACTGATTATGATACCGCGAACTCCTGGTGGCATCTTCGTGTCTGCTTCTGCTGTCTGCTGTCTGCTGTCTGCTGTCAACGACTACCTCCATCGTTCCAGTTCCGCGCCCCACGCCCGCTAACATCCAAGGCTCGCGCCAGCCGCTTCTGGAACGTTGCATCGACGCAGAAATGCACAGCGGCCACGTCCATCGTCAACCGTCACCCCGATCGCAGCACCTCACATCCAGCCATCGTCAGATGCCATCACCGGACCGGAAGAGACAGCTTACATATGATACATTCATTGATTGAGCTCTTCAGACAGCTAAACATCTACATATACCTATTGCTACACCGTAGTCGACCATGAACCCCATACCGGAAAGGAGAAGAAGAGTAGAGGCGCCGTGGACTGTTCCATTGCACCCTCCAGTCGATCGAGCCCCAACCGGTGAGCTGGAAAATATTGGGGAAGGACAAAGAAACAAAGAACCGCAAGATATTAAATACAATGTGATCAGGTAGAAAAGACGCCGGCAGTATCCCCCTCTGAAATATGCCCAGTCGTGTATTGCTGCATGCCAGAGCTGGAGACAATGCGGTGTAGACGTGGTCGACGGGTGTGTATTAGAGAGCTGTAGAGGAAAACAAGAAAAGGCTTTCACTATGTCGGAAAGGTGTGCTTTCCGCCAAAGTCAGCTGTGATGTTGTACAGGTATGTCGTAGTAAAGTCCACCCAAAAACCTGGATAAGAAGAGCCCAAGAGGCTGTAGAAGATACCCAAGGTCCAAGAGTAAGCCGTCAACGCCGACTCTTGTCAAAGTCGCCCAGGACTAGTCGCGTGCGTTGTTGTGCGTGTACTCGTGGAACTCCTTCGTCTCGCGGTCCTTGAGTGCCTGGAAACGTTTACGCCATTTCTGCGCGCGCTCTTTCTTCTCCTCCGGCGACATGTTGCGCGGATCGTCCTTTTTCGCACGGCGGAACTTGTTCGTGACCTGCTCGAGCTTCGCCTTGGCCGGTGAATGCTCTCCCGCCTTCTTCGGCGATCCTGGCGTCGTGGTCGGCGAAGATGCACCTACGTCGCTTCGGTCGCCTGCCGTAAACCTGGCAGGAGATGTGTCGAGCTTCTGTTTGCCTTTGCCCGACGACGGCCTAAAACAAGACGCGTCGGCGCCCATGGAATTCGATGATCTAACAGGCTCGGTGGAGCGCTGACCTCCCGCGACCGGACGTTGCTGCTCATGGACGCGAGTGTCCAACATTACGTCTCGCAGATCATCCATCGCACCATCAAGGCCTGAGAAGCGCTGGTTAGCGATAGGCCGAGCAGATAGTGGTGCGTCTGCACCGAAGCCCCGCGACGAAAGGTCCTTTGGAGTAGCGAAGAAGCGTTGCATCGAACGGCCATTTTCGTAGGCCTGGCTATTGATCTGGTTTCCTGAGAACTGGCGCGCATATGTGCTGTTGGGTAGATTCGGCTCGGCATGGGACGTGCTACCTTTGTCCTGGTTCGTCTTCCCGACTTCGTTCTCCGCAGCAGATAGCATCTGCCGGTATGCAAGTAAACTCTTGTCCGAGCTCTCCGTTGGGGCCAAATACATGGCCATGGAAGGATTCCGCGTGCGTGGATCTTGTACAGTCTCGCTGCAGAGCGTGTAGGTCATGGGTGCATCGTGGGCAACATGTCCAGGATCCCTACGCAGGTCGAATGCGGTACTGGCCTTGGCCGATCGGGTATTCTCCTGGCTTCCAACGGGATTATCTGCACGATTGAACGACATGCTGATTGCAGAGTCGTGCGGTGTCGAGCTGGCTACAAGACCACGGAGAGAGCTGTTGCGGCCCCGTTGACTCTCATCTGCCATGAATTGGAGGAGACCTTGGATATAGCCTTTCATGACTTCAGGACTATCAGGAATACCAACGTGATCGTAGCCGGCCTGGTACCCCTCTTGGTAAGTGGACGGGACATGGTTCATCGACTTGGAATGCAGTATCGACCAGTTCTCCTCGGTGCCGCTTCGCTGCTCAGAGGTCTTGCGTGCAGACGTGTTGTTGCTGATGGCGGATCTTGATGGTTCGGTAGTCGTAAGATGAGCACGTTCCTGAGTGGGAACTAGTTGCTTCAGCGACGGGAAAGAAGGTTGCTTGCTATAAGTCTCAGGCCAAGAAGTCAATTTTGCCACTGCCCTGTGGCTCGAACGGCTGGAATTGCCCTCGTTCCAGGGGCTTGCCGGCCAATTTTTTTCCGGAGTGGACGGAATCCTGTGTGCGTCGGTGGATGTCTGATTCGTCTCGAGACTCTTGGGCGCCATTCGAGTAGTAGAGTGCTCATGCGTATTCGTAGGGAAGAAGTCTGTAGTATCGATACTGGACAGACTAGGCTTTTGAGATAGAACTCGGTTTTCGTTCTTCTCTGACTGAGTAACTTCATTGGCCCGCCAGTTGGTACGCTTGGCCGGGGATGGTGTTGGAGGGACGGCATCTTTGGCAGTGGTCCCCTTTGGCATAGGCTCATAGGTCGGGCTCTTCGGGTCAAGCCCGGAAAACACCTGTTTCCTGCTTTGCTCGCGAGGCGGCTTGATCTCAATCGCATGCGAGCGACGACTAGCTGACTCCGGAGAGTGCGGCTGCTGAACAGGCGCTGGTACAAACGGGGCAGGCTCTGTCGTTGGGATGGCGGGGAATGTACCAAATGACGGCTGGTACATCATCATGGGAGGGAATGACGTCGATCCTGGGTAGCCATACATGGCCGGTGGCATAGACTGCTGGAATTGCGGGACGAATGCAGGAAGCGGTGCTGCATCCATCGTATTGATACCCGAGCCTGCTAAGCCATTTGATTGTACTGGCGCAGCGTTGTTGTCCGCAGCCTCGAGAGCGCTGATCTGCTTCCGTAACGCGTCCAACTCGATAATCAGGTTCCTCTTCTTTTCGATTATACCAGCGCGCCAGGCGTCAGTCTGGTGGCTCGCTTGCAGGACCTCTGTTTGCTCAACAGCGCGAAGCTCTTGCCTCTTCAAGGTCTGTTGCGTCTTCAATGTCGAAAGGTCGAGACCGGAGAGTGGCGTCTGCGAGTTTGTACGGGGCGGACCCAGCGGTGCATTAGTGAAGCTGGTCTGGGCGGACAGGACCGGTGGCGGTGGTGTCGGTCTCGCCGATGTATCCAAGAGCGCAGAGGCAAGATGCGGCATAGCAGAGCTAGTCGCTTCGAGTGCGGGAAGAGCATATGCGCGGTCTCCGACGTATAGCACAGGTTGACTGCCGACAACTTCGAGACGAGGGACGTTGCTGGCATCAGGACGCGAAGGCTGATGTGGCATGGTGCTGCTGATGGAGAGACCTTGCAGAGTTGGTGCCTTGAAGGTGTTGTTGACGAACCGATTGTTGATCAAGGGCGGGAGATCACTCGGGACGATACGGCCGCCAGCAGTGACTCGCAGACCTGGGGGGCTGCCGTGTTCTTTGAGCAGTCTCTCGGCCTTGCCGCGCTTGATCGATGGAGACGGCGAGGGTTTCTTGTCGAGTGATGCAGGCGCAACTGCTGGAGTGGCAGATAACCGAAGGCTTTTGTTTGAGGCAGCAGTCGCTAAAGTGGCTGATGCTGAGGGTCGCAAAACGTGCTCTGCAATTGAAAAGTACTGTCAGCAGCTGTTGAGTGCGCGCAAAGTAAACAAGAGAGAGACAAAAGTATGGTGGGCAGGATGGATGATGTTGCTTAATGGAGCGTCGTTTCCTCGGAAACGCTCGTTGCCCTTAAGAGAGGTGTTGAGGTGTAGGGAAAGCCGGTACATGAAAGTGAAATGGTGAAGGGTCTGAACAGGGAGATCACCATCACCGACCTTTGATGACCTCCACGTCGGCGAACCTGTCAAGTGACACAGCTGATTCCGAGACGGAGTCTCTCAGAGCGAGGAGCTCCTCGACCTTGTACAACATGGCGGGCGGCTTGCTACCCCGTCGGGCAAAGGGTGAGTCTCCGGTATAGCAACGTAACGGCGGGCCTGATCCAATCAAAGCTGGAGTGGGAGGAGCAACGAAGCGTGAGATGGCTATAATGAGAATATTCTGTCACTGTCAGTCAGGTTCACGCTGGAGTCGCTCGCAACGAGAGGACTGCAGGGATGGCAACATACCTCAAATGGGTGACAACGTGCAGCGAGAACAACGAGCGTGCGACTATCCAAAAGCCGAAGAGCAGCAATGAAGAAGATGGGCGGAACAAGAAGATGGCAAATGAGTGTGTTGTCGAAGAGGAATGGGGCCGCCGCCCAGGGGAAGGATATAGGAGCCATTCCGAAGCCACTACCCTGCGTCAAGTTTTCAGTGTGGAAAGAGACGATGAGGATCACGAAGGAGCAAAGAGCGGGACAGCGGAGATGGGGGTTGGCGCAGGGGAGCCAGTACGTCAGTGCGATTGCCAGTTGCAGGCGATTACAGAGGTGAAGGGAAGGAGCGGTGGAGGACATGTAGCCTTCACCATGTCGACCGACACACCGCTTGGACAGCATGCAAACACATCGGATGAAGAGAAAAATACAAGCGGGCAGGTGATATTGAGCGAACAAGAGTTTGATACTAACGCTCTAACGCGACCGGGAACAGCAGATGTTGTCCCATATGATTCGTTCCCGGTAGATCTTGAAAAGATCGCATACCACTTGCATATATAACCGTGATTAGTCCTTTGAGGAACTTCATGAAAGCCGTCGTTGTGCGTGATCTCCATCATATCCGTTGCGCCACCATTGACACATTGCGTACCAAATCTTTATCGCTTTCGCGTTGTCCTAGTTGTCGGAGGGGGCTCGAAGGCGTCATCGTCGTCGGAGATCTCCTCTTCGCTGATTTCTTGGACCTTCTTGGTTGTGCGTGACGCAGCCGCTCGCGGGGCTTGGCCACGCTGCGTAGAGGGTTGTGAGAAGTTAAGAGTGGACTGCTTCGACGCCGACGCTTTCGCTCGACTGGCAGGCGTCTTCCTCACTGGAGACTTCGCGCGTGCGGGAGCCTTTGCAACGGCCTTCTTCACTGCCTTCCGCTGTCCCACGAAGAGATCTTCGTCAGACTCGTCATCGTTGCCGCTGCTGATCATGATGGCATCTCCGTCTTCATCCACATCACTCTCCTCCTCTTCAATCACTTTTTTGCCTCGTCCTCCTTTGGCAGCAGGAACTTTCTTGGTGGCTGGGGTCTTCTTTGCGGCTGCTGCGGTCTGGCGTGTAGTACCGGGTGCGTTACCGCCCCTTCCCCGAGTAGCCGTCTTCTTTGTCCGACCTGATGGTGCACCTTCTTCGACGTCTTCATCTTCGGCATCGGTGTGGATGAGGGCGCCAGGCTGGTCCACCCATGGCCCGTCTACGTCGCTGTCCCACAGATCTGGCGCAGGCTTGTATTTCGTCTTTCGCTATTTGACCGTTAGTAAGATTTACCGGGGCAGAGAAGGGTACTTGCCTTCTTCTTCATCTGACCAGAAGCAAACATAGTCTCCAGTTGAGTCTTATACTGCTCCATCTCCGCTTGAATCTCCTCTTCATCAACGTCATTAGCGCCCATCAGGTGCTTCAGTTGAGTTGAAAGGCTCTCGTTAACGAACATCTCCATGGCATGCTTGTCGTCCTTGTCCACGAACTGGGCCACAGCGTCGCCAAAGGAGTTTTGCGGCAGTATTGTGAGCGATTGAGCGGCCAAGAATTCCTTCACCAGCTTGTCCACCTTGACAGTATCTGGTGCCAGCTGTGCCATGGTCGCCTCATCTGGGAGATCGACGTTTCCCTTCGTGGAGCCTGCTTGCAGATTAGCTGGAAGCTCCAAGAATCAGACGCGGGTTAGTTACGAGAAGCCGTTTTCTTTTTGCGGTAATATTGTACGACGTCGTTGGTGTTGGCGACCGTCTCTAGGAAGCGGTTCGAGAAGCGCTGTGGATTTTCGCAGTGGAACTCGCCAGGATCAGGGGCAGTGTATTCGACCCGCAGACGGACTAGAGGCCGCGGCACATTAATGGTGACCCCTTCCTCGTGGTCGTCTTGTAGCTCAAGCCACTCCATCTTTGCTTCTTCAATCATCTCTTCCACAATCTTAGTGAGGTGGGCGGTGACCTTGCTACGGTTGTCCGTTACGCGCCAGAGCTCCTTCTGTTTGATTTCTGGCTCGTCCCTAAGTACAATTTCTTTCATGATGAACGGTCGCACGGTCTTGAGCCGGATAGACTCGGTCGTAAATTCCTTTCCAGTGATGCTTAGAATAGCGACGTGTTTCGCCACGGCTTCTCCTGGCATGAGTGATGTTGCAATCGATGAGCCAGGTTGCATAACTTTGAAGCCCATTTCAGGATTCTCCCTTGGGTCAATGAGGCATTCGTGCTCGTGGCCCCACACGACGAGGTCCAGCCAGCCTGGCAGAAAGTTCTCTGGCAGGTAACTGGTCTGCGTGTGCGCAACGTGATTCTGGTGGACGCTCATGATGTTGAACCAGTCATCCTTCTGCACTGATGGCTGGAAGAATTTGACCTTTCCATCTCGCCAGGTATGGAATAGCCGCTCGTCGCGTACATTGCTGAGCCCATACAAAGCCAACTTGGTGTTCCCCTTCTGGAGGAGCACCGGCTTGATCTCGATCTTGTCTACCTGTGAGGTTCTGCCATAGTAGTTGACTAGTCCCGAGGCCTGTAGTAGATCTAGCGGAGAATACGAACCCTCCCCTGACGGATCGTCATGATTGCCATGTATCGCAAACACGGGAATGGCAACATTTATGTCAGGATCCTCGTAGTTCACGTGGTCAAAGACACCGCCGAAGTTCTCGCTCGCATCGCTGAGCATTTCCAATTCACACGGTTTGTCCCCCAGACAGTTCATGCGCAGTGATTGTGTGACATGATACATGGCCGCTCGTGATGGCTTGTTCTCGTGAAAGAGATCTCCGCCATGAAGCACCATATCCACATCATGTTCTTTGGCAAGACACATCACTTCGTGGAAGGTACGCCAGCTGTCATCTTTGCGGTGCGCATCGCGCTCGTTGTAGCCAACATGGCTGTCGGTGGCCACGAGTATGCGGATCGTGTTCGCTGCGTCTATCATTGAATTGTCAGCGAGTGGTCTAATAGTCGGCGGGGTTCAAATGTAAAGTACCTGACGAACGCCCCTGCATGGTGGGCTGTTTGTTCTTTAGGGAGTTGAAGCGTTCAGTGATCGTGGGTGTGTGCCCTCCCTTTTATATAATGAATTGAACGCAATGACCGCATCGACAATTGAGGCGCGTCGCGTGTTGCTGGGGCCTGATGTGCTTCGCCAAGCAATCTCGCTCTCACGTGAGGATCGGCAGCGGTCAATGCAAGTGTTCCGAAAACGCTAAAGCACTTGGTCGCGACTTCACTTCCTCAACAGCAACAGCAATGTTCCCCACGCGTGCTCTCTGCTCGCGGTCAGTATGGAAAGGTCCTAGTAAGTCATACCGGGATACAGCTACCGCTTTTGTGACGCCTACTTACCCCATCTCCTTCACCAGACATCGTCCCGTGAGTCCGCATCGAAGACGGGAGGCTTGAAGCCTCCGCTGAACCCATCTCCAGTCTCCCCATCGTCCGCCCGACACATGGCCAGAAAGTCGCACCGATAAAGACGCAAGCGCGCTCCGCGACGATACTACCGAACTTTGTCGGGTTGAAGTTCCAGATCCACAATGGCAAAAGCTACATGGACATTACGATAACCGAAGATATGGTCGGACACAAGCTGGGAGAATTTGCGCCGTACGTCGTCCGAACGCTGGATCAGAGCCCGCGGTGCCGATTGAAACAACGACCGCGGGTCTGGAATACACAATATGCTAACGAGGCATTGCAGGACACGGAAGAACTTCACATACAAGCAGACGAAGAACAAGTAGAGGCACAGTTGGATATGCATGCAATAGGAGTTCGGGTATCATTGCAGGGTCCTAGCACCCTCGACTGTACGTCTACTGTACAAATAAGAAGAGCCCGTACCAAGGGCGTCAAATCATGAGTTTGAAACCTCCCAACTCCAACTCCAATAATGCTGCGTGAAAAAGGCAGCCATTCAAATCATGCTTCCTCGTCCTTCGGCCACTTGAGAGATGTTGTCTGAATGCGTTCAGGGGCCATATTCACCCGCTAACGGTCCGGTGCCCATATGATGCGAGTTGGAAAAATGTTAAAGACGCAAAGACGCGGTGTGAGCGTTACGGTGGTCTCCTTCGCGAGTCCCTGGATGTCGCGACGTGGCTCTTACATCTCCATGTGTCATTCTTTATCGGTAGAACTCCCCACGCTTGATGTTGACTCCGTATTCCCCGACTGCCATGCCCAGGTCTTCCATGGTAAGTACAGTCCGGCCTTGATTGCCACCCTGACCACCACCACCATACCCCGCCCGAGGCGCGCCCAGGTTGGCATCCTTTGCTTTAGAGCCGCTGTCTTTCGGCCCTCCACCTGGCGCGCCTGGCTGCGGCCCTCCTCCGCCGGCAAGACCACCCATAGGATTGTTACTCGTAGTGTTGGAGGCCCGGATGCGCGAGTACTGATATGCGTCCGCAGCTATGTCTGCAATGAACTTCTGGGTTGCAAGCGCGAGGAGGCGGGCGAGATGTGGGGAGGTTTGTGGAGGCGGTGGTAGGCCGGCGCGTGTGAGATAGTAATTTGTGACTGCATCTGGGATCTAGCAGAGGTTAGCATTGACCCAACAGGTGGTGGGAGGACGACATACGATAGGCGCATAGTCGTCCATTTTGGATAGGAATTCGCGCAACGTCGCATCCTTCTTCGCTGGTATCCTCGCTTCTAAGGGCACCGCCTCCGTAGTTCCGTTCCTCTGGGGTGCCTCTGTGTCGTTTGCGCCGTCAAGGTTCATCGCGTCCGGTTGGGTCGCTTCCACGTTGGTGTCGGCCTCAAGGGTGGCTTCTTCGTCGACGTTCATTTCGGCGTCTGCGTCTTCTACGATTGCGGGGGGTTGCGGTTCGTCTGCCATTTCGGATAATAGGCCGGAAGGCTGTCACGGGTTGCAGTGTGTAGTACAAGGCCCCCGTCAAGTGACAATGGAGTGAGAGCGCGGGTGAGTGAGCGGGGCTTGGCGCGTCGGGAAGTCGGGGCCGTTGAGGCCCCGTCTGCCCAATCAAAAGGCTCCCCGCTCCTCACCTTCAGCCCAGTGTCTACCCCACATGCCTCGTCTCTACATGCTCGTCATGACCGCACCCCGAATCAACATGTCCCTCTTTTTCAACTGTCGCACCGACGACCTCACGATTTGGCCATTTCACCGGTCGCAGCGTGAGCTAGTCGCAGTACCAACTGACACATTGGCTGCTACTAGGCAACAAGTGAGAACCGTAGTCGAGATGGATCCACGGGCGACTTGACGAGAAGAGTCAGCGTGCAAAATCGTGAACCGTAAAGATTACTTGCGTGGCAGAAGAAACGATCGTCGCCCGCGCCCATAATCATCAGCCCTCACTAAAACTATCTGGATAGCATCGACGATGTACATGGCTTGGGCCGAACATGCAAGGCTACCTGTCTACACTCGTATCATGCCGTCTGTCATAGGCAGTACACTCCAACAAAGGGTTGATATCTCGCTCTGCAGGATGTTGGATCTTCACCGCCTTCCTGTCACAGTGGCTTCGCCTATGAGCCATTCGCAACTGCACATGAGTTCAGGGTGGCCGTTAGCACGAGTATCTTGAAATTTGATTTTGCATTTGCATCTGAAGTACTCGCTGTCAACGAAGAGTCTTTTCAGCACCCATCCACATTCATCTACACCACTCATCACGTACCGACCAGATCCCCATAATGCCTATCCCCTTGATTTGGGCAAACATAATACTCAATCTACGTGCTTCCTGGTCCTCCCAACAGGGCAAACCTTCTCACAATGCTAGGACCAATCTCGTCGTACTCCGCCTTGGTGTGGCAGTAACTCCTGAATTCTGGTGTTTGACCAAGCAAACTGCCTCCGAACCATGGTCCGTGCCTCTGCCTCTTGTGCGAGATGACCTGCACGTCCAAGCCTCCACTCTTTGCTCCTCCACTCTTGGCCTCTGAGGCCTTGATCCTGGCATCTACGAGGTGCCGGATATCGCGCTGTAGACGTCGACCGAAGTCCTTGTACAGGGTCGAACCACCTGATAGCACAATGTTCTTGTAGAGACCCCTGCGTACATCGATGGGTGACGTCTGGATAACGGTATCGACAATGTTGGGCAGCGGTGTCAGAAAGTCCGAGGAGTAAATTTCAGGATTGAAGAAGATCTCGGGCGCGAGGAAGCGTTCGTATCCGACGTCTACCGTAACGGACTTGCCGTTCGGGTGGTTGACCGTGTGTTTGCGAAATCGGTCGTCTGCTTCGCGATCGAAGCGGGAGAACTCCTTGACGATATCCGGGCTCACATAGCAGAATTCTTCCTTGATACGCTCAGCAGTTGCCAGGGAAGAGTCGGGCTCGCCGCGGTCTCGGAGTAGCGATTGAACGAAGTTGGTGATGTCACGGCCAGCGATAGGGACGCTCTTGATGGATGATCCAATAACGTAACCCTCGGCAACGGGAATAACATGGGTAACACCGGCGCCGGAATCGATGACTGTACCGGTAAGTGATCGGTCGTGGACCTTGGAGCTAGTCCACGAGGCAGCCAGGGCAAGCACGGCTTGCACAGCGATGTAGAGACCAGCGCAATTGAAGGATTCAAACATAATCTCGGCGGTGTTTTCACGGTTCTCGGGAGGGTTGAGAGGCTAAAGATGTTAGTATAGACGTATCTGGCTGGGATGATAGCCTTACGGGCTCGGTAAGGAGGAAGTAATGGTCCTCGGGTTCCACTCTCAAATACTTGAATATCGAGTTGGACCAGAAGCGCTCCATGAGGTCCTGCCATGTGTCAGTACCCACATTCCGGTCCTAAGAATGTCCTTTCATACCCAATTGTCTACCTGGCCATGTCGAATCGGGTAGTGGACACCATATCCGGGCCCCGCAGCTGCGGACAGCGCTTCATCGCCAATGAAGAAGTCCAGGTCCTCGGTGCCGCGCTTCCCGTGCAAGTGACCACCCGGGCCGGCACCACCGGTCAAGAACGAGGGCTTGTTCGCGACGGCCGGACGTCCTGAGCCGGAGCCGCCGGCGCCGCCAGCGGGGGCTTTCGTGGATATCGCGGTCGGGAAGACGAAGGAGGGCGAGTCGTTGCCGGCGAAACCTACGCAGACATCAGTATTGTGCGTAGGGAGGGAGATGTTGCGGGACAGTCGGTCATACCAAGCTTCGAGTAGCCCGTACCGCTGCAGGAGGCGGTCAGTATGCAATTGCGCTCTGGGAGGTCGCAGCCTGTGAGGTAGCTTACTTGTCCATGACAACGGCGGGGGTTTGGTTCGCCATCTTTGCTGCTGCTTAGTGGACGAGTACAAGCAACGAGCAGCTCGGGAGTACCCGCTTGCGTGAAAGTGTCGGTGCGAATGGGTGGGTAGGGGATCGTGGATCCGTCAGAATGAATGGTGGTGCATGTGGGTAATGCGAGGCGCAGTGTATTGCCCCGCTGTTCCTCTCCGCCCGCCTCCGTCTTGGCAAGCGTCGCGGACTCGAGGGGGGCGGGAACTTCGGTATCGTTCCAACGAAGACCACCACACCGCAACGGACAAGCGGTGTTGCCCCTGCCCAGCTTGAGAAGTTTGCCGTGTGCTCATCCAAACAAGGCAAATTGCTCGACTCACGTGCTCTGTAGCGTAAGGGCGCTGAATTCGAGGAAGGAGCGGTCGTTGCCCTTGACTCTTTCGCACCCGTTGCTCAATCGCTCTCCCACTCACCAACCCTACAGCGCGCTCACCAAGCACCTCTCACCACTCTCATTGCTTTTGACCACAGCTCTAGGACACAAGAGTTCAGTGCCCGTCAGCGGCGAGTCCATTCATTTTTCCATCACTTTTCAACACCTCTTCCTTCCTCACCTCTACTCTGCTTTTTCGCCTCGCCTCACCTCTGCTCTCCTATTCTCACTTCCACCTACTGCATCACCGATGAGCTCTTGAACGCTCTCAAGAAACTACTCTTATACCTGCCCGACCTCTGGCTGCGGTGCACGCTGACTAGCCTGCCTCCGCCACTTCACCATCAACCACCTCACGCCCCCAACAGAAAGCTCTCGAAACCGATAGCCGGACGTTGGTGCATTTCAAAACTAGCCGCTCGCATCGTGCAAATCTGGATAAGCTTAGTCCCTTCCGTGGTCTCCGCCGACGCTTCTCGGGACTACGGGGCAAGAGCATGTCGGCATCTGTCAGCCAACCTGGAGCCATTGACGGCACAACCCAGCCAGATACACTCACCCGAAAGGCTACAGAGAGCCCACATCGCAATGACATATGCTGCATATTTGTGCATGCTGGAGCGGGGTACCATAGCCATGCCAACGAAAAGATCCACCTAGAGGCATGCAATGAGTACGTAGTATGGCCCTTTGGATTGAACCCGTCTCCCTTGGAGATTCCTGCTGACAACAAGCCTCCAGTGCGGCACAAGTTGCCATGTTGATTCTTCGGAATGGTGGTACAGCGTTAGATGCCGCCGAGATGGCCGTCAAGATCCTCGAGGACCGAGAGATCACCAACGCTGGATACGGGAGCAATCTTGCCATGGATGGAGTCGTTGAATGCGACGCTTCCATAGTCGACCATAATGGCCGCAGCGGCGCAGTTGGCGCAGTCTTCAGTAGGTTGCTTCCATATCAGCTGTAGCAGAGGTTTAACATTGCTTTGCAGGCATCAAGAATCCAATTTCGCTCGCCAGATTAGTGCTGAACCATACGACGGAAGCGCTTACTCTACGTCGGGTTCCGCCGAACCTTCTGGTCGCCCAAGGAGCATTGGACTTCGCTCGAGAGATGGGCATGCCAGAACTACCTCATGATGCGCTCGTCTCTCCTGCTGCTAAAGAGCGGTGGCTTCGATGGAAGTCGGACCTCAAAGGAGCAGAGCGCAAAGCAAGGAAGGGTAGCGCTCATCCATCCTGCTGGAAGATCCGACCGCCGGCCTCGGCCGTAGATCAGGAAGACCAGGAACGCTTGCGGCGCGAGCACACGAAGAACCTGCTGCAAGGCTACCAGATGCTTGCTCGACCTCTTTCGCCGATTCCGTCCGAAGATATGCTCTATTACGCGGCAGATGAACTCTCATCTACGCTTTCTGACCCTTCCAGGCCCCCGTCCACCACCTCCGCGGAGAGTGTATGGAGCGAAGATCGTATGACGACGCCGGAGTCCTTGAAATCTGAATCGTACCAAGAGCCCCCAATAGCGCGACCGCTGACGGTCGAGGAGTCATCGCGCAACGCCTTCATCAACAGCACACAAAAGGTGCCCACCATCAGTCAATTCCAAAGTTCGCCTATCGCACGCGATGATACAATGGGCCGAGTTGGAGAAGACATCGCAAGGCAAGGCGCCAGCCGAAGGTCCTGGGGTGATGGTTCTGAAGAAGAGTCAGACTCGGCATCGAGTGCTACCACGATGCGACCGCCTGCTGTTCCAACAAACACACCATCTAACGTATCTCTAAGAAGTTATACTCAGGATCCGATATCTCGTGTGACGGCGACCTTAAGCCAGTCCGCCTCTCCTCCCAAAGCTGGTCCCGACCCTGAGGATTACATCACTGACACTGTTGGCGCTATTGCTATCGACGGCTGGGGCAACATTGCCTGTGCGGCTTCGTCTGGTGGCATTGGGATGAAGTATAGAGGTCGAGTTGGTCCCGCTGCCCTCGTCGGTGTGGGAGCAGCCGTGATTCCAATAGATCCAGACGACCCAGAACGAACCTGCGTCGGCACTGTCGCCAGCGGTACTGGCGAGCATATGGCAACGACGATGGCCGCCACAGTCTGCGCAGAAAGGCTGTACCAGAGCGTCAGAAAGAGGAACGGGGGCGGCTACGAAGATGTTACCGAAGATGAGGCACTTAGATCGATGATTGAGAAGGAATTCATGGGTGAGCAACGCAAAAACAGTTGTTCGATCACTGCTGACAATGCCAGGTCACCCAAGCGTCAAGAACAGTAACTCTGCAGGCGCCATCGGCCTCTTAGGCATCAAGAAGACGCGTGCCGGCGTCATGCTATACTTCGGTCACAACACGGACTCTTTCGCGATGGCTTCGATGCACTCAGATGAAAATGTTCCCTGGTGTGCTATGTCACGCAGCAACGGCAACGGACAGATTGCCCAGGGTGGCCGTATGATGCGATATCAGCGAAAGAAGAAGACGAAGACGGCAACTCCCTCGCGTCCACAGTATGTCTGATCTGAACTTTTAACATGCGGCGTTCAGAAAGGCGGTGTGGTTTCGTTCCTACCTATGCCCTTGAGAGCATGTCCTCCTATTACCTACGGGGAGTATTGTTCTCCTCTACCTCAGACGGCCCCTATCTTCGTGGATAAGACTCGGTATGAGCGATGACAAGCGTATTTTTTCTATGACGACTCTCTTCTATTTCTGAACTCAAATTCATCCACCTCGAGCATTTACCGGAGTTTTATACCACTAGCGATTTCGATCCCTCGGCCTCTTCCCACCTCTCGCTGCAGCACGCGGCATAGTCTCTTTGATGTATCTAGCATGCAGGCGGAATCAAGATGGCACCAGCGCGGGGGTACAGAACGTAATACATGGAACTTGTTCTAACCTGAGGTTTTATTCAGGGGATCATGTGATGCCTACATATGGTGTGATACTCAGCAGGTCGCGTCATTCGTTTCTTCAGTCAGACCTGTTTCTACGCGTAGGATGCGCAACGGTGCAGTCAGAACGTATGGTTTCGCAGGTGCAGTTGCCCAAAGGACGTGCGTAGTGGTGGTAGATGACTGATTGTTTCAATGCAAAACCCGCATGATTTGATGTGAATGATGAACCACGTTCGTCCAGCAAAGCCGAAAAAGAAAGGTTGCTAAAGTCTGAAAAAGCCCCCCAACAGCAAGAGTAGAAGAGAGGCATCCGAACCAAGCCGAAAAGATTTAACACGTCTGCTTCCTATCCATCGGCACGCGTAGCCCCTTGTTGATGCGGATGTGATTCGTCCCCTACCCATCATGTACCCATAAACCGTCACTCGTACTTCATACCCATTCTCTACCCAACAGCAGCCACACCATTGGTATCCATCGGGCTACCACCCGCGTTGCCAGACCCATTCGCCCGTCTCCTCCTTCCCACAATCTTCTTCCTCCGCGCCGTCTTCCCCTCCGCCACATCCACCATATTAAGGTCGTCCTCATCCGGCCTGTCGCCATCCTCAGCACGATCCTCCCAATATCTCCTCGTCTCGTCCAACTCCGTTACATCCGCCGGCTTCATCCGTAGCCACTTCATGCGGGGACCCGACTTGGCCCTCTCGCTGACCCTGAAACCATATATGCGGGGCTCGTAGATATTTCCTGCGCCGAGGCCTGGCGCAAGGTTGTGCGGGGGATTGCCGTTTATGGACGTTACGTTTGCGGGGGTGGTGTTGTTATTGCGAGATTTCACTTCGGCGTTTGCGGCTTGGATGGCGAGAAGGGCGTCTGCGGCGCCGGTGGAGGTACTGCGGACGCCGCCGATTTCGAGATCAGTGAAGGTCATGAAAAATAGCGAGGGGAAGGTTGTGCCAAAGAAGGCGCCGTCGACGGTTTGAAAGCGCGAGTTGGGCGGCGTGTAGACGTCGAGGCAGGATGGGCAGAAGAGCTTGACCGTCTCATGGCCGGGGCTGTCGTTCAGGCCCACCGGCAGCACCTTGCACGAGTTGCAGTGGACACGCGGGCAGGTGCCAAAGTGCTGCAACTCGTACTTTTCCGCCATCTGCTGGATGCCGGGCCGCGATGTGATGTATCGCTGGTGTATGAGACCATAGAGCAGCTCGGCGGAGCTTTCTATCACGCTGAGGTCTGACGCTATCCGGAGGTGTCTTCGGTCGCTCGCGCGTCGGTAGCCCGTTGGTCGCTCGTCGCCTAGAATCTCGTCGTCATCGTCATCCTCCTCGTCTTCTTCTTCCTCGTCCTCGTCGTCCTCGGGCTCCACATCCAGTATCATCTCCAAGGCTTCCTTGTACATGGGCACCTGTGACTGCAGGCCCGTGAGGTTGAAGTCATCCTCGATGAAATCTTCTGACACCTCCGCGAAGTACTCGTGGCCGAGCAGGCCGCAGAAGGACGATATCCATGATTCGGTGACTTGTGATGACGACGACATGGTAGCGGGTGCTTTGTTGTTGCGCGCGGACGGCGTGTGTGTTTGGCGTGCTGTTCGCGAGCAGCGGCGGGGGCTCTAGGATGCCAGTCGCGTGCGGATAGACTGCGACTGTGGTGAAGGGCGGCCTCTGAGCGGAGGCCCAAGTCAATGGGTGATATCGGAATAGCGAGGGGTCGAAAATAGAGAATGTGGGGTGAGAAGCTTGTGCTTGATCCAAACTCGGGCGCAAAGGCGTCGGTCGGTGACCCGCGCAATCACAGGCCTAAATCATATAGTCGCAAACGTGAATCGCGATGTCGTATACGAGGTAACCCTCGCTTCGGCTGCGGAGGACGCGCGCTCGTAGGTAGGAAAATAGAAGGTCAGGCGGCGGGGTGGATGGTGGGCGAGTGTGGGCTGGCAGGTGATGAAGCCGGGCGAGCGATTGTTTGATGTGAAAGCCGATCTAGAAGAGGATCAGCAATGCTCCGAGGCGTTGCGCATGTTTTGGTGGAGTCGTAGGTTCTGTGGCAGGTGCGGTTCGTCGTGAGGGCTTGGCAGGCCATGAGCCCCGCTGCACTTTGCACGTGATAATCGGTCTCGGTTATCACCAGTTGCGAGTATCTTCAAAGCCTTGAATGATGAAGATGAAGTTCAGAGATCAAATGTGTCTCTACACATGTTGCATAGACTCAACAACCTTGCTTAATATCAGGACAGCAGCATCCTACACACCCACACCCCCAACTATCAAAACAGATCCCGCATAATCTTGGCCAACTCATCATTCTCTTGACCAAAAGTAGTCGCATAATCCCCATTCGCCAGTTCCGCACCTGAGAGCCCATAGGCACCCGGTACCATAGAGAACGCCCCCGCAGCCTCAAACAAAGTAGTAAGATCCGACGCCATCCCGTGCGGCGTATCGATCTCTCCGCCCCTCCCGTTCGAAAAGACGGTCAATTCGTCGACCTGGTGTCCGGCAAGTCCAGCCATTGCGACTGCCGCAGACGAGTGTGCGTCGGAAGCCTCGTTGCGGACGTTGAGGCCGAGCCTGGGTCCGACCTCCTTCAGCATCTTGATGGTTTTCCAAAGACGCTTTGAGACGTAGGAGTTTGTCGACAGACCGCGGACTAGATCTAAAGCCATGTAGAACTCGTCTCGAGCCTGGGGACTGAACTCGGCCGGCGCATGTGCAACTGCTAGGAATAGTACTGCAAGTGCTGAGATCAGAAAATAGTTGAACATGGTCTGCTGAGTTTTGTATATGTCAGACGTTTGATTGACGTATGTCAGTATCCGGATAGTGTCCTTTGACACCTTGACGACTGTATGCGCGAACTCCAAATTCTCCATGATGGACGTTGCCGAGTGCAGCACAGATCGATAGATGAGTATGCGCATTTGGTTCGCGCGAAGATAGAGCGCGACTTGAAGTCGATGGTGACCGCGCGATGGAGGATCGAAGCTCTGTCCGCTGTCTGGATGAATGAACTTGAGCGAGTCTGGTATTGATCGGAGCCAGTTCAAGACTTGGAAGTCGAGGAAGCCCATGTCTTCCTTGTTGATCGTATTCTGGTTGGCGTCGGCATTGGCCACCGATTTCCAAACCTTTGATCCAATGACACTGTAGGCGATCATCGCATTGAGATATGGTGTAGACTCATCCTGTACATCATGTCAGTACACTGGATACGACATCCGCGGCTTTCACATCCCACTCACTGGCTTAGGGAGATTCGGGTCAATGTCCGATTCTTGCAAAGCGAACGGTAGTCCAGTTCCGAAGCTCCACCGCCGATCGAGAACATAGACAGACCAAAAGGTACGAACAGCTACGGCGTGCTCCTCTGCATCAGTGAAAGAGGCGTACGTCTCCCGTCGGTGAAGACCCATCTCGAAGCACTGGCGGGCGGCTAGCCCGACGATGCGCCAGGCGAGTGGTTCGTCGTCTCGGTGGAAGTGGTACATGGCCTGGATTGGTCAGCAAGATACTCCGTATGCGTAGAGCAGCAGTACTCACGGATATCGTTAGCACATGAATGCTCTTCAAGTCAACGGACTCCGACAGCGTCCTCTCAATCACATGGAGCACATTACTGAAGAGCCGCTCTCCAAGAGGGTCCTTGCCATTCCCTTCAAGAATCAAGGCAATGGCAAGCATCATCTTCAAGATATTGGTCTGATCGTCCTGAATTGCATCCGCACCAGGAAGCGCACCCTGCATCAACCCAGCTTTACACGCAGCCTCAATGAAGGAGAACAGCCGCTCAGCATGTCGTGTGACCTTATCAATGTCCAGGAAAGGATACATCATGCCCATCTCTTCATGCCACACATGCACCAGCCGCAAGGCATCATGCTTCGTGAGCGCCCATATCGGATCCTTGTCGGCATGTAACGTTGGTCTGTGTAGTACAGCATTTACAGGCCGCGGACTAGCCATGGGAGTCGCATCCTGCGTCGCTATACCTTCATCCTCCCCGTCCTCATGTCCCGTTATTCCCATAGTCTTCAAGCTCGATTTAGCGACTCCCAGACTGAACGTGCTCGAGGTCGGACCATGGAAGCGGGGATGCTTGCTGGAGGACCTCGACTTCATGCGCGCGGGCGAAGGAGGTATCATGGAGTTCTGGCCGATGGACATGGCGCGGGGGTAATCTTGAGGACCGAAGGGCGTACCGATCGCGCCTACGCTTTGCAGCTCGACTTGGTGCTTGAGGCTGTTCATGTTCGCGGCGAGCGTCTCGACTTGTTGCTGGAGGTCGCCGATATGCGCTGACATCTGTTTGAATTCACTACAACAGTCAGTCAGTATGATGTCCCAAAGATGCTCCTGGAGGACTGCGTACTCGGACTCCTTGAAGTTATTGCAGCAGTTCGGCGCATAGTTGCACTCGAGCGACAGGTTTCCGCATCGCTGGCATGGCGTCTGCCCATTGCACTTGATCTTCCTGCGCTTGCACTCGTTGCTATGGCCCTCGTCAGCAACCTCCTCTCTCTATAGTCTTGCACTAGGCCTCGAGCACGGGGTTCGCCTACCAAGCGATTGAGATATAGCGATTGCGCTTCGCTCTGGGCTGCGGCGCCCCATCCTCGGTCCTCCGCTTGCCAGAGCCGTTAGTCTCGTTGGGTGGGCTCATCGTGTCGCTGTTGGAGAGCGACATCGCGAATAACGGGTCTCACCCAAGCAACTCGCTAGGAGTGAAGCAAAGGATGGTGTCCGCTGCACGAGTCCGTGAAGCTTGCTGGTTCACGATCAAAAGCGGATGCTCTCGCGCTCGGGCCATCCGACTGCACGCCGCTTCAAACGATCTTGCGGGGTAAGCCGCCGGGATGGTCACGATTCCGGGGGCACACCTATTCCACGTGATAATTCACCAATGGCAGCTTAGGCATTGCATACACACGTGGCTGTGATGAAGCTCGCTCCCAATTATACTACTCACAAACGCCAGCATTACCTGCAATAAAAGTGAGTGTCTCCATGTACCATAAGTACTTCCTCATGGCTTCACAGCCGCCACCGCATGACTCTTGAGCGACGTTCCGACCTGAATCACCTTAGCAAACGCCTCCCGCAAAGCGTTCCTAATCATAGTCCTCGAATCGCTGACACTCAGCCCACTCTGACGCGCCCGATACAGCCCCACAACTGCCAACCCAACCGCGAGCAAACGCATCGCACGAGTCCTGAGGATGTGTGCCTTGCCCTTCTTGGTGTACGCAATGTTCCAATCACTCCACTTGGGCATAATGCACCGCTTCCAGAAGTCGATTTGCGAGTATCTGTTACACGGTTAGACCTAGTCTCCTGTTCAAGGTGGGTAGACTCACGGGTACACAGTGCTGTTCCAGCCATCATTGGTGAAATACCAACTAGAACATCCACCGCTCATGAAGACAGTGTCCTTCAGCGCCCTCTGAATCATCGCAGTATACTTGACTTCCGCCTCATGCTTAACGTCGACCGTCGACGCATCGCCACTCAAGAGCAGCTTGAGAAACTTCAGACTGTAGTTGACCATGTTCTCAGATGCCATCACGACAGAGGAATGGCCTGTTGCAGTGTTCGGACCAAAAATTATAAAGAAGTTTGGGAACCCGTCCATAGCTGTGCCCTGGTAGGCTTGTGCGCCGCCTCGTTCATCCATTATCTCGACCAGGTCTTTACCGCCCTTTCCAGCGACTCGCAATGGATGCAGCCATCTGGTTGTGTCGAATCCGTTCGCAAGGACGATGATGTCCGCTGGTACTTTTCTCTCCGGCAGATCGCTCTTTGCGTCGGCTGGGTAGGTAACACCAGGGCCGATGACCACATTATCCTCCTCGACCCGCGTGAGTGGCTGCGTCGTTAATTCGACCTTCTCATCGTTCAAAGATTGATACCACCTTTTGTCGAAGATTCTCCTCTTGCAGCCCACCCCGTAATCCGGCGTCAGCATCTCATGGTACTTCTCCGGCACAATCCTCTTCATCCGCTTTATCATTCGGTCTTCGTAGATTTTTCGCTTTTTATCTGCGTACGGCGTATTTGGAAAGAGCTGCTGGAAGTCTGCTTCTGCGCCTAGGAAAATCATGAAACGTAGGGTTGGGAGAAGACCTGGGATGTTCTGGAGCAGTTTGGTACTGTTCTTCTCCCACCATTCGTCTCCGCCTGGCGCAACGACGGCCGGCGCCACCCATGGCGCAGTGCGCATAAGCTGGACGACGGATTTGGCGTTGTACGGCGCGTGGGGTAATCGAGGGACGAGCTGCGCTGAGCTGCAGCCTGTGCCTACCACAACGACATTCTTGTCTGTGAAGTCCACGCTTTCATCCCACCGCGCCGAGTGGAAAACCTTCCCTTTGAAACTCTCAATCCCAGGGATCTTGTCTGGCCACCCTCTAGGTTCTACCAACCCTCCTACACAGCTTATCACGGCCTTTGCTCTAACGATTTCGATCTCGGTGTAGACAGCAGCCTCACCCTTCTCTTGGACAACCTTCATGCGATCTTTAGCGGAGAGGTCACCCATGCCCGCGACCATTCGTCGAAGCCTGACCTCCCATAATTGCTCGTCCTCGAGCCATGTGCATTGTTCAATGTCGGTGTTGAGCTCGAATTTGTCCGTGATCTTGTATTGCTTGCAGACGTCATGGTAGTAGCCGACAATCTCGCGGCCCGGCGGGTGGAAGGACGTCCAGTTGGGATTCTGCGCGAAGGAGAAGGAGTAGAAAGCGGCGGGGACGTCACTAATTGCTTAGATCAGCAACCAGTGGCCACAGATTTGCTCTTCCTGATATGGCCAATGCTGCAACATCAGTAGCATAAATAACTCACCATGCAACCCCAGGATATCTGTTAATCCACCATGTTCCCCCAATACCACCCTGCCGATCAAAGATACGAAACTGGTCGAAACCAAGCTCATCTTTTAGCCGACACGCCATGGCAATGCCAGACGCGCCCGCTCCGACAATGAGAACAGGATAGTACGTGTATGCATTGCGATCGTAGCCGTTGACTCTTCTGATAGTTTCGCCCATCGTGAAGCTTTACACCGATGTTGCGGGATGTGCGGACGGATAGCTCGGATGAAAGAAGGAAGTAAAGGAGTAAGGAGCGGCCAGGAAGCGGGAGGCTTGAGAGCTCCTCATCTATGCGGGGATGTGGCGCTGCAAGTGCGGCGTGGTACAGACCACCATGTGGGTACTCTGCCTCATGGGGCTGCTGTGTGGAGTGACTGGGGCACATTACCGAGCTGTTGGATCCGACAACGCGAGTCGACTTACCTCGGCATCCACGAGAGTCTCGTGCATGCACCTTTCAATCCGTGAAAGTGTCCTAGAGACTGTGACTGCCTTTGCTCTCTGATAACCAAGATCTTTTCTTCGTCCGGAAGTTACAGCGACGATATCTTCGAAGAGCTCAGTCTTTTAGCGTAGACCGAGACTGGCAGCTCCTGTGCTGATGCTCAGAATCAAGGCGTCGTCTTGCAGAATACTTGTAATAGACTGTTGCAAGCTCGGAACTGCCTTGGTATCGATTGGAATTCCCAGGCACCGCCCCTCGTAACACAAGCTGTGTCATCAAGTTGTTTATTTTAAAACGATATCCAAAGCAAGCTGCTGTCCGCGCGCGCGTCCTAGGAGCAATCATCATGAACTACAAGTCCACCATAGTCGTCAGCATAATTAACCGGACGAATAAGAATCCCAGCCTCCTAGCTCCCGGTCTAACATCTATGTATGCTAGTGTCGCGACACGAAGTTAAAGGAGATGATTGGAGATGCTGATGGTCAATAAGCAACTCCCTTTCTTTGCATGGGAATATGGATATCTACATATCGAAGATCGGATGAACACACAGCGCCATAACTCCATCAATCCGTGTAGAAAACGCCTTGGAATGCTCACCACCTAAAACCGAACGCCTAATATGCACCTCATTGCTTTTCCGTCAACCAAAGAGAAGAGTACTCATCCATGCATTGGTGTGCTCGACCCGGCAGGCGTGCTAGCGCCTGGTGTCCCTGAGTCCGTCCCCCCGACTCTCTTCTTCTTTTTCTTCTTCCGCGGAATGAGGGCCGGCGGGTTCATCTGTGCGCTGCGGAGCGAGAGGAATGAGCCGCACGTCATACATAGATTGTCCGGCATGGTAGGCTCGCAGAAGACTGTACATCATAAGCGCGCTTCTCGGTCGTCGCAACGGGTCAGACTTACTGCTCAAGCATACACTGCACACATACCCAATATCCACCACCTTCCTGTGACAGAAGCATGCTGCTCTGAAGTCTACCCCTCCGGCACTCGGCATGATCAGGCTACTCCTCGCCAGCTCATCTGGCAGAAAGCCCATCATGAGGTATTGCAGCAATCCCTCCGGTTTCTCGGGCTTCATGTAGACGCCCCCCGTCGCATCACTCGCCTGCTGCAAGAGCACCGTATCTCCCGCCAACTTCAATATGTCAATTGGAACCCTTTTCCTTTGTGCCGCGAAGATGCTGTTCATCATAGGTATGTATTGGTTTGCAAGGTCGCCGCTCACCGAAACGATCAGGATGCGCGAGGTAAGCGTCGTGCGCTGTTGATGGTTGCCGGTGGCGTCTGCGAGGGAGAGGAGAGCGTCCGCTTGTGTGGCAGTGGGCGAGAGGCGTTGCGTAGACTTCGCTATGTACGATAACGCAAGTGAGAGCGCTCCGCCTATGAGTGTTGTTGGTGTCGCAGAGAGATGCGATTCGTTCGTTTCCTGCATCAGCTTGGCGAAGTTGTTCAGGATTGCGGTTTCGACGTTTGCAAAGGGTCGGTACTTGTTCGGATTGTCGGGTACGGAGTAGAGGGGCTTGTTTGCCGTGCCATTCATCTCCACATCACCGTTGGATGCGCCATGGCGGGGCTGCGGAGCTGCGGGCGTAGGCGATGGATAGAGGAAGCATGCTTTGTGTAAATGCGATGCTATTACGGCGACGCAGTTTGCATTTCCGGAGGCTAGGTGCGCGTTTATGAAGACCAGTATGTTCGCGAGGGCGGTTGATAGCGGAAGCGAGGAAGCAAGATGAGCCCACGCGTGAGGGTTTGTGTCTAGCACGATCGTCAAGAGGGAGGGTGGTGGGCCTGTATATAAGTCAGCCTTTCGCTCTGTCGCGGGGAGGCATCTAGTTACCCTCGTCGAGCTGTACCTCACGAACTGTGCCGTCGATAGCATTCATTGTGAAGGATGAGAGCTTTCTGGAGCTTCAAGATCGAGGGTTACCGATGCAATGCGGACATGGTAGAAGGACACGGCCCGAGGATTCGTTTCGTGGAATATCAAAGGTAAAGTGTACGTGATAATGAAGCTTTGGGAGGAACGCGACGCTGGTACAATCGCGAGTTCTAACGTAGAATGGTCCGTGCGCATAAGTTGCCAGGCGCCAGGGTGGATGATCGCTACGCAAGGAATCTTTTACAATGCTCTCCATTCATCCATTTTCCATGCTCGGAATTCTCATCAAGGTCTCACGGAGCGGCCTCGGAGTAAGGTCCCTATCCACTAACAGCCGCTTCCCACAGGCAACATTCTCCACATTCGATCAAGTCGCTCAAAGCGCCCATCGCCGAAAGCCGATCGTTTTGAAGGGATTATGTGTCGATTTACCAGCCATTCGGAAATGGTTCACACCTTCCGTGATTGAAAGTGGGCACCATGAGCTGAATGCCACATATCTGGGAACGCATGGCTCTACGGTTGTGCCGTTGGAACTGACGCGGTCTTCTGCGGGAGCTGCGGGTCTCGAGAGTCGAGTGTCATTCGAGCGCTTCGAAGCACCATTGTCCCTTCTGCTCTCTCATATGACAAGCTCAGATCAGAGTCTATCCCTGTATCTGGCGCAATGCGCCCTCAACGATCTGCCCACCGGTCTGCAAGCCGACTTGCCCACGCCTAAGCTCCTCTCTTCCCTCGGTCACGGTCGCACCGACATCTATGGCTCGAGCCTCTGGATGGGACGGCCGCCAACAAAGACGCCCCTCCACCGTGACCCAAATCCCAATCTGTTTGTTCAGTTGGCAGGGCGAAAGGTGGTGCGATTGATGGAGCCCGAAGACGGCAGACGGCTGTACGAGCGTCTGAGAGCCGGAGCCGGGCATGCGCATATGAGGGGTGACGAGATGATGGTGGGCACTGAAATGGAGAGACTGGAGGATGCTGTATGGGGCGATGGTACGGAGGACTTCCAAGACACGAGTGGTGTAGAGGCAACCTTGGGGAGTGGTGATGCCCTCCTGATTCCCTTGGGATGGTGGCATGCGGTACGTGGGGTGGGGAAAAGCCCAAACGCTTCAGTAAACTGGTGGTTCAGATGAGACATGGGCATGCCCACTTCATCGCGCCTTCCTCCCTCTCGATACCGGCGGGACTAGCGCGCGATGCAGCTTCTTGCAGTATTCTTTCCAGTTCTTCTTCGTTCCCACACCCACCAACGCCGCCATGGAGTTTGTGCTCCGTTGCAACGACCTTCGGTGCCGGGCTCAGCTTCACGATCGCGCTGTAGTGACGACGTGTAGGTGAGTCAAGGTTGACGCTACTCCGTACCTTCCTCCGACTGACACGGCTGGGAAGTCACGTCTTCTGCAGTCAGTGTGCCGACACCACTGGCCTATCGAGAACACCCAACGCGAACAGAGCATGTCCTGCGTGCGGTACTCAGCTCGTCAACCCAGATGATGTAGTCGTGGCTGGACTCAACCCATCCGAAGACTACAAGACATCTGTGTTGAGTGGACTAAGTCCATCGATCATCATGGACTGTGCTAGTCGAGCTCTCGCATTCTGGAGCTATCAGGCTTCTCAGGAAATTGTGTTCGAAGAGCATCTTGCGAAATCATTGACGGAGAAATATTCAGACCTGAATCAACAGATGGACACGCTTATAAGCGATGCAAATCTGCAAATCAAGGGGTTACAGGACAAAATACAAGGTCAGCGGTATCCTCACTGTCGACTCTAACCGAAGTGCTAACACTTTACAAGCGACGCTCGCCGAGCAAGCCTCACTCGAGTCGAAGAATAACGAGCTAGCAGATGCTTTTAGAGAGAAAAGCAAGTCTCAGCAGCAGATCCAGAAGCGCTACCAGTCGCTGAAGGCCCAAGTCATGGCCACCCACGTTGCGAACGCCGCCGGAGACGAAGCAGACTTCACTGTACAGACGGCACGTGGCGACCGATTTGTGGATAGAATCCCCGGGGCACGCACTGGAACAGCAAACCTCAGCCAGCTTGGCCCGAGTCAACACCATAGAGGCGGAAGACACCACAATCGAGGGATCAGCGGAAGCTCAGGTAGCAGTGGGCATCAACAGCAGAGAGGCGGCCTCGGGCTTGCGCCTGCATGGAATCCTCAGCTACCCGGGCGTAGCTTGGGTCGTGCGTATACCGGTAGTGAGTTTTCCCCGCTTCTTCGTGTCATCTCAGACGCCTTGTCTTGGGCATTCGAGTCCTAATCACGTTCCAGACTCAGCTCCGGTGGGAACGCCCTCGCAGGGACAAGTCCACCGTAGTCGGCTGCCAGTTATGGGCGGCGTACGTCAGAACACTTTTCTCAACGTTGACGCCGGTCCCTCCTTCCAGGCTTCACCAATAATGAGACAAACGTTAGGAGATGGTGTCGGCCCAAGGAACGTCGGCGGCTTTGGCTTCGGAGTGAAGTCGAAGAGAAGCGGTGGTGGAGGAAACAATGGCCGGCTCGGGCGATGAGCTTGTCCGTAAAGCTGACAAGGAAGTACGGTCGGGCCTTGCGCAGAGGGTATTGGACGGAGAACGGCGGAGGCGATTGCAGGGCAATTTTCAGTACTGAATTGGGCGCCATTTGGCACGTAAGGCTCAGGGGTACCATTCTCGTCCTCAGCCTGACACGGTATATTGCGCAAGAGGGAAACGAGCCCAAAGCTTGTTTCGACGTAATGTCCTGCGAATACGGTGCCGTCAAATTACTCCCAGTCCGCAGAGATGTTGACATCTCTTCGAATGTATACTAGGATTGAAGAACATTACATTGGCCAATACAAATAATCGGCTGCGCCTGCATTGAAGAGTTCATTAATTGTAGCACCTTTGCGATACATACTGCAAACGGAAAGAGGCTTGACGCATATGCACCCGGTGTGCTCGTCTCGAAACTTAATTGTTGTCCTAGGCAGGCTTGTGACGGTACGATTGCCGCCAGGTGTCTGTGGCAGCCGGGAAGCGGAGGGGCCCAAAGAAGGCTGCTATAGGGCTAAAGACTCCAATTATCGTGGGTGTCAGGTTTTGGGAAATGCGCAGATCGTTGGGCATCGATGGTGATGCGGATATGCCCTGTAATTTAACGTACTTTAGAGCCAGCACTTGGACGTAAAGTTGGTGCTTGATTTGGAGGTTTGGGTCTGTTGTGGTGAGTAACAAAGGTCGACTCGGTGCGATTGGGCCATAAATCTGGGATACAGAGTGCAAATTCAACTATGCAGAGATCAGCATCCAGAGGTTAGCATAGCACATATAAGAGAACTTGAAGGGGGTGGCTCGGTCGTATCTACTTCTCGTGAAGTGCGACCGGACTACGATGTGTAGTTTATCCCGGCTGCGATTCAGCTAGAAATGGTAATACGTGTCGCAACGCATTTGGACGTGATTCTCGTATTGGCGCGTAGCAACCCTGGATGGCTTCTTGGCTCTTCACCCGAAAGATGGCTGAAGGGCGCAAGAAGAGATATTGAGGGACTCGAGATGAGTCGCACGGCAGAGTGATAGTATATGATGCATTGCGCACGGGGGCTGAACAGCCTGCGGATTTTTCGATCGGTGTAAGTCCAGGTATAGCGCATGGCTTACAACGATAGTCCGTAGATACTGTCCAACGGTGTGTCGGATGGAGTCTGACGTCTTGTGTCGCAGGGCGTTTTCTGAGTGCTTAGATAAGAAAGATAGATACCGGGTGGGGGGCAACATTTAGAGTGTAAGCCGGGCTAGAATCCATAGCAAATAGAAGCCATGAGTCCTGGCACATGCCACCCTTGCAAAGATCGCAGCCTAAGAATTGGCATAGGCGAATGATGTTTACTTTATGTAAATCTTGGAACATTTTTGAACGCGTCATGAATTCTACGTAGCACATTCGCAAAGTCGAGCTTATGCGAGGACAATGCTTGTGGTGGTACGCGTACCATACGATCGTGGCGACGACCCGGAGCTGCCGAAGCGGTGGCGTGCGATGGTTGGGATGGCAAATACATGCAGTCTTCCGATATTCCCTACCTTCAGTGGCTGTATGCATGTATTTAGAAGCAACGTAACCCAAGGAAGCCCAATTTTGGCGAAAGTCCGTGGCAGACTATGCATGTATGTGAGCGCAGGTCAGGCTCGCCACACCAGAGATAGGTGTGTGGTGCATATAAATCGGTGACTCCCCACCATACAGGCAGGCACCAGTTATTGAACATCGAAGGCTCAAGAGGCCGGTCATCAAGGGACGCTCCACCGCCGGTGTCCAGCTTGTTGCGTAATTTTAAGGCGGCGGGCTTACGGCTGAGCAAATATTGGTCGACTCGTGACCATTGCTGATATTGTAGTGGTGGCCGTAGTGATCCGCGGCCATGATACATATTAAAGGATGCTTTGCCACATTCTAGTGTTTGTCATATGTAGGTAAGTGGTTGGCGAAGAAAAGACTCGAGACAGGGACAGGTCCCCTTCATTAGGCTTCGGTCCCTTGGCCTTTTGGAAAAGTCTCTTACACTTGACAGTAACGGCAAGATGGGACCGACCGCAAAAATGATGAAAAACAATGATTTGATTCGAAGAGGAGATTTCGACCAGTACGTCTCGTCCTTCAAGGGTGTATGTCAAGGAAGGGAGGTTGCCCGCCCTGCACGGCTGGCCCATCTCCATGCACACACTAAAAGGAAACGATAACAAGGGAAAGGCGAAGGAAGGCATACCTCAGCCGGTGGAACCTTCCCGACAGCAACTTGTTGGTCGTGAAGGTGTTCGTGCCAAGAGGTCAGGTTTTACGGGCAGACACGAACTCCGTACGAAACAGAGCACGACACAGAAGGCGTAACGCTCGGAGCATCGCCGCATGAAAAAAAATGCGTCACAGGATGCGCCACCTCGTCTCTTGTCCGACATGTCTGACGCCGTGCTCCATCCCTCCTTCTTGCAGGGACTGTTCACCCTATATAGTATGGGACAACGAGGCGTGGTCGGCACGGGCGCACTTGGAGATTGGCACGTCTCTACCAGCGGCGTGATCTTCGTGCGACGACCGAAGACGTGCCGCAGGTAGGATGGTATGGCGAAGCCAGGGACAAAGGACGTGTCGAATCCATCGTTGGCGATGAGCTGTTCGTTCGGACCTATCCTGGGACCGTCTGTGCGAGGGGTTAATAAAGCGGGTCTCCACCCTTGACTACTCGTCGATAGCTCGACCAGGCAAAGCTTAATCACACCTCCATCCCACCGTCCTTGCCCTGAGCCTCTCCTCATACCTCCCGGGTGGACCAGCATATCACTAGGGGCAGAGAAGAGATGATGGATGGAACGAGGATGATTCTTTTACAAGGAGTTTTACCCGGTGACGCCTTTCCGAATCGATGAGCGCGCCGTTTGTCTGGACCGTGGTCCCCTTCATCATCCCCAACACCGCATCCACCTCTTGAGCAACACCACGCACCAGAACGTAACGTACCAGACGCCGCTCCTAACTCCACACAAGACAAAAAAAATACGCCAAACCCGCAAGGAGACCACGATCGAAAACAACTCTTGCCTCGGCCGTCAATACAGCTCCGCAACCGCTGCTACAAATGAAAGAGATAGGAGAGGATATCTGTCATAAGGGCATCACTCGCCGCCGCCTCAACCCAAGAGGGAAAGGGAAAGGACAAAGCTACAACGAGAACAAGGACTCCGTCATCAAAGGAACAAGCACTGCGGGGACGTTTTTTTGGTTTGGGAAGGCGGGTGGGGCTGAGGGGCTTTGAACTGGATCGAAGATCCTTAGTTCAAGGAAAGAATGGTAACAAAGGAAATGAAGATCTGGCCGTCAGAGACCGTAAGTCGGCGTTGTAGCCGAGAGCACCCAGTCATGACTTGAGACGTGGATCGGTCTGATCGCTTGGTTTCCCTCCTCGGCAACAAACGATCAAACCCTGAACCCCGCTTAATGAAGACGTGGAACGACAGGTGGTGACGCGAGATCTGGGTGGCATCGGCGATGATGCTTCAATCTCGCGTCTTTTCGTCGAAATTCCCTGTCGCAGCCCGGTTGTTCACACGGATAGCGTTGCACAACAAGTCCGTGCTTCTGCCTTCTGTGCCTCGAAAGGTTTCCGCGCCTATACTCCCCTCCGTATGTTCCTCCGCAGTCTTCACAAACAACGGGATCTGGGATCTGGGACGAGGCGCTCGACATCGAAGTAGCACGCGATGGTTGTGTGGGGGTGCGTTGGGCATCCAAGGGACCTAACCAGTCCCGTCCTCGACCATTTGAAGAGCTATGACTACTCAGTATCTCCTAGTAATTATTTACCGCGACGCACACTTACCTAGAACAGTTCCGCCGGTTCTGGTCATATCGTTCCTCTGGGTCGAAGTTCGAATTGGGTGCGTTAACATAGCGGTCGATGTTGTACGGGTTTTCGATTTGGCTGTCCGAGCGTTCGGTATGGTGCCCGTATCCCAAAGCTACGTCTTCTGTAGTGTCCATGACAGACTCATCGAAAATATGGCCTGGCTCGCCCGGTCTCAATGTCGTTATGCTATCGGTCATAGGGTTTCGATCGGGGTCCGATGTCATGGGCGTAAAAGGACTATGCATGTCGGACCTACTCGATTGACCGTAGCTGTGCGTAGTGGCGGACTGAACGGATGCGATAGGTGCTGTGGGGTCGTACCCCGGCAAGTCCCAGGGCTCGGTGGGGTCCCGTGGTGTATATGTCGACCAAGGTCCTTCGTGCACCGAGATTGCGGCTGGCAGAATGTGGTCCAGGTCGATCGGGAAGTGGTTGTTCGACGAGTCATTGTTCTGGCCGTATTCAGGCTGGTCAAATTCGTCCAGCATATTGTCCTCTATTGATGGCTGGGATTCATTGAACAGCCAGCCGCCCTGCTGCATGGGGACGGGTGAGATCCTGCTCTGTCCAGCGTTATCGTACGTGTTCGCGGCCTCCCAAGAGGCGACGTAGTATAGGGCGTCTTCCGAAGACTCAAGGATGGGCTCTGCTGTAAACGTGGAAGAGAGAGGCGATCCTTGAGGCCCGATAGAGCTGTGCGAGTTGTGGTCGATTGGACTTGCGGAAATGGTGTGACGGGATGCAAGGAGTTGATCGGTCGACTCTTCATACATGTCATATTCTGCCGAAGGGGCCAAAACTGACTGCTCCAGCCCCGGTACTGTGCTGTCCGAACGATCCATACGGCGCTGAGTGGTCGCTTCCCTCCGAAGACGAGTGCCTGTGGACGGATCTTCTTCGCTGACTAGACCGGCTCCGCCGTAGCCAAACCTCCCCGCAGGAGGTGTCCAGGCGTTATTTACAAATGCGCCGCAAGATGAGGAGCCAGAACTGTTACTGCCGTCCATGTTGGTGTCAAGCCGGCTAACACGGCGATCAGTCATGAAGAATGTGGCCTGCAGGATCAGACTTACAGGCTCTTTGGGCTGGCGACGAGGGCGACTAGGCGTTCTGACGTGTGGGAGTACAACCTTGCAAGAGATAGTAGCTATGGGCCAGCAGCGAAAGAAACGTTGTTAAAATGAGGGGGGGGAGGGGGGGGAAGGGAGAGTGCTACACTCCGAAGAGGGTTGAGATGAGTTGTTCGTGCTATCGGGGCGGTGCCTCCTGCCAAGGTGTGGTGCAGGACGGAGGACCAGAACAACAACAATATCGGGGATACGTGCAAGAAGAGAGTTGCGCTGCGGATTTGATACGCGGTCCAGTTGCGCTTGTTGGTGGATAAGCAGGCTGTGCGTGATGATGGGAGGCTGCTGGCGATGGGGTTTCGGTTAGCAAAGAAGTATTTAACCTGGGCGAGATGAAGCCGTACCTCTCCGCGAGTCATCCAACGGTACAAGACGGCCTCACTTTTCCGGACTAGTTGCAGACGGAAGGTGCAGTGACGGAGACTTATCACCTGCGGACGACTGCACAAGAGCCGCAATATGATCGGGGTCTCCGAAACGACCAGGAACCTAGCACCAGACGCAAGCAAGACGCCTTACGAGGACTTTTGCCCGTCTTTGGAAGAGTGCTAAGCTGAGGCAGAGCAGCGCAGATGCCACGCTTAGGGTTCTTAACGAGTCTTCGCACAAAGAGTTCTCCAGCTAAGACTCGCAGGGTGATGGGGTACGTCGTGCAAACGTGCCGCGAGACGCTGCAAACCGAATCGACGAATCAAGCTTTTAGGGCGACGGTGCCCCCTGTCCCGAGCTACTCCTTCGGACAATAGCGACTTCGGCGGGATGAGATCATCGTAATTGCTGAGCACCGGTGCCGGTTGTGCCCTCTTCCTTAGCGAAGTGTACACGCGTGCGCCCCAGTGTTGGTATGGCTGCCCAAAGACCTATCCGTGGTGACATCTCGGGCTGCGAGACCCCATAGCATCGCGCGAGGCAGACCTCGGAAGGTCGACAACAGCCGGCAAACGTGTTGCGAGCGTGGCTGAGCCAAAGTGTGTATCGTTTTGTGTTGTAGGCTGACTGACAACTACTTAGAGTCTCACATCATTCGTCATGTGCGCCTTGTATTGTCCTTCTGCGAGGCTTGGATGCGTCTAAAGGTAGGATGAAGAGCAAAGAATACAGCAGAGCCTCAACAAGGGAGGGCCGGGGCTCCCCGTGAACTTATAGACTCGGATCGAGCGATAACAAGCAGGTTGCCGGCTCGACGACCTGGGGCGGCTGGTCATACTCTATCTACTGTTGTGGCGACCCAGCTCTTGAACGCGTGCAGGAAACGTGCAGCATGTGGCCTAGAATGCGCAATGAGTATCTGGAGCACGGGACACACCCGCAGCACGCTGACCCATTTGGCAGCCGGATAGTCAGAATGACAACGAATAGAGGGGGCCATGGCGCCCCAAACATGCTCAGAAGCGGCAGGGCTTTTGCCGCGGTGCGCATTTCAGCATTTTTGGTTGACGGCCCAGCATCTCGCTTGATCCGTTGTTTTCCACTCGGTCGTATCGTACTCCTCACCCATCTCACGTTCTGGCACCATCCGGTACAAACTCTTTCGACGTATCCATGAACCACAGAACAAAGGTCCATGGCCGTCTTCACTCGAGATATGGACGGTCCGGGCCGAACGAGCACACACACACACCACACACACACACACACACACACACACACACA
>Ga0247733_1000155_pt1 | contig 87980 bp, 75 predicted proteins | sample UWRJL043104R2_FD_180932 | JGI IMG/M metagenome (GOLD analysis project Ga0247733, IMG submission 180932) | Plant litter microbial communities from Arlington Agricultural Research Station in Wisconsin, United States - UWRJ-L043-104R-2 | ecosystem: Environmental > Terrestrial > Plant litter >... | reverse complement strand
GGCCAGACAGAAAGCCGACTTCATCCCTCTGAGCCAGAATGTCGATGGTATGCCCCCCCCCCGCAAGTTACCCCTCCATTGCCCCTCTAACGCTTCCCCCAGGCCTCTCACCGCGCGCCAAACACCCCGAAGACAATCTCAAGCTCCTCCACGGCTCCCTCTTCGACGTCAAGTGCTCCGATTTCTTCTGCAACTACCAAGAGTCCGGCAACTACACGGACCCCATCGTCCCCGCCCTCGCCATCCCCACCGACGAGTCCGACCCGACGACGACAACCGCCCTCGCCCAGCGCGAGCTAGACATCTCCGACATCAATGTCACGCTACCCGAGCTCGACCTCGCACACCTCCCCAGATGCCCAAAATGCAAACGCGGCTTGCTGCGCCCTGGCGTCGTGTGGTTCGGCGAGCGGTTGCCTGAAAAGGTCATGAGTGATATTGACGAGTGGATGACCAAGGGTGAGAAGATTGATCTTATCATGGTCATTGGAACAAGTGCTAGGGTGTATCCGGCGGCGAGCTATGTGGACCTTGCGCGAGCCAAGGGGGCAAGGGTGGCTATCGTGAATATGGACAAGAATGATGTGCCGGCTAGTGGCCTCTACAAGGGGGATTGGTTCTTCCAGGGCGATGCGGCACAGATCATGCCCGAGATCCTGAAGAGCGTGATTGGGGAAGTAGAGGAGATGCCCGACGCGGCCGAAGAGTAATGACTAGAGCGTTGGTGTGGTTTTATCAAGACATGAAGATGAAATGAAGCGTGGGTCATGGCGTTACAAAGAATGGATTGATGAATTACAGCGTGGGTACGGCGTTACGAAGACTTGATGATTGAAGGGTGGTACATATCTTATGATAACCAATACATTGAATGACGGCCAGAAGTTCCAAGAGACGGGCGTAGGTATCAAACCTTACCCCCAACGCCCGCAATGCCAAAAACAAAACCCAACTCCCGAAGCTCTATTGAAGACATCAATACCTCCTCTTCACACTCGGCTTAACCCAATGCGGGCCATCCCCACACTTATGGCTCCTCTTATACCTTCTAATCTTATCCGTATCCCACCCACTCACAAACGCTCTATCCGCCTCCTCAAAATCCCCATGTGGACCCCTATGATGCCCTAGACGCATCGACTTCGCCATATAACAATGCCGTCCATGCCACGTCCACTGGTAACACTCCTTATCCTCCTGGCACGCTTCCTCGCAGGACAAAAGATTCTTATGTGCTGCATTGTTGTCGGGACGCGAGTAGCCGTCCAAGTCTGCAGCATCCCAGTCCGGGCGCTGCATAAACCGCCCTAGATCGGTGAATTCAATGAGATCGGCGTAGAGCAAGGGTCGTACTGAACGATTGCGCTGCATTTCCCATTGCCATAGGTTTTCCATTTGCTCGGGCGATGTTTTGTGCAGGCTGATGACGGGCTCGCACCAGTACTTCTTTCCGCTGCCAAAGGGGAGGCCGGAGAGGCTGTGTGGGTTGAACATGGGCCAAAGACCTGAGATGGACACGTCGGCTTTGTCGTGCAGTGCGAAGCCGAGGGTGCTGTCGCCGCAACAGTCGTCACGGATTTCTTGGCTGTACTCGTCCGACAATCGGGGCCCTTTGACACCTACCGAGTTCTTCTGGCGGTCCACGAGACGGTGTGCAGCGGCGTGCGAGAGGATGTAGCCGGGGCCTCCGTTTGCGAACCAAACGGTCTCATCCGAGTTTGGCCGTTTTCGCCCTTGGGAAGGCGAGCCAAAATAGTAGGGAATGTCGTGGTCGTAGTTCTCCAGCAGTCGAAAGACGTTATCCCAGAACATGTACGTGTCTGATTCGAGGAAGATAAACCATTCCATGCCAGGTCTTTGCTCGACTGCGTACTCTACTCCCGAAAGAAACTTGTACTTGTCGAGCTTCTCGCCCTCGTGGCCCTGCTTGAGGTCTTCTCGGGAAATATTCCTTTGCGCCTCGTAGATGGCATAGTCCTCCTTTCGGAGATAAGTCTCCACGGGTAAAGAGGCGAGGACATCGACAGCCTGGTGATTCGAATCGCCGTACGTGTAGTTGTTGTCCGACAGGATGAGGACGTTGTCAATGCACTTGATCACGCTCGCCAGCTGTGCCTTCGTGCGACTATGATCGTCCGCAGTCCCCACCTTGAGCACAACCTGAATCTTTCCCAGTAACTCTTTTGGAAAGGTATTACATTCATTTCCCTCTTCGATCTTGTCGCCCGGCCCAAACTTCGTCGGCGTGTCCCAGTGCCACCAATCCTGGCCCTTTTTCGCTTCCGCTTCTAGTCCATGTGGTGCCTCTGGATACGGCGCGGGATGAAATGAAGCTGGCGCGAAGACGATCGCTGGCAATGCGCGGGACGTGTGCCGGTTGAAGAGGAAGAGATACTGGAGAGTGCCGATGCACAAGACGGCGAGAGCTAGAAAGAGCGTCCAGCGGCGCAGATTGAACACCTAGGGGTGCAAGATTAGCAAAGTTCAGAGGCGTCAATTCCAGAAGCTGCAGGGTCTTGTGAAAAAGGCGCATCCTTGACGAAGTCGATTTGCAACTGTATACCGCGATGCGACCTACCAGTAGACGACGTATACGAGCGATCATCGTGATTTGCCCTTAGCGAAAGAGGTAGAGCCAGGAGCGAGATCAGGTCCGCGCAAACATGATGATGTACCGAGAACGGAAGAACGCAAAGAATTCTTTCCCAGCGCTGTTGCAAGTGAGGGATCAAGATTTTGGCGCGAAGACAAGCACGACATGACGCGCCGTCATGGGAATCTTTTTGCGCCGCGCAACCCTCAATTCGCTAGGAGTTTCAAGCCGTCGTGGCGCGGCAGGTTGACCAATGCTTTAGTTAGCGTAGCCGATCTCCCGGCTTTGCTGTTGGAAGTGACGAGAGGAACTCTGGGCGTGTTGAGTCTTGATAAGGAATTGTGGGGTGGAAGGGATACCGGCAACCAAAGCAGGGAACTCTTAGTGGAACAAGTTGGCAACCCCCCTAAGAATGTCACAGTCGAGATCCGATTGACGAAGACGACGAAGAAGACAACCGCAAACCACTTTTCATGTGCGGCAAGGAACAGAGACGAACTTGATAGTCGGTCAGAGGTCGTTCGGAGTCGAAAGGATGACTTGACCGCACAAGCGCGGCCCATGGTAGCCAGGTCCATGCTTGTCCACGGATTCCGTTTTCAGTAGTATCGAGGGCCATGCTACGGCGGCCATTCCGACGAGCGCGTCACGCCGTGGACAGAGGGCTGCTGCGATGCATAGGAGGTCACAAGCACTCGGATGGCGGCGAGAACTGGGGCCGATGCGATGGAAGCTCCGCGCCTGAGAGCATGACGACGCAAGAGAACAAAGGCACATCAGATGCGGATCAGGACGCGAGCAAACGAGGGAGAAAGAAGAGTCGTGAGGTGTGACAGAGGCGCATGCGCGGCTGAGTCATGGCACAGCAGGCGGAGAGCGCGACGCGGCTCAACCCAACCAGCGCTCAGGAACGCAAAGCTCAGACCATGAGTTCACACGGCAGGCACGAGTGCTGTGAAGAGTGCAAAGTGCAACATTGAAAGCGACTACGGAGATGGAGGCGAGCTGTACGCATCTTCATCCAAATCCGCCATCATAGCCATGATCCTAGCTTGAGTTCCTGTCAGTTCCATAACGATTCAACGCCAATAAACTCCATTACAAACCCCATCATATCGTCCATCAGAAACGACCAAAACCCACTCAACGAGTGACTGGTATCAGACATAAGAAACCCGATGCCCAACTAACGATTCTGCATAATATCATCCTCCATAAGTGGCGGCCTAGACCGCCAAACCGAGACGCCGAGCCACCGTTCCATGCAGTCGTACACGCGCAAATCACCACTGATCTTTCGGCAACCGCTTGAGAGCAGCCTCCACATCCTTGTGATCAACCACGACGCCGCTCTCCGAACAGCGAGCCTTGGCCCGGAGCTCAGAGCACAGGTTGTCAATGTCAATGCTGCCGTCCTTGAAGTCGGGGCGGTTCGCCAGCTTGTCCCTGCTACTAGTCAGAATCAATGACGGGCGGCATCGTGAAAGTACTGACCAAATCTTGTGACAGTTGAGCATCTGCGTCACATCCTCACCCGGGACCACCTCCTCGTCACCGTCCTGCATGCGCTCAATCTCCTCGAGTGGATTCGACTTTTGCACCGCCGGTGTGTCGCCGAAGTGGAACGGGCTGCCAAAGTCGGCCATCGGAAAAGCGTCGTTGAAGAAGCCGTTGGTAAAATCGCCGTCGCCGACAATGGCAGCTTGCGAGTCGCGGTAGTCGCCGAAAAGGGCGGGGTCGAACTGCCCGCCGTTTTGGTTGGCGAAAAAATCGATGCCAGTGAAGCCGGCGGTAGCAACATCGGGGGCAGGAGTCTTTGCGGGGCCTGCAGGGGGGGTTCTCGTGTCAGACGACGACATGGCGCGGGGGACGGGGTTGCGAGGGTTGCCACAGGCCATGTTCAACTTCTCGCAGAAGGTGACCTCACCTTCCGAATTTCCATGACACACATAGCCTTCAGCAATCGTGTCCCCGTTGCCGGGCGAATTGTGGCTCGGCTCAGGCGACGTGTCGCACGACGAGTTCTGGCCGCCAGCCGAATTTGAAGAAGCAGAGGGCGATTCCGAGTGCGTCGAGGAGCCGCTGTTGAATGTGAATATACGGGTTGGGTTCGAAGCGTCAGTGGACGAGGCGCTGCTGTAGCTGGCGAAGCCGTTGCCGTTGCCGTTGAGGCTGCCGGAACGCTGCACGCCATTCGTTGTCGCCGGACTCGCATCGTTCTTGTCTGGGGACGTAGCAGATGATGCGTTGCTTGCGTTGCTTTGCGTCTTTGGACTCAGACTCGTGTCAGTGCTCGAAATCGAGGCGTTCTTGCTCTTTGACAGGGGCCCATTGTCGAGAATATGCGCTCCTGGAAGCCCGCCAAAGCGGGGAAAGTCAAACTGAAAGTTACTGGCATTGGCATTGGCCCCACCATTGTTTAGCAGTGAGCTGAAACCACCGGCCATCGGAGGAGAGCGGTTGACGCCAGTGCTGTTAAGTGACAGCCGCTTGCGATATTCGCGGAGTTCCACCTGCAGCCGCTGCACCTGGGCGCGCAACAAGCCGTTCTCGTGGTTGGTGGCATCCGAGGCCTTTTCGAGCTCAGCCACCTTGGTCTCCAGATCCTTCAGGTGCTTCTCCTTGCGCTCTCTGAAGGCTCGCTGCGCAGCCCTGTTTTGCGCTTTCCGCTTCTGTGTGCGGGTTAGTACCAGTACCAGCATTCCGCAGCAGGCAGGAGACGTACTGTTGTCGGTTCAGAGGTTAGCGGCTTTCGACCGGGCTTCTTTGCCTGCTTGTCGTCTCCCTCCCTGCGCTTACCGCCACCTTCGACATCGTCGTCGGCGTCATCCGGGCTCTTGCGCTTCTCTGAGGTCTCGCCCGGAGAGTCACCGGGCAAATCGCCAATCATGAGATCGCCGTTGTCGGCACCGTCAAAATCGAAGCTGCCTTCGCCATCCAGGTAGTCGGCAAAGGGACTCTCGTCGACGCCGACGTTGTTGAAAGTGGTGGCTGGAGTGCCCTGTTGGGGCGATGTAAAGGCATACGGATCCATGTTGTCGACCGGGAACTGGAACTGCTGTCCGTTCAGGGCCTGTTTATTATCGGCCAAGCCCGCCGCAAAGATGTCGTTGGTGTTTTGGGCGTTCGAAGACAGGGCGGCGAGCAGCAGGTCCTGCTGGTTGGGGTCGAGGTAGAAGGGGGCCCCGTTCTGAAAATCGTTGGTCGACGTTCCAGCCATCGCTTCGGTGCGGGGTTCCAAGGAAATATTGATCGCGACAAGAGGAAGGGCAATCCGGACGAGCTGTGGTGCGCTGGGCGTGTTTCGCGGAGCGTCTGGCTGCGATTACCAGTGGCAATGCTCGACTCGGAGTGCGGGGTGCTGTGTTCAGGCAGGTCCGGGTTAGTCGCGATCAATCTGGTGACGGCGGACAGAAGATGGAGAGTGCAGAATCGGTGATGACGGTTGAGTAGCGCAAGCCGTTGGCCCGCAGTATTCGCGGCGGATGGAAGCGGAGCGACAGGCTTGAGGCGATAGGGCTCGGCGTACCTTTGCGTCGTCTAATCGCGAGACGTGAGCACGCGGGGCACAATCGAAATCGGGCCTGTGACGTAGACGGGCTGTGACGGATCTGAGGCACGAAGATGGAGGAGGCAGCGTGAGACGAGGGCAAAATGTACACGACGTAGCCTGGGTCGCGGGCTAGCAGGTGACCAGCAGGTCAGATCTGGCTGGGAGCGACGGGCGAAAAGCTCGGCCAAGGCGGCAGACAGGGCGCAAAAGCGGCGGGCGGATGGTGTATCGCGAAGGCGAATGTTGTCGGGCACTGATAGGCTGCGTAGAGGCCGATCATGCAGTTTCGGAGCGACTGCGAGAAGAACGGCGCGCATGCTGCGGGCGCGGTGACTCCATCCTGCGCTTATCAATCAACGGGTCTAGGGCAGCGGGATAGGGCCGAATGGGGGTTGGCGGGGTACGAGGCCGTGAGACAGGAACCGCGACGAAGGCCATCGAAGAGCCGCAGATGATCAGGGACGGTGACGGCTGGGGGGGCCATCCCGCGCCAATGGGGGGAGCCTTGCCGGGTGGCATCGAGCCTCGCCGGTCCCCATGTCCCATGTCCCATGTCGCAGGCAGAAGAGCAGACAGAATGAACATCAGGCTTCAAGCCGTTGCTGATGCTGACCACCACCACCACCACCACCACTATCACCACCACCACCTCTTGGTCAAGGTCCAGAACTAGCCTGTTAAACATGTGCGGCCGCGGACAACAACACACATCGCTAGATGGCAGACGGCCTCGCAATGCTGACAGAGCAATATCAAACGTCACGGCTCGAGCAGACGGCCAAGAACGAAGTCGGGAACTAGCCACTAGCAATGCTTGAGCCTCGCAGGCAGCTCGAGCATCGAACAATCAACGAAGGTCTGGTCACCATGCGCAGCGGTGGCGAACGTCTGCCGTCCTTGTCCCAGTCCAGTCCAGTCCTGTTGGAGGAGGGTCCCACCTAGCGTCGACATGGGCCCAGACAGCCTTGTCACGTGCTGCGTCTCTCCATCTCCTCTAGCGTGATCAGCGTCGCGCTAGTGAGCCGCAACGACTTTCCCCAACTGCATCATCGCGCCAAACTGCACCACCCCACCTCGCAACAACAACAACTGCAACACCAACTGCAGCAACGTCGCCCGCTCCACCATGGCGGAAGACATCCAGCAGCTGAAGAACCAGGTCTGGTATGCGAAGCAGAAGGTGCAGGTAGAGGAAAAGATCCGCGATGATTGGGCCACCAGTGTAGGTTCTATGGCGCCGGCACTGCGACCCGCACTGACAACTGCTTCTAGCTGGAGAAGGCGAAGGGAATGCTGACCGACGCTCCGTCTGCCGAGTTTGAAGAGACAGTGGCCATGCTCGAAGAAGGCTTGGCGGAAGCGAATGCGAGCCTCGCGCCCCTCGTTGACCACCTCGCGACGCTGCAGGCGCAGCTCCCCCAGGCCGCCGAGCCAGTCGTCCCCAAGTTCGACCCCGAGAAGCACCCGCTGCTGAAGAAGACGCTGGAGAAGACCGAGGTTGTGCAGCCGGTTGTCCTGGGCACCGGCGACATGTGCGAGGCGTATTGGCGCGAGGACAGGCAATGGTTCAAGGCCAAAATCCTGTCCATCCTCGGATCGGCTTCGGCACCCAAGTACCAAGTGCGCTATATCGACTACGGCAATACCGCGACGCTGGACCGCGACGCCTTGCGCCCTCTCCAGACTGCCCAGAGCAAGAGGAAGCGCGAGGAGCCTACCCCGGCCGCCGCCGCCCCCACCGCTCCAGTCACGTCTACCCCGCACGTTATCTCTGGGCCTGCCAGCATCAACCCGCAGGCGCAGGTTGCAAAGCAAGACGTTGCGCCCGAGGATCCGACTCAAAAGAAGCGCAAGGTTCCGAACAAGAAGGCTCTGGAGAAGACGGTCAACAACTGGAAGAACTGGAACAGCAAGGGCGTCGGCAAGAAGCTCGCGCAGAAGGATTCCATGTTCCGCTCTGGCACTACCGTCGATAGCAGAGGTGAGTCTTCTCATATGTAATCTTAGCAAACTGCTAACCGTCGCAGTCGGCTTCACCGGATCTGGCGCTGGCATGACCCAGACCAATAAGCGCATCCGCCCCGACAACAAGGCCCTTGCCGAGGCTGACGAGGACGAGGATGGAACGGCAGCCAAGTCCCATCGACCAGCTGCCACAAACTACCCTGTCGTCCCGCGACCGCGGCGAACGGAGCGCTTTTGATCGGCACACATGATTAGGTGCGTGTGCCGCCCTTTGGTCAGCGCAGCTAATCTAACGAGCGGCTCACTCTGTCTAGTACGACTTAGCGACATTTCATTGTACACATTTTCATGCTCGGCGTTACCTTTGCATTGGTATGGCAATCACCTTCATCTCGTCACCGGAGCCGTCCACTAAACATCTTCGCTGGATAGGAACGGCGCTAGATACCCAGTCTTTTGCACACTTGCTTGGATCATCCACGGCCAGCGTACTCTCTCAAGGTAAGCAATCCCATTTGCATCTTAGAGCGGTCCATGGCTGCCAACCATGGGCTCTCATCCGTGCTTCGGGTTGCCTTTGTCGAAATATGGGGAGTAGTGGGTTTGCGCATTGGGAGGATCTGCATATACGGAGGGGAGGACGTGTGGACGGTTGTAGCTGAATCCAGAAACCGGATATCAAACCGATGGATTATGCCGTGACAATGATATGATAGAAGTGGGTGCTCGTGCGTGTTCATGTGATGTTGCATGTGTCGTATCGCAGTAGCGGAGCTTTGTCTGCCCCACCAATCACGCACTAGCCTCTCCCGCCGCGTCGAGCCCGGCTTCACGACGACACGTCCCCCATCACAATGCGCCTCGAGACATGACGCGGCTGAACAAGGCATGCCGGAACTGCCTGTCACGAGAATCGAGCCGGTGAACGCGTCTTCACCATGGAGGCCGACTGGGACGAGGTGAAGCCCCCGTGCCGCCATTGAGCCAGCCGCATTGTCGCTTTGGAGGCATATGCGAGAGCAGCAGAAGCAGAGACTAAGTGGCCATGTAGCTTGCGATCGTCCAGCTCCCTCCGCCAGGCCCACACCACCCGCCCACGCCGGTAGCCGCCTTCGCTTTCGACACATCCCAAGAACTGCTGTGGACCGGCAACGACTATGTGAGCACGTCTGGCCAAACCACGAGAGAACTCGTGCTGATGCCTGCAGGGCCGAGTCACCTCCTTTTACGGTCCCACGCTCGAGCGTTACACGTCGTACCGCGGACACGCCGCGGCCGAGGGCGCTGTCAAACAGCTGCTCTTCACCGACAAGGGCATCCTCTCTGTTTCGAAACAAAGCATACACTACTCCCTGCGCAGGGGAATCGCGCAGTGGCATTTGGCGTACGTGGGATATCTGTGTGTGATTGAGGCGGTGCTGATCAAGGCAGGAGTGCCGACTTCAAGGAACTACGATGCATGAATTTCACATCAAAAGGCACACGCGAGATACTCGTGGCAGGATGTCAAGACAAGATGTTCAAGGTCGATGTGGAAAAAGGCACCATCACAGACACGGTGAGCGCCTCGCGAGACCGGGTTTGCTGTGCTGTGCTAACCCACGCAGCTCGCCGCCGAAGCTCAGTACACCGTCATGAAGCGGGCCGGCCAGTACCTCTGCGCCGCCACAAAGAACGGCGGCATCCACATTCTCGACTCGGGCTCGCTGTTAGTCATCAAGATGTTTGACGGGCATACTGGCAGTATAAGTGATATGGATGCGAAAGGCGACTTCCTGGCCACCTGCGGCTGGTCTCCACGGCAGCAGTTCGGCTTCATGCTCGATCCGTTCACGAATGTCTTTTCTCTCAAGACGTTGAAACAACTGCCGCCAATCCCATTCCACACCGGTGCTGCATTTGTACGCATGCATCCTCGCATGTCAACCACTGCCATCATTGCTTCGCAAAACGGCCAGATGCAGGTCATTGACCTGATGAATCCCGACTCGGCCAATCTGCGGCAGATCAATCTGTTCGATTCGTACCTAACGGGCTTTGAGATGGCACCGTCTGGAGAAGCATTCACGCTGGCCGACTCCAACTGCAACATCCATCTGTGGGGATCCCCCGCCAAAATTCACTTCCCAGAGTACAGCAATCCGACCGAATTTGCAGATGCTGCCGCACCGCCCCCAGGCATGGACTGGTCGTTGGACACGTAAGTGATATGTCTGCATTCAGAGCAAATCTAATTTTCGCAGACCACTCAACACTGTGGGCATGCCCTTTTATAAAGAACATCTTCTCTCGGGATGGCCCAGTCACATGGTCTTTGAGGTCGGCGCGCCACCACCGAAGATCGATGGCACTATCTTGAATAACTTGACCCGAACCGAGGTTGGCTTCTTCGCAAAAAACCCTAGGACGAAGCGAAGATACCAAATCGAAGATACGCGGCACCTCGACAGAGCTAGTGATTCTTTGTCGGCACCGAAGTTCTTGAGCGAAAAGGCTCGTGCGGCGCAATCCTTGAGTGACCCGGACATGAAAACGGCAGAGACGATGGAGACATTGACTGACATGCATCTTGACGATGTAACTAGGAAAGACGTGCCAGCCATGTACGGAAATGTGGAAATAAAGTACAGCAAATTTGGCGTCGACGATTTCGATTTTGCGTAAGTGCGACAGATATCTGGTTTGCTTGATCTAACAACAGCAGGTACTACAACCAGACGCCGTACTCTGGGCTGGAAACACACATCACCAATTCATACGCCAATCCGCTACTGCAGCTTTTCCGCTTCACGCCCATGATACGCAACCTGGCGCTACGCCACACTGCCTCGCCCTGCTTATTCGAATCTTGCTTACTCTGTGAGCTTGGCTTCCTCATAGACATGCTCGAGAAAGCCGCCGGGCTCAACTGTCAAGCATCCAATTTCCTAAAGACCTTTAGCGGTTTGTCAAATGCAGTGTCGCTCAATCTCCTCGAAGAGTTTGCACCAAACGTTGCTCTTACCACCATGATCCAAGCCTTCAATCGCTTCTTGCTTGATAAGGTATCAGAAGAATTCCGCCATATGCTGCCCAGCCACGGCGCTCCCTCGTTGATGGACAGAGTGCTGGAGACGCAGGCCCGAGCCAGTATGCGCTGCGCACAATGTGCCAACGAAACCATCCGGGGAGGCAGAACGTTCGTCAACGAACTTGTGTACCCTGCAAAGCACGTCATGAAGAATTCGCGCGCACCGCGCCCGACTTTCTCTCAAATCCTCAAAGCCAGCGTAGAGCGACAGGATCAGACCAGGGGCTGGTGCAACAAGTGCAACCGCTACCAGCAGATGGTACAGCGCAAGACTATACAGTCCATTCCCGGCGTCCTCGTGCTGAATGCGGCCATCCAGAGCCACGAAGCGAAGCTACTTTGGTCAATACCGAACTGGCTTCCTCAAGAAATTGGGGTCATAGTAGATCACCAAGGCCAATTCTACTGCTACGAAGGGCAAGACCTTAAGCTGCATCTGCAACGGGGCAAGCACGACATTGTCGTGTATGAGCTTGTAGGAGTTGTGGCCGACATCAACAGCGGCGAACATCAAAAACCGCATCTGGTGGCCACCATCAATACGGCGCCTTCCAGTCGAGAAGCGGTCGGGGCCGACAAATGGCATCTCTTCAACGACTTTCTGGTTCGGCCGATACCAAAGGAAGAGGCTCTCCGCTTCGAGCCGAGCTGGAAGCTTCCTTCGGTACTCACCTTCCAGACGAAGACAGCCAGGCACAAGATTGACGACTCGTGGAAGGACAACCTGGATACTTCGATATTGTTTCGGTGGTGGTCGTCCAACCCGGCACCACCAGAAGATAGGTTCAAGCTCTTGGAGTCCAGCTCAGAAGCGCCGCGCCCAGGCTACCCAGTGGCTATCGATGCCGAGTTCATCCGCCTACAATCTGAGGAAATTGAGATCAAGGCCGATGGCACGCGCGAGACGATTCGTCCAGACCGAAAAGGCTTGGCTCGTGTCTCCGTCTGTCGCGGGGAAGGAGAGCAAGCAGGGTTGCCCTTTATCGACGACTACATTGCCGTCACCGAACACGTCGTCGATTACCTCACTGCCTGGTCCGGCATCTCGCCCGGCGACCTCAACCGGGAGACTTCACCACATGCACTCGTCTCTCTCAAGCAAGCCTACAAGAAGCTATGGCTGCTGCTCAATCTCGGCTGCGTCTTTGTCGGCCACTCTTTAGCCAACGACTTTCGCACCATCAACATCCATGTCCCCAAGAAACAGGTCGTTGATACGGTGGATCTCTTCTTCAAGCCTTCCCTCCATAGAAAGCTAAATCTCAAGTTCCTCGCATGGTGCGTGCTGCGCGAAAAGATTCAAGAAGACACGCACGACAGTATCGAGGACGCCACAACGGCACTCAAGCTATGGCGCAAGTACGAAGAATTCATGGATGCCGGCGTGTTGGAGCAGATGCTTGATGACATCTACGCAACGGGCAGCCAGGTTAGATTCCGGGCGCCGGGTAGTGCAAACGGGAAGGAACGAGTTGGCGGTAGGGACACGTCCGAGCCGGGGAGTGCAGATAAGTTGGGGGGGCTGACGACGCCCCAGAAGGGTGGGGCGTTTGGAAGGATCGGGTTCAGGAGCCCCATGAGGTGAGGGTAGAGGTAGGACTTGGAAGAAAAGGGAGACATTGGGTATATGGTAGTATTTCTAATCGAACTCATTCGTTGTTCTACTGATAGAGCACATCGGCATGACTACGACCGCGTTACTACTTTGCTGTACTTCGCCACTCGGTCACGACCCGGTGGGTTGGAATCTATGTTGGAGTCGCCGAGGATGCATAGGGCTGACTTTGGACAATAGACTGGAAAACTAGGTCTCCCGATGTTTATCATCGTTACCGTCAAGTCGGCTTGCGCATTGTTCAGCATTACATTAGACTGTGCATCCGCATGCAAGTCAAATTCCTTGGCCAATTCTCATGCTAAGTCACTACATGGCTTCGTCACGTTCCGTTCGCCAAATCGTAGCCAACGCTCCGTCATGGCGCGTTATGTATTTGGGCTTGTTGGAGGTATCGCCCCTGACCATGTGTCCTGGGCATATGGCAGACCTTATCGAAGCTGTTGGTCCTTGAATGGCTTATACGCGGTGCCGGTAAGACGTTAAGGTGCACACACATCATTGAGCACAAGACTAAATGATATTGAATCGCATGACCTGTACTGTTTGAGGCCAGTATCATCCGACACAGATTTTCCTAGTTTTATCGACTTATCTGCGTCTACAGTAACTCGGTAAAGGTTTCCTTGAGGCCGACAGGAGTCTCATCCACCTTCACCTTAAGTAACCTCTAACCCTAAATCCACCTACACCTTGTGCCACTGAACGATACCATAAACCTTATCAGGTGTGGCTTCAGCATCTCTCTTGTGCCACTGCACAATGCCGTAAACTTTGTCGGGAGAAGCCGCTGCCTCAGCATCGGCCTCAGCATCACGCTTGTGCCACTGCACAATTCCGTACACCTTATCGGGTGAGGCCTCCGCCTCCGCCTCCGCCTCCGCATCGCGCTTGTGCCACTGCACGATTCCATAAACCTTGTCTGGTGTAGGTTCAGCATCGCGCTTGTGCCACTGAACAATGCCGTAAACTTTGTCAGGTGAAGCCTCGCGAGCCTCAGACGCAGCCGCCACCTCGGCATCACGCTTGCTCTTGTGCCATTGCACGATGCCGTAGACCTTGTCCGGGGAGGCTAGGGCTTCGGCGTCGGCCTCTGCGTCGCGCTTGGCCTTGTGCCATTGGACAATGCCGTAGACTTTGTCGGGGGAGGCATCGGCGTTTGCGTTGGCGACGGCATTACGGTTGCTTTGGGAGTTAGTTGGCGGACTTTGTGCTTCGGGAGTACTCACTCGAGGGGTACGGCGGCCGCAAAGGTAGCAAGGGCAAGGATGGAGAGGAGCTTCATCTTGAGTGGAAATTGTGATAAAGTTTGAGTAGACTGTTGGAGAATTGCGAATACTTATACCAGACACGAGTACAGCTCGATCCTCCGGAGAAGCAATCCCCTCCTTTCATCTGTTATGTCACACCCCGCATACGTGAATGTTGGACGTTGGTGCTAGCTCGCATCTACCATCCATCGGGCCTAGTAAATTCGTACAAGGCACACCACGCGTACGCTAGTGTTGAAGGTTGATCCTGGCTGCAAGTATTCCGGCCAACCTCAAAGCTTCTGTGGAGTCTTCTCGCACGAGAGCATCATTCATCCCGAGACATCTTCTCTTCTCTACAAATATCGTTGGAAGTATATCAACCTGGATTGAAGGCAATCAATCAAGGAATGAGGGGAAGTCTCCAATTAATTCCAAGGCCATGTTCTCGAAACGTATGTCAGAAAATCGAATCCGTGCTAGTCGGTGATTATCAAAAGACGAAACATTAGCTTGATACTTGCAGTAGTTCGCGCGCTTTTCAAATCCTCCATGCTCATGGAACTTCCCGGTATGCGCACATCTAACTGGAATTGGGCAATACCAACAACTGGCGGCCCCCAATGGCGTGCGGGGCGTGTTTTTATGTCGATCCACGGATAGCGCGACCGAGACTACGCGAAAGGAGCGGGTAAGCATTCTGTTACGACAAGGAACGGCCCGAAGATGTATACAGGTACTTAGATAGCAACTGCGCCTTACCCGCGGTAATTGCTTCGTTGGTAGTAGGTCGTTAGTCGTCTGGTATTCGATCTTCCACAGTCATCCGCAACCACCACCATGAATGGGAAAGAAGAACACACGGAACCTCTTCTCCACTCCCTCAATGACGGCGCCGATTTCCCCGATCCTGAAGATCAGATACGAAATCCTCCACTGTCCAAAGGAAAGCGCGTGTTATTCACAAGTGCATGCCTATACTTGGCCGGCTCGCTCATTCTCCTCTTTTCGGCCGTACTGTTACGAAATAGACCGCAAAATGTGATATCACAAAACGCACAGCTGGTATACTGTCAGTTCTCCGACCATTGTGGCGAACAAAGTGCTGATCGGAATTAGCCCCAGCACAAGATGCCGTCCGCTACAAGGTAACCAACTTCGAAGCTGCTACACATCATTCCTCTATATATGCAAGCGACCCATCACCAGAAGTAGACCGCGCATGGCAAGATCTTTACGGTTTGTTCCGCAACTTCACCAATTACCACTCCTTTGACAAGTCTCCCAGAAGTCGGCATAAGCTGGACCAATCCCGATGAAGCCTCACTCCTCCCCAACGCCACATCCCGCATCCCCGGTACCCCGGACCACTACATCATTGGTCTCGACGTCTTCCACCAATTGCACTGCCTCAACAAAATCCGCAAAGCACTTTCATCTGACTACTACGGTGCGGATGCCCTCATGCATGTAAGCCATTGCATGGAGCATTTGCGTCAGGCGGTAATGTGCAATGTGGATATTAGCACGGTGTTTTGGACGTGGAGTGAAGTGAAGAAGAAGGCGTTGGCGGATGCGCGGGTGACGCATACATGTCGGGATTTTGGGGCTGTGAAGGAGTGGGCGGAGGGGAGGAGGATTGAGGGACGGTTTGATGACAACTTGTTTGTTGAGGGGGGGCCGGTGCATGTTGAGGAAGATGTGATATGAGAGGAGCAGTAGCCTAGGGATAGTGCAGCGACTGAGTTCTGGCGTTTTCCCTTATCCGTCTCGGCGGTCCCAAGTGCTTTGTGAAATTACCAGATCAAAGAACTACGAAGTTCGAGGTGCTTTAAAAAGAAATGCAATTCCTCCTTCATGTGTGGCTTGGTCATAATTATCTGCTCCAGGAGTACTGAAAACATCAATATTTTGTGACATGTTGGTTCTCCTTGCTGTTGAGATTAAGGGAGTTAGTCGGTGGTGATGAACATCGTCACCACCAATACCTAGTATTCATTACCATCAGCGACTACGCAGTTAGCCTGAAAGCCATAAAACTAGGTCAAGAGAATCCCTTCGTGTGCCTCTACACCACTTTCCCACATTGCACCGCTCGGCAACCTCGTTTAAACAGAGTTGCGTTCGCTCCATAGAGCTGGTGGCCCTGTAGAATTCTATGTAGGCGCTTCCTAAAAGTTCCCGAGGCCAGCTAGGATGCGATCTGCGCTTATCTAAAAGATGCAATAACAGTCTCCATGGTGTGATGGAGTCCATCCTGTGCTTTGAAGTAACAGACCGTTCGAAGTTGTAGACAAGAGAAGCTGGTGGAATAATATTGAGTGTGGCTAGCGAGTAGACTTCGATGAGCACCACCATCAATCAGTGAAGCGCATCAGTTCACCGAAGCATCATACAACTGGTCACACTCTATCACGGACTCAATGCTCTTAATCATACTCGGAATCTCTTTCTACATTCCTACTCAAACACCCACACCACATCATCAACCCCGAACGCCACAGCAATGCATCTCACAGATCCTACCTACTACATTACATCCAGAGCGATCACCCATATACATACATCCGCTAGAACCCAAAAGCATCCAGCAAACTACTAGACTCCGGTTCTTTGAACTGCGTCGGGGGCGGTTTTTTCTTCTCATCCTCATCTTTCCTTCTGTCCACCTCTCTATCCAAGTTCTTGGCATTGTCAGGTTGTTCATCCTCATCTTCGTCACCATCTTCGTCACTTTCGCTTGACACCTCCGCCAACCCGCCCTTACTCGCCGCCAGCGCATTACTAGGATGCTCTCGTGCCGGCAAGTCCGCCACAACGAGGGACGAGCGGCGTCGAAGTAGTTTCCGGGGATCGAAAGCAAAGTCTGTGGACGATTGGTTGGCGTGGGAGGATGTACGAGGAAAAGCGGGGCTGAGCGGTGGCCGGTCACCGCCGTAGGAATTCTTGTGTTTGGTCGGTGGCGGAGGCGTCAGGAATTCCCATGTTTTGACTGGAACTTGTCAGCATGACGCGCATAATGGACTTGCAAGATCTTACCAAGATTTAGAGCGATCAAGTCGCAGCCCATACGCTCGTACAGCCTCGCCGTATGCAGCACAAACTCCCACTCTTCGCGCATACCCACCATTGTCGCACCTCTCAAGGTCTGCAGACTCTTCTCGCGGAGCTGCTTGTATAGTACAACAAGTGCCGGGTCATCCACGAGATAGCTCTTGCTCTTGAAGTTCGGCGTTTCGGGTGGACTGAGCAGCGTCGAGAGAGGTGTGACAAGACACCGGACAGCCTTATCGCGTCTATTGAGCATCCAAAAGGCCCAGGTCGCAAGCCAGCGGTTTCCATCACGGGCAGCTTCCGGCAAGATCTTTTCTCTGAGGAAGTTAAGTAACACGGGGGAGTCATCGCCTCCATACACTCTTGCAACTGCAATCGCAAGTTGGGTGTCGCCCAGCTGGTTGTGCAGTACAGTAACCGCGTCCTGTAGATGATCGGCCAGTAAGAAGAACGCAGCCGCGTACTCAAATCTCCTCCTACCCATTAATGCATATGCATTCTTCAGTGCAGCCGTCTTCCATCTTTCTTCGGAAAAGTTGTTGGTTAGGAGACGTTGAGTGGCGTTCTGCTCGCGACTCCAGGTAGCCATGCGCCACAGGCCAACAAGAACGGGCTTCTTGCGCAGGGCGAGGTAGTAGAGAGAGCAGTCGACGGGATTCTTATCTTCGGTCCTGGTGTATTCATTCCGGGCTATGACCTCGAATTGGGAGCGCTAATAATGTTAGACCGGGTCTGTCAAACAGCACAATTAGCTTACCAGTGCAGTAATGTCTGTCAACCACATGAACAGTCCACACTCCTTTGCGTGCTGCCACTGCATCTTCCCGCTATAATGCCGGCTGACCAAATCCACAAGGATTTCCTGACTCTGCGAGTGAAACGCCCAGATAATCTCCCGCCACGAGATTGGCCCCTGTTGTGAGTTGTTCAGAACATGTTGTCTGAAAAACAGCAGAAAGCGGCCAGCAGTGTCATCGATTGACCGGCGATGCTTCTCCACCATACCGACACATTCGATGATGTCGGCAAGTCGGAACTGCTCCCGGCTTGACAACAGAGGTATCTGCTTGGTTTGTAGGAGCTCATTAAGCGAGATCGCCAATTCTTCCGTCACGGTTTCGGGCTCGCTGTCGTCGGAGAAGTCGGCATAGGAAGAGTGCATTTCCTTTCGAGAAGCCGTCATATGGTCCTGTAAGCTGTCAGCATAAGTCCGCACTAAGAAGAGGATTGTACCTACCTCAGCACTCTCCGTAAACTCGTCAGCTGTAAATCCTAGCGAAGGATCTAGCTCGTCGCCTTCGCTATAAAATTTCAACTTCTGGTACAACCGTAATAGTATACGTTGTACGAGCAGCAGCTTCCCAGCCAACACACACTGAGACAGCAATTGCGGGTGGTATACCGGCAACGGGCCATTCAGCCTGCTGACAGCGCTGAAAATATCGATAGACGCCGTCTTGTGCGAGATCATACGCAAGCTTGGAAACAGACCTTCGGAGACCTCGACATTCTCATCCTGAATGAACAACTGATTACCAGCGCCAATGACGAGATTGCCGCTACCCAACCATACTGAATCGCCAATTGGATGGGGCGTGATATCCCGAATGCGCACGTCTCGGATGGCCACCCACGACGGGCCTGCGTTGAGGTAGTCGTATCTGAGTTGAGCGTAAATGACCACGCGATGGGGAAAGCCAACGGCAAGGATGGACTGGTTATCGGGCGTGGACGACCAATCCAAATCCTGAATGATGCCATTGCCCTCGAATTTCTCTTCGTACTCAAGTTGCGCGCTCCGAGTGTTCCAGATCGTCAATGTCGTCTTCTCGGCGTCTACCAACGCTGCCTTTCGTATAGATGTGCCACTAGCAAGCGAAGGCTGCGGTATGCCCGTCTCTACGGTCGATGTTTGCAGCCACTCCAGCTTCCGATCCTCGACATCCACCCTCGCTGTCCACGACTTGATGATGCCAGACTTTGTATACGAAATTGCTATGTCTCGAGCAAATGTGTCGAGGAAGCCGGATATGACTGGCGCTGAGCCTGCGGGGTCGACGGGTAGGACAAAAGCAAGGTCATCCCCAGAGCCTAGATCAAACGTCGAGAACTCCTCAATTCCAATGTCCGGGTGCCCGTTCATGTATCCATTGGTGTGGGGCGTAACAGCAGACAGTTTACGGCCGGTCACCGGATCCCTTTCCAGCCATGGTAGTCTAACCTCCCAGCAGATGCTCTTCATCTCCGAGCTGATTGTGGCAATGTGTACGATCCGACCACCAACCTGCGTTTCCGGTATGACAAGCAGACACAGTGGCTTGCCCTGCAGTTTGTATGCAAGACGCGCTACCTCAATGGCCATCGGACCCCTTGTGTCCCAAAGCGCAATGTGCTCGTGATGTAAAAAGACGACGAAGTTCCCCTCCTGCAACAACGATGTCCGGTGTATATGCTCTGTGACCTTGACGGTGCTGTGCCGGTGAAGCGTGATGCCATGTTTAGTGGGTCGCTGGACCCATACTATGCACTCATCCGTCACTGTCCTAGACACCAAAGCTCTCCCACTCGCAGAGCGATTGACCTTTTTGATGGCATGCGAATGCCCCGTCCATGTAGCTTTGCGTTCAATCCGTTGGGGCTGCGAAGGCGAGGGGTCGAAGAAGTGGTCCATCCGCGCCTGCAGCCACTCTAACCGTCCGTCAAAGTGATGCGAGAGTATGGTAAAAATGGAATCGGGTTTATCGTGACAGAAAGCGTAAAACTGAACATTGTCCTGGAGATCGCCGGCGCCTGTGGCAAAGTGTAGATGCAACCCTTCCACATGCGCAATATTAAACACATCCGTCACCTTCTTGACCTTTGCGCCGATATTCTCGAAGCCCCACGCCGACATGTTCCCGCGGTCATCCAAAACAACGCATATCTCGGGGTTGCGGTTCGCGACCTCGATGAGATGGCTCAGCGCAACCTGGTCCTTCTCCGCCACGGTGGCGTCCCGCACCGCTCTTTCCGTCGCATGCGTGAAGTATCTCCCGTCGACAAAGAACGCATACCTCTTCTGCGACTGCTGGTCCAGCGACCGCGGCTGAATGGAGGTCATCAAGTCGACCTCGCCCCACAGCTGCAGCCCATGCACACCGTGATCGCCCCCGGACCATATCCGCACCTTGTAGTCGGCGCATATCGTGTACAGAACGTTTTCGGCCGTCTGCTCTTTGTGGAAGGGCTGCCGCCAATGGAGGCCCGTGATGACGGTCGTGTGTGGGAGGTAGTAGTAGTCAAAGTGCTGATCTTCGGAGCCAAACGCCAGGCGTCGCCAGATCTTCAGCAGTCTGTCGTACCTTCCTGTCGATGCAATAAGTTCGGCGTCGGGCGAAAAGTGCGCAAACTTGACCGGGTTGGCGAGCTCTTTGGTCCACATCTGTTCCGTCTCGCCATGTGTCGAGAAGAGCGTGAGGCATGCGCTTCCTACGAGGAGCTCGCCGGGCATGCCCCACGACAGTGTCGTTATCGAGTCGTCCGGATGGGGCAGGGACATGCTGCCCTGGAGCGACCACTGCGCGCGTCAGCGAACCCTCGACGTTCCCTTTCGGCGCTTTCCCACCTTGACCGCACCCTCATCTTGCCCGTATGGCTGGTATATGTATATGTGGTGCGTAGAGCTGACGGCGAGCTTGCCGGTGTTCTCGTCGAGCGCGATGGCCTCGAGCTCGGCTTCTTCGTCGATGTAGGTTGTTTGTAGGACGTGGTTCGGCGAATCGAGGATGACGAGCGCATTGCCAGAGATGTAGGCCTAGCACCCTGTCAGCTTGTCGCATATACATACATATGAGGAACAAGGCAGTACAATGATCTGCTGGCCTTCCCATAGTCCGTGGGTGACAGCTTGCAGCTTCGCCTGCGGCCGGCCGGGGAGGATGTCGCGCATGGGATTAGAAGCTGGGAGCGCTACCGGTCAAGCATTGTCCAGCGTCGGCTAGATGCTATCCTAGCTACAAAGCAAAAAGGCCTCAAAAGCGAACGTGATCGTTATCAAATGACCCGCAGTCGGAATCGGACCTGTGAGGTGCAGCTTGACGCTCGGACCCCGCGTACGTCAGGGCTAGGGCTCTCGTCTAATCTTGCATGAGCACAGGCCGACTTCAAGGTGGAAGGAAGTAGACAACGAGCAGAGCATTATGTATGGATATGTGATTGACTACTGCTACAACTTATGCAGGCTTCACGAACCGCCCTGACTCCTTGGGTATGCGCGTTAGCCCCCACTTCTTCACCTCCATACGCGTCTGTTCTGGCCCCAGTCCTGCGACTGGGGTACTGGCCGACGTTGATATATGCACCCTCTTTTGCCTGTATTTCTCGAACAGAGTATTCTGCCCTGCAAATGGTGTTCATTCCTAGATCAGATCAAGCCATTGTACGCTTAACAGTGCCCGAAACGGGACCCTGCGAGCCGTCAACCTCCCAACTAACCGTCACATCCACACCCCGGACGTCCCTCCGCGTCTTCTTGTACGTAATCGTACTCTTGAGGACGCTACCACCGTTGATCTCCTTCTTGCGATCCTCCTCGTCCAGCAACAATACCGCTTGATGCCAATGGGTCGGAGTAGAGTGCGGACCAGTCGAGAAACCCAGACCTGGCTCGCCGTTCTTGCCCCAGCTTGCTACGTCGATTGCTGTCGCATCTTGAGATTGACCGGGAGGGAGGAAAAACGTGTCGAACCAGATCGCAAAGGCGTCTATCGATTTGGTGCCGTCGCTGAGCTTTGTCGAGAAGGGCACGCTGAAGTCCAGCTCTTGTAATTGAATCTTCTTCAGGTCGAGCTGGTAAAAGGTGCTTGCTTCTCCGCCAAAGGCCTTGTCCGGAACATCAAACACACCAATTTCGCGGTCGGTGAGTGCCCCTCCTGGGACCATGGGCGAGAAGTCGAAGCCGTAGACACTGTTCCAAAACTTTTCGCCCTTGCTCTCCGCTACCCAGGCTTTGTCCGAAATGGGAGCTGCCCGTAAAGTGCAGTGTGATGGGACCATGAGTCCGTCCTCCTTCAAGCAAAGATCTCGCGCGCGTAGGACGGAGTCCAGCATGCCTTCGAACAGCAGCCCGTAGCCCATCCACTCGGAAATGATGATGTCCACCTTCTCTTTCCCAATTAGCCGCTGGGTATGGAAGTCTTCCACCTTGCCTTGTATGACTTCGACTTTGTCCTGGTATCCATTCTTCGCCACGATCTCCTTCGCGCGCAGAGCAATGTCCGAGTTGTCGACCGCGAAAACCTTCTTCGCGCCCGCTCTCGCACAGAACAACGAAAGAATGCCGGTGCCACAGCCGACATCGAGCACAACCTTCCCAGCAAAAAGCTCGGCATTTTTCTCGATGAAGTCGCGATAGCCCTGTGTTCGTACGCTGTCTTCAATCATCTCGCGATGTATACCGGCGCCCTTGTAGGACTCAAAGTAGCTTGTATCGCGATCGTTTTCCAGAGAGATTTTTTCAACATCTTTTCCAACCCTCTGGTGCAGACCAGTCTCATATTCATCAAAGTCGAAAGCTTTCGAGTCCGGGTCTGGCATGAGGTCTCCAAGCTCGAAGAGCAGGGCGTCGTCCGGTAATGTGGGTTGAAGATACTTGTCGTCGACTACCGTGGTAGCGTCTACCTTGATGCTCTTTGGATCTACGTTCTTCTGCGATTCGGCTCGAAGGTAGTTGATCAATTTGATGATGTCCAATTCATCGGTGTCTGCATCACGTGTCAGTGTACGAAAGGGGAAAGGCAGGTTCACGAACCTGGTCCTAGATTTTTTATGGCGCTCTCCACGTCAAATCCATGCTCTGCCTTGGTGTGACGCAGCATGTCTGGCACGCGGCTCCATTGTTGTTCGCAGAACAGACACTTGAAGCTAGTTGTGTCGGGCTCGCTTGCGTCTTCAATGATGTCGCCAACTGAGCTGGCCGTATCGGAATCGCTGTCTGACATGATGTTGGGGCCGTTTTCTTCTAGAAGGCTGCAGATGGAGGCAAATGCAGACGTGAATTATCTGTGAGCTAGATCGTTCGTGGTGGGGTGTGCAAGCCAAGCATATAGTTTCTTTGTGGGAAGAACTAGCTGCGGGGTTGGTTTTTCGCGCCTTCCGTACAATGTGCCTCACCCTCACTCTTCAGAATCCCCCTGCAATTCTTCACAGCACGTTGGTAGCATGATCGAAGAGTCTACCTCGTATGAGGTAATGTCACATCGCATCACAGCAAAAGAGAAGCCGAGTTTTCGAGATCCATGACCATTTCCATATCTAGCGGCGGGCCAGAACCGCACAATACAAATACCCGCCTAACATTCCGGGCCCCAGATCGGGTAGAGGAAAAGACCAATCAGGCCGACATCAATGTACCTGCGTCATGCTGCGTTTCGCTGCAATGGTATACAAATTACAACGAGAAGAGAAGAAGAATCATGTCGCAAAACCCATTATCGTCTCCAAACGTCAATCGTCCAAAGGCCCGGAATACCAGACCAGGCGGAGACATCGTGTTAGGTTGTGTCATGCCGGATGCGTCGCTATGCGTAAGGAAAGCTACGAGGCGGTGGAGAGGAAGAGAAGGGCATCGGCAGCTATAGCGAGGTTAGCATCTCTTGTATCGACTGCATTGACCGATAGTGGTGGCTCTTACCCTCTGACTCGTCGCCGATAAGAGTTTCCTGCGAGGATTCATCGACCTGGGCAACGCTCTCAGTCACGAGGTCCAACTTGGTAGATCCAGCGTCCTGAAGCTGCACGTAGTCGACTTTGTCAGTAGCCAGGAGGGCAGTACTGAAATCGGAAGTGGCCTTGTCAGCGACAACCTCTCTGACGGCAGCGTCTGGCTCCGTAATGCCGGTATCATCCTCCACGAAGGTTGACTCGTTGCCAGCGTTGGACTCTACAATGGTATTAGCCGGCTCAATAATTAGCGATGGCAAGGCGTCTTGCTTACCCACATCGGAAGTATCCTCCTCCTTCACATTATGCTCCTCATCCATGTCAACATTCAGCTCCACCAGCTTCTCATCTAACTCGGCATCAAGATCCTCGGACTCCTGTTCAGCGAGGGCGGGAAGGCCGAGCACGCCCTGCCAAAACTTCTGCCAGTGCTCGTTGTTGGCCCACTCATCGCCAGCCTCAAAGTCGACCTCCCAGTCGATCGCCGGGCCATTAGTCATAACGTTACTATCCTTCAGGTCCTTCCTAAGCACCATGTACTTGTCAAGCATAGGCTGCGTGATGATAGGGCGATAGTAATCTCCCGATTTGCCGAGCATCATGTACTCCAAGCGCGTCTTGAGGTGCTGCACGACACGGTTCATCTTGGACACGAATGCGTTGTGCTGGCGGGCCTTGCGCGGCTCTTGTTGCTCCTCCCGCTTGATGAATACCTTGCCGATGAAGAAGTTGTTGAAGTCGTCCAGCACGTCCTTGGCCCGCGGGATCATGAGGCCTTCCTTGGTGCCCTGCACGATGATGCGGTGGAAGTAGAGCTCCAGGTAAGCCTCTTCCTCTGCATCCCACATGCAGACATCTTTTGCCTTGAAGCCAGCGCGGCCGTAGAGCTGGTTGCGCCATGAGTTGATTTTGGCGATGTGCTCGGCGTCGTTCCAGTCGATCTCGGAGTGGATTAGTTTCTTGAAGTGGAGCTCCTTGCGCTTTCCAGTCTTCTTGTCGGTGCACAGCATACGCAGCATGTCTGGGTTCTTCTGGCCTTTGACTGCCTTGACGCGGTCGCCATCAGGTACGAGGTTAGACGGCGGCTGGCCCTTGGCCTTCTTTTGAGCGGGAGTGTCGGTCTCGAGGGCAGAGTCGGCTTTGCGCTTGGGGGCCATTTCTGATGAGTGTAACTGGGGGTTTGAGGGTGCGATGTAGAGCTCGGTTGCGAGTCGGGACACGCGTAGTAGAACGAGTGTCGGTGAGTCGCGGAGAGCGTTGCGGTGGGAGAGGTGCTTCTATCGAGGGCGTGAGGCGGAGATTATATACAGGCAGGTCTCGAGTTGTGTGAAATGAAGGTTTGCGCGCCTTTCTGCGCTGTGCAGAAACGTAACTACTTGGGCGCGCTGTCGGTGAAGCCGACACAACTTTCTACATGCCAAGCCTTCTAATTTCGTGGTGATAAGGTCGCTTCAGCGTGTGGTTTGCGCGTTTCACCACGTTTTCACAGGGACGTTGCGTGTAGGATGGGACCTGTGCATTGTGACGGTATGTCCTAGTGCGTTCTGGAGCAAAACACGGGGCAACATAGGGACATTGTGAATAGGGATTGCAAGAGTACGCGTTCCGAGGAAGTGTGGTGTTTTGGGGAAAGGAGAAGAATCCTCGAGATGTATGACGTAGGGCAAGGGTGAGGCTAGCAAGCGGGTTGCGGTTCTCCATATCGAACTTCAAGCGTGCTCAATACAACTACTTTGCGAAATGTAACCACAAAGGTGTCGGTACCCATTATTTAGGACCTAAGCTGCTTGGTGTTGCAGTTACGAGGCGTCGTAAATAGCCAATCTCACAAATCACTGTACCTCGGACATATCATCCACGGGCCCTTCAGTCCACTATGCATCGACCAGGTCCTGCCCATCCAGGGCATGTCCTGAAAAGCCCCCATTCCTCTACAACGTCCTTTTAATAATTGATCTGCAGGCTTTGTAGCCCATGAGTATCCATCCCAAGGCTCAGTCAAGATATTTCGGATCTGGAATCGGAAATTCGATAACACGTCATATCCAGCAAGCAACGAACAGGGCTATGCGCAGCAGGCTCGTCTAGCTACCTACTGTTCCCTCACAGAAGCCTCCAGCTCCTCCATAACAATGCGAGCCTGTATTCTACCCGCAGCAAATTCCCACTGCTCAACTACGGCCGCATCATCAACCTTATAAGCTCCGCCACCCAGCGGCTGCTGCAGTAACGTCCAAACAAGCCCCTCACGCATCCACCACCAGTTAGCGATAACGCCCATTGCAGCTAACATGCGCAATTTTTCATGCGAATAGCCTAAAGCAACAATTAATCCAATTTCAACGCGCATCTCATCACTGCTTGCCGCGAACATGGCGGCTGCGGCGGCGTCGATCCAGGCAGAATCTACACCTGTGGGCGGAACGCGGAACTGATTAGCAATCTGGGGGGGAACCATATCCCAGATCTGCCTCGTCATGTCCATCTGGACGGCAGTCGGGGCGGGGTCGAGGGGAACGAAGATGTGAAGCGGACCCATCTGTGTGGGAACCGCGCGCTCCTGAATCAGTACCTCGCCCCAATTCTGAGCTAGATCGATCAAACTCGGTGGAGAAGGTGAGGACTCGTAAGCTATCGCCCCATTGCAATTCGTAGAGCGTCGCAAAGGAGATTCGGACCTAGGCTGCAATGTCAGTAAAGTTCATCCAAAGGGAATTCGGGACCCAATGTCTCTACGTACAGGTTCTTGAGAGCGGTAGTAAGCTCTTTCGTATTGTGCACCACCAAATTGTGTTTTGGGCGGGACGTTCCGTTGGAGGGTCGCAGGGCGAACGGAGACGACGGGGGCGCCGACGATCCGACACTGCGTTGAGAAGAAGAGCCTAGCATATGTGGAGAGAATCCGCTTGTTTGCTGAGTATTAAAGTACGTGTCGGCACCTAGTAGGGTGGACAGATCCGAATCTCCATCGCTCTCGGGCGGGAGGCTCGGGAAGGAGACTTTCTTCGGTGTACTTTGAGCGCTCGTATGTCTGACCGGGCTGAAGGGCGATTCTTTAGCCTGGTTCAGCGGCTTCGCATTCGAATGTCCGGTTTGATCAAATGGCCATTCAACACTCTGGCTCAGCGTCGGTGTGCTCACACGTCCTGCCGGGCTAAAGAGCGATCCCGAACTCTGGTTCTTCTTCTACTACGCGTTAGCTGTTGTCGGACTCACCTCGCTTATCTTGGGTAAATTTGTTCGGTTCTGCAAACGACCCAAAATCGCACTGGCAACGCCTCCTCTTCATCCACCACCATCTCGCCCCAATAGACTTCATCCAAGGATACTCCCAACCCACTTCAAACACGATACAAAAAGAGAAAGGATTCCGTGGCAGCTGGCAGAACGCAAAAAAGCAAATGCTTACCTTCTTCATGTTGTCGAATCCTATAACCTCCAATTGCCGCTGGTACGCAAGCTGGACATCCGCATCATTGACAAACCCCACAGAAGCCGCAAGTCCCTATTGACACATTAGCGAGGTCAAGTCGATGCCCTTCGGGACGGAAAATACCTCCTCTCCCGCAGCGACTGCCATCATGCGTTGTTTCTTAGCCTTCTCAGGGCTGCCATAGAGCTGAGCTATGGTATATCCGACAGGCTATGGACGTCAGTAAAGGCTGCGATGAGATGTCATCGAAGAACGTAAGCTCACCGCCGACGTCGTTATGGGCGGCTGGGGCCTCTCGGGCTTCTTCGAACTGTGCCTGGGGTTGAGTACACCGATTTTCCTTCTCTTCGGCGTTCGGGGCTATGGGAATTAGCAAATCAACGGAATTGACCAGAGTCAGACTCACCTTGCTCGGGTTTGAGTCGACGTTTTTGCGATTCCGCCACTCCCTCATCTCGGACAGCACCTCACTGGCGTCTCGCAGAGTTCCCGATCTCAACTCAAGCTGCTGTGCCAGCTCCTCTTGCGCAGACCCCTTCTTAGGCGTGTAGCTCTTCTTGAGCACCCCTTTCAGCGGAGTCACCGGTTTCTTCTTCGGCAGCGGCAGCGGCGGTGTAGACAGTTGCTCCCTCGGCGGTGTCTTCCACTGCAGGTCGTTATCGGCATCGCGAGGTAGATCTCTCCAACTCTCGACCGTGCTGTTGTCGACCTAGGTGCGTGTCAGTGACCGTTGCGCCGTACTCTGGCGTGCAAAAACTCACGCCGGCAATATCTGGCGTCTCTTTCCTCATCGTGCCGCTGGCGTGCTCCGTGGCAGACTCCTCCATTCTGAGCGATATACTTGTGATCTTCTTCAGGTATTGTTCTCCAGTTAACTCCTGAACTGTCGCAAATGAGGTGACGGCGTACAAATGTTGTTTACGTAGGCGATACAGAGTGATAACACTTGCATGGAAGGCGTGCGAAAGTGACTGAACCCAAGACTGAGAAACGTGAGTGTGCCATACTTGTTGACACTCGTTGCCACGTGGGTTTGAGTAGGTTGGAACGTTGTCTCGTTCACCGCGGGTTGCTAGGGGTGTGGGTGGCGGTGTGCAGCGGTGTGCCGGCGAGGACGACCGTTGAATGTGTAGCTTTCCTAGAAGTGACGTACAAAGGAGAACAGTAGAGTGCCGACCAGAGAGCGGTACTTCGATACATAGCATCGGCGGCCCATGCCGTACCCTAGAGTTCCGACATACAGGACAGAGCGCAGATGCAAGAGTACTTAAAAAATAAGACTAACACTAGAAGATGACAGGTACATGCTCTTTATGACTGCAGTTATGCCCAGTCAAAGTTGACACATTGTTGACGCAAAACAACAGACGCGCAAATGGGGACCGTGGAAATCAGAGAAAAAGAAATTGCAATGAAGGATGGATGGTCAGTGGGAAAAGAAGCAAAGCTTAGGAGCAAGAAATTGCAGGGTAGAGAAGCAGGCATTTCCCGAAGTTCCAAAGCTGTTGACCGGTGAGCGATATACGTCTGCGTTTGCGATGAAAGGATGACGTTCGCCACCACACCATATTGCAACACCATGACACAAATGGGCTTGCTGGGCTGACTTGTACGGGAGACTGGGGTATCTCGGTCGCAGAGTTCGACCATCTAGCATTACTTAGCTTCACGAAACCCAAACGCCGTCCTATTCAATTCATCGTGATGTTCCCTACAAACGCCGTCCGGAGTACTTGCTGACTCTTGAACTTCATATGAGCATAAGTCTGGGCTCTGGATCGTGACTACGCCTTTGCGCGACCTCGTCCTTTCTGAAGCTTGCGCTTCTTCGACTTGGGTGGAGCTTCCTCTTCCTCCTCTTCGGATTCAACGATGTCTTCTTCAACATCCAGCTCATCATCTTCCGTCTTCTTCGCACGGCTACTCGACTTTGGTTTCTTCCTCGCCGCCGTGGCTGCGAACATATCCTCTGACGGCTCGTCCATCGGCGACGCCCTCTTGCCCCCTTTCGACTTGGGCGCGTACTTGGCCTCGAGGTGATCAAAGAAGCCGCCATTACGAGCCTTCTGCCGCTGCTGGATCATAGCGGCCAGATCCGCCATACCGCTAGCGTCGCTCTTCTTGGCCTTGGTCTTGCCCTGCGACTTGCCTGCTGCCGCTTTCTTGGCCTCGCGCTTGTCGTAGTCCTCCCGCCGCTTCCTCTCGGCATCCTTCGCCTGTTGGCGCGCTTGGTCGGTATTATCGCGCTCATACGCCTCGTATGACGCGATAGTGCCTTTGGCAATCTCCTCATCGAGTATCTGTCTGAACCGGTCATCGTCTTCTAGGATGTCTGACAACATGACGGATTCGTAGATGGCATGGAACTGGCCCTGGTACTTTTCGTACGCATTCAGCAGGTCCCGCCGCTCATTGGCACTGTTCTTGTACTCGAGCGATATCCTGTTGATGTTCTCCTCGCTGACTACGTCCTCAAACTGCTGGCGGTAAAACGAGAGCCAGTCGAACTCGTCGTCGTCTTCGAGGGACTCGGCGGTGCTTCCGGTGAGGTCGTAGCGCTTGCGGCGGTGGCCGTCGGACAGAATGGCGTAGGCGAATGCGATTTCTTGAAATTTCTTGTTCGCGGCTTCCTTCTCATCGGGCCCAGCCTTGTCTGTGATAGTCAGCACTGTGCGTGCTGGACAAGTTTTGGCAAAACATACCTGGATGGTGCTTCAGGGCCAGCTTGCGATACGCCTTCTTGATGTCGTCGGCGGTGGCCTCTTTCTCGAGTCCCAACACTTCGTATGGATCGACGACTGGCGGGCCATCATCCTCGCCAATGTCCTCCTCGCTGTCGTCGACAACCGGGTCGGCCTTGGCCTCTTGTTTGTCCTTCTCCGTGCCCTTCTCTGCGCGAGGTCGTCGAGTCTGCCGTGGAGCCATAACGTGTGAGTAATGCGGGGGGGGGATGTGGAATCAGCGTCACCAAAGAGTCAGATCGCGTAAAGTGGTGAACGCGTCGCGTCAGAGGCGAGGTCGGAGTTAGCGGAGAAGCTATGACCCAGCCAGCCGCACGCAGAGGCCACGGCCACGACCACATCAACTTCGCCGCTCACTCGCGCTGATCTCTTACCACGACCTCCACAATCGCCATGTCTCTCGGCCACAGATTTGCTGATCCGCATGCGGGGAAGCCCCCTCATACTATTGATCACCAAGCGCTGATGCGAGAGGCGCTAGATGAAGCCAGAAAGTCTCCGCCCAAGCCATCAAACTACAGCGTCGGCGCACTGCTCGTGGACGGGGACAACGGCGAGGTGCTGGCACGTGGCTACACTCTCGAGCTTGAGGGCAATACACACGCCGAACAATGCTGCCTCGCCAAGTTCGCTCAGGCGTTTGATGTGTCGGAAGAACGAGTTGGCGAAGTGCTGCCTGCGAACTCGGCCATATACACCACCATGGAACCGTGCAACCTCAGATTAAGCGGCAACCTACCGTGCGTCGACAGGATCATTCGCACCAAGTCCAAAGACGGGCGTGCAGTGATCCGAAAGGTCTACTTGGGCGTCAAGGAGCCCGAGAAGTTTGTTGGCGAGAACCAGGGCAGGGCGAAGCTGGAGGATGAAGGAATCGAGTGTGTTCACGTGTCGGGCTTGGAGCAAGAGATATTAAAGGTAGCAACTGCTGGGCATGACAAGTAGTTTCTCCGTTACGCACCAGAAATCAGAAAGAGATGATAAAATGATCCCTTCGGAACCAAAACTATCACCCAAATGAAGTCATCGGGCGAACAAACCAATACCCATATGAAGTCATCGGCCGAGCAATACCCTAGGTAGGCCATGTACTTGGGCGCATGGCATTGTCGGCAGTCGGCGTGATTGATTTCCTTTCCACGGAATTCTGTTAGTTGAGATTGACGCTTGTGACGCTTGTGATCTTTTGGTTATTTTGAAAGCTAGGTACAAGTGTATACTGATGTCAAAAAGGGTAGTAAAAAAAAGTGTTCCCCTAGAGAACAGTACAAGAAGAACGTGCAAAAAGCAAGGATGTGGCTAGTGCTATGGCTGGTGCTGTGGCTAGGCTTAGCGTTAGGCAGCCACACTGTAAGTTCGGTCGGCTTCAGTTGCGACCACAGTTGCGACCACAGTTGCAAAAATCCTTGACAGTCGTGGGCTCAACAGTCAGTATAAGAGGGGTCGCATGTGACGCTTGTGATAATGGTTGAGCCCAGTAGCATGCCGCGTGAAGTAAGGCGAGTACAACCATTCTCTAAAACAAAAACTATATAAAAAGAAGGTCCCGCATCCTATTTTCTTCTCTCGTTAGCTTGTGTTCAATTTCTTGTTCCAGGTTGTAGGAGCCAAAGCTTTCGAGTCAGCTGTCCTTGCTAGGGACTTTTTTTTCATCAATAACTGCGGCGCCAGTTTTTGTTGACGAGGTTACTCCGCCGGATATAACCTCGCCACTAGCCCCATCGATCTGTTGTTAGCAAAGTCGTAAAGGGTTCATCACTCGATGCGTAGGGAAAAAAGAGAAATTGCAAACTTACTCTGGAGTCGAACTGCAGCCTTGCGGCTCAGTGCCTCTAGAGGGTGTGCTCTTTCCCATCTTGACCATCGCATTTGGGTATGAGATTAGTGGGATTCTGGGGGGTTACCTATATTATACACCGGCCAATGATGAGATGTAGCCTTTGCGTGCCCAAGTGCGCTCTGTTCATTGCCTTGCGCTGAGTAGAGCAAACGAAAGGCGAAAGCAAGTTGTGGCAGGTGCTGAGGTCATTGCGTGTAGGTGAGCGCTTTGGGGCAGGAGCGAGTGAGGAAAACGAGGTCGCCTCACAACTTTCTGGACGATGATAGATGGAAGAACGATGGACGAGAATCCTCGCTGTTGTATCCCACGTGCAGTTCTGCCCGGTGCTCGCAGCTCTTAGTGTTTGGGAGTGTAGTGCACAGGTCGCAGTGTACAGGTTACGGGTAAGGCGCCTAGTTAAAAGCACATGAATGTTCCAAATACAATCCACGACAAACGGCGGAGCGGGAAGGAGAGTCTGGATCTGGATTCATTGTCCTATGGTCGTATGTATTAGACAATGGCGAATGAGCTGTACATATACCGCCAGTTTTGAGTGTACAAGGCCGCGTTGGCCCTAGCCTTCCACTCAACTCCAAACTCTATCAGGGGCAGTGTTTCATTCTCTGTTTTGTGGCGAGAACGGCAAGGGGAAACAAGCCAAGTTGCCTCTGTGATAGGACATGGGGTAAGTCTGTTCCCTCACCGCGGTTGCTGCACACTCCAGCATGCAGTGGTCACGAACTCGCCTGAAGAATCTCGAAGATTACCTTACCGGGCCTACTCTCCAATTGACGCTCGAGATTCTTCTAGCGCGCCCGTCCAGTACCTGATACATAGCAGAAATCTACTGGTGTCGCCGTATCGAGGAATGCTTGCTACCTATGAGTTCATCGGTCCGGATTGGCAAGTGGCCTGTTACCAAGATGAAGGCCGTCCCATGTCGAGGCAGCGCTAGCGGCGCAGCGCGTGATCTCGCGCTGCCGACGCGCCCTCGCACCTACGCGCCCCATACATGTTTCAACGTCGCCCGCGCCGGCTACCATCGAGATGGCCGGGTCCGCAAACAAGTCTCCGTCTGCTGCGCAAGACAACGCGGCCTTTGTGGCCATCGACAAGTGCCCCCGCCGCCCGCAAAAGCGCCCCACCCAAGCGCTGAGCTGGGAGCTCGCCAGTCACACAAAAGCCTATCTCGAGGCACAGCAGTGTATGCGAGACGGCTCGCCTGTTGGATGTCGCTAATACCGCGCAGACGCCCAGGGATACGACTTCCTGTATTCGCTGCTCGCCGCCGGCACCTCCATCTCGGTCCCGGCCAAAACGTACGTCGGCTTCCTCGCCCCCGCCGTGCAGCTCGCACTTGCATCGACGCTCGTCGCATACCCATCCGTTACCACGCAGACGAAATGGGCCGACAAGATCAAGGGCGCCGATGCCGCGTTGCGCTATTTGCGTTGCGTGCAGCAGACCCTCGATAGCCCGGCATACCAGATGGTAAGGACCGCCTTCACCTTCCCGGACGAGCGCACCCGGCGGCGGCTTAAAGACGGCACTGCAAGTCCCGCAATAGGCGCCATCAGCGATATCGAACAACTTCGTGGGCTAGCGGCCAATGCGCAGAGCATCTGGCACCGCGGAGACGACTTCTGGCATGTCGTTGGGTGGGCTTTCAACTGCTCCGTGGCCCACAAGAAGCGCTGGACGAGATGGAGGCTCTGGCTGGACGTCACGCTAGACTTCCTCGAGGGAGACTGGGAGGCGAGCATGAAGGATGCAAGAGAAGATGATGCGAACGGAGAGAGCATCCTGCAGCACAGTCTTATTTGGCAGTATATCAGCAGCCAGGACCCCGGGAGCCGGACGACGAGACGCCGCATCAACCGAGCCATCCTCGCCATGGCCGACGCATACTCGTTGACCCAGTTTCATCAAGTCTGGCTCAAGGAGACAGCAACCCTCAAGGAGCAGGATGGAGCACAAAAGTCGGTCGGCAACGTTGACTTTGAGACGGGCGAGCTGGGCGACTACGGTAGCGACGACGAGGACGCGGAAATGCAAGATGCAAACGAGGATGACGCGTCGCCTGGACCCCAGCCTGCCACCGCCTCCGCAGATGGAGTGGAGAGGCTGGGCGGTGCCGATGCCGTCCACCTACGCCAGCGCTTCATAGCACTCGTAAGTCCTAACGATATATATCCAAGTTTTTGACTGACGCATCGAAGCTAGCCCGAGTAGCTCAAGAACTCCCTAAAGACTTCACGGATCTGGAAGGCTTCTTCGACACCTTCGCTGAAGAATTCAAAGGCTTGCCCGTCGCCATATTTAACGTCCTCATCTCGACCTCGCAGCTGCCCGCCATCTCTCAAGTCGCGCTCAACACCAACTCCCTGTTGCCAGTCACTTGCGGAAAAGTGATGAAGCACATTTACGATCCGCCAATGCAGTCGGACTTCGAGAGCGAGATTCTCATCCTGGTCGCCACCAAGAGCTTTGCCCCGAACGCCAAGATATCTCTCCTCGTCGAGCAGCTGTTCATCTACATGCTGGACAATGACCTCCTCGAGGCAACCGGCCGCTTAAGAGTAGCTGTAGAGGTCGGCATCAAAGAACGGCAGTCTGTATACGGCAGCGGCAAGGGCAGGAAAGGGAATGCAGTTGAGGAAGAGCAGGGCAGGATCATCATGCACGCCGCCTCCGAGCGCCTGCTGGGTCTGTTAGAGGTATTGGAGCTGTCTGCAGGCAAGGAGCCACGGCCGCGCAAAGAAACAAGTAAGTCATTGACTCAGTTCCCATCCTTCGGCTCCTCGCTTTCATCCGCACCTGAAAGCGAAGCCGGAGATGACTAACTGATGGTGACGAGGGCGAGGGAGGCCAGGAAAGAGATAGTGGAGTCGCGTACACGTGGGCAGCGCCGTTACGATTCTTCGCTGCATCATGACTGTGAGCTGTGAGCTGGTGGCATGGCGATTGAGGAAGGTAAGCCGAGCCACCCGGAATACGCGATCCCCCAAAAAGGAAGGTTAGCCGACGCACTGCAAAAACTGCACACGGCTTCCCTTATCGGGACAATGTGAGGCTCACCGCAGAGGGCGCAGAGGGCATGTCGAGAATTAATCATCCTCGAAATGGTGGCGTGGGTGTTTTAGCGGTTCGAAAATCTCTCCTGAGATGGTATGGCGCAGATTCACATCTTTATCTTACAGTTCTGCGTCCCGACACATCACAACAATCAATTGCTCAAAGTATTTATACACTGCAGTACGTCCCACGACTGTCGTTTCCTCGACCTGTTACTACGCTTGTTCACTAAAGTATCCCAAAGCCTTGTTCAAACTCTCGTTTACGCTTTGCTTTGGCTATTGCCTGCTGTGACTCAATACTCAAATCTTTCTCGCGCGTTTCAGAAGCAATTTTCAAAGACCCGACATCCTCGTAGCTTTCACGTCCTACACTACCAACAGTCACCAGACCGTTACACGTTCCGCTTAAACCATCATGTCGCCCAAAATATCCGTCGTCCGCCACGCTCAAGGCTACCACAATTCCACAGTAACTACCCTTCCCCCTCTCCACGACATCCTGGCCCCCCACTCACACACCTCCAGCGCAACTACAACCTTAGGGATCCCCTCCTGACCTCCCTCGGAAAATCTCAATGCGCCCACCTCTCTGCGACCTACCCACATCACGACAGCATCAGCATCATTCTCGCCTCACCCCTGCGCCGCACTATCCAAACCGCAGCACACAGTTTTGGCCCTGCCCTCGTGAGAGAAGAAGTCAAATTCGTTTGTTTGCCGGCTTTGCAGGAGGTTTCTAATCTGGGGGCTGATACAGGCACGGATCGCGAGGAGTTGGAAGCAGTTGTGAGAGAGATGTTTGAAGGGGAGGGGTTGGAGTTTGATGTGGGCAAGATTGATTTGGGGAACGTGGAGGAGGGGTGGAACAGTAACGTGTGTTTCCCTACATCCACTAACTGCTGTCTGGTATGATTAAGTCACATGACCCCGGACTAACCATGCACAATCACAGAAAGGATATTACGCCTACACTCGTGCCGCACTCACCACCCGCGCGGCCGACCTGCGGAATCACATCTTTACCCTCTCCGCTACGCACCCGCATATTGTACTCGTCACGCATGGCGCTATCGCGCACTTTATTACTGAGGACTGGGATGTTGAGGACCCTATGACGGAGACGGCATATAAGAATTGCGAGGTTAGGGAGTTTAGGTTTGCAGAGGGGAGTACGAAGACGGATGCACATTTGGAGGAGTTGGAGGAGAGTAAGAAGATAAGGGCGGGTGGGGAGGAGGAGGATGAGCATGTGGTGGCGGAGTTGAAGGGGGCGATTGAGGAGAAGAATGAGGTCCCAGGGGAGGAAGTTGCAAAGGCCAATGGGAGTGTGTAGGAGGGGGTTGAGAAGGTGTTGGGAGCATGCAGAGGTCGTAATCAAAGTGTGTTACCGTATCTGAACGATGAGGGCCTGAAGATGTAAGAATTCCCGAGCAAGTCTCTTCAAGGAGTCCGAATTCGACATTTCCAAAGACGATGTCAACAATGACAAAAACAATCTTTCTTAGTCTCGCAGCTCCTAGCTTATCGCTTGTACTCATGAAAAACAGCTGCACTAAGAACGCCATCGTTGCCAGCTTGTAAGTCTTCTATGGATCTGAGACTGTTCTTTTAGGTCCAAATTGAACTAGATTCACTGTGATGTCCACCAAACCTATCCACCATCCATCGGAGCCTAGGCATCACAAATTCACGATTTACAAAGCTCCGATACGTTCATCCATAGTGTCTCGTCAAGACCATCGATTTTGTCCGGATATAGAGTGTGGCGATGTGGAGGTGGCCATGGCGAGCGGGGAAATGAACCATCTAGAACTAGGATGTTTAGCAATTAGCTTCCTATTTGCATAATCAGATTCGTTACGCTCGAAACAGCAGGCCGCGGAGAGTCCAGGCTGAACGTTGCTGAATGCCGGGGGTGGAGCAAGGCTCTCAACATCCTGGAGGTGGTGATTCGCGGGACCGTCAGACAAACTTTTGCGAAAGCGCTTCTCGGTACCTTTCCAACCAGCGTCCTTGACTTCATCGTGGATCTGACGGCGAACAAGAAGGCTCATATTCGGCTTCATGGTGAAAGCAATGATGATGTCGCGCATGATATCGCTATCGGATTTACACGGCCACTTGCCCATTGTGGCTCGCATAGAATGGGATTGCTCAAATCCATAGTTTCGACGGGCGCTTTGAAGAAGTGTTTGTTCAGGTTGGCTGGACTGAGCGGATCGCTATTCACCGTGACCGTCGCATACCGTGCGCGCGAACAACAGTTTCAGAGATGGGCCTCATATGTCGGTGCCGTAGTAAAGATTACCCACATTGCTGTGAGTATGCACTGGGCAGAGCCACTGGGTAGAGCGGGTTGCGAAAGAGAGGGAGATGGGGGTGTGGAGAATAAAAGGGAGTAAAATTGGCCAGCGATGAGTTGCGGTGTGGGAGCAGCACGAAGTACGTTCGGAGACACTTGGCACGATTCTTTCGGTAGGTAAGATGATTGTGTGATTCAACAATAATGTGACAAATGTACAGATTGAAATACTCCTACTCCATGATCGCTCCTAACGCCTCAAAATGCCCAGTCATAATACCCAATACCCAGCCATAATCTACAAATCCTAGAGTGACCCGACCTCACCTATGTATACGCGCTCGAGTCACAGGTGAATGGCTTCCGCACATCTCCCTGGGTGTACATGTGAAGGATTTCCTGCACACTGGCGTACGTGCCGCAGCCCAACACAAGCAGCCCAATGACGAAAACGGTAGCGTTCAGCACCGACAGGGCGATGTTCTTCTTGCTCGCATTCCACTTGCCCTCCTTGATGAGCTGGAACCAGAAAAGAGCGGGGAAGTAGAAGGTAAAACCCGAAATGAAGAGAGCGCTCATGAGACCGAGAAGAGCGTTGAAAAAGGGAATGGCCTCGGAGATGATGAAAGCAAGGACGGTGAGGACGGCTTGGATGCTGAGCCACACGGCCCATCCCTTCTTGCCCTTGATGTAGCGAATAGGCGAGTTGGGAAAGGCGCGGTCCATAATGTACCGACCGACTACGGTGCCGTTGATGCTGCCGGAAATGAAGATGACGGGAAGTGCGATGCCGAAAGCGATGCGCGCGACCGTCGGGCCAGCGGAAAGAAGAGCTGGGCTCTTGACTTCCTGTCCGACAAAGGCGTAGATGAGGGCTCCGGTCATGGTGTAGATGAAGATTTCGATCAAACCGAGCGCCCAGATGGACTTGACATAGTCCTCGGGGGTGTGCATCTCCGACATGAAGCTGAACTGGCAGATGGCGAATGAGTAGGCGAAGATGATGTTGGTCGTGGCAAGGAAACCCTGGTAAAACGTGGTGCCTGGCTGCGGCCACGCAGACCAGTTGACGGCCGACAGCCCTCCGGGCGCGTCGCTGGCCTGGATGCCGGTCGCGATGATGGTGACCAGAATGGCAACGACGATGCTGACAAAGTCGATGTAGCCAAGGATGGCGAACTCGGCGAATGTCGGCGGAAGGGCGACCAGGAACAGGATGATGGCGGAGACGACGCCAAAGACCAGGGCACACGTGCCCGGGCTGTCGACGATGTTGATGAAAGCGATGGTTCCCGTGAGAACGTGACTTCCGACAAGCAGGATGAGGAAGGTGGCGAACATGGCTCCCGTAAGCTCATATCCGAAACGTCCCCAGATCAACCGCACGGCATCCGAGTAGTGGTCGACGGCGGGATACTTGAGTTTGACCTGGCCGACGACGTAGCTGGTGTAGATGGCCACGAGGCCGAGTCCGATGCACATGATGACACCGGGCACCATGCCGAGGGTGGCAAAGGCACTGGGCACACTGAGCGAACCCAGGGCAATGGCCTCGACAATGAGGCAAATGGTCAGTCGCTTCCATCCGAGGCGATTGAACTTGTCCGAGCCCTCGCCAATGGTGGTGGACTTTTCGAGGTTGAGCTCGGGGTCGCTCTTCTTGCCGTCGGACGAGCCGGCGGCGTAGACAGGGAGGGCATGGTCGTGCATGATGGGGGCTGGAGCCATGTTGAATGATGGGGAGGGGAGTCGGACGTCTGTGGAGGAGGCACCGAGGGAGGGGAGGAGGCGGACACGCGACCTTTTGTATCGGCGGCAGTGGTGAGTCCGGGGTTGGGCCGCCTGAGAGGAAGTCGCGGGGTAGGGAGCGATCCAAGGTTGGGCGTGGATTGGGGAGTGGATTCAACTGCAGCCCACGGCGCGAAGGGGGTCCCAGACGACTATAAGCCGCTCCCTTATCAGCCGGTCGCGCGTTGGTAATACGGCAGCGTGGAGGGAATTGGCAATGGCTATCCGGGGCGTGAACGGATCATCCAGCATGGCCGTCATCTGACGGCCAGCTCCCTGCGCGTCCTCGGTGTCGGTCACGGTGGTACCCACATAGTGCTGAGGTTGACGTAAAAGTATGAAAACTCGACTAGGGGGCTTGTCTCCAGGCGAGACGCTTCGGCGAAATCTGGCTGGAGAGGGCGGACGAGAGGGGTGGGCCGCAGCCTGGACGCGGCGCGCTGCGTGGTGGTGACATGCGGGCAACTCGTGCGTGCACCACGGCGTCGCAACGGCGCGCTGAAGGGGGCCAGGATGGGCAGACGTCGAGCCCAGGGCGTGGTGGTGTTGGGTGTTGGTGTGGTCAAGCTCCGCTTAGCGTGCGGGTGGCGGCGTTGGCATCGGCTTGTTCGGCGTGTCTGCTAAGTCATTGCTGTCTAAATTGCCCGAGTGGGCGCTTCGAGCATGCCACGATCTAAGCTTCCGCCGCCGACGAAGAAAAATAATCCCGCCCGTCTCCGTCCTGCTCACCAAAGGACCAAGGGGACCTCCCTCATTTGCGCCTGTTCTCGCCATGGTTCCGCGACGGATCCGTCCTTATCTGCCCGACATCGCAGTGCTCAGGTACGCATCCACGGTCGAGGTCCTTGGCAGGTTTCGCAGGAGTCCTCGAGACGGGCATCCCGTCTTGACTCTTGAGGCTCTGTTCGTCCACTTGGCATTCCGCGCGAGCAGGTCGGCCCTTTGCCTTTGGTGGCATCCGAGCGCACCGTTTCGTCCGCTGTCTGGCGACAGGAACTGCACTGTTTGCACTGTTGTCGTCGAGTCCATGTCCAAGACCCGTGGACCGTGAACACAAGACCCACGCAAAAAGGACTTGTGTCTGATCGACCTGCCTCCAGCGACCCACGTTCTGCACGCGGTCCATCAGCAGCTTCCCAACAGAACATCGACAGTGACTGGCGAACGGCGACTGGCGGCTAGCCACGACACACGTCATGTTCCAAAACGGCCGTGGGACATGCCTCTGCCGTGATGATGATGGCAGTCCATGTTGATCAATTGAGCTTCATGTTCTCCGCTACAGACTTTTCACGCCCCCACGTGTTGGCCTTCTTGGCTTGCGCCGCTTCACCCTCTTCGTCTGTGTCCCCCCTTCTGCCGCCACACGTTGCCGCAGGGCAAGAGGGCAAATGGCGTCACGATATGTACACGTGTGCACGGACTATGCACGATGGGAAACATGCTAGTCCCAAGTGTACGGCAAAATGTCAAGTATTATATATACTCGTGTACATGGAACAAGTCCACTCCCCTCGCCTGGTCCGCCTACCGATAGTTGATCGTAAACGACACCGTCTCCTTGGTTTCGTAGTCCTCCTCCAGCGACGCGTCTCCGAAGATCTTCAGCGCCCGAATGAGCAACGTATAAGTCCCCGCCGGCGCAAACCTCCCATCCTCAAGCGTCCCGTCCCACTGCGCTAGAGACCCTCCGCGCGCCTTGTATCTGGCCGGATACCCAAAGATGTTGCCCAGCGTGCGTGCACCCAACACCGTCGTCGCGTTCGTCTGAGAGCCCTGCGGCACCACGTCGGCGCGAATGAGGGAGCTACCGAGAGCCAGGCCAACGACAAAGGCAGGGTAGACGGTGCTGTTGGTCCCCGTTCCGTTGACGGCGGGGAGAATGAAGGTCTGGTTCGCGGGTACTGGGTTTAGTGCCGTGTCGGTGGATTGGGTCAGGTAGGTGGAGTTCTTGTCGAGAACGGTGGCGTCGTGCAGACTCCCTACCACGCCGAGATATGGTAAGCTCAAGGACTCGCTGTTAGTGGCGTTGAGGGCAATATAGCCGCTGTATACGGGCAGACGGGACGCGTCGAGATCCGCTGGGGCCGTCGCAGCGACTGTGATCATGGCCGAGCCGCCGGCTGGGACCGTGACCTTGTCCTCGCTGAAGAGGAGCGAGGCGGTACCGGGGACGAGCTCGTTGGGAAAGACAGAGGGAAAGATGGAAGACGGGTCGAGCGTGTAGGCTGTGGCGGCAACCATGTTGCTGAGCGAGTACGAGACTTCCTCAGTGCCAAGGTTGCGGATGGTGAAGTTGGTCTTTTGGATGAAGTGGTCCGTGTCGTTGAAAGAGAGGCTGGACACGCTGAGGAGGGTCGTTGTGTGAGCGGCATCGTAGGCTTGGATGAGTCCAGCACCTTGCTGGGCGACAGGAGCGAGATAGGGAAACGCTTGGGCGCCATCCTGGAAGACGTTGGGGTTGGAAGTGGCCGACAGAACATTCTCGAGGGTCGCCGGATCGAAAGTACCACGAACGCTAGCGACCAAGGCGTACACGGCGGCGGTAAGGGGGCAGGCCATGGACGTTCCAGAGATGACAGCGTAGCCGCCGAGATTGAGTGGGTAAGTCGAAAGAATGAGACCACCCGGAGCTGCAAGCTGGGGCTTTACATCGACTTCGAAGGTTGGCCCCCAACTCGTAAAAGTGCTGAGGAAGCCGCCAGTCTCAGTGTTGGTCTCGCCGGCCAAAAACCTTGGGCTTGAAGCTGGGTCGACGATATTGACGGTAAGCTTGGAGCCGCTCGCAAGTAGACTGATCCATTCAGCACCCAGTTCAGCGGTGACCATTCCTACGCCTTTGATACCATCCACAGCAACGCTAACAGCAATGAGTCTACTCAGGGTTAGTTGTGGCGTCAAAAGACAATGCCCCGAAATACTCACCCAGGAACGTTGTTGTAGAACAGAATGTACTTTGCTCCATGGGCAGCCGCGTTTGTAGCCTTTTGAACGAATGTGCACGATCCTCTCCGGATCAAAACAATGTAGCCAGAGAGATCAGGTGTGTCGGCAGGATACGGATCGCAACCGTTCGCGGTGTCATTCGTGTTATAGTTGACGGCCCAGAGCGGGAGGCTGACGTTGCCCCAAGTGTTCGGCGAGCCGTCGGTCCATCCGAAAGAGTCGGTGGAAGAATTGCCCGTAGTATACGAAGCATTCAATAGGACCATCGGCGACTCGGTGTTGTCGACCGACGCGATTGCTGTGACTTTCTTGCCATTGGCCGCCGTACTGGCATAAAATATCCCCTGGTCGCCGTCGTTGCCGGCAGAAACGGTGCAAGGGACGCCGGCTTCGACAATGCGCTGCACAGCCACAGCCCAGGGATCTTCCGACCAGCCAGATGCGCCTCCAATGGACGCAGTAATGATGTCGCTGCCATCCTCGTAAGCTTGGTTGTATGCCGCGATGAGCACGTCATTCCCGGCCTCGCCGCCACATCCAAAGACTCTGTACGCTCCCAGTGTAACCCCCGGGGCCGCACCCGTGAAGCCAAACGGGTTCACTTGTGCAGCAATGATGCCCGCCACGTGCGTCCCATGGCCTTCGCAGTTGTCGTGCGGATCCGGGTCTGGCACAGGCGTATTGAACCCATTGTAGTTGTCTCCGACAAGATCAGTGCCATAAGAAATTAGGCAACCGGACCCAAAGCAACCGCCGAGAGCAGGATGGTTGTAGTCCACACCCGTGTCAATAACAGCAATTTTAATTCCTGTTCCGGTCACGCCGTCGGCGCGGAGCTTGTCGACTTGGGTCATGACATGAGGGGAGAATGTGTCGCTGCTGTTGGTGGATTGTCTCTTCTGCAGTGCCGACTTGGCCATGTTCCTGTCGCTCCCGGTCCAGTGGACTTGGACCTTGGGGACCGAGAAGACGCGAACGGGCCACATTTGCTTGACCATTGCCATGTTGGCGATGCTCTTCGCTGCGGCATCCACGTCCGAGACATTCTTCAGCTGGAAGGACGTGCCCTTGAAAAGCGAGTAGTCGAGTTTCATCCGATGCTTGACTGCCATATCCGCGTTCCCCAAGCTGCTGTAAAACGACGCCGAATCCTAGTCTTGGGTCAGAAGTGTGAGCCAATTTAGCCGTGTTGTACACGCACCTCATTATCAGCAAGCTCTACGATGTAGGCACCCGGGATGGTCCGCGCCGTGATCTCTGCGGCTGCAGCAGCTGCGGAGAAGACACCCGCAAGAAGGGGGAGGAAGCTGGTCCAGTGCATCATGATGGACGACCTTGAGGAGCAAAGAAAGGCAACGAATGAACGAAAGACGTGAAGAGCCGCGCACATTAGAAGAAGTCGAGGTGGCCCGCCATATTAATACACATTTCGACATCGTCGGCACACGCGACTATACCGAAAGAGCAAGATATTGATGGCAAAAGTGAAGGCCCGGCACGCGCGACTATGCCGAAAGAGCAAGATATTGATGGCAAAAGTGAAGGCCCGCCGACGCTGGTCCATATGTGAATCCGAGAGTTTGGGTCTTTAGACGAGAGAGGAAGGTAAGCGGAAATTGCCTGCAGGGGGCCGGATGGGCCTGAGAGTCGTGAGAGGCGTGAGAGGCTCGAAGATTGGCATCGCGTCGCTCAACCTTATCTAACATGCAGGTACTCGGTAAGTGCATTAAATTGCGGAGGCAAATGGCAAACAGCGTTCCAAGATGCAGAAGGTAGAGAAGCGCATCGACCCCACACTGGTGCACACTGTCCGGGATATTCGTGGGTCCTGCCTTTTGCAGGCTAGCGTCAACGGCGATATACGAACAGACACCCGCTCTCAGTGGCGGACAGAGATACTGATGCAAAGTAGAATGTGACCAAAGCGGTGGCGAATATGGCTTTCGCGAGTGCATGGCGTGGTGTGGGTAAAGGGAAGGTCCCACGATCCGGGATCACGTCATGCACGTAGAAGCTGTTGTGTACACGAGATTCCGAGCTTTGGATGCCGGCGAACTGCCGACCGGGTCCCTGGATGTGATGTTAAGCGTTGATGCCCGTAGATGCATGGGTAGACGGTCAGACGTGCTAGGTTGGAGGGACTTGGGATAAGCTTTCTGGGTCTGTCGGCGAGGCTAGATCCTCTCGGCAGGCTGTCATCTCAGCAGCAATGCGTGTGGAATCGATTCAGACAAAGAACGCGAATTCCGTGTTCCATCTCCGACGAGAGCTACTGCGCACGACATGACGGCTTTCGATCTCAGAATGGGGGATTCACCTACACTGCACATGTTAACATGGGGAGAGTAGCGACCGACCGACCGACCGAGTGACTAGGTAGAAACTTATGATTGGTGCTGGCCTGTGAACATGACTGCCTTCTTACGCTTTGACCTTGACGACAACCTTGCCGAAATGCCCACCGCTGAACAGATACTCCAGAGCCTCCCTACCCTCCTCGAACTTGAAGACACGATCGACAACCGGGCGGATCTGCTTCTCCTGGTAGAACTGCAACATCTCCTCTAGTCGATCCCGCGGCCCATTGATTATCCCCTTCAATGTGACATTCCTCTTCAGACAGAGCAAGTTCGTGTTGGTCCTGTCCTCGCCCTCGTCCTGCTTCCCAGACAGGTATCCAATGCATGCGATGGTACCACCAAATCTGATGCACTCGAAGGATTTGCGCAGCGTCTTGGCTCCGCCGAGCTCGAAAATAATGTCGGCGCCGGCGTTGTTGGTTGACTTGAGGACGTTCACTTCCCAATCCGGAGTTGAACCGTAGTTGATCAGAGTCTGAGCGCCGAGTTTCTGCGCGCGCTCGAGCTTCTTGTCCGAGGAGCTCGTAATGATAACGTTGGCGCCAGCCGCCGAGGCAATTTGGAGACCGGCGATAGCGACGCCGCCGGTCCCTTGACAAACGATATTTTCCCCGGGTCCAACGATGTCGCCTTTCGGCCGTGGAGCATTCAGGCTCATCCATGCGGTCATCGCCGCAATGGGGAGGCAGCTGGCTTCTTCATCGCTGAGGTAGTCTGGGATCTTGACCACGCCGTACGTAGGAAACACGCGGTATTGTGTCAGAACGCCAGAAATGGGCCCGCCGAGGCCATTCGCGAGATCCCTTTCTTGGACTTGTCCCGTCAGGTGGGTTGGTGCGAAGGTGCTGATGACGCGGTCGCCTTCTTTGAGCTGGAACGCGGGGTTCTTGTATGGATCGGAGGTGTTGTTGGAGGATGCGCCGACTGCGATGACGACGCCGCACATGTCGCTGCAAGGGACGAGAGCCGGAGGGTGCTCGACGGACTTGTGGTGGTTGTAAAGGCCCATGACGACTGCACATCTAGTCAGCCCTGTCCTCTGGCGCTCGATCGCATGCAGACCCGGCCGCAGGCCATGGACTGCACATACCTTCCGTATCCCTGTAGTTCATGCTCACTGCCCGCACCTCGACCAGCACTTCATCCTCGCCGGGAGTGGGGCAATCCGCCTCTTCCAGCCTCAGCTTGTCAAACCCGTCCTGGCCCGTCAACCACTGTCGGACTTTTCGTGGAGCTCCTTGTAGAGGCGCCATCGTCGACCACGTCTTTGGAATGCGACGGTCTGACGTTTGTTATGCTGACGTGTACAGCCTTGTCTTTCCGCGCGGATTTCGTCTTCGAAAACAGTCCAGAAACTTCCTCGAGCCAGTCTCGCCGGTGTTGTGAGAAGGGCGGGGTCGGCATGGTGGAAGATGGCCGACTATATGTGGAATCTCTGGGTGCTAAGGCGATAGTGGGACGGAGCTGCAAGGGGACCATTTAAAATGGGTTTTGGGGCATGACGCTGGGGACGGTGATGGCTCGGGTCGTGTCGGGCGCTGGTGATGTAATTTCGTGTGCAGCCGAGGTGACAGGGATGTACCGGAACATGGGCTTCCGATGATCGGGTCAAGTCCTCAACACCACGAAGAAGTCGCCATGTCTAGTTGATCAAACATGGCTCGCGACGACCTGTTCGCGCATCGTCAAGGGGATGGATTTCCCATTGCTTCCATGACCCCGGACGTGTCAGATGTCATCTCTGCTGGTTCTGGCCTTGCCCGAGATCAGCGCGCATCTTCAAGCGTCCCGGGGTGAAGAATTGGCAAACAGACGGTGGACTGTATTCACCACAAAACATCAAAGGGAAGAACTGCTTCCAAGCCATGGACAATGGTCTAGCGGGCAAAAGGAATGGCTGGGCCTTTCGCAAATTGGACATGAAACCGGTGCAATCGCTATGGTCGCTGGGATGGTGTTCGGAAATGTATTAATATATAGATACTTTGGGTATGCGCGCTTAAAGACAATACCTCCAATAGATGCGACGGCAAACAGAAGTTCTGAACGCGCAATGAACAGGCCTAAATTTGGCGATCCTCCGGTACCTCCGGCCACTCATCAACGCCATCCAGGATGACCATCGCCATGCCCCCGTTCAAGTGGCTCTGAATGTGGCAGTGTAGCATAAAGGCGCCAGGGTTAACCACATGATACCTCACAGCGAGCCACGTAGGCCCGGTGACAGTAGGTGGAGTGATGAATCCATCACGCAGAGGCGGGGTGACGAGGTTGAAGTTCTGCGGAATCACGGCAGCAGCAGCGGCTACAGAAGTCCAGTTGAAAGAGCCTTCGCCCTGACCGATGATGAAGCCTTTGTTGCTGTGCTTATGGATGGGATGAGGCGGCTGACCAACGGTGACAACCGTGAAGACGAGGTCTACCCAAGTGTTGTTTTTGGTCGTGATGGTGATGTTACCGCCAGGATTGCTAGCGCTTGGCTGTTGGTATAGAAGGGGCGGGTCGGTATTGTCGATGGCGTGATCGAAGACGGTGTCGTTCAGGGCCCAGATGTAGGAGCTGCCGACCGTATCAAGCTTCAGGATGAACGTCTGATCGACCTTGGGCGGAGGCTGCGGGAACTGGGGAGGGAACGAGACCATTTGGGATTGATCGAAAAAGGTCACATCAGTAGAAACGCCAAAACCTGCCCGAGTGGTGAAGGGAGTTGAGTTCACTGGATAAACATCCTCTCTGGTGGAGTTGAGGTCGTATGCAAGGACTGCAGTGGTGTCGATGAGCTGCGCGAGGGCGGTCGAAGCGAGTCTTATCCCGTAGTTGGTGGCGGGCTTGTCGAGCTCAACGAACACAGAGTATCGCTCGCCGTTGGATATGCCGAGAACGTCGACTTGGAGGGGCTCGATGTAATGGCCGTCAACCGCATAGACCCACAACGGGTGCTCGTCGATGCTAAAGGCAAAGCTATCTATGCCGGCGGTCGATATAACGTCCAAAGCTAGCCACTTTGCAGAAGAAGACGCTTTGACGATCTCGCGAGATCCTTGTGTGGCGCTGCAGACGTTGAAAATCTCCTCAGGTAGCGCGCTGATGTTGGTCTCCGAGCCACCTGCAAGCATGATCGTGATGGCTTCTGCTGGTAAACAACTGTCTATATTAGTATCATCGGGGGCGTGGACTGAAGATGCTTACCCTTTGTCTGTCATCTGCAGGCCAGTCTGTTGGAACAAGGGCGCAAGGGCAGGGCTGGTGAATTGGGCCAGATCCTCTCTGGACCAGCAGTCAACAGCGCCCTTTCCATTTACGAGCAACGAGTCCATGCAAATGGCGCTCTCGATTCCCGATGCGAGCTGAAGTTGCCACGTGCGTTCGGAAGTGGTGTGGCGCCAATCTGATAAAATCAGAGGGCTAGCCTTCGACTCGGCAGCCTCGAGCAACGCAATCTCTTCAGGTGCGATCTTATCAAAAGGCTTCTGGATGCCGGCTTTGGGCTTGATGACGATGGGGCCGTAGCAGCCGTCGTCGATCTGTCCTCGAGCATGCGCGTGGTAGAAGTAGCTCCCATACTCGGTTGCCTGCCATTTGTACGTATAGCTTTCGTCCGGTTGGATGGGACGTTGCGTTAGTCCGGGCACGCCGTCAGCCCAGGGGGTTCCGAGTTGCTCGATGCCTGTATCGATTAGTCACCATCAATTACGAAGTAGTGTACGAGCATGCTTACCGTGGGCGTGCAGCGTAGTGTTGAATGGCATTTTGTTAACCACGGTGATTTCCACCCAATCGTCTTGCTGGATGTCAAGAAGAGGCCCAGGAAATTGCCCGTTGATCAAGATCATCTCTCGTTCAAATCCGTCTGGTGCATGCGTTTCCCAGGTCAACTCGAACGTGTAGCATGTTGAAGCTGCAACAGCTGAAACGAATGGCAGCCACAGGGCAACAAAAGAATACATGCTCCGTGAGGGTATCATGACGAAAGAAAATGAGGGGAAGAATGACGAAGGTAATCTTCACGAACCGGATGGCCCTTCTCTTTAAGTACTCCAGCCCCCAAATGTTCGCCCACTCGTACTAGTAGCAAACGAGGCTGTTCAAGACCGAAGCGACGGCATTTACAAGCCATGACTACCGAGGCATCATCAACGCCGGAGTAGACGTGAAAGACCTGACATGGACCATCTCATTTGACGAGTCGGACAGTGAACAACGTTGGGTAGAATGCTAGCTCTCAGGCAGGTCCATCAGCACTAGCAAGGAGGCCAATAGCGGACTGCCGTTATGCTAGGGTCTTGGGAATCGAGGCTGAACGAGCGTCCGTTTCTGGTATCGACTTCTGCTTTGGCCATGCTACCAAGCCAAAAACTACCTCTGAGGTAAGCGCACCCTGCGGTCAGCCGTACGCCGCACTCAGGCATGCCGTCGTCAGCAAAGTTCTGTACTCTGATAGGGCGGCGGACATCGGACTTGTGGGGGTTGAAAATGGCCGTATGAAATAAAGCCTGGAATACCGCAGGCAGTACATGGAAGATTGACGGCGACTGGGCGACTGGGCGACTGGGGTGACTGGGGCGACTCGCAAAATCTGGGTTGTGGTAGTAGGGACGTGTTGGAAGGAGGTGATTTGCGCTAGTCTTCTTTAGGTCCGCGCATAGACAAAAAGGACTAGATCCAACAGTGCCTCGATTGCTCACTAAGACTTCCTCGGTTTAGCTTCTTCCGCACGATGGACGACTCGTCTTGTATCTTTGCTCTCCTTTGAGAACTGTCGCCCTCCATGGGCATTCATTAACCGGCTAAGCCCCGAGAAGGAAAAAATCTCGCCCTCTATTCACGTGGTCATGCGGCGCTCGCACTCCTCGTGCAGCGGCGATATAAACAGACGTCAGCACAGTGTCAGCACAGGTCCTTGGAAATACCGCGACACCGAAGCCTTCACCGTAGGGGCGCGTCGGCCACCAAGCACATGTTGCTCAGGGCTACTGGCACCAACAACGCGTCGTTTTGAGTAGGTGAAGAATTGCTACTATCACAAGAGCTTGTATCCCTAGGACATGAGCACGCGAAGCCGCCCTCATCGCGAAAGCGCCGGCGATATATGACATCAAGAGTCTGTCGTCGACGATGGCGTCTCCTTTACCAGGTGTGAGGTGCTTTGTTGCATTGTTGCCCGACGCTTCCGTTGCGTGCCGCCATGTCTTCCATCCGCTCGTCTTTGTCACCTACTGCGGATGCCGTCTTGGTGAATGCACCACAAACCGCCGTCTAATCTACATTGTCAAAATACAAAGGTCTTATTAGCGTCTAACGTCGGTTACGAACCTTCACCAAGCACGCCTCACGCACGTCGGCCGCCTTTATATAATCTCCAGGACGCGCTTCTCAAAGATCGACACGCTCGCCCGCATCTCCCGCAACTTATAGCGCGTATCGCGACTGATTCGTACACTAACACACGCCTTTACGGTTAACTCTACCTAGTTACACGTACACCTTCCGCAATGTCAACAACCCCAGGAAAGCGACGAGCTCCTCCCTCCTCCCCTGACAACATCCCTCTTCCCAAGAAGCAGAAGAAGATGATGAGCAAACAGCCGCACGTGACGACTCTATTCGTACCATATACGCACGAACCCGGTCCTCTGCCCAAATTCAACCATGCCTGGGGAACGACACCAATGCCTGGTCCGGATGGACCCATGCCTTATCCTAACCAGCCTTCCGCACGCACCAGCAACGCGCAGACCGTTCCGCCGCTGTGGGAAAACCGCAAGTTCCGTTTTCAGAAGGGCACCAGGTTCGTCCAGACGTTCCGGCGCGGTGAACAGATGCCCAAAGACGCCCTGGCCAATCTCGACCAGCAGGACAACTTGGTCCTTTGCCTTATCGACATGCGCCCAAAGTCTCGGAAGGATCCCACTCCTAGGCGCATGCCTACCTACTACATCTATCAGAATGGCCTGCCCAAGGATTGGAATAACAAACAGGTCGTCAAGGCCCTGAACGACCGTCGTCAGCAGGCCATCGACCGTATCACAATGGATCCTCCTTGGACTGACTTCGAGCGTGATTATCTCGTAGATATCCTGAGCGACCATCCCGATGCCTCGATCAAGGAGATCACGGAGCGCTTCAACTGGCGCTTCAAGGGCCAGGACTTTACAAAGGCGACTGCCTTTTCGTGGGACTGCCTTTGCCCAGGTCGCACAATTGAGAGCGTCCGCCACGAGTACTTGACCTACAAGCACAAGTACGACGTTGGAGAGACTCCGAAGAAGAAGGAGACTGCAGACAAGTCTGTCGTTGGTAAAGCTGCGGGTCCGAGCAAGATGCACATGTTCGGCAATCGTGACAAGGCCTTTGATAACGACAGCGATGACGATGAGAGCGATCCCGAGGGCAACACCAAGTCTACCGAGAAGAAGCAACACAAACGGGTCACGCTTGTCCGCATCGAAGAGGTCAGCGACGAGGAGGATTCCGGCCCAGCGGACGAGTTGTCTGCGCCTCCTTCTCCAATTTCCCACCTGCTTACTTCTATGCGTCCTCGGCAGCCTTCACTGGACGAGGACGATGAAGAGCTGCTCGAGCTGGCCGGCTACAATGATCCAGACGTACGTTTCCCCTTTGACCTTTTGCCTAGCTCTGGCGGCCATTCGCTTCATGCTGCCAATGAGCGTGAGCAACCTGATGGCAAGTTCGCAGCACAATAAGCTGCTGTTGCTAGCCGAGACAAGTTACAATGTTGGGTACTTTGCTGCTGGAAATTCTGCTAACACCAGAGAACAGCCTGAAGATAATGCCGAGGACACGCCCTATGATGAGGGCTCCAAGGGCATTTATCAGCCATAGGCTTCTGCACATGTAGTAACATATGTACATGTAAATTTGAGCGGTTGATTCTTGACGTAGTGTATCTCGTTCTTGTCATTCCTTCCGTGTAGTTCGCAACTACTTGCTATCTGGCCTTACTGATGTCTTCTCTCCTTTAGACGTGCGAAAAGTATATTTCGGACAACCCGGAGGATCACTACTTACTGTCGTCATCTCGTTATCCCAGTTTTCGGGCTTTCCTGTTGTGCTATACATATCCCGCATCTCGTTGCAAATACCGGCTACAGAATTGGTATCAGTTTCTGCACAATTAGCCGTAGCCTCGTAAGAATTGGGGTTCGAAAGGGTCAGGAGGGGTTAGAAGGGGTTAGAAGGGGTTAGAAGGGGTGACACATCCACGCGACATATCTTGGATACCGAGGATCGTGCTTGCGACGACTACGGGGGACTTTGTATCCAGATTGCGACAATCTCTCTTTTGTCGGTCTATTTGATATTGGTAGTGCTATGGGTCGGAAGCGCGGGGTGCAGCAATGCTATCGAGCGGCTATTGCCACTCATACCAGGCGCTTGAGAATCGCTACATTGAATACCCTGTCCTTCCTTCGACGAATTTTGCGGCAGCATCCGCATCTGGTATTGGACAGCTGCATCGGATGTTGTGTGCAATTTCGTTAGGCGTCGTCTCTGAAAACCCAACCTCCCTTATTACAGACTGGTTGATCACAAATTGGACTACAAGATGACCTCAAGGAACAACCGCCAGACCGGGAGCAGTATACCTCCGTCCCCATGCATACTGACGAAATTAACATGAGCAGATCTGCCATTAACAGCAATCCCGTTTGCCGCCCCATTACGCAGTGTTTCCGATCAGAACAGCACCAAAAGCCCAGACACGCACCTCCGCATCGCATGGTGATCTCCCGATGGAAGTGCAAGTCGCACCTACTCAACAGCTTCCGTCCGCCATGTTCGAGATACTACTGCGTGGCTACGCGACCAATCGTGGACGATTACAACAGGTTTCACATGCACGCGGGTCCGTCGGCTCTCGGCGGCCGCCCAACCCGCCCGCTCACAAATGCTTTTCGTCAGCCCTCCTAACCGTAATACCCAACACGCAGTTTCGTCCGCCAAAAATCTTCAGAAAATCGGAATATTACAAAATCTCGGATGAACTTGAGAGCGAACCTTGATACGCGCAAGAAGGGCGGACGAGATGCGGTCCGAGGTTGACTTTAAAAGGCAAGGAGCCTGAGCCCACTTCTTCGATCAGCCAGCTCAGCAGCAGCATCAGCATATACACTCCACCTACCCGACTATCCAAGATATTCCCAAAATCCTCACCGACATGTCTTCCGTCGTAGCAGTCGCAGGCGGTTCCGGCGGTCTCGGCCGCGCCATCACAGAGGTTCTGAAAGCCGACGGCCGCTACGACGTCCTCGTCCTCAGTCGCACGGTAGGGTAGAATCCAGTGCTCCAGCCCCTAAGTTGTTCCTAAAATGTCCAGGAAAACCCTAAGCTCGAGGAGGCCACCGGTGCCCGCGTCCTAGCCGCCGACTACACTAGCATCGACGCTCTCACCACTCTGCTCCAAGAGAACAACGTCTCCACCATTGTCGCCACCATAAACGCGGGCACAGACAATACTCCAGATCTGAACCTAGTCAAAGCAGCAGCACGCTCCAATGTAGTTCGGCGCTTCATTCCGAACTTGTGGAGTGCCGTGATCTACAAGCCGGAGTAAGCAATCGCTTTATCAAATCAGGTCCGTACTAACGCACCAGGCACATTCAATACATTCCCTTCGCAAAGCTGCGCTTCCAAGTAATGGATGAGCTACGAAAGACGAACCTCGAATGGACGGCTATTTGCAACGGCATCTTCCTGGACTACTACGTCCCAGGGCTTCTTTCGCACCTATTCAAGGTCCCCATCTGCATTGACGTCGAACACAACGCTGCCAGTATTCCGGGGTCCGGAAACACGCCCATCACCTTTACGTACTCGTACGATGTCGGCAAATACGTTGCCGCTCTCCTGGGCCTGGACAAGTGGGAGCAGGATTATCACATCACGGGCGAGACCAAGACGTGGAACGAAGTCATTGAGATCACGGAGAAGGCCAAGGGCGCCAAGTTAGATGTGGTCTATGAACCAATCGAGAAGCTGGAGAAGAACCAGGTCACGGAACTGCCCGGACATAAGGCGGCGTATGCGGCGTTTGGTGGGGAGGAAGTTGCGAAGCCAATGCTTCAGGCCGTATTTGCGCGCTTTGGTATATGGATGGAAGAGGGGTTGTTCGTATACAAGGACGGTCCCTCCCTGAATGCATTGTTCCCTGAAATAAAGCCGGTTGGTCTGGAAGAGGCGTGGAAGAAGGCTGGCGCGAAAATTTAGTCGCTGTTCATGATAGTTCGAGTTGTTCCAAGCATTTAGCTGTATCTTCGTTAGACGAAGAGCACGTTTGGATTATCAAAGTGTACACACCTGCTAGCTTGTATCGCGGTGCCATCATCTGCAGTGCCTCGAGACAAATACTAAGATCGATATCCCGCAAGGTATGTTGGTCATCCACAGATCGTATAATCTTGTAGGTACGGATTGCCTGGTACGAAATCGAGCTACACGTCGGTTGGACACCCTCTAAATAATTCTCCGTAAAGCCGTGGAAGATGCGATATCGTGAAAAGATGCCCCCAATCTGTTCAATACCAGAGTGAAGCAACTTCATGGTGTCTTCGTCTAGGAAGCCCTGCTTTTCAGCAAAGAAGCACTGGAGCTGGAGGCCGGCGCTGCAACATGAGTTAGCGATTTGCGAGATAGTCAAACGTGAGCATAGTACCTCAGTGATACGAGCATGCCAGCCCAAGTGCCTATTTGCTGCGCTCGTATCCTGTTCATGAGAACATATTCATCTATCTCCTGCGACAATAGCCGTACGCCATCTACGATGGATGCTGCTGAACGATGGCGATTGTTGCGGATGAAGATATGGACCCGTCCTAGCTTACGCGATGCTTCAAGTTCCATGACTGCATACTCGAGAGTCTCTGCGTCGATGGTTTTGAAATCAGTCATCGGCGGTCCTCGGAGTCCGCAGCCGTCGTTGCCCAGATTTTGCTTGACGGGTTGGGAGAAGACACTCGGATGCTTTGGGATGAGTAGTGGTGGCATGTTGAAGTATCTGCAGCTGTCAGAAGGCTATCTTTAAGAAGCCAGCATTCCGGTCGGAGGGACAGAGAGCTATCTCACGCTCAGCGAGACTCACCTATCAAGTTGACTGAGCCCCCAGTACGTCAATACGACTTCTTCATCATCTGGGGTCATCTTCCCGGGCTCACAGTCCGCTTGCGCAGCCACTACCTCATCTATTTCTAGCATGTATCCCAGTCTCATACAGATGCCGAGCGTAGTCAGTGCCCGATCACCGACACACTGGAGGTGCTCGAATAGAGCAATGAGAACGCCGGCCTGTATCAGCTCGATACATGGCTCGCCGAGGGCTACAAGTTGTGCAAAGAACGACTTGCACGCCATGTACCATGCAGATTCTCCAAGAGAATCGGCCTGGGGATGCTCTGCGTATGGTGTGACCACCAAGTGCATGGCCGAGATCTGAAGGAGAAAATTGGTGTCCGAGTTAGTCGTCTGAAAAAGTGCCTGCTGTTTATCGAACTTGGCGCGCGAGATTATTGGAAGCCATCTGTGCGTTGTGGTAAAGTATACGCGAGCAATGGCTTCAATGGTTGCATCGGCTTCCCTCAAGGCACGTACTACGCTATTGTGAAGAAGCAAGCGCATATTGTGTGGATTCAAAGCGTCCAAAAAGAGTTTCAGAGGTGGAGGTCGTTGCTCTGCCCGCGCAGGAAGTGGGCTCTCCTGTGCGGTGCAATCATCGCTGCCTGTGCTAGCAACAAAGACGCGGCTTTCGATCTTCTCAAGACGTCGGAAGACTTCCCCAAAGCGCGAGTCGGCGGTGTCTTGCCCAGCATCAGATGCATCCCGTCTTTCAGGCTCAGAGAACGTGCAATCTATCGACAGTCTTCTTGTATTAGTTTTGCCGAGGGAGGAGCATGACCAAGTACCTCAGACAGCGGTTGCACTTTGGAAGGAGCTTGTCGCATTTCTTCTTACTTGCCTTGCACTGCAAGCACGTACGCTGCGCTAGCGAGGCAGAATTGTTGCCGTTCATTTGTCGTGTAGAGGGGTGTGTTTTGACAGAGGAAGAACATTTGAAGAGCCACCAATTAGGCGGTCAGCAAGCTACCCGCATTTGGGATGGCGCGGGTAATGCAGGGTGTCTACATCTACGCCCGATGTATCATGGACATGCTGTCTTGGTTAGGCTACCCTGTGAAAATAGGTCAAATGAAGCGATTGCAAGTAGCACTCGAGATTTTCCGTGCATTGTTCAGTGCTGAAATCATACGAACGTAACTGCCGAGAACAACCGCACAGCTCGCCCACGTCATCGTGAACCCCACATTACCCGAGCGTACCCCGAACAAACAACTATGTATACAGCACGCGTCAGAAGGCGAGCAATGGCGTTTGGTTTGAATTTTCAGCGTCAGGCTATTCAAGACTCAGTACTTGTATCTTAGCTCTTAGCCACCGCGTAACATCAGGTTACTCGTCTCAATTCCTCATGTCTCTCAAATACAACAAAGTGCTTATCATCGGCGCGACGTCCGGCATCGGTCTTGCATATGCAGCAAAGGTCGTAGCCGATGGAAAGAAAGTCATCATCGTTGGTCGGCGGAAAGAGAACCTCGATGCCTTTGCGGAGAAGCACGGTAAAGACAACGTCGATCCCATCGTCTTCGACATTACAAAGCTAGACCAAATCCCAAAGTTCATCGAGGACATCGTCGGCAAGCACCCAGACCTAGACAGCGTCATCATCAACTCGGGAATACAGCGAGGCTTCGACTTCTCCAAGCCGGAAACCGTCGACTTGTCAACCCTGGAGCTGGAGGTTACGACCAACTACATTGCCTACATTCACCTCAGCAAAGCCCTGATCCCAGTTTTGCAAAAGCAAAAAAAGGAGACGGCGCTCATCTACACCTCGTCTGGGCTTGCTCTTGTCCCGCTGGTCAAACGGCTCAACTACTCGGCTACGAAAGCGGCCCTGCACCACTTCATTTTGGCCCTGCGGGAACAGATGAAAGACGGACCCGGCAATATCAAGGTCGTCGAGATATTCCCGCCTGCGGTGCAAACAGAGCTCCACGATGAGAAGCACCAACCAGATATCAAGCACGGACGACAGATGGGGATGCCGTTGGACGAATTTACGGACAAGTCGTGGGCGAAGCTTGTCCAGGGCGAGGAGCAGATCCCGGTTGGCTTTGTGGAGCACATGTTTGACAAGTTCGAAAAGTCTAGGCAGGAGTCATTTCAAATGATGGTGAAGAGGGTCAAGGAGAGTGGTGACTGAGGAACGATGACTCTGTATTAGTACTATTTGCAATCAGACTCTGTTTCTTGTCGAACTCTGAACAAACAAGCCCGCATCATGACAAGAAGGCAAGGAAGCCTGCTATCAGCCCTACAATGCCCGAAAGTGGTAGCCAGACCCCGACGGCGACACTCGAAGAGGTGGGAGCAGACTCCCCAGAACCCGTCGGCGCTAAGGAACTATTAATCGCCCGAGGATGCAGTAGCAGAATCGTGCGACGTTCCGCTGCTACCGTTTTTGGGGTCGGTGTGCCAATCGACGCTGCTCCTAGTCAGCTGCACTCGCCATTGTCAAGCCTTGATTCCAGCGCGTGGTCCCTACCCGCTGCCAATGTCCTGCACGAAGTTAAAGGCGGCCGTGCCCAAGTCGGTCGCCCATCAGCCCAGGTAGGATGCGCCACCCTGCGCACCTGTTGTAGACACGATGATGCCCGTATTGCAGAGCGCAGTATCGCACGATACAGTCGCGGCTTTAGCTAAGGGGGCGTTGGCAGAGCACGAGGTGAAGAACTCGCAGGGGCGGCTGGACTGGCAGCACTGCGCGTAGGAGCCGCTTCGTGGGAGGCTAGCGGGGAAGTCGCAGCTTTGGAGGTCCGAGACTGTTCGCGGGCGTTAGCACCTACATGTCCAGTATTTCATCTATCGCATCATGGCAAGCATATGCCTATCTGGCGGGTCGTATTTACATGCTGACGCGCCGCTCGTGCTGATCCATCAAAGCACTGACGGGTCCACTTGCTGGCGTGCGTGAAGCTTGGCGATGGCCGTAACCTGCACCAACGCGACGAGGAGAATCGAAGCCAAAAGCCATGCCATTGTTGCTGTTCTTCATGAGGATGAGAGGAAGGGAGAGATGTAAGGGGGCAGATGGCGGCAAGGCATAGTCCGGTCCGAGGGCCGGCTGGACCTAGAGCTCGTGATATATTTCCTGTACACCCAGCCCTAACAATCACTTCATACAAGCTCTGTATATTTGTGGAATACGATTAGACGGAGTGGATATATCGGCTGACAGTATGGTGTATCTCCGTTACTTTTCTGTGTACCTAGTGTGGGCATACACTACTATTGCATACAATCCTACTGTATACTGTGTAAGCTGTTTGTACCGTACGTGCGTTCAATGCCGTTCTCCACCATATAAACTCAATCAACGTTAAAGTCATGTCGCTACAGCTTGAAAGCTGCCCATAGTGTTGACCGATTAACGATCCTTAATTATCGCATCACAGCTTCCCCGGAGTAAGTTTTGACTTTTTAGTCATCGAAGATCTGTCGAGATACCATATAGACGGAGGGAATGTTAAGGGCCAGCGCAAATATACCACGTTCATTCTTGGAGCCCCCGGAGCTCATCAATGTATGTTCTCTCTTCACTTCATTGTGCCCATCATCATCACTTTCCAGATGGGCAGAAGACCCCATCATCATTGACCTAGATAAGTAGCACATGTGGAACATATCTGAAGGACGCTTGCTGGAGATGTGAGGTAGTATGGTGTATGGTTTAAACCCCGAGCAAGATCATGGCCAACCTACACTCCGTTCAACAAAGGAGGTACAGTAGAGAAGGCAAAATCATCGTTGTCTCCTATCTACAAGTTAGATCTAGATCTACCTAAGCTTGGTGACTGACAGAGATTTGCGGGCACGAGCTAGATGCAAATTCGACCTTGTGATAATCCGCGACCACTAGCTCCACCCAGCATACCGATAAAATGACTCCCTCGTTGGCGAATCAAGCGCCCTCCCGTTTGCCTGTCCAGCATTCCACGTCGTCATCGTCTTATTTTCTAGCCCTTGCAACATCTCATGCGCAGACTCCACGACCCGGGGATATCTATCACCACTCTCCGCCAAATGCGCCTCCGCTTCCTCATTGTCAACAACCCTCGCACCCTGCGTCACACACCACACCTTACTCTTGTAGTCATACTCCAACTCGATCCACCCGCCGCAGTACGAATGGAAGGTCCAATATCGAGCGAGTGTCTGTCCCACGCGCGTCGGGATGAGATCGCCAGCCTTGCACTTGTAGTAGCACGCTTCTGCGAAGCCTTTCGTTGCTTTGCGGATGATGGTGTAAGAGGCGCAGTGCAAGCACTGTACATGGAACGGAAAGAAGAAAGCCAAAAGCTCAACGGATGAGCGCGGCGGTATCCTTCGCAGCTCGAAATTCCGTGTCGGTGGTAGATAATCATCTCGACCCCACCACCCCCTCGAGAAATGGGACCGGTACGCACCTTCATCTTCCGGCCATGCAAGCGTAAATGGCCCATCGACTTTGGTTGTAGCTATCTCATCTACGAAAAAGCGGATAGAATCTAGCAAGCGTTGACTTCCGCACGGATCGGGCTTTATGCGATCACGGCTCGGCGTCACAGTGAGGGAACGCAAGTTTGGCAGTCGCCAGAGGTGTGTTTCGTTGGCGGGTGGTGTGTAGGTGGCTGAGAAGGTGCGACCGCGTAGTTGAATGTCATACGTGTCGTTGCCAAAGTTGGGAGCGAGGTGGATATGCGCGATGAGGTATTTGCGGTAGGGGAGGAGGTGTGTGAGGAAGGTGTGCATTGTCGGCGCTTCGTCGAAGGCGAAGGTGTTGAGCATGTAGACAACGTCGATGCATTCTGAGTATCTATCATGAGTCAGCGTTGGTAGAGGTGTGTGAAAGCAATTGGGATTGTACATTTGTCGGCAGGACAGCAGAAGCGATAGAGGTCGGATGTCTTGCGGCCAGGCGGTGGGCCTGTGAAATCCGTGCTCATCGCGCGTCTCTAGACACAAATCTCTTCGCAGGGGATCTGTAGGGTCGTCTGCGGGACAGTACACATTACCCAAACGCCCTCGTCGGCGAACGATGTGGATATGGTGGCCCCCGACAGCATACCGCCAGATCTTCTCTCGAACCTCGAACGGAAATCTCCAAAAGTGCGATTTTCCGAGCTGATCAGCAGTCAGCTGCTCGAAGACTGTGGCTTTACCGCCATAAACGCGTTTCGAGTTCATAAGCGTCCGTCTCATATGCCCTCCCGCAGTGAACAGAGGCCAACTCTCCGGTGCAGCCTCAAGCTCATCCCGAATGGCGACCCTCCTCTCTCCCATCGTGAGCCTTCTGTTCCTCTTCCGTGGAAACTCCCGGACAGCATCTCTTGCCGCCCTCGCTCTTTTCCTGCTCGACAGCTCTTCCGGGGTGAGCAAGTTCCGCTCACGCCATCTTTTCGCGCACCACTTGGCCTGTTTCACCACCCATTCTCCGGCTATGATCAGCCCAACACCGCCAGAGACGACGCCAAAGAAGGGCAGGAGAATGATGAGGTAGCACAAATAGGCAAATCGTTCTAATAGCGGGTAGCGTTGGAGCCAGCATTTGAAAGCTTCTTTTGCGTCGTGCAAGCGTCTTCTGAGCGGTACTGTGGGGGGTCTGTATGTGGATGGGGTGGGAGCGGATGAGTAGAGGAAGGCCATTGCAGCTGAAGAGTGCGGCAGCTTGCACTTTCGATTACAGTTCTACGTTTCCTTGCGAGTGGGACATATTTTTCGTCATGTAGATGATGGCCTGCCAGAGTCTTACATAACGCGTTGACGTTGTTTTCAATGGTGCGCTCGAGAGCGAATTAAGGCCGACAAGCCTTGTACGACGCCTTCTTAATCCAAAGCACAAGCTGACTAACCCGCAGCAAGGATTTGGGGGAACGACCCGCGACGCCAAACGGTCTCGTCCTTGCTATACAGGCGAGTGGTGGATGGAGTTCCGAGGCATATGTGCCCACGTCGCCCCTCCAATGAGAGCTCGCCCCACGCACGCTTTTGCCCATTGCCCTACTCACGCAAACTGCCCTCCCACACCACACAGATCGGGCCCCACGGACCTCGTTGCGAAAGCGACCCGCACGAGGGGCGAGGGCAACAAGGGTTCTCGCTTCTCGTGCACATCATCAACAGAGCGAACCGACGACGCCATGACGGTCGCAGCGTCGGCGCGACACGGCCGTTGCTTGGTCCACCATATGCCAATGCGGCCGAATGATGTGGGGACGGGTCGCCTCAAGGCGTGAAGTGGAGCTACGCGGCGATTAGCTTGGTGCGAGAGCAGCGGAGCGGAGCGGAAAGAGCAAGGTAGTGCAATGAATGGGTGGCGCAAACGCAGGGGGGAAGAGTGGAACCCAAAGGCAGGACAAGACGGTGCTAGGGGTCGACGAACCAAGGCGAACCATTCGAACAACGGACGACCAATGCCTTACAGACCGGAGATGCAGTGGTAGACGGTTTGGGAGCGGATGCAATCGAGACGTTCAAGCATGCGGTGAGATGTACAAGCCATGGCCTCGTTTCTGCGCAACAAGCGGAAGGGAAGATGCGCACGCGCGTCGGTGTCACTTCTCATCTCTCGTCATTGTCGACGTGAGCTGCGATTCCCCACACGCCCCAAGGCCGGGGCAGCGGCTGAATGACGCTGGATTCAAACACCCAACCACACACACACCGGACGGGTTGGCACCTGCAGACTACTGTCAAGCTTCACCGGTGCTGACGAGCGCATCACAACTCGGCGCTTGGGAGCAGCAGCGGTACCAGCCAGAGCTCTTCGTCTCGCGATTGGCCGCCTTGGTCGTCGTGCGTGAGGGGTATGGACTCATCCCAATGGCAAACTCTGTTGCATCCTGTATTGAACCTCCTCTCTCGAGGGACCACCAACTCAACATGAGCCCGCTCGGTTCGATTCAAAGTCAGTGCCGTCGCCAGGTGACACCCTGCAGCTACAGCATGCATCACGCGCTGTCCGATGCATAGACAGCGTCTGCGCGTCTTTCGTATGCATGGCGTTTGGAAGCTTCCAACCTTCTCCTCGCCCGTGCAACAGTGCAACAGTGCAACCCCGGCAGGTAATGGCACAACACGTCTTGCCTCTGATTAGCCTCTGGCCTTGCAAGCCTCACCAGCCACAGGCAACGGCCAAGTGCTCTCTATGCTGGGCGGACGCTTGGTCCACAGTCAAGCTCCGCGCGTTCAACATATGTAGTCCCGGACCGTGCCATTGCAAAGTTGCAGTTGGACGTGCGCCAGGCGCCACAAGGCATCGAGTTGGCGCGGCGTCGACGTACGCCGCTGCCGCCATATTGACGAGTCGGACCAAGGTATGTCATCTCACGACGCCGTGGCCATCTAAGATTGCATCTGCCCCAGCGTAGGCTAGTAGCAGGCGCATATGTAGGCTGCATGGGCGACGTACGTGAGTTGGGATTTACATGGAGCTCAATTGATCGTCACTGCTTTAGTAGCAGCGCCCATCCGATCCTTCAAGTCGCGGCCAAATCTTGCATGATATAGATTGAGGTATTACTCCGTGGATGTGTATGCTGCCAGAGGTGCAGGCTGTGCGGGCGCTTGAGCCAATCGAAGACGCCACACCGACACCCGTGTCCAATTACCCTATGCGCCTCTCTGCACAAGACGGTCCATGTTCCTGATGGGTGGGGAATCGGCTGAGTAGGGCAAGGCCAAGACCAATTCCACGTCAAGCATAATGCCGTGATCATCGACTGGGGCCCGAGATCCCTGCACGCATGCTTAGCAACCAGTGCGCAAGGAGTGAATGGTCGGTGCCTTGGGCGTGCTTAGCCAAGAGAACACAAGAGAGCCAACTGTAGTCCACGGCACGTGCATTGCTCTGCGCACTTCACCGAATTTTGCGCGTTGCTGCGCTGTCGGCGATTGGATCAGTCCACTAAGACGAAGTACATCCGTCAAATTGGTTGCCTTCTTCGTTCTACGCCAAGTGGAGAGTGCACGTAGTTTGGGTGGGCTGTGGGCCACACGTGAACAACAGTTCCCGCGTCTAGCCTTTTCGGAATCTCCGAAACCTCCGTCTTCTATATTATTTGGTCGTGATGCTCACCGGCTGCTGTCGGTTTTCGGATCTATCGAGGCGGCCTGCCGGAACAGGTATCAGGGACGTATCCGCTCCTCACAGTACGCAGTGCTCGTCAAGGCCCCGGGTCGGAGGTGGTCTCCCTTTGCAGTCTGATAGGCGGTATTGTTTGCGCGCAAGCGATGTTTCTAAGGGGCAAAGGTGGCTGTGAGGCGGTGCCGTTGTGGTATGCACTGCCAACATGCTGTGCAGAAGGCGGCGGGCTTGGCGTAAGGTGCGGCTCCATGGACCATGTCTTCCGCGAGAGATGCTCCTGTGTATGGAGAGCCCTTCTATCAGACCAACATGTTAAGCTTCTGCGCAAGTGACTGGACCACGAGGTCTGACCAAGCAAACGCAAGGTACTGCCACTCGGGACATAGCCAGCACGCGCTTAGTGCAGATAGAACAGTATGATATTTGCAGTGCTTCTGACAATGGCATTTTCAGATAAGATGAAGCGAGCATGGAAGGTCTAGTGCGAAGGCAAGAAATAGAAAAGCGGAAGCGAGTTGAGACTACCTTGTGGCCTCGTCAAACGTGGCGAGCATATCACATAAAGTCGTGGATCTCAACAACGAGTGCAAAACCCACGAGACATTGGAGCAAACCTGCGAGCAAAGCTTCTTGCAGAGCCCGCCTCGCCACGACCATGGCGAGAACCGAAAAACCAGAAATGATGACTGTAGCTGTGAAGATGATGCCTTTTGTGCAGGCCATGCGACCTTTTCCAACATAATGAGCAGCCGTGTAGCGGGCTGCAAAAGTCGAGAGGGCCAGTGTGAGGCCGATGGCTACGAGTAGGCCGATCAGGATGTAGAAGCGCACGCGAGAGAGAGGCGTGCGGGCGGGCTTGTCGCTCTCGGCAAGCTGCGACACAAGCCCCTCCTCGGCCAGCGCAAGGCGATTTTGGTCGGCCTTGACGGAACGCCGGCGGAAATACTTGGCCTCTGCCGTCATGTAAGATTAGCGATACACGTCATGTAAGCCTGAGAGCTCACCTTTGCCGTTGCTGCAGGCGACATGGGTGCCAGCGGGGCTCTCCTCTTCCCCAGATGAAGCATGGCCAGGAACGTCGTGCTGGATGATGACTACTGGCTTCTTGGGTCGAGAGCACCTATTCGCCCGCGGCCGCTTGCGGGCCCTCGCGGTGCCCTTTAGCGGGCGTATCGCAACAGGACCGTCTCCAGTCCAGTCGCCGATGCCGACGAGGGCGTTGTCCTGCCCAGCTTCCGCTTCGGACCCTGACCCGTGTGTGGCCGAGAGCGACGACGCATACGTCGCGACGGCTTTTCCTTTCCCGTAATGATGTTCGACTGGATAGCTGGAGCCGCCAGAGGTTGGTTTGGTGCCGTTTGATTCCTTGCGAGAACTGAATACAGCCGTGGGTGTAGTGCCCACGGAGGATGTAACGTGGTGGAAGGGCGACACGGCTCGTTGGAGCTGAATGATGTCTTCGAGCTCGAGAGAAGCCTCGCTACGCAGAGCAGCGGTCATGCGGTCGTCGTACCGGGAGAGCATGGCAGCCGTGGAGGACTCTGCATAGTCGCTCATGGTGCTGGCGACGGCGACGGAGGCTGCAGGGACCAAAATCAAACCAGACCCCTCGATGCGTGATCAATGAGAAGGGGAGACATACCCTGAGCCAGATGGGACGGAGGGGCTGGCTTTGCTTGCGTGAAGAACGGTGCTGACCTATGTACATATACACGGTGTGACGGGAAATGGAGACGAGTGTTGAATGTGCAGAAGATTGCGTTGGTATGCGCAGGCGTATCACAGAGCCAGAGGGTGAATGCAAGTTGACTTGAACAAGTGCTGGACGGAGGGAGAACGACGTGTGGAAGAGTATGAGAAGTGGGAGTGGGAGGCGAATAAATGCTCCCGGGGGGCTAGCTTGTAAGCGCAGCAGCACTGCAGGGACGCTTCGGCGCCGGCGGCAGACGTTGTAGCAGCAGCGCGCGGGCTCTGGTCATACGCGCACCAGGCTAGGCGTCGTACCACCAGGGGATATGGAGAGGCCACAAAATATCAAAGTACATTGGTCTGGATCGGCATGGGGTTGAGGTGACAACTCAGGGTCCGAGCGACATGAATGGAAGCACTTCAGACCCGATCGCCCCAAGCCGCCAGCAGCAAGCATCAAACAACCAGCAGTTAGCGAAGACGTCAGCAGCGCGGGGGTGCTGGCGATGCGGCCGTGACCAGCCGCGAGGGCGCAGCAACGGCGTGGAGAGATGCAGCATGGCGGAGTGCCGATGCCCGTGGCGGTTCCCAGTCGCGTATTGAGGATGAGGGAGGTAAGCGCAGTCGCCGACCGCCGAGCAGCAAGCATGATCTGATTGGACGCCGGACGGAACGCGCTCGTCAGGGTTGTAGGAGCTCAGCCTGCCGCATGTGGTTGTGGGTGGTGCAGCAGTGCCACGAGAAGCTTGGGCTCTGCACTGTTCGAAGGGAAGAAAGGTCGCCACTAAGTCCGAGAAGCCATCCCCTGTCCGAACTTAGTCCAACTATGGTACTACCACCGGTGGTAGCGAAGGGAGAACCCCCACTGCATGTTCGCGCGTCTACATGCCACAACCCTTTCTTTGAAGCAGTTCCATGCATGATGCATGGATTGGACTTCATCTACGTCCCTCCATAGTCGTTGACCTGATTCACCCGTTTCAAGAGAAACAAATCAAAAGATGATGAGAAATATACAGCCCAGGAAATGGATGTCACAAGACCTCGTCAAATCGTCAACCTCCCTTCTTAAAGCGCAAGGAAAGAAGGCCTAGACCCTCGTCATATTTCGTTGGATCATGGGGCGATCATGGGCCACCCTACCACCGTGGTAGCAGCAGGCCAATGGAAAAAAAAGTAATTAACCTCGATATTTAGGGATCAAGAATGACAAAAAGATATGGGCCATTCCGGTACCGGGAGTCGAACCCGGCTCTCGTCGGAGGCAGTCATTACCGTGAGGTTGATGAAAGCGACGGATGCTAGCCGATACACCATACCGGATGAATTATAACAGTTTCCGCACGTTAAGTAATATATGAATAGCCACATCTTGATCTTAACTCAAGTATGGAAGACCCATCCTAGCGAAACATGGCTCAAAGCTATGTGAAGTGGGGTATCGCCGTTGAGCGTGTGGGTCGAATCAGGAAAATACAATAACAGCGTGTGCCGCAAGGTTCCTAAGCGAATGGTGCGCCGCTAGACTGGAGTCTAACCCAGTACGTGTTACCCCCAACCATTGGGATCCAGCCAATCAAAGCAGGTCATGCTGATGTACGATGAAGGAGGCATGGTCTAATCTGGGGAAAGATGTTGCGGCAGAGGAGGTATCCGTAGTACGTGATGCTGCAGCAGCCGCAAATCAGTGAACGAACCAATAGCGCGATTATTAGAACGCTCTTCGAGGTTCTACCCACAGGTGGTAATAATGTCTGCAAGCAAGCTTAGTCCAGTGTTTCACGGTTGGAACTCAACGAGACTCGCACTAGCGTTGAGACTTGTCGAGAGGGGTTTGGTGTTCTTGATCCGGTACCTGTTCTGTAATCGGACGTGGGCGCATTTAGCTGAGCCCCTAGGTGAGCTGGCCAAGATACAGCATCCTTCTTGGCTTCAGATTCGCTCAAGCTCTTGTCGCCAATGTGCCAAGGCGCGGGACAGATGACAGGAGCGGCATGCAGGAGCTGCTCTGTGGGAAGCGAGACTCACTAAGACGAGCGCTAACCGCCCATGCCAGCTTGAAGCCAAAACAACCCGTCGCTGTCCACGGCGCCCTTCCATCGTCACCGCGTCTTACCAACGACCTCCAAATATCGGCTCTAGAAATCTCCACAAACAAGCTGAACCAACTGCGCCTCGCGAGTTGCAATGCTCGCGTTGGCAGTTGCATGTGCTCACCAAGCCGGATGCCACCCCGCCAAGTTACCGTGAAACCAGGCAGCTTCGGCACACTGCCTCACGTATCAGGTTCTGGTTTTCCGCTACCACTTTCGCCCACCAAGCCTTGTGACGCGACACGCCCAACATTGGCGTGATCAGGTATTGCATATAAGGAAGATGCTCTCACCCTCTCTTCGATTCTGCACGAGCAAGCACACTGTTGAACAGTTTCTCTTCATTCATTCATTTTCTTCGCTTCCATCTTACTTAATTTAATAACGGTCACTTCCAATTGCCTAACATGGTTTCCTACACACTCACTTCCATCGCCTGTCTGGCACTTGGCGCCGCAGCTGTTCCCGTGAACCTCGCCGACATTGTTGGCGGCCAAAATGGCAACGGTCACATCTCTCTCCAACTTGACCTCACCCTTGGCCAGGACGCCTTCGCAGCGAACAAATTCGGCGGCGGAGATCTTTTCACCTTCACGTCGACGCACTCCATCCATGCTCTGCCCGAGAACGTTGTTGACGGTACGACGCCGACCGGTGGCATTGCGGGTGCATCAGGAATCTTCAATTACGGTATCAACTCCCACGCCAACATGATTTGCTACAACATCACCCTACACAACTTCCAGGGCGAGTTCGAGTCTCCCGCGACCACGGCCACTCACATCCACGAGGCTGCGCTCGGGGCCTCTGGTCCGCCGCGTATATCGTTCCCCAACCCCGAGCCCGTCGACGAGGCCGGCACCGTCCGCAACAGCGCCGGCTGTTTGAAGGGCCCCTTCCTTACAGGCGTCATAATGGAGGAGAAGGACACTGGCGAAGGTTTCCACGTCAGCCAGATCGAGGCGAATCCGGCAGGCTTCATGACCGATACCCATTCCAGCCTTGCTCTTCCAGGCGCAGTTCGCGGGCAGCTTGCATAGAATCACACGAGATTAAAGAGAAACGACGGATTTCCGATTCACTGGTGGTGGTGGTGGGCGTAGAAACGGGTATTATGGAATGTAGAGACAGACAGGGTGGTGTTGGTCAGCTACGAAGACAGAATACCCGCTTAACATAATCAATATCTCCCTCTTATCCTTTGGCCTTGTCATCATTGTGACCACTATTTGCAGACATTGATCGCAGTACTGGTCCTCGGTGTACCTTCCAAAAAATTCTCCGGCATCTTCACCCTCCGCGCACATTTTCCTTATGCTCATAAATATCCTCAGCAAGATATCCTTCGAGCAAACCCAACACCGGTCCACCCACAGTTACAGACGGTACATTTTATGTGTTCACACCCGTAAGTCGTCTGTGTGGGAGTCTTGCTCAATCGTACCTATCCAGCCCAGTCATACCCCATATTCTCTGCCTGTCTCGCATCGTCAAGCGGAGACCAAACATCCTTGCACAAACCAGCCAGCCTTTCTTAGCCACCTGGACATACTCTCTCCCATCAACACTCTTGTCGCTCAGATACTCATCAACCGTCTTCTTCCAGTTTGGATCTTTTCCTATGAAGATGCTCCCTGCACAAGTGTTGCACAAGCTCTCCGTGACCATCCTGGCAAGTACCCTCTGCGACTCCGGATCATCCTGCGGCCTCGGTATATATCGCGGAAGCTTCTTGTCGAGTTCATTGATTGCTCCGGAAAAGACAGAGAGAATCTGGGGTCGAGAGGGTACGTTCTGCGGGAAGATCCACTCAGGATGCCCTAGAGCTGCGTAGCCGGGCGCACAGAAAGACGTGGAAGGCTTGACGACAGTATTTCTCGGAGACCCGTCCAAACAGATCAAATCCGCTTGCTCTCTAGCCAAGTCCCAAGCTCCAAAGAGGCGGCCTGGTACCGACCTACTGTCTCCTTTCGGAAACTCCCGGCCGTGCTGTTGCTGCATTCTGTCGACAGCGTTACGACACTGCCCGCTGCACAGACGCTCCACAACATGTTGGTGCGGGATGATTTGGTCGATAGCATTGCTTGCATTGAACCATATTGAGCAGGACATGGTTGTCAGGCCATCGCGCAACGCTTCAAGAGCTTTCGTCGGCGCGTCATGTACCATCATGCTGCTCTGAATCCAGGGAAGAGGCCAGTCATCATCTTTGCGCACACCGTGCAGTACCTGTCTGACAACACCGGTCACGTTTTGATCCTTCTGGCATGGCGCATAGTCGCACCACCACCCGTATTTCATCCACTTCCATCGGACCCGTTGCAGTGCTCCGCCACCTTCGTTGGCTCCATGTCTACACCTCTGGAGCGCGTTGGTCATCTGTTCGCTGAACTCTTTCAGGCCTAATGCCTCTCCGGACAGCGGATCTAGCATCTCCCCGTACTCGAAGCTCCTCATCTTTCTCTCCAGCCAGTCCACTGTGCAATAACCGCAGTCTGTCTCTCCAACACCCGGCCCGACGGTCCGCGACGGGAAATCGACATCGTACGTCTTCTCGCCGCCGATAATGGTTACTGAGCCAGACTTCCTTCCTGCTGGAATGGTTCTCTTCGCGTTCGTTTGCTCGAGGAACGTCTGCAATCCGTTCATGTTCATCTCATTCTTTCCATCCACAATACCCCAACGCATCCATAGGTCTGCTGCACAAGTTTCCCATTCGCTGAGCGATTTTCCTCTCGTCGGAGGCGACTTACACAGCCTCTCGAATCGCTCCATCAAGCTCCGCCCTACCTGGACTGGGCCCTCATCAAGCTTGCTCTTATCAAAGTAAGCCTTGCCGCCGTTTCCATAATCGCTTAGGTCGAACCTGTCTGTTCGTCGTTGGCATGCACCATCAGATCTTTCGAAGGAAGATGCCAGCTGTTGGATCGAGTCACGGCATCGATCGTTACAGATCTCAACCGAATACCCATACGGGTCAGCACCAGCCGCGTTGACTTCTTCAGCCTTTCCATCGTCCCAGGCGGGCGAAAGAATCATGCGATGGCATCCCATCCCAGAAGCATGTTGTCCCCAGATCTTTTTACAGTTCTCAGTTGCGCCGTCTTCTAGCGTAGGATACAGCTTCGGCAAGTTCAATTGGTAGTCCACAGAGCCGGACCATTTCCACGCCGCGTCCCTTGGATCCTCTTTCCCGAAATTCCAGACCAGGATGAGCACGACACCAATTATCACCAGTGTGAGACCCGTGATGAGTCCAAGACAAAAGAGCCATGTTTTGCCTGCTTTGCGGAGTATGCGCACACAGTTTCGATGGCGGGTTGGTGCAGTGACTAGCTCATCGTGATCCGCACCTAGTCCATCTTCGAGGGCGGCGTTGGGGTCGTCACGATAGGTAGGTGGTGCAGTTATTGGGCCGCTCTCGAGTTGGTCGTCGGCGTTAGGGTCGTCACGATATGGAGGGAAGGCTTCGGTGTAGTCATCGGGTCGGACCTCGGTTTGATCCTGTGTCTGATTTCGAGCTTCATTATGCGCCTGAATCAAGCGCTGGCTCTCCTCATCCTCGAGCGCAAGCGCAAGCGCAAAATCGGCATCTTCCTGCTCCTCCGCCGCATATGCATCAGCTTGTTCGGCGATTGTGTGGAGCGAGAGCGCGTCTGATGCCGCAGCTGCAGGATCGTCGTTGTCGTTGTTATTATAGGAGTTAGCCATAGAGCTATCGAACAATTTATATCGTGTTTGGCCTGTACGGTATGACTTCCAACAATCCTCGTCGACATGGACTAGAGTGAAATGCTACTAAGATGTATGCGCTGGTGAATGCACAGCCCACAAATATACCGGCAGCACCGCAGAGCCAAGTGGAAACATAGGCTGACACGCGGGGTCACCGGTGAGGATCCGAAACCCTGTAAAATGAGACGAACGCGGTCTAGAGGCGTATGATAGGGGCGAAAACCTCGGTTGACTGCTCCTTTGAGAACTTCTTCAGGCGCCAACACTCAGCCCCAAGATATGATAGCCTGACTTAGCCACCCTGCGAGGAAGTGTAGGGCTGGATTGGTCTTAGTTCTGTAACTACCGACGGTGCCGATACTAGTCTGCTTACCTAAAGCAGAGAACGGAGGGATTACCACAGTCGCTCTAGAACATCAGCTGTTTCGCATGTCCAGAACACCATTCGAGGAAAGAGCTAACAGTAATCGCTAGGTGAGTGTTCAGAAGCCTACCATCCGCAACGCCCTTGAGAAAGGCCTGATTCGGTGCATTCTGCGCGCATGCGGACGCTGAATAGTCTCAAAGAGGAATTCTGCGTCGGCCGCTGTGTGCTGGGATACGAAGATCTACTAGCTCTAATAGTTGTTAGAGCAGATACAAGAGCACTGAATGACACAAAGGCATATGTAGTGTATTGGCCATTTCATGGTAAGGACAGTACAACAACTTTTCATGCATGAGGAGATTGCGCTAATGGTGATTTGTCGCTTTTTGTCCAATGGGATTCAATGAGGCATCCATACAAGTAATTTACCCTATGAATGATCAACTCTGTATGTTTTGTTAGATGTGCAAATACGCGGAGGGCACCCTTTGAAACCTGATACGAAACAGGTTAGCAAAGCGGCTCTTCGACCAATGAAATCAATTCTGAACTAATTCATATACGCATAAGTACGATAGGAGGTTTTGAACCGTGTCCGACCGCACAACAATGGCAGATAAATAGTCAGTTGGAACATATATTTTTTCGCCATTCACAATCCTAGCACATCTCCATATCGATCCCGGTCATTGAAAAGCAACAAAGGACCCTTTTTTCACCGAAAAACTTACCACTTCTGCAATGCCAACCTCACAGAGCCTGATTGCCACCACCGGCATTTCCATAGGAATTCTTTTGCTCGGCATACCCATAGCAGTCACCACCGTTACATTCGCACATGTATACGTCCCCAAGGTCGCTCTCAGCATGAAGGAAATCAACATTGGACCGTCAGGCACAAAGACTCTCACTTTTGGTCCTCTCAGTGCACCGAATGATGCTGTGTTATCGGCCGCATACATCTCCGTTATCTCTTCAGTCCTTTGCGCTGCCGGCATCTTCTCTTTGGATCACCCTATGGCACTAGGAAAGGAATAGCTTTTGTATGGACGACGATGGGCATCGCCGCAACGAACTTGCTTGGGCAGATCGCGTATTTGGCAGCTTGGGGCATCCTCCAGGGTAAAGACGATGCCAAGGTCCCAGCAGAGGGAGTCGTGCAATACTCCGATGGCGAATATCAGACGTATGGGAGACTGTTTACGACGGGGCATGGGCTTGCACGATAAATATTCACTTCTTTTCGAGAGAAAATGGGGCTCGCAAAGAATGCGCTAACCTCGTAAGTTGTTCTTGTTGGAAAATCATTGACTAGTCGTTGTGTGGCTAATACTGCTATAGCAAACAGCGAGAAGTTTGACTGCTGGTGTAGCCACCTGCGCTGTAATTACTGTGTACCTCGTCTATTGGCAGATATATGAGCAAGGCAGAGTGGCATGGCTGTTTGGTCGCCTGAAAAGTTTACGGCAAGTCCCATTCGATGATGATAGACATAGTTTGATGAAGGGAGGCAATGTATAGACCTCAGATGTATGATTGAGAAGGTTTTTAGCCTCTGAAGATCTGATCCATATATATGGAGTAACAGTAGGGTGATAAAGTAAATAAGGAACTGAGTTGTTCATTGTAACTACGTACTCCACCAAGCTTCTATATAGTCATGTGAGCAGGGGTAGCATCTATAGACAAGGGTACCTTAGTAGGTAACGTGACAGTATATATCGTTTTACGTTTCTTATTTTCTAGAACACAAATGGGGTTTATTGCGCACATTGTACGGAAAGGGATCATCGAGGTACCACACTTAGAGCTGATGGATGCAACTCATGACCCATTTGTAACACTTGGTATACCTTTCTAATCCGGTCTGGTGAGGTTGATTTTTCAAGCGCCGAATTGATAGAACAGACTGATCAGTGTTCGCGTTTGACAAACTTCACCCAAATATAGAGCTGTTTATAGGAATTGTTAAATATGAGTGCAGAATTACAGTTTCTCAAGCAGACGGACATTAGTAATTTTGTTTGAGTAGGAGAGGTGAACGATATTCGATCGGGCTGAAGTTTAATGTAGAGTGAGGGTGATGATAGGCAGGTGTTGCGTATCGTTGGTGTGTATACAAGGCTCTTCTGTCTGCACAGCGAGCACGTGGGCTTTCTGAACGCAGAAACACGCTTGAACCAGCGACTCAAAAGTTTATCAACACTTTCTGACCACGTGAGTTACCAGGACGCAGCTCACGAAGTCATGGCTGGAGCCTCACAAGGACTACGTTGGCAATGTCGATGATTCTGATTCGGCTTATTATCTCAACCAGCAAGGAGATTACAGGGCGATCGAAAAAGCTTACTTGCTCACAAGTCGAGGCATCGAGAGGAACTCTTAAAAGGTCGACAGTAAAGTTGGTACATTGGAGGACTGCGGAATGGTAAAGAACAAAATATCCAGAAACAATGGCGCCATGCAGAGGAAATGAAAAAAAACGGAACCAAGAAACCAAAACGCATCGTGAAGCTCTTCGTTGCCAATAGTAGTAGGTCTAAAATATCCGAGACTTCCACCAGTCTCGAAGGACCAGATAAAGAGTCTGCAGTGATGGGAAAGCCTGAAAAGGCCATGAGGCTACCGAGCGTCGTGGCGTCAGTCTACCTGTGGCAAATTCGGTCACCGTGACTCTACCATCTTTTAAGTGAACTACAGAGAGAAAACTCGACCGACAAGATGCTCCTCGCCAACTTGGCGGAAATATAGGCGGTGTCATGAAGAAATACGTGCCCGCCACAGAGCTAATACTGCGAAAGGTACCCGCATCCGCTCACGCTAATCCTTCCGAGCCATCTCCAGATGAGGATTATGAGGGAGGCAGCCCCAAGATCTGGAGCAAATAAGGCGTATGGGAGCTCGTGACAGGTGACCTTACGTCGCCTGTATAAAGTGAGCCCGCGCTCGATAAGCTCGCCATCCACATCTGGCATGTAAAGAACAAGCGTGAAGAAGGTTTGGAGTTCAAGAAGTTCAAGCACGAGGATATGGGCTTAGAAACCGCGGAACACATCGACGAGATATCCCCGTGGCGCCGCCAAATCTTCCGGCGCTAAGGCTCAGGAAAGAAGAAGACTAAAGTCGTGTACGCCTAACAAGAAGATGCGTGTCTGGAGCTATGTCAAGACAAGCTGACAGTTGCCCCGGAAAGCGCTGTGGCAATTGAGGTGCCTAGCGTACTGATGGTTGGTGTGGTCTCAATGCATTCTTCTCTTCGGGCGTCGTGAAGGAAGGGATAGTGGGATACCGCGGCATCATGAAGCCCAGGATGCCTCTTCACTCCAAGAGAAGTTGATGAAGAGGAGTACCATGATTTACATATCGAGGGGGGAAAGGGAGGCAGTTCATTCACGAGATGGACTCGAACGACCGAGTCGTCTAAGTTCCTGTCACCACAGAGAGCGAATTGCGCCGGTATCGTGACACTGGTGCGGTTGTAATTGACAGCCCTTAACATCCCACGGAAATTTAGCTATCAAAGCATCGTATAAGAAGCTCGAACGGCATTTGCGCCAGCACTCTACCCAGCGGAAATGTAAGCGCACGGGGGCGGATGATAAAAGCGTTCGCAAAAAGGTTTATGAAGAGTCAGTAAAAGCGTCTAAGGATCTAGGATAGGACTATAAGAGATGCGAATCTATTAGACTAAGAGTCATCTATGACGTTAATGTGGATATTATTAAAGAGGTGTTCTGGTGAGTAAAAGGTGGATATGGGTCGGAGGTCCAGAAGCAGAGCTGACAAACACCTCAACTTCGCTACGTAATACGGAGGCCGACTGACCCGAGCACCGACTGGAAGTCGCATCGATAAGTATTTATTACTCGTCGTCAACATCATTCGAAGCCTCAAGCACTGCTGTGAGTGACCACGCATAACCATCAATTGATCATGTCCACCACAACACCCATCAAACTGCTCCTCACCGGTCTCATACCCTCTTCCGAGGATGTCCCTCAATACTTCCGCGACCTATATGGCAGTGCAGCTGAAATCGAAGCAAAGATTCAGGCCGACAAAGCCAACATCGAAGCCGCAGGTTACGATGTGACTATGAAGTACTTCGATGACGCCGACCCGGAAACTGGGCTCGAATGGCTAGAGCAGCAATTGCGGACCAAGAAGGGTAAGCACCAGTTGACGATGGATCTTTGTACTAGATTTGTGCTAATTCATTTGTAGTAAGCTTTCCTTTTATCTTCCAGTTCTGTTTCTTTCGCTCGCGTGTCTACAGCCAATCAAGATGGGCCAAGATCGAGGCTGAGCTCTAGCCACCTGGGCTATTTTGCGACCCCTGCAGCCCCGATATAAAACTAGCATATATCTATTGAAGCATTGCTTACGGCCTTCTAATTAGTTCGATGGTATCACAATCGGAAGCGGACTAAGGCTTGTCCCAACCCAAACTGTACTATTCGAGAGCGTGGTCGACGTTTGCAGGAGGTTCGGGTCGAATAGTCTGTTCATTTTCAATCATGGGCCTGGAACAAATTTTGAGTCGGTCAAGAGGAATGCAGAGCGCTTAAGAATAGGAAGAGGGTTGTAAGTGTCACCGGGTGGTACTTATAGAAAAGGGTGTAGTTAGTAGTATCCTAGGCTGAAAATTAGAACAACTTAATAATGTTTCGAGTAGATTAATATAGTGTGGTGGAGCGAGATGGTAGTCATGTGACGCGCGAGTCACGTAGTGGCAAGCATGCCATATCTTTTGGTAGCATACTTCGAAGAATGAAGACATCTCTCTTCCGAAACCTAATAGGCCCTTAGTGTTACAAACGTTATAGGACAGGCTTGCGAGAGCGCGGGGCTTCAGCCTTCTATTACCGCCTATGCTAAGAAGGACCTGGCGCCGGAGAAACCTTATTCTAGTTACGTAATATCAGCATCACGTACGTTAGATATAATTAGGGTAATTAAATACTAAGGGCTATTACTAAAAACGATTAACCCTAATATAAACTATAAAATAAAATTACTATTAAGTTAGCTTTTATAATATAACTAAATTTTAAACTAAAACTAAAGTTATAAGAGAAATATAATATAAAAATTATAGCTTAAGCTCTAGTATTATAATAAATATAAGAATTATTTCTAGTAGTATAAAATGTTAAATACTAAGTTTATAAAATAAAAGTAAACTTATTTATATATATTATAGATTTTAACAGACTCTATTTTTAGAAAGAGTAATTACTCTTAGCAATTACTCTTACTCGAGTAATTACTGAGTAGTTACTATTACTTAAAAGTATTAACCCTAGTCTATAGTATATTAAGATCTAAAAGATATTATAAGCTTATTAGTTAGAGCTAATAATAAAGTATATCTAATAAAGGAGTTATATAATCTCCTATAGTAAAATATAGCTAAACGAAATCTTATAATAGCTAAATTAGTAAATAAAAAGGCTTAAGGGACTAAGCTTAAAAGAGAGGGATAAAGTCTTTCTTTTATATAAAAATCTAAAGACTAAACGACTATATAATAAGTTAGACTAATTATAACTAGAGCTATTTAAAGTATTAAAAGTCTAAAAATCTATAAATTATAAATTATAATATCTAAAGAGTATATATATATACCTATTATTTTATATATTACTTCTAGAACTAGCTCTACTTATAAGGGGCGGGCCGCTAAGGGTGTTAAGATCCTTGATCTATAATTGATTTTAATATATCCTAGGGACTTTCCGATTAGTTATAGATATATAAAGGGGCTTAGGTTAGTTCTCGAGTCTTAAATAGTTATAAGAGAGTCACGAAGAGGTTTCGGCAAGAGCGGGTACTAAGGAAGTAACTTAGATTAAATACGAAGCTCTATAAGGGTGCTTCGTAGGTTCCTATATACTATAGTTGCGTTATAGTAGTTAGGGTACGTTAAGATTCTTAGATCTTAATATCTTCTAACGCTTATAACGCGCTAGTAGTGCACGTAATCCTATAGTCACGTAATATTAGATTTAATAGGTCTAGAGCCCGGTAATTTAGTCTCTAAGCTTAGCGGCCCTTTATAAGGTAAGGCTTCTATACTCTATAAGACTAGTTATAATATTATCCTCCCCTTCTAAACCTTATATTTTTATAAGTAATATTAATATCCTCCCGCTTAACTACCCTTCGCTATTCTATCGAAGATCGTATTAACGCTAACGGCACTATTATAATAGTCTCTTATACTTACTATATAAAGAAGGCTATAGGGTATAAGATATTATCTTTAAATACTTAGTACGGTAACTATATATAAGTAGGGTACTATAACTATATTCCTACGAAAGTTAAATTACCTAACTAGTTAAAGATTAATATAGAGTTGGCGAAACTAGAGAAGGCTAAAGAAGAGGCTAAGTTATAGCTATTAGTAGACGAGGCTGCGGTAGAAGCGGTAGTAAAGAAGATATATAATAATTAGGCAAAGTTATAATATTTATAAAAGTAATAAAAGCTTCTAAAATATAAGGAGTAGATATTATTTAATACGGGGTTAAAGGAGGCTAAAGACTTAAAGCGTCTTAAGGCTTTAGAGGGCTTTAACTAGAAGATCGCGTTAATAAACTCTAGCGCCCTTATAGGTATTACTATTATTAATTAGTCGCCTTTCTAGAATTTATATAAGGATACTTATAATAGTACTAGTTAAGTAGTTATTAGTAGTTCGTAAGGTTCGTATTAGATTCTTATATATTCTTAGATTCTAGATAACTTTTCTATCTAACTAGATATTCTTTCTCGTAGTTCTTAGTTTAATAGTTAAAGATCTATTTAACTTTAAACTTATCTTCTTAATTAGTTTCGTACTACTAGTTTATTTAAAGAGGTATTTAGGGATCTACTAGTTCTAATAAGAATATATAGAAGGTTAGGTAGATTTTCGTATTATCTAGAAGCCGTAAGGTATAATTAATAGGTCCCTTTTTTTCTAGAATTAAAAATAGTCTAACCTTAATATAGTCTAATCTTTTACTTAGTTATTTTATACGTAAGTTTTTTATATAGAGATATACTTTATCCTCCTCTTTTAGTAGAAATACCGTTTTTTATTTTTTATTAATATATAAAATACTACGTTATTATACTTATTCTATATATAAGCGTAATTCTTTATAGACTTATTTTAATTTAGTAGTAGTTACTATAGCTTTCTAAGTTTTTATTGTAGAAAATATTCTTTTAAAGAGATATAAGTATCGTCCGTAATTAGTAAAGAAGGGGGTTCGTCCTATTACTTTAGCTATTTTATTATTATAGGCTAGTTAGGCTATAAGTAGTAGTAAAACCTAATTAGTCTATCTAGAATTACTATAGATCTTAAGATAGGTCTTTATTATACGATTCGTTTATTCCGTTTATCTATCTATTTATAGATAGTATATAATTAATAGTTTTCACTTAGTTCTTATTAGAGCGAGTAGGGTTATCTAATAATTAGAAGTAAAGAGCTTATCTTAATTACTAATAATTATTTTTAGGATGCTATAGTATCGTATAAGATAGTCTAGTAAGATAAATCCTAATTACTCGGTAGTATAGGTATTGCTAAAGGGTATTATTTTAGTATATTTCGTAAATTAGTCTATAATTATAAGTATAGCGTTATACCCGATATTTATAGTAGAGTCTCTTAATATAGAAAGTTCTATAATAAAATCTATTACTATATTAGTTTAGAGCTCTTCTAGTATTAATATTAGTTATATATCTCCGTATAGAGCGTATATACTATACTTATTTCTTTAGTAATTAGTATATTTCTTAATATAGGAAGCTACTTTAGCCTTTATTTTTAGAAAATTATAATTACGTTAGATAAGTTCTATTATTCTTTAGATTCTAGGGTATCTATATACGGGATCGTTATAGTATTATATAATTATAGCTTCTTAAAGTTCCTTTAATACTTCGCTCCTAATTTTCGTAATATTATTTAGTTATTAGATAGACCCTAGAGATCTATCTTTATTTTATTTAAAAATAGTAGTATCTATAGTTTTCTTAGTACCCGCGATATCGCTATATTAGCTTAATATATTAATATATATATTGTCCTTTCTAGGTCTATATATAATCTTAAACTTATATTACCTAAGTATCTTAGACTAGTAGACTTATCGTCGGTTAAGTTATTTAGTAGTAGTAAATTATACTAAGTTCTTATAATTAGTAAAGATTATAAGATTAGAATAACTCTTAGTATAGATTCTCTAATACTTAATAGTAGCTACTATTATTATAAGTTCTTTATCGTAGATATTATATTATTCCTCTAGTAATATAAACTTTCGTAAGTAATAGATAATAGGGTACTAGGCGCTGTTCCTTTCTTAGCGGGTATATACGCCTAATATAAGGTTAAAGATATTAGTTTTAATTTATAAGGGTTTATTACTCCTAAAACTAACTAGAATAGGGGGTTTAATATATACTTACTTTAAGATTTTAAAGATATTTTATTACTCTTTACCCTAAGTAAAGGGTATATCTTTCCTTATAAGTCTAGTAAGTAGTAAGGTTTTTATACTAAATCCCTTAATAAATTATTAATTAAAGTTAAGAAACTCTAAGAATACTTAGACTTCTTTAATTATTTTTAATAGTTACTATTCTTATACTACTTTAATTTTATTAGGACTTATTTTAACTCCTATAGTATTAATAAGGAACCTAAGAAATTCTACTTCTTCTTTATAAAATTTATACTTTTCTAGTTTTAACTATAGTTCGGCTCTAGAGAGATATCGGAGTACTATCTTTATATACTTAATATAGTCTTAGGGATTTTCTAAGTAAACTAGGATATTATTAAGATATATAATAATAAATATATCTAAATATTCTTATAGTACGTCGTTAATAAGTACTTAGTAAGTTATAGGTATATTTATAAGACTAGAGAATATAACTATATATTTAAAGTATTCTTCGCGTATCTTAAACGCTATTTTTTATTCTTTTTCTTTCTTTATACAGATAAGATTATATACCCTATATAAGTTAAGTATAGTAAATATCTTAGCTTAGAATAGTTAGTCCTATAGTTTAGATATATTTAGTAGAGAGTATTAGTTTTTAATTATTATTTTATTAAGCCTACGGAAGTCTATATATAGTTAGAGACTACTATCTTTCTTCTTAATAAATAGTATAGGGAATCTAGCTAATAATTTAGATAGTTAGATAAAACCTTTTTATAGGTTCGTTTAGATATATTCCTTTAGGGCTTTAAGTTCTAGTTCCGATAATCTATAGATAGGCCTAAAGGGAGACTCTATCTCTAGTATAAGATTAATTATATAATCCTATTTCTAGTATTTTAGTAGTACCTTAGTATCTACTATTTCTTAAAAGAGATATACCTATTTTTAGTATTCTTTTAGTATATTAAGAGGTATCTTATTCTCTATTACTTCTATATAAGCTTATTTAAAGTCTTAAAATAAATTATCGTACTTTATCTACTTAGAGGTAAAGTCTAACTAGACTTTAAATTTAGGTCGGTGCGAAGCTATATTACTAAGGGTCTTCTTATCTACTATTAAACGCTGCCGATACGTAAGTCCTAGGCTAGTTTAGTAGATATAGCCTTTTAATAAAAGTTTTTAATTCTTCTAGTCTATCGCTAGATTATACTCTTATAACTAGAGTAGTCCTAATATAATATTATAGGTAGCTAGTCTAAGGAAGTCTAGGTCGATATTTTTCTAGTATTTATTAATTTTAAGAGGTACCTTTAGTACTTCGTAACTAATAACGGGTTATTCTAGTATTATCTAGTTATTACCTACTAATAGATAATAGAGATAAGGTCGCTTAGAAGTCTATAGCTAGGCTCGGCTTATAGCTTATACGAAGACGTAGTTAGCCTTAGCTTCTAAATTTAGTAGTACTCTTATCTTAACCCCGTTTAGTTAGATTAGTAACTTAATTAGAGATATTATATTTATTATTATAAGATATCGGATATAACTCCCGGTGCTTATACTTCTAAAAAAGTTATAATAGAGAGAAATCTATTCTTAATTTTATCCTATTTATATTTTTTATATCCGTTTACTAAGTATATATACTATAAGTTAAACGTATAGTATCTATTAATAAGTAGAGTTATCCTAATTTAGTTAGTAGTATTATTAGCTTTATCGTTTATATAGAAATATATACTTACCCTTTTATTCTATAAGTATTTAGTATAGGCTATAAACTAGTAGTTATACTATTACTATATATAGTTAGATTTCGCTTCTAGCTAACTATTATAGAATAATTTATCTATATTATAGAGGACGTAATTATCGTAATAGTATACTATCTATTAGAGGCGTCCGTAGTTAAGATTTTAGAGATTAAAGTTATATCTTAATTCTAAGGCTATCTTAGTTAAGATATATACCGCCTTAAGGTCGCTTTTTATTTAGATTTTATTCTTAAGCGTCGGGGTCGCGGTATTAACCTAAGAATCTTATATATATATAGAGACTAGTAAAAGAGAATTAAGTTTTCTATATAGCTTACTATTTACTACTTTAAGTTTAGGTACGTACTAGACTTAGTTATCTATATACTAATCTACTTATTTAGGGGCTAGTTTATTATCTAATAGAGCCTAGTTAACTTATCTTACTCTAGCTCTATCTATAAGCTCTTATTATTAAGTATTTTAAGGTAGCTTTCTCTTCCTATAAGGCGCTCTTAGTCCTTAGTTTTCTTTATTACTATTAGAGTTAGGTTTAAGGTACTTAAATACGTCGATATATAGTATTAATATTTTAGGCTAGAATCTCTCTTAGTCTAAAAGATTTGTAGGACCGATAGTAACCTTATTATTACTAGATTTATTATCTAGGTTATTAACGAGAAGTTAAGTACTTTTATAAGGTAGTTTATTAAGCGTAAGTTAATTTATATCTTTAACTACGTCCTATTCTTCTTTATTAGTAGTATCGTCTTTACGTAAGGTATTAAGTTATTATATAATCTTATTCTTAGACTAATATACCGGGGCCAAGGGCCACTTTAATATATATATATAAGGAGGACTATAATACCTCTAGAGTAGGCGGTATTAAGATAAAATAAATTCACTTTATATATATTAAACCTTCCCTCCGCCCTAATTAATAGCTGCGAGTTATAAAGATCCTACTTCCTTCCCTTACTAGTATAAAATAGTGACGCTTATAGGGCTATACAGTCTACTATTAGTTACGGTAGTTAATAGCTAATTATATAAGTAAAAGAGAAGGCACTAGATTATTAATATAAGAAGAAGAGATATAATAAGACTATAATTATAAGACATAGGCTAATAATAAGAATTAGGGATAAAGTAATAGTCCCTAATAACCTTATCTAGATAAATAGAAAAGGGGGAAATAACGAAGAAGTTAATAAGATTAGTTTACTAAGGAAGGAGCTAACACTAATCCTAGAATAAATTAAGTAAAGACGCTTAGTTAGGATACTACGACGTAGAAGGGCCCTTATAGGAATAAGAAAGAGATATATAAAGATATATAGACCTAAGTAAGAAAGAGATATATAAAGATGTATAGAATTAGATAAGAAAGAAAATATATAAAGATATATAGAGCTAAATAAGAAAGAGATATATAGCTATATAGAAAGGTATAGAAGAATAAATATATTATAAAAAAGAGATAAAAAGGAGAAAGAGGCGACGTTAAATAAGAAGGTAGATAAGAATTATCTAATAAGTAAGTACTATAGCTTTCTAAATACCTTCTCTAGACCGCCCGGCGAAGAATCTAGCGAACTACTAAGGATTATCTATAAAACTATCGCTAGTACTACCTATAAATTACTATTTTAACCTCGCTCTCTAGTAGTAACTATAGTCTAGATTACGTAAGTAGTAATTCTGATCTAAATACGCGATATAAACCTATCTAAGTTTAATAAGTATAATATAATAGAGTTCTTAGAAGACTATATAAGAGTAATAAGAAATAGAGGGTTTATAGAAGAATAGATATTATTAGCGTTACTAGAGTTTTATAAGGTTAGCCCTTAATAGTTAGTTAAATAACTATCTAGATTTAAGAATAATAGCTAGAAAGACTTATAAAAGAATATATATAATTATTAGTAGAATTAGAACCTAGTATAAAGTATAAGTACCTAGGTATTTCTAGAGACCTTTTACCGTAAGAGTACTAATAGGAGGCTTATATTAATAAAGTACTATACTAACTTTATAATCTACTTTAACGCCTACGAATAGAAGGGCTAGATTACTAAGGCGGAAAAGGGAGCCTTCTTCTTTAGAAATTTATTAAAAGAAGATAAGGAGATAGTTATATTCTATATACTATTAGTAGAAAGACTACGTAGGGATAATATTAACTTCTATAATCTAAAAGCTATTTATAACTATATAAAGAATCTTTACTAATAGTAATAAGATATATAGGTATATAACGTAGATACTATAAGAAGAGATATAAGAAAGATATAGCGCCTTCTTTAAGAGTATAAAGAATAACTAATTCTATCTACTACTCGCTAGATTCTTAAGGATCTAGATTAAGAACGTCTAGGTAGTTAAGAGTCTACACTCCTAGATAGAGTAGACCCCTAGGTTAATAAACTAGTAAAGGGCCTAGACGGTATAAAGTTAATAATAATAACTATTAATAGCTTTATCTAGTATATCTTAGTATAGTCTCTATTTAAGGACTACCGGAACTATAGCTACTTTACTAGCTAAGTACTTAGCGTCGACGGAAGCCCCTTAGAGACTAGTTAGAGAGAAAGTTAAGAAAAGCCTTAATTATAGACTAATAAACGGAAAGATAGAATATAGATAATAAAATAAAAGAAGAGTATAGAGTTTAAATAATTATAATCTTAATCTCTAGGATCGGCGGTATATAATAGTTACGGAAGTACTACCTATTTTATCTAGAGCTATCTAGAGATACTTAATCTAGTTATAAACAGTTAGGCCTACTCTATATAGAATACTAGTAGAAACCGTAAATAGCATTACGGCATATAATAATATTATTTTAGAAAGGTAGATAAACGGGCTCCCTAGTAGATAGTTACTTAGTAGCTTATAAATAAGGTCTTAGAAAGGTTTAAGGTCCCACGCGATATAATTTAGAGCGGGTTAATTAAATAAATATATCTAGACTTATTTAAGATACCTTAAAAGGCGATATTAAAATGAATAACGAAAGAATCTATATAAGCTAATATAGTAGACGAGATATAAAGTAAAGTCTAACTAACTACTACCGCGGAATTCTTATACTAATTTAATAGAATAAGAATAGTATAGTTAAATTCTAACGCAGAATATTTCTTATTAGATATAGTAGATAATAAGTATATTATACTTAATAGACACCTAGAAAGCTATATAGTAGGTAAGATAAATACTATAATCTAGCCTACCGCTAGGTAGTAACTATCTATTCTTAAGCGAGTGCGTAGGTTATAGGTATAGAAGTCTTATATCTAAGTATCTTAACTACTATAAGATAAGGTACTAGAACGAATTCGTTAGGAAATCTAAGAAATAATAGAGCGAGAGAAGTCGCTAGATCTAATTAATTTATTAGTATTATAGTATTTACTACCGGCGCTAGCTCTAACTAGCTAAACTATTCTATATAAGGTATAACTATATAATACCCTCTACGCCGTAGTATAACCCCTAGTTAGAATATAGTATAATAAAAGGATAACTCTTAATAAGAAGAATTAGCTAGAGCTACTATCTAGAGACTAAGCCTATCTTACTATATTAAATTAAGAAGTATAGGGAGTAACTATTACTAATTTAGTAGTATATAATTCTATTCGGGCTCTAATAATAAAAATAGTAAAAAACTAAAAGAAATCTACGAAGGACTAGCGATTTTAGTAAATTAATATAATAATAGTAGTAACGCTAACTAAGGAACCTATATACTAAGAATTACCTAAAGTAATATTACCGACTAATTAGTAAACGCTAGGTATAACCCGGTGAATACTAATTAGTTAGCTAACGTTAGCCTCTAGGTTATACGTCGCGACTAATATAGTATTAGCTATTAATAATATAGATATTTAATATAAAGTTTAAGAGATAAAGAATATCTATTAGAAAGACGCCGATAAAGTCTTAGCTAAAGTAGTAAACTATATAGAATAAATAAATACTATTACTATCGCCGTATTTAATTTACCGTAATACTAGGCCTACTTCTACTAGAATTAAGCGGAATACTTAATTAATTCTAGTTCTTAAATTAACCTCCTTTAATATTTAGTAGTAAGAGTACTAGGGATCGTATATAAGAAGAAGGACGGCTTAAAATAAGATAGGTTAATAACCGCTAATAGAGCTACTAATCTATTTATTAGAATCGTCTTTAACGTCCCGGTTTATATTAGCGTAGTTACTATTACTACTTATTTCTAGATTATAAAGAACCTTATATGATTAGTAATCTTAGATAGCCTATAGTGCGCGGTAGTATAGCTATTATTATAGTATAATATATTCGAGCGTATTATCACTTAAGTACTCTCTAGAGATAGGACTCGAAACGCTGTCTTTATTATATCTAATCCTTCTACTATTAACCTTAGGTTACTAATAAAGTATAACCGAGGGATAGAAAACTAATACTAGGTAACTATACTAAGAATAATTATCTAGCGGTAGTTCTATCTAGGGCGGGCTAAGAAACTATATTAAACGAATTAGTAGTAAATATTATTTAGTACCTACTAGAGGCCGACGAGGAACGGGATAGTAGAATTATAAAGAATAGTAAGAATTATTAGAATACCGCGTATATTAACTTTTTATAATTAAAATTTACTCTCCTATCTACCGGGTAGAGTTTTAGAGACTATAAGTATATTTATACTTTAGTAGATTACTAACGTCTCTAAGAATAGAATTACTAGTTTAACCGCTTTAAAATATAGAATAGACTAATATAAGAAACTACCCTCGCTAATAAAGATAAGGCGTATAATATAATTTCCTAGTATATTTAAGAGTAAGAAGTACGTATTCGAAAGGACCTCCTAATTAAAGTATTAATAATAGAGGCGGCGAAATTAGAATAGTAAAGGAAGTAATACTAAAGTTAATACTTTAGCTAATATAGTTAATTATTTAAAGTTTATACTATATATAAATGAGTGGTAGATAAAGTAAGGCAAATTAATAACTCTCGCCTAGAGTAAGATATAGAGTTTAGAGATCCGGGTTAGTAAAAAGTAGCTATAGAGTAATAACTAATTTAAAATAGTCTACGACCGCTAGATATTAGACTATTTAACTATCTTTTTAAGAAATAATATGCGGGTTTCCTCTAAAGGACCCGCCTAATATAGAAAAGATTATTAGAAATAAGCTTTAGGCTATAGCTTAGCCTAATAGAAGTTTATATCTTTAAGGAAATATTACTAAATTAAGAAGCTATAGTCGCTTTTATATTTATAGAGTCTAGATAAATCTACCCGTTAGTTATACTATTCTATCGTATTAAGATAATTCCGTATAAGGTCTAGTAAGAAACGGCGTTCTAATCTCTAAAGAAGTTAGAGGTAGAGTATATTACTATAATTAAGAAGCGTATTCTATAAGGAACGCTAGAATTCTATAATAGTTAGTACTATAACCTATAGTTCTTAGTGCCTAAGAAAGACGGAGGATATTAACTTATTAATAATACTTAATAATTTAACGCTATAACTATTTAGAACGTGAATTTACTACTAAGTATAGATAACTTCTTAGAACGATACGTAGGCTATTAAGTTCTATTCTTAATAAACTACTTCTTAGAATATAATTAAATAACTTTATACCCCGTAAGTAGAGATATAATATTATTCTAGACTCTAATTAGCCTAGTTCGGTATTATATACTATTAATAGGAGTAATAAACGTACTAGTAGCATTTCTATAAGCTATTATAAAGATACTTAATAAATATATATCCTACTTCTACGCTCTATTTATTAACGATATATATATAGGCGGGTTAAAGAATATCTATAATAATAAGAAAGCGCTCCCTAGAGTACGGAGATATATTCTAGAGTATATCTAATAGCTAGATAAGATCTTAGTAGATATTAAATAAGTAGAAGCCACTATATTAGGGAAGAAGTACTTTTAGAGAATAGAACGCCTAGTAGTTATAGAATATAAAGTAGATACTCGAGACTAATACTTCTAGAAGAGTAAAGTTACGAAGATCGTAAACTAGCTAGAATACTAAAACTAAAAGAAAGTTTAATAGTTTATTAGTATTTACGTCTATTACTAAATTTAGATTCTTAGCTTTACTATTATTACAAAACCACTATTCTTACTTCTTTACCTAGGAGAAGAATAGAAATAGGGAGACTTATAATAATAGATAATATAAGTACTAAAGACCGCTATTATCTCTATATCTACGCTTACAACTCTAGACTACGAATTAAATTAACTAATCTTTCTTAGTATTAATATAAGTAAGAAAGGCGCCAGCGCCGTTATTAAGTAAGTAAAAGTAGATAGAAGAAGATATCTAATCTAATTTAAAAGTACTATATAGTTAAAATTAGAAAGTAACTAGTACTCTACTAAGCTAGAATATAAGGTAGTACTCTAGGTATTAAAGAAGTTCTAAATCTAGCTATATAGGCTACGCTTTACTATTAAGATAGATACCTAGACTCTAATTACGTAACTAAACTGAAGTTTAGTAGACGTACTAGGCTCCTTAATAAATTAATAGCTAATAACTATCCTAATATAGGACTTTAATATTAAGTATATTAAAGGGAAGAAGTATATTATTATAGACGCCCTATCCTAGTATCTAAAACTTAATAGTTAGGAGGCGCTAGAGAAGCTAGAAGAGAATCTTAAAGAGTTTATTAACTACTTATTATCGGATAATATAACCTACGTTTAGTTCTTAAACTATAATATCTATACTAGGTTAGCGGTTCCTTAAAGGCGCGTACTTAGAGAACTCTATTTAGAATATTTAGAGTAGATTACTTAATTCCTTATTAAGTAGTATATGCCTTATAGTATAAGTCGTAGTACCCTTTATATATAGAAGAAGAAAGTATTAACCTTCTATTATATAGACGGCCACCTATTTAAGAAGTTATTACGGAATATTACTATTAGAAAGGTACTAGATAATAGTAATACGTAGGTAGCTATTATCTAGGAAGTCCACCGCTAAATTAGGTATAGAGGCGGGAATAGGGTAGTATCTATCTTAGCCTAATAATATTAGTAGCTAAAACTATAATTATATATATAGTAGACGCTAAAAGTATACCTAGAATACTAGTTTCAATCCGCGGAAAGAAAGTGAGATATACTAATAATAATCTATATCTTTACTCTTTAGAAGTAAGTAGAATTAGATATTATATATATACCGCCTTATTATAGATTTAAATTCCTTATACTTATAAGGGAATATATTACTAAGTAGATAGAAGGCTAAGTACTTATAAATAATTAAGCTAAAACTATTACTTAATTTATTTATAAAGATATTCTCTACCGATAGAGTATAACCCAGCGAATTAGCGTTAATA
>Ga0247733_1000154_pt1 | contig 88227 bp, 78 predicted proteins | sample UWRJL043104R2_FD_180932 | JGI IMG/M metagenome (GOLD analysis project Ga0247733, IMG submission 180932) | Plant litter microbial communities from Arlington Agricultural Research Station in Wisconsin, United States - UWRJ-L043-104R-2 | ecosystem: Environmental > Terrestrial > Plant litter >... | reverse complement strand
TCAACCCCTCATCCCCCTCCGTCGCGCCCCTCACCACGCGCACCCTCCCCCGCCCAAATCCCCAACTTCCTACCATTTACCCGATCCGGCGCATGGTATTCCGTCTGCCTTATACAAACGCCCCTACATGACTGCACAGGTGATTCGCGACCTTATCTGCAGCCGCGGCTAGCTTCCACACAAAGGACAGCCTTCCTGCACGAACCATCCCACACAAAGGCAGCCTTCCTGCACGAACCATCCCGCACAAAGACAGCCTTCCTGCACGAACTATTGACGCGGGCGGGGTGTCGCGCCACCAAGCGGGCCGCCGTGGCGAGATTCGCGCGATTGGCGAATGTGGCTGATGCGGGCGTTGGGTGCGGGCCGGAAGAAGGAAAGGGAGGGGCAGCTGTACTTGCTCGGGCTTAATGGCGAGCTCGGGTGGCATGCGATGGGATTGTTGGGCTTGCATTGTTGAGGCGCTGTGTAAGGTTGGGCGTTGATGTAAGGGGAGCGGATGGGAGAGGCGGCTGCGGTGCGTTGGTGTAGCCGCCGTCTCGTGTACGACTGCTGATGGGAGGATTGCGAGAGTCGGACTGGGCGTGGGTCAATGGCGGTGGCGGATACGTCGCTATTCTGGCGTGATGGGATCATTGCCGGGCCGCTCCGCTGGAGAGAACAGCGATAAGATTTGGGTAGCTCTATCGCATACCGAGTCCTTTCGTCGACGAGGCTGAACAGCTCGTAACCTATCATACCACTATCAACATCTATGCTTCGTATTAGGATCATTGGTACATACCTCGCGCCCCCGTTTCCCATCCCGAATCATATGCAACAAACACCATCCTAGACGCCCTCATCACCTTAACTCAACAACTCCTTGATATCCTCAATACGTTGTACACGCTTCTCCTCATCACTCATCATGCCCAAACTAGTAGCCCTGCATCAAAGTTAGCCCGCTTCCTTCAATTGTTTTCCCCAGTGCACAGATGTAACTTACAGAAATTTCTTCCTCTCCTGAATCCGAAGCATCTTCTCCTCAATACTTCCCTCGACCACAAACCGCACAACTTCCACACTCCGCTCTTGCCCCATCCGATGCACCCGATCAATAGCCTGCGCCTCCACCGCAAAACTCCACCATGGATCCATCATGAACACCCGACTCGCACACGTGAGATTCAGGCCTACACCGCCCGCCCGCAAACTAAGTAACAGCACAGTCCCCTTCGTGCTCTCGTTGAATTCAATAAGTGTAGCTGCGCGAGCTTTCTGGTTCATCGACCCGTCGAAGCGGAGGAAGGGTATATGGTCGCGGGTTAGTGCTGGCTCGATGAGGTCGAGGAAGGATGTGAATTGTGAGAAGACTACGGATTTGGTGGATGGATCGGATCGACGTAAGGATTTAAGGTGAGTGAGGAGGGCTTGTGTTTTTGCGGAGCCGGTGAGGCCTATGCGACGTAGGGAGACGCGGGGGGTTTGTGTTGCGGGCGGCGCTATCTCGAACGCATCGCTACGAAGGGTGTCATCGTCTGGGTTGTGATCGTGTCGGACGACTTCGAAGAGGTCGCGTGCGTTGATCGGTTCGCGGCAGTTGAAGCAGCGAGGGAGTTCGCCCTTGTCGCGTTGGTGGTTGATGTAGTTTACGAGACAGTCTTTGCATGCGGAATGCCAGCAGCCCGTCACAGCTTGGTCGATCATGGGCTCTTCGGAGCAAATTGGGCATTCTGCGTCAGCCTCGTCTTGAATTTGCTTGAGCACATGAGCGCCGAACTTGTTGACGTCCTGCTCGCCTTCAGTTGTGAAGCGCTCAATGAGGCTAGCTAGATCCATGTCGTCAGCCAGGCCATTCGCCAGGTCAGATGCCAATGCCGCATCTTCTTCATCAGCTACGAGGTTGGCTTTGCGGGTCAGCACGGGATGGCAGCAGGATTGACGAAGGCGCAGAATCTGTGCGAATATGGTAGTGTACGACTTAAGCAGCGTTCCGGCTTCTGCGTTGGCCTTGAAAACGCTCTTTGCTCTCAAGAAGATGTGATCGTAAACATCGCGCTCGTCCTGAGACAGCACAATTTTTTCAACTTTAATGGTGCGAAGCGGCAGAGGAACAAGTGCTTTGCCATCCGGGGTCTTCATATCCTTGGTCCGACGGAGTACGAGCGGCTCAAGAACGGTCTGGACAACATCTAGTGCGCGTATGAACTCTCCCGCCTCGAAAGGCACGGTGATGAAGGTCTTCCAGAAGGAGAAGTTGCTCCATGGCTCCACCTTTAGGAAGCGCACCAAGCTGAAAAGATCTTCCAATCGGTTTACGATCGGTGTGCCGGTAAGAGCCCATCGATGCCTTGCGCTGAGCTCATAGCACGCCTTGGCCGTTTTGGAGTTCCTGTTCTTGATGAAGTGCGCCTCGTCCAGGATGATGCGGAAATAGTCAAGCGAAAAGATGCCACCGTGAGATCCTCGGTTTCCGTCATCCTTTGCTATCTGCGTGTACTCGGAAAGCACGACACCGTAGCTCGTTATTAGGACGTTCGGAGCATTTGCGCCGTTTGACGCGGAGCAGAGTTTCTGCAGGTTGGCAACCTTGTCCGAGCCATAGTAGACCATGACCTTCAAGGTGCCCTCTTTAGACGCTTTTTCAGCCTCGCTTTGCCACTGCGCTAGTAGCGACATGGGGGCAACCACGAGTGTGGTATATGGTGCAGGCTCAACGGCGGCACTGTTCTTCGGCAATCGTGGTAGGCTGTTGACCGTTGCTGATGATTCGTCCTTGGTGACCTGGGGTCTATGCGTGTGGATCAAACTGAGCATCTCGATAGTCTTACCAAGACCCATTTCTGCTGCACGTCAGCACTTGCCACACCCAGGATTCACGTACGCGAGGTTACATACCGTCAGCAAGGATGCCGCCTAGACAATTCTGCTCCTGCTTTGGGAATTCAAGCGAGAGCTCACCGGAATATGGGTTAACGTAGAACATCGTCTGGTCTTCAACGGGCGGAACAGGCATGCTATCCGCGTCCTGTGTCGGCCACTCGTACTCTTCCCAAAGCGGATGCATCGACTCTTCCTGGTCATCAGCCGACTCATGCTTCTCTTTGCCAACCATCCAGTGCAATGCCTGCTTTTGGTACTTGCGCAAATCCATGACAAAGGTCTCTGCAGGGTCCATCACCGGGGTGTCAAAGTCGAAGGACTGGGCCTTTTTGTATAGGGAGTCCAACTGATCTTGCTCGAGCTCTTCGCCTTCTTCAGCTTCCTCTGAAGGCGGCGAGGAGGCGGGGTCGCCAGCACTTGCGTTCTTCGCTTTCGGCTTCTTTTCGCCCTCTGCCTGCTCAGCGGCTTGCAGCAGGCCTTGTCGTTTGTGTTTCTCAGCGGACTCGTTTTGGCGGGTTGGATGCAGACTAATGGCTTCAAAAAGTTTTACCAGGCCGATTTGCCGTAGGCGCAGATCACGCTCGTCGGAGCTTTCCTTCTGCTCGAACAAGGTGACCTCGCGGTTGTTGTCCGGTTTAGTAAACCGCCTCTTGTCAAACGCGCTGCGCACAAAGTAGGCGCGAAGTTGTAGATAGATGGTCTCCCCAGTCTTGATCCTGTCTGGAACATAGACCACCCTCCCTTCGAAAGAACATACTTTTTGATCCAGCAGTGTCGAGATCCAGGCAGCGGACTCGTTCTCCAACCGCCCAACCTCATCTCCCCTGTCGTTGGTGAAGCGCACCAGAGTGGCTTGCTTCTTTAGGTTCAATACTCGCTTAGTGCCCTTGCCTTTCATAATTTGTCCCTTTTGATGTTCTATGCCAACCCTCTCGTCATGCCGAAGCAGACCTGTGCCGCTCTTTGTAGACCAGCCTATGACCCCAAACGATCCAATGTACCGCTTCGATGGCATTTCCTTTACGATGGGCGCCATGGGCGTAGACGAGCCGGAATCTGGGGCAGAGGCATTCGACCTTTCGGAGTCGTTCCGCTTGAGCGTGTTGGCGAGGGTGGTTTGCACGGGGAGTGCACGCGTATGTGGAGCTACAACGGTTATCGGGGATGGCGCCGACTTCCACGAGCCATCGAGAAATAGGTTGATAGCTAGTCACGTCAGTGTGGTCCCTGTTCACAAGCGACGTCGCCTACCTCGCTGTACATCTCCCCCGCTCACGGCCTTGAGCTTCTGCAATGTAGACGGTGGTAGCTCGCCGACAATGGCCTGCAAAGTCGCAACATCGAATCCACCATAATCCTCTCGATGCTGGGCATCCCCCTCACTTCCATCCACCTCGATTGGACTGGTGGCACTTTGGACGGAAGACTGTGGCGATGCAGGGCGAACGGGCGAGACGTGGACGGGTGACGAGTCTTCAGCGAAGAAACGGCGCTTCTTGAGGGGCCTCTCTTCGGGGTGTGGCGATTCCATGGCGGTGTTGAGGACGTGTTTGGGCGCCGTGTACTTTAACTTGAAGCAGGCGCGTCGAGGCGGCGAAACACGCTTCCACGGTCGCGCCAGCCAGCCGAGGATCGCCGTCATAGCGTCATGCACTAGCCATTGGCCCATTGCGAACTCTCTTCACTCTTTGCCATCGCGTTCATGTACGGGTGATTGAACAATATCTTCGACGCCTTTCTTCTCAGTTGATTGAGTCCTTCTCGTAGTAATGTCTTTCCCATTTGTGTCATAGAACCCCGCCGTTTTCGCACCCAAAATCCTAATGCGACCGCCACAGCTCCCCCGAGCTTCCGCATGGCGCATCCATACATCTCTCTCGAGGAGACAGTTCCACGCATCGCCATGTCTGAAGAGCTCTGCACGGCCCTCAGTCGAAGAAATTGATCGAGCACGAGCACACTGCGCGAATCTCGTCAAGTACTTCACCTCATCCAATCCAATCCACTTCCACATCCACCACTAACCCACCCAGAACCTACGACGCCCCCTCCCACATCCTCCAAACCTTCGTCCCACCCTCGTCCCGCGATGCCTACCTCGCCATCCGCGCCTTCAACGTCGACGTCGCCCTTGTCGCCGACACGACGAGCACCCCCACCATTGGCATGATGCGCATGCAGTTCTGGCGCGACACCGTGACGAAAGCGCTTGCCGGCACGCCTCCTAAGGAGCCGGTAGCCATCCTTCTTGCAAACGCTGCCGAAGAGCTGCATGAGCGATCGGGCGGAAAAGCGCGCCTCAGCAAGAATTGGTTCCATCGCATCATCAATACGCGCGAGCAATATCTGGGGAACCCCCCATACCCGACGTTGTCGTCACTAGAGAGCTATGCGGAGAACACGTACTCGACTATGCTGTACTTAACTTTGTCGGCGCTGCCCCAGGTTTCGATTACCACGGACCATATCGCATCGCATATAGGCAAGGCCATGGGCATTACAGCTGTGCTGCGAGGAATCCCGCTCATCGCGTTCCCGCCACGGCAGCCTCTCGGTACTAGCGGAGGCATTACCGGCTCTTCCGGCACAAACCAAGGCGCCGTCCTCCTACCCCTCGACGTCATGGCCGAAGCAGGCGTCAAAGAGGAAGACATATTCCGACAAGGCGCCGCAGCACCCGGTCTGCGCGACGCCATCTTCACCGTCGCAACACGAGCAAACGACCACCTCATTACTGCCCGCGAGATGCTCACTAAGCTCCGCTCCGAGGGCACAGTCGGCCATGACTTTGAGCACCAGCATGAAGAGGAGCATCAGTATAGTCCGCAGGCGCTGAGCACCGGGTCCGAGACGAAGCTTGCTGAGGTTGAGCGCGCGTTTGGCGTGTTCATGCCGAGCGTTGCGACGCAATCGTGGCTTGATCGACTGGAGAAGGCGGATTTTGATGTCTTTGACAATTCGCTGAGAACGGCGGATTGGAAATTGCCATGGAAGGCTTACTGGGCGTTTAATCGAAGGAAGCTGTAATAAACAGTACATCAATGATACCCGGATATACACTTTCCATCATATCCCTCCCCTGACCCTATGCGACTCGTAGCATCAGCTCGGCGCCATCGACACACAACCTGACGCAAAATCGCGGGGTTCTCCACACCAACAAAGATCACACAATGCAAGCATATCAATTAGTTACCCAACATATCCAACATAACCAAACAAAACACAGCTACACTGCCAAGCATACCCTACCACCTCTATCCTAACACGGTACACCCCGTGAAGCATTAAACATCAGCCCATCTAGTATCCAGCTAAAGCAAGTTCGAACTCTTCCCTTTCATCACAGGTGTTAGAGTCGGTATTTGATACCGGTTGCTCCTCAGATGTCGCAAGGGGACTTCAACACCCAGAACCTTGCCGGAACCTGCCGTCTTCAAGAATACAATTCGGTCAACCGCTTTACTCCGTAGCAAATCCAACCCGCTGTATGCCATGCTACAGCCCCTTGGCCTGGCAGGTCCAAGCCAGAAGACTCAGCTGTATTTGGTAAGAAACCGAGTCTAATCTCTTGTCTTCTCAGGCAACTTCCACTTGGTGTTCGTCTTGCTCGAAGATGCTAGTATCGGATATCTCTCTCGGGAATGAACGACAATCGGTCGATAGCGAGACAAATTGGGGAAGAGACTGAGTGTAGAACTCGCAAAGGGCGCTCAGAACATCCTTCCTGTACACTAAATTCTAGCTTGCTGTAGCGCGAAAAGGACGTTCCTTTATGGCCAACAAAAGGTAACGCCTGGATCCCGGAGCTTTAGTGACTATCAACGCGCCGAGAGTAGCGAGTGGTGTTCGCTCCACCATCTTGAGATCGAGCATAGCGACCCCATGGATTCCATGACCGGCGTATGCTTCCAGCTTGGAGACTAGGTACCCTGCCCTGCACCAGACTATGGGTGGGATGAGACCTGGTTGCTGTTCTCCTGAACTTCTCTTGAAGGTTCTGTGGAATGAGATTTGCTTCTCTTCTCTTGAAGGCTTTGTGGACTCCCCCTTCCAACTGCGGCGACGGAATGGTCCCTAAAAGCCACCACTGCCGCGTGAACCATTTACAAATTGCTTTGGCCACTAGTCTCGCGCTGCTGCTTTCATCCACGAGTTTTGCCTTCAATCGCAATTGATCGTCTCAAGACGGAGAATGAAATAACAGTAGCAATACTCGATGTTCCAAATGAATGACCGCCGTAGCTTCTAGTCACCGGCGAAGATCGAAGGGAACCGTGACGCTCACAGGATCAAGAAGTTGTATAGGCAGGTCCACTACCATACCATGTGTCGTCCGACAGTAGCTGTAATTGCGATGTGAAGGCGCCAGTTCTGGTGTCTTATAAGCGAGTGCGCTTTCTGCGGATAACATCCATGCTAAGGCGAGCTGAGGGGTATGAGAGCTGGTTTTGAGGGTTCAGCAGGCACGCGCTAGATTATTCGTACAAGGAGGACGTCGGAGTTTTACAACAAGTTACACATGGCTAAGTGGGGGCTGATGACGCTTTATCGATGGCGTGGCATAGACCTGATTGGAGGATTAGCCAACTACAAATACCCTGGCGCGTTACGAGGTAGCGCTGCGCTGTCGGCTCCTTCAACTCTCCCGCTGTACGCTCAAACATGCGGCTTCTCACCTGCGCACTTCTTTCCCCATTCTTCCAGGACCAAATTTGCAGAATGCCGCTTGTAGTGCGCTCGGTAGAGCATGCAGACGTCGCAAACTGCATCAGCCTGCGCATCGCCAGCCTCGGATCGCTCGTCATTGGGCGCCCCCCTCCTTATCCGGGTTATGCAGAAGAGGCAGAAGCGTCGGTCCATAACGACCTCGACAAGAACCCTCATGTGCACCATCTGAAGGTGGTTGACCCGGACAATGAGACGGACATAATGGCCTACGCTAAGTGGGAGGTCTACAAACACGGGCGTCCAGATCTCGAGCAATTGCGCGAGGCGATGAAGATGCCTATCGAAGAGGTGGACCAGTATTCGCAACTAAGAATAGCTGCGCGTGAATACTTCTGTCGTCGCAACGGTGACATGGGAAAGCACCCCCACATACGTAAGTCAGCCATCTCAAACACTTTTCAGGCATAGTCGAAATCTTAGTGTCGGGCGTTGACACTCACGGCTTCAACAGTCCTAGCTCTTCTCGTCACAGCAAGCCAACACAGAAGACGTGGGGCTGGGAGCCTTCTGGTACGATGGGGCATCGAGCTATCCGAAGAGATTGGTCTTCCGTGCTACCTTCAGGCGTCTGAGCAAGGAAAGCGGCTATACCACCACCATGGCTTTAAAGCGCTCGACACGGTCGCATACAATCTTTCGGATTACGGACTAGATGGGATCGAAGAAATGACCGAAATGTTGAGGGTGTCAACGGGAGGCGCGACTTCGAACGTTGTGGAAGAAAATTAACTCTTGTTTAATGACGACTTTCACGAGAGACAGAGAATAAACAATACCTGCTTTAGAGACGCTCCGTACCATGACTCGAGATGCAGGCGCTGCGCTCGTATTCCACCCATCCGAGGATGGTCCAAGGAAGGGACGAGGCTCGCCGATCTCCAGGCGCTTAGCCGTGCTCGGCTGACCGTGTATGAAACAGCCCGTACGAACGAGCGCTAGGCGTTGAACGACATCATTTGTCTATTGACGCAACGTGTCAAGCGTGCCACGTGCATGTGGCCTCCGACTTGAACCTATCATGGACAATCGAGGCGCTCCACCAAGGTCGCCAAACGCGAATTCACTGCAGAAAGAGGCTGTGGCTTACACCATCTATCTTTCGGCCCCTCGCCTCCATCAGGGGCACCTATCAGCAGCGGCCCAAAGGCAAGAGGTTTCTGGAAGGGGCCTAAGCCTCGTGTTCTTATTCGACGCCCCAAGCGATCTGGATAGGCGAGGTACATTCATCATGGTCTGCACCTTTCAAATCCGATTCAGCATTCTCGCTATTTGCCCATTCTTGCTTCTATATGAGCTTGGTACGGAACCCACTCGGAGCCTGTAGTGCACCGCCCAAACTCCACAATGCAGGCGAATAAACGGCAGACGACTGGCAACCGAGATGATGACTCGAAACTCAACAGTGCAGCAAAAGTCGAGACTTTTGAGCTCTCGAAGAAAGATCACCCTTACATCCCAGTCAGCACAACCAAGATCTTGGGAAAGTTTACCAGAGACCCTCCACCAGATCTCGACTCCGTTGCCCTTCGTGACCGTCAGGCTAGCCAACAAAAACATGCAAAGACGATTGAGGATCTGCGACGGTGGGCCAAGAATCGTGACAATAGCACGGTAGTCAAGGTGCTTCTGCGTTGCATCTTCTGGAAAGATGTCAAAGTCAAAAGGCCCCCCGAAAAAGCGCTGCACCGTACAATTGGCCACTACTTCCCCCCGCGGTCGGATCTGAAAGTTACAGTCTGTGACTTTGGCCAAAGTAGGTCCGAGCGCCGGGAAGTGCGGCTGGGCGACATTGAGAAAGGTGAGCTTGGCTTCGCATTGTATTCAACATGCTGACATATACAGAGTTCCAGTCTAAGCCTGCTTGGGCATCTGTTCGTTGGATGTAAGAGGTGTTTCGATTCACGACCAAGCTGTTATTTTGCTGACTTCCAACAGACACGCTCCCTTGGGCGTAGGGCTACTTCACTCAGTAAGAATTGCAACTATGAGCGTATCCATACAGCTAACATCCGACAGTCCGTTGAAGCCTTATTCTTTCACACCGGGTCGAAAGTGATGGGACGTCCTTTTACTAGAGCGGGACGAGCAGGCTGGCCATACCTTGAGACCGAAACGTTCGACCTTCGAAGCACGAAATCCGTGCAAGATTCGCGTGACCTCCTCCGAATCTTGAAAACCGATCAGCGCATTAGTAGTGTGCTTGATCGAGGCATATTCGCAGGAGACAACAACGAAAACCTGAAGAAGGATGTAACGTGGAGGGCACAATACGTCGGCAAACCTCTGGAATTCTGGGAGTTGGCAGAGGCCGATCTGCCGTGGCAGATTTCGGAAGGCAGTCATCTGAACATGAACGGACCATCAGAAGGCATACGGACTACAAAGCTTGAAAGGGCCGCTCACACTCTGACAAGACACGCTTTCTACAAAGATGCGTACATTACCCGAAACCCCTTTCGATGTTTTCATCGGGACGATGGTATGTTACGCCTTCAGGACATGGATAATTGCTGATCGGAGAAGGTTTCTTGTTGACGATGACTCCGGCCGCTGGCGTGGACTACCTTAACACCAATATGCCACACTACCTCCAGATGTCACAGGAAGAGCTAGCTAGCGAGAACTTTGCCTCAGCTGTTGCACAAGTTTGGTTGGAATTCTCAGAAACGGGAACGGACACCTGGTTTCGAAAGAATGTCGAATGGTTTATGGTGTATTTGATGACTGAAGTTGGCGCAACACCACATAACATTCGTCAAGGCTACAGTGTGCCCTCGCTGATGGATGCTTACGACGCGATTGTTCACGAGCTAGTATGTCTTCAAACAACAGTCCCGCACAATCGAGACCAAGACTGACAATCCATAGAAAGAGCGAAGATATGACCGATGGCAGAGGAACGAGACGATCAACTTGGTGCGAGCTTATCTCGTGGGCATTGACGAACTAACAGCTCTGGGGGACATCTTCTCCAAGAAACTGGACTTCTTCAAACGTCTCAGAATAGATTGCGACGCTTTTGAAGCACTAGACAACAGTGCAGATACCCCTCCGGACAACCCAGAAGGAGAAACAACATCGGACCGAATAGCATTCGCAGAGCACATGATGGAAGAGTCAGCCACGCAATGCAAGCGACTCAATGCCGATCTCCGAGAGTCCTTGAACTCGGTAAGCATACTCATCCCTTGCGTCCCGTTTCCAATTCCACTGACCCAAGTCACACCAGCTCTTCCAACTTCGGTCCATCGAACAGAACGAGCTCGCTATCATCGCAGATACCCAGAACAAAGCCATCTTCGTCTTCACTGGTGTCACGATTGTATTCCTCCCATTATCTTTCTTCACGTCGTACTTTGGAATGAACCTCCAGGGCATCATCGGGACCGAAAGATCGGAGTCGTACTTTTGGAAAGTATGCGGGAGCTCGGCCTTTGGTATCGTCTTTCTGGTTTGTCTTTGGGCTTTTCGGTATCGTATTCAGCAGAGACTTTGGTCGTATCAGACGAATCGGTCAACACTTGCGTACTAGTTAGTATTATAGCCCTGGTTGTACTGAACGTTCGAAGATGTCCTAGAAGTCCCCACATCGATAGTCCGTACAAGTTTCCCAACCCTGTCAATTCTATTCTCATCCAACATGCGGAAACCAATTCGCCTACTTCACCGTCCGATACACATCTAGATTGGACGCTCGCAACGCTACAAAAACTTCAGCCGGCACATACAGTCGGGAAAAAGGGTACATTATCTAACTCACCGCAGCCACTATAAGGCTAGGATATATCATAAAGGAAACGACTATCGAGAGCGTGTGTTGCAAAGACCGTCGGAAGAAAATGCTAAGAGTCGTGAGAGGCGATGCATGTGCCGCCGAAGTCATCGAAGATGACGAAGACGAAGAGGCAAGGACTAGCACTTAGTTTAGTATTTTATACCCCTGCTAATAGGCAGCAAGATGGTCATGAAATCGCACTCATAGTTGTTGACTTAGTGTTGAACCTACTGAACCAAGGGTGAGATGATTGGTGCTGAACAAAGGGCGCAACAAAAAACGACACGAGATTTTAGCGCAGATCCCTGGTTCACGCATGTAAGCCAAGCTCATCTTTGTTGCGACGCCCTTCTGATGCCGGTCATGCCGGTCAGTCTATCGGCTGTCACACAGCTGCATTGGTTGTTGTAATTGCAGATAACCGACGATGGTCAGTCCGTACATAATGGTACCCGCCAGATCCTCCATTTTCATGAAATGCGCTGTATTTGCTCTCCGCTCTGCGCTGAGAAGCCTCGCACCTCGAGGGCTGTTCATCACAGAATCAACCATGTCAGACCTAACCGGCATGCCTGTTCCTAAAAAGCAGGACATGTTTGAAGTGGTGGATATTGATGAGAACGTCGCAGCTTGTGAGAGTCATATCTACCAGGCGAGTTTGAGTCATACTCTGACAGCAGCACGTTTGCAGGTTTTCCAGATGGAAGCACGCTTGTTGAGGCTCAGCCACACAGCGGCAGCTTCTGGACAAGGATTACGCGAGTACAGGTGCGGTTACAAGACGGTAACGAAACACTTATTTTCTCAAGGTGGCAGCCGGAAAGGTGGGTAAAGGGATGTCCCAAGGCGAATACGAGGGCACCAAGGCTTTGCACCAGGTCGTTCCAGAGGGTATTCCGCGGCCTGTAGCATGGGGCACATACAAGTCCAATGCTGACACCCACTTCTACATTTGCGACTTCATCGATATGATCGAAGATCTACCCGACGTCCAACTCTTCTGTGCGCTACTCGCTAAGCTACACAGAGAGAGCATGTCTCTGTCGCCGAACGGAAAATTTGGCTTCCCAACGATGACCTACGAAGGTACGATGTGGCAAGACACGCAGTGATGTGATACATGGGAGGAGTCTTTCACGCGGCATTTCAAAGCGTTCGTCCATCAGGAGAGGGAAGTGCACGGAACGGACCAGGAGCTCGAGACCTTGCTTTCATCACTCTACGACAAGGTGATTCCAAGACTTCTCCGACCACTAGAGTCCCACGGACGAAAGGTCATGCCGGTACTAGTGCATGGAGATATATGGTACGGAAATATTGCCACAAAAGAAGACACCGGTGAACCACTCATGTTCGATCCCTCGGTATTTTGGGGTCATAACGAATGTATGCCATAGCCGCCCTATTGCGCAACTCACAGTCCGCTAAAATATTACTAGATGACCTCGACAACATGAAGGTTCCTCGGTACCGCATGGGGAGGCACTGGATGCGAGAGTATCACAAACATTTCCCGATTTCCGCACCTGAGGATGACTACGAAGACCGGATTGACCTCTACGAAATGTAAGCTTACTTTATGGAAGATTATCTCGACCTGTCTGCTGATTTGATCTTTGTAGACGCGGACATCTATGCGCATCGACCTTGTATTCGGACGCCACCGTGTTCCGGAAGCTGTATGCTACAACTGGGTTCCTGTTGGAGATTGGAAAGCTCCACTGACTTGATTTAGGGTAATTTCCGAAGTAAAAAAGCTCGTCAAAAAGTTCCCCAATGGTCATCAAGGCGAATGAATTCTGTTTCGATGGGTTTTTGTTCCGCACCTCCAAAGAACACAAATGTTCACGCCGATTCCCTTCGAATCATCTCAAACTCACGTTCGCTGTGCACACTCATGTTTTCTTGCTGAGCTGCATTGGTATCTTCCGACACGCGGCGTTTCTCTCGCCACTCCATTCCTTTATGTAGCTCTAGATGGTAGAGAAGAGCTGATGCAATGCAAGATCCCCCTAGTATCGTGAAGGCTACACCAACTCTTGTTGCATCGATCATTTTTTGCAGAAATGCAATCACCAGTGCTGCAAACGCACATCGAACCATGTTGAACGAAGCTTGCGCAGTGGCGGGTGCTTCGTGATTGATGTCGATGACAAGCGTATTGTTGTACTAGAACCCAGAATTATGATTTATCCATGTGTAAATCAACTGTGATCGAGCGTAACGTACATTGAAACAAGTTTGGATGCTGAAACCTGCAATAGCCTGCATTGCCAAGGGTACAGAAATGTGCTACAATTATCAGTCTTGCAGTCCATACTAGACAAAGAGTGTGCTCTTACTGCCCGAACATCAGTTGCCCATCCGTAAGCGATAATGGAACCGCAAGCTAGGAGCGTGGGCGCAACAATGCTGCGAAGGCGAGCTTTCTCGATTGGGAACGTCCGGATATCGTCTCCAGTGACCCTATCCGTAGAATGATTGTGCATCCTTGCTACCATCTTGTAATCGCGGTCCATGAGTTTGCCGGAAACAAGAGTGGAGGCAAGACTTCCGAAACCAAATGCAAGGTAACTGATCCCGGTCTGAAACTGATTGAGTCTGTATGTTGCACTGAAGATGGTTGACAAAGAGGCATGAGAGCTACAGTAAACCATGTAGAGGATGCTCCCAGCCAGTATGCTCACAGCGTTATCTAGATAGCCAAGCATCCTTAAGCTACGTAGCGGATTTGGGATCGCTTTCTTACGAAATATCAAGGATGATGTGTCCCCACGGTGACATTTCGGAGGTCGCATGATCATAGGTACCCATGGTCGAGCGTGGCGCGGGGGAGTAATAGATCCATTACCTACGATCGTACGCGCAGTCTCCGGAAGCGTGAGGGCTATTATTATGAGCACGGTGGAAGATGCGATTGTCAAAAACCAGAACACCCATCTCCAGCCAGCTCGGAAGGCGTGTGCCACCAAGAATGGGCCCTAGGCTAGGTGCGGTAGTTATTCTGAAATTGTCAACCTCGGTACCATGCTTATCGGTGTTGCGAACGAGAACAATTCTTACCCAAGTGATAAAGCACTCACGAATACTCCTCTTTCTGCTGGGGTGGCAAGATCGGAAACCACACCGTATGCGATGGAGAAAGTTCCTTTACCGCCGATCAATTGAGGTCCACACTCATTGTGAATCTACATACCAGATACAGCCGCACCTTGAAGCATCCTAAGTAGTAGCAGTGGTATGAAAGACCCTTGGAGTGCCAGTCCAACATTTGCGAGCACATAGGTAGTAAGTGCGATCAAGTAGACGGGCCGCCGGCCGAACATGTCCGCCGCATCTCCTGCGATGGAAGGCGCGACACCTGCGACGGCGAGATAAGATGCAACTGTAAGGTTTATTTTTTCGGCTGTCGTGTTCAGCTCATCTGCGAGAAGAGGTAGGATTGGGTAGTACATGAAGCTACTGAGGGTCGAGAACCATGCAGCAGACGCAACAACGCCTACAACCCACCACCGCTGCACCTTTGTGAAAAGACTGTATGGCGTGGGTGATGACTCCATAATGCAGCACATAGCATGTTCGCCTACTGTGGTCCGTATTTCAACGATGGACTGAATGTGGGGACCGCGCTGAGGGTCCGAGCGTGTTGGTCGACACCGATCGCTTCGACATGCGTCATGATAGATTCGTGCCACGAGTCGCGGAGTCAATACCCCATGACCCAGGGATGGCTTTGTGTAACGTTACAAGCAAGAAGTCCCTTGTCTTTCCCAGCGGCAAACCAAGCCGTGCACGTGCCGTGGCGGTCTCAGCTACGGTTTAGCACCGTCAAGAACCGTATTCTCGGGAGAAGTGTAACAAAGAGCAATTCTAGCCCTACACATATAATGGGACACCACATGAGAGAGTGCTCATTGCAGAAGGCACGACTGGATTGACTGAACCCTAAATCCAATGTTGCGCCTGACTGTTCCTGCCATTGGCAAAGATAGCGCGGGCCGAAAGCACCAACAGCGACGAAGCTGTGCTCAAAGTACTCTCTTGTCAACAACTTTCGAAGGGCGACCCAACGACCGATGCGCAGTTACTGGACGTGTTTAAAGAAGATGGACTATTCCATATTCGCATGTACACTACAGGTAGCATCCAACCAGAAGAGTGGAAACAACTAGATGACTTCTCGAAAGCGCTCTTCGATCTTCCAAAATCCACAAAGTCAAAGTACGATTTCACAACAATCGGTAGACCAAGGATGTCTCGGCAAGAAATCAATCGCGACGCAATTACGTAAGCCATCTTGCTTACTTCTGCAAGGTTCAAGATCGCAGGTCAAGAAACAGGAGCGATAGACGACAAAAGAGATGGCTTCGAGATAGATCTGGTAAGTTCGTGAGCCACGCTCGACCTTCCCACTTGTTGTCGCTTTCGGCTTACCGGACTCTCCCTCCCGTCAGATAACTTACAATGAGTGGCTTGTGGACAAATATCCAACATCACTTGAATGTCCGACCATCGTGAATGCTCATCGCAATCTTCTAAGGAAGTACATGATGCAATGTCACAACATTGGTCTTGCCATACTTCAGGGGCTCTCCCCTTCATTCGGACCTGTCCGGGCTTCGCAAATACTTCATTACCGCCGAACCGGCGTACCATCTACTTCCAGTCTGAGTCTCCTGAGATACGTCATTCATGATACGCAGAGTGGTCAATTCGGCCATGTTCCTCACACCAATGTGGGGATCCTCACATTCCTCTTCGCAACGGAGAAGAGATTGCAGGTTCTGACCAACGAGGCCACTGAATGGAGATTTGTCAAGCCGTGACACAACAGTCTACTGGTGAATGTTGGTGACTCTTTGCATCTCTTAAGCGGGGGTATTTTCAAATCCACTATGCATCCGGTCGTATCCCATGAGCAGGTTCTCGAGTACCGTCAGTCTCTTGCATATTACATGAGGCCAACTGAAGATGCTCCTTTACAATTACCGGATGGAAGGGTGTACACTAGTTTGGAGTGGCATGAGAGAAATTTTCAGGTATTTTGTTCATCCGAAGGAAATCAAAGTAGGCGAGAAGATGCGCGCATCTTACGTGGCAAACTACTCTGAGGGATACTTGGTCATTTTATTTATTTTGGATTTGCCTGAGGGATTTCCGTTCTTCTATTTGCAAGAAGAATGCACACGAAACACAATAGAATTTTTACACAGTAAAGGTGCTATACCCACACCTCATACACGATGATTGAAAATTAAGAGGTTTACATTATACAGTTGGCGCTTTCAGCATATGACGCTGTTGTGACTGACTAGGGATTCGGACGTTGATAGGGGGTTTGGTCACGTAGAGTCGCGAGGCCTGCGCTTCGGAAGCCTTAGACTAGACTGGACTCATCACGTGGAGTCGAAAGGCAAGGTGGGTACGTTTTCTGGGTCGGCCCGCGTCGTTGAGCGAAGGTTGGCTGGGTCGGGCCGCACCGCTGAGCAAATGTTGAATCGAATCGCGATGTTGAACATCCCAAACCGACTTGCACATCTTTTATATATTCTAAATATGACCATGACATCCCCTCTTTGTGTCTCCACCTTTTGTTTCGGTTGAGAATGTAGGTATCGTATCTATGATAGTGTTGTACAACACAATCCTGGTTGGCTTTGTCCGCAGCTGGCTCGGCAGCCTCCTTCCTCGTAGCGTGCATAATCAGCTAGGGCTGACTGGTGAAATCTGCCACTTCGAGAATTTTCTGAGGATCAACTGCATCAGGTCGCACGAACATCTTTAATTGGAAAGTTACCGAACAATCCTTCTAGTCTCATTCATCTACTGCAAATCTTCAACGCGATGCCCCGGCTTGGGTCTCTCGCCACCGAGCTCAGCCAAAGAATCGGTAGCTTCTGTTCAGGAAAGAGCCTGATCTCCCTATCAAAAACATGTCGAAACCTGCACTCTAGCTGCTATGATCCTGTAGTACTACGAAGGTCACTCCAACACAGGGTGCGTTCTTCTTGCGGACCTGACGATGTATTTTCTGATATTGAGCCTGGCAGTTTGAACATATCGCGGCCCTTTTCCCGGACGACTTCCAGCAGCGCGGCTCGTCCCTCACACCGATTGAAGCTCTCGGACTACGAGCTGGGAATGATACGACATGCTGGGCGAGATATGCATTGGCCCTGGACAAAGTATGCGACCTTTGCCACCTTGCTCAAGCGCATGGCTGGCCTAGCAAATTCAGAGCATACCTGGAGCAAAAGCGAGTACAGGAGATGATGCTTTTCATGCCTTACATGATACTGCTTGGAGGTGAGTCCATCTACGTTCCCCAGACGTTGCGGTATGGGTCTCTGCAAATGTTGCGCTTGAACTGTGCAATGTTTACATCCCGACACAATCGCAAATCATGCGATGTCAATATCAGGCTGCATAATTATATAGAGCAAGTACTAAACATTAGTAGAAACTCAGCTCTGTCAAAGCAACGTGGCCACCGTGTTAGCTGCAAGGCTTCTTCATTCCAGTGTGCTTAAGCACACAACAGGCGTTACAGAGAAAGGCATCGAACCTGCCGACGCTTCTAAACTAGCCTTTTGCTTCGCTGCTGAAGGCCTTGGAATCATCAAGGCAGAAGACACAAGCGTCGCCGAGGAAATGGACCAGCACATTGATGCGATCGTTCACACCTTATGCATGTCTATTGCAGGAGATATGAGGACCGATCCTGACACGTTCATCCACGATCAGTACAAATTACTGTTGCTAGTCGGTGCCTTCTGTAGGGCGATGAAGAAGAAACGACTTCTGGCTCCTTCATTATCGTCTGTATTGTTTCTCTATCCCGACAGCTCGCCACTCCTCCCTGTTCCGTTCGAGACATCCTCGATTTTGAGCTCAAAAGAATGGCAATTATGGCTTCAAGAGCAGGGGATGCAAAAGGCTGGATGGGCTGGACTGGCAGATCTGCTTTTCACAAGACCCTTTCATGTTGATTTTGAGTACCATTTCGACTTTGAGACCGGTCTTGCAAGAGCATGAGGAGTCATTTCGTGCTAACGGAGAAGGTCATGACGATACGGGGAAGTTGACTTTGCAAGGTATCATTCGCAAGGTCGACAGCGCGGTTGATTTGAAAATTTTATATGATGATGGCCGCATACAGCATCTCCGAGGGACCGTTACACCATTCGGTGTGGTAGGAATTTGGCAGCCCCCTACGGGACTCGTAGATCCTGTCGGCATGTTCTACATGTGGGAGACGGATATGGAAGGTCTCTAAGTTTGCTAGATTGGCTGCAAATGTGTGCTTGCAGAAACCTCATGTTGATTGGTCACTGGTCAATGCAAGCTACTGCGTGCCGACGCCCAAAAAGATAACATGTGTCACCTACTGTCGTCCCGCGCCATGCCGGAACGCGGGACCTCCGAAACTGAATGCATACGGGTTGCTCGTAACTTCATGTGCAGCAGGGCGATGCGGACGCAAGCGCGGACACGGGGTACATCACCTTGAGAAGCATTGACGGTGCTAAGGACCGTGAGCAAGGAAGGGCAAGGGGGATATGAAGTACCGTTAAGTGTAGGGAATGCTGCTTGTTGCCGGCGCTTACATCGCGCAGGTGAGCGTTGACTATGTTTGACTTGTCTTCATTCCCATCAGCTGTACTTCTTCTGGCGCAATGAATTTCACCACCTCTCCAATGCTGCGAACATTGGGATTCTATGCTTGTGCCATGTCTCAGGACCGCAATAGTCAGATCAATCATTTCCATGCGTGCAACGTTGGTAGCAATTCACACTCAACAAACGTACAAAACCGCTTATTCAAACTCTCAACCCATCACAGTAACCTTCATCAGCAACACACATTCCTCCTACTACCAAAAGTGTCCTTGTATGCTTCACGCTGATGAATTCTGATTTCTACCCAGCATGCGGAATGAATCCCGCCCACTCCACCGTCTTGTACACATCCCTATCCACACTTCTAAGTCCAGCAAAACTCTCCAATACTAAATACAGTCGCGCAAAGGGATAGCACACCAGGCCCGAAAAAGCTACCACACAGCACAACCACCAGAAGATATCAAGGATCGCTTTTAGTACAATTGTCCAGATGGAACGAAAAATTGAAGAGCCCTTTGCAACGATCGGAGAGGAACTTGATGGAGATGTGGGAGTTGTTGGCGACCGCGGTGTTGGAGTTGAGGGTGGAGGAGACGCGAGCTCAGATTCGGGAGGTGATGCTGAGGACGGGAGGAGCTTGTGGAAAAGGGAGCTCGCAAAGTATAAGGCCATGAAACCTAGTGGCCCAGCGACCATGGATCCGGTGGAGGCGAGCCAGAGGCGGTGTTCAATTTGCGTAGGGAAGTGCGTAGGTGAGAAAGCGAGGAGGTGAATGCTGCCGTAGGCTGCGGTCAAGAGGACATATGTCTGGTCGTATTTGAAGTCAGCATTACAATTGATTGTCGTCAAGCGGGGGATAGGCGACGCAGTGACGTCGGCGAGTGCGATAATTAGAGAGAAACGACTAAGGTACGTTGGGATATGGTTGGATAGGAGGAAAGGGGGAGACATACCTTTATTTGACGTTCTATGAATTTTGAGCTCCTTGTACGTTTCGTGATGCGATCTAGACCTTCGATTTTTAGGTCGCTGCGTGTAGGCACTGTGTACTGTGCACCGAATCTTATACGTCTCGTCTCTTCTGCGATGGTGCCGTGCTCCGCCATAGCATCATCTCCAATGCCGTCTCCATCACCCTCCCCTTCCAAGACTTTGTAGTTGAAAGTGTACGTTACGTGCACATCAGATTGCCTAAGAAATTGAAATGCGCGATTCGCGCGTTCAAGGTGCGCAGACAGCTCTGGTGTGTCGCGTAGCGCAGTCTGCGACAGTGACGAGGAAGAGAGATGTCTGCGGGGTTGTCGAGGCGGCATATCAAAGTACTCGAGAACAACATTCCAGTACTTTCGTGTTGAGGAGCGACGCAACGGAGGTTTCTGCTGCGAGGTTGCTATGTCAGCAAGTGTCAGGGGCGGCGAGCTACTTGAGCAGTGCATCGTTGTCGTTTCTTCCTCGATGAGATGTTCTTCCTACGCGTATGAATCAGCAAACCAGCACTCAACCCGACTGATACCCACACCGCTTGAAAGAAAACTCAACTCACATCCTCTTCACCTAGCGAAAACAGCGCGCCCAAATCCCGCGCTTCCTCCCCCTCCAGCGCAACCGGCAACCCCACATCATACCCCTTTCCCCACCAAACAGCATAAATCGCAAACGCACAAACCACATGCGCCAGCACATGTATCTCGAGACTAGTAACGGGAAGACGCTTAACAGCGCGGGCGAGACCCTGCAGCAAGAACCAAGCTGCTTGGACGCAAACGAGAGCTTTGGTGATGGCGTCGGCTTTGGACTTGTCGGCTATGACTGGGACGGAGAGTGCCGGAAGGAGATGCAAACGGTGGAGGAGGAGGATGCCAGTTGGTGTCAGGGGAAGAGGGGGTTGTGTAAGGTTGGGATGAGGAAGGGCAAGGCCGCCTGAGAGGGCGAAGAAGGCCGTTTCTTTTGTCCAGGGGGGATTGGGGGCTTTTGTTGGTGAGGCAGAGGAGGGTTCCGGTAGAATGTCTTGGGATTGGGGCTCAATGGCATCTGTGTGAGCTTCCATCGCATGGCCGGGCATGCGACCCTTCGTAATCTTCTCCTCGCCACCAGTATCCAAATCACACGCTCCTGCCTCACAGATTGAGCACCTCTTTTCTTCCTCACTACTCTCTTTCTCTCCATCTTCTCCATTGATCCTCGCCATCAACCTCTTTGCCGTCCACAACTGCTCCCAAGCACACCACAGCACCGCCTCAGGTGCAAAAACCGCGACGAGCATCCAAGTACAGCGATGCGCCATTTTCCTCCAATCACTACGTCCGACCTGCACATTGGGATGGTATGCCGTCCACGCGCAGAGAAAGAGTGTAGCTAGACAAGAGAGGAGCAGGTCGAAGGTACCGCGGACTTGAGGGGTCGATGTCCAGCCTACTTTCTGAGGGATGGCAGTAGTAGTAGTATTTTGCAGAGGAAGTGCGACTGTGGTACTATGGAACAACTGCAGCGACGCGATAAGAAGTAACATGTTTGGAGAGCATGCTAGACGGAAGCTCTAACAGCGGCAACGGGAGTGCGATGCCTATTAGGCAGACGCTATGTGTGCTGTGCCGCATCGTAAGGCAAGAAATAGCGGGGCTGAGACTATAGTTACCGCTCTTTGGTGTTTGGGGGTTCGGGGTTGGCTGTTTGCAAGGTTGCCGGCGCTTAACGAGGTTGGCTGTTTGCAAGGTTGCCGGCGCTTAACGAGACGTCGTATGGGCGGCTGTGGAACGCAGTGTAGCGAGGCTGTCCAATATCTAGTCTGGATTTTGATCTTCAGTGCGATGTCTCGAGGGGGTGCGGGGATGCACGGGAGGTCGTGCTATCGATTTTCGTTTCTCGAACTGGGTAAGAGTAGTAGGCTGCGGTCTTGTGTTCCAATCCTTTCAGGCAGCAAACGACGAATGTATGTACCGGACACACAAGTACAACAGGATCCAAACATGGCGGCGAGGGCTGTGGACCCCGGCTTGTGAGGCATTCTGTAATGAGCAAAATGTGCTAGAACCGGTGCAGTGGAAGGTAAGTGTCCGTGATTTCCATGCCCACTACACGAGAGCACACCTCGCCTTCCCTCACGCGACGAGACTGGTAGAATCGAGGATGATTGCGAGCGCGCATGCAAGTTGAGGCTCAAATCAACAAGATTTGATGATAGAATCCTATAAAGTCTTTACGTGGTTGCGGACAGAGACGCTAGTACAGTGCTGTTACAAAGATAGTTGCTCCATAAATTGCGATTCTTAGACAGAAATAAGGGCATTACAAGATATATCAAGATAGGCGTTACTAAACGGCATCCTTGTCAACGCCAGCGCCGACTCCCAGAACGCGCAGCGCAAAGGACTGAGGAATGAATTACACAAAAGAAAATGGAAGGTGGCCTCATCGTCGGCTACTCTTCGTGTTATTGCGGCTTGGCCTCTCATCTCGCTGCGTGCGGCGCGTATCGTTTCGCGGAAGCCCCATCTCCTCATCTACAGGCCTCTCACGCCTGCCAGAGTGCGCGCGCTGCGGCTGGCGCACATTGCCGTGGCGATCGTCGAAGTTACCGCGGCGCTCGTCCTCATCATCCGAGAAGTCAACATAGACTGACGCCGGACGTGGTCGCTTGCGTTCATCCATATGCTTTTCGGCTTCGATGATGGACTTCGGCTTATGCACCTTATCCAAGTGCTTCTCCAACAAACGCACGTTCTTGCCATTACACTTGATAGCGGCATCCGCGAGGTCACCGACGAACGGGATCAAGCCGACAGCGAAGTCGATAATGAGGTTGATCAGCATCATGAACTTGACGCTCTGTGGTAGTCCGCCTTCGATCTTGTTCATGCCCCATATGAGTTTCAGCGCGAGTGCTGCGTCTGCGCCGTCGCCGATGACAGGCACGAGTCCAATGACAGAAGACCAGCCGAAGCGGATGCCGGCGAAGCTGAAGAGGGCGAAGTCGAGACGGTAGGCGGTTTTGCGGGCGCGGGCGAGGACATTGGCGTCGTGTTCGGGGATGTAAGCCGCGATTTGCTTCTTGACTTTCTTCGTCTTGTTGGGCTTTGTGGGGTGAGGGATCATCTCGTAATAAGGGTCCTGGACGGAGGGGTAAGCCAACTGCTAGCGAAGATGGGACGAAAGGGGGTTGGAAAAGCAATGGGTGAGCATCGTTGTACTTACATATTGGGAATCAACACCAGGCGACTTGGCCTTGTACTTTTCCATCTCGCCGGAAAGCATCTTCTTCGCCGCATACTTAGCTACAGCGGAGGCCATTGTTGCGGTGGGTGACGTCTGTTGTGGAATGCGATGCGAGGTGGAACAATAGCGATGCTGGTCGCAAACACGGCAGTCACGCTGGCCTTATAACTCGCGCGTCTCAGGACGGCGATATGGCAGGTAGATGGTTGCGCGGCTGTCTCAATGGCGGCAGCAGGCGTGGTTGGTGGGCGGCTCTTCAGCTCAAAAGTTCTGAAACGGGCGCGTCGCCGCTATGTATAGCGGAGGAGAGCAGTTGCGAACGGCAAACAATTAATTATACTGTAGCGTCTAGAGTACGATGGAACGACAAGAGAGAAAGAAGTAACGAGGCCTTTAATATGTAGGCATCAGTGATAAGCGGTGTGCTGGCAAGTAGCAGCGTGTCATGCCTTGGTCTGAAAACTGGCGCGACGGGAGCGTGAGACGTCATGGGCGGCTCTTTTCCTCAGCTGGCGTCGACCCCCCTGTCGTATTTCATTGCCGATTGCCAAGCAATATTTGGATGCCCTAGTATACCTACCACCACCTCTGTGAAGCTTCAAGTACCCCAAATAATGTGTGTAAATAATAAATTTGGTGTTTTTGTATACATAGACTCGATGGGAAGCATTGGTTTGACTACTAGAGGCTTAATTTACATGGCATCCTATGGTGCTGTACCATAGCACCATCTGGTCAAGAGCAACATGAAGTAGAGGTCGCGCACATCTAGCTCACAGATGCGCTGAGCGTGAGTGAACTCGCCTCCAGCCTCTCCGAAAAGCTTCTTCGGTAGCGCGTACAGGTCTGCTTGTTAATAGAAGATTCGCGCGTTACAAAGGCTAGACTATCAAAGTTGCTGTCTAGAACAGTTATTGTCAATCTGTTGACAAGTTATAAGATGATAATAGTGTTACGCAGACAAAAAGTAGCGCATTTCATATTCCCTGTTCCTCAAACGCTTCAAATTACTATAGGTGCTCCAAATCATCGATTACCAGAGTCATCGACGAGCTATTATTCAAGTTATAAAATACAAAATTTAGAGTATCAACAGTTCGTATAACTAAGGTTCACGTCTATCTGGACTACAATTAAGAAAACGATAAATCACGCAAAGCCTCGATAAAAGATATATCTTTCATGCAAGTATTGGGAGTACATATCACCATCATGGTGTTGAGGATTTTGGTGGCAACGAATTACGACACCAACGCCCCCGTGGCGTGTGGCTGAGCACCGCCACTGCACCGCCACTGCACGCGCCACACCTCGCTCGTCGCGCTTTCCGAAGCCAGGCCAACCACCACCTTCACCTCGCAGCCTCAACCTCACCCCGCGCCGATGCTACGCGACAACACGTGCACATTTCTTCGACATTCTTTGCGCGGCTGTGTCTATAGCCCGACCCCTTGCCGCCGTCTAGACCGCGCCCATACACACCACCTTCGCTTCCCTCCCGTGCGCTCCACGACGCGCAACCGCTTCACTCGCCGATTCTAGCTGCCCACGGCATGCTGCCTGACGCTGACACCGGCCAATCCAAACATGACAGCCCACCAGCGACTGCTTGAGTGGCTGGACGATCTGTGCGTCCGCTTCATCGTCAACGCCCCGCACGAAGAACTGCAGTCGGTCGAGCGCATCTGCTTCCAGCTCGAAGAGGCGCAATGGTTCTACGAAGACTTCATCCGGCCGCTGGACCAAGGTCTGCCGCCCATGAACCTGCGCACCTTTGCTCAGCGCATGTTCGCCCATTGCCCGCTCTTCTCCAGCTTTTCCGCCCAGCACGCCGAAGAGGCGTACGAGACCTTTATACAGTACAAGACGCGCGTGCCCGTCCGCGGCGCCATCATGCTGAACCAGGACATGACACACGCGGTGCTAGTGAAGGGATGGAAGAAGGGCGCCAAGTGGAGCTTCCCGAGAGGAAAGATAAACAAGGAGGAAAAAGACCTTGACTGTGCCATCCGAGAAGTCTACGAGGAGACGGGCTTCAACCTGCAAGAGTCAGGCTTGGTGCCCCCAGAAGATGAGGCCAAGAGCATCTCGGTCAACATGCACCAGCAGAACGTGATGCTGTTCATCTTCCGCGGCGTGCCCATGGACACGTACTTTGAGCCGCGCACGCGCAAGGAAATTTCAAAAATCGACTGGTACAAGCTCGGTGACCTGCCCCATCTGAAGAACAAGAATAGGGTGCAGCAGGGCAACGGGCAGGATACCATCAAGGACAGCAGCTTCTACATGGTCGGGCCCTTCATCGGCCAGCTCAAAGGGTGGATAAAGACGCAGAAGAGGCTCGATAGGATCAAGGCACCCACGGGTCAGTATTTGGCACCACCCGTGACCACCGGCGCGACAGACACCGAGGAAGTGGAGCTAGATATGGGCGAGACCACTGCCGACGAGGGTGGCATGCCGGAAAGTACACCAAACGACCAGAGTTTTGCCGATCTTGTAGCACAGCTGGGAAGGCATCGCCCAAGCGACGCGCTGCCCGAGGTTTCATCGCAGTCCCAAGCAGAAACCATCGTCGATCCTGCGGCCGAACTTAAGCGCCTGCTTAGCGTAGGTGGAGGTCTCTCCTCACAAGGTGGGCCAGCCGAAGCACCTGCGAATCCACTACTCGCAATGCTCCAGGGTGGCAACCGGCCTGCTCCTCCGCCTGAACCGCTGCCAAGGACACCGTTTGAGCAGCTTCTACCAAATCCCCAGATGCCTCGGAGCCCGCATGGTCAACATCATCCCCGTCCACCCCATTTCGATCAGATGCCTCCTCCGCCCCCATTCCCCTTCAACGTGCCGCACGGGATGCCCTTTGGTGGTCCGCAATACCCTTCTATTCCACCTCCGCAACACAACGGGTTTCCCGGACCGGGGCCACACCAATTTGCTCCTCCACCACCTCATATGAACCCGAACTTTCCGCGGCACCCACCAAATCTGCAGCAAAATTTCAACCAGCAACCGCCCCGGCCAATGGAGCAGACGGGCACCGCGCTGTTTTCCCATTCATCACAAACTCATGGCCCACACGGACCACCGGCGTCAAAGCTTCCTCCACCGAAGCTCACTGCACATACATTGAACTTACTGAACGCTTTCAAGCTAAACGAGAAGCCAGCCATATCGTCCCCGCAAGGTTCTTCACTGCCCGATCAAAGTTTCCGGAACACGCCAAACCCGCAGCAGCAGCAGCAACCACCTCTGCAGCGAGCGTTCGATTCCTATGGGTCGCCGGCGTTGCGGAGCGCCCACCCATACGCGCCGAGTCCACCCGCTTTCCAGTCCCCTCCACCACAGGCCAACTTCCATCCTGCACAGCCGAAACCGAGGAATCCGCATCACGACTCGCTGCTCCATCTCTTCAGATCACCTGCAATGGTAGCGGCTACACCTCCGCCGCAGAGAACACTGGACCAGCCAGTGGAGCTCTCTGCTCAGCCATCGACTCCTGGCTACGCTCGAACCAGTGTTGCGCCGAACCCTGGACCGGCGGTGCCGAACCAGAACACAAAACCAAACGAGTTCCTGGATTCTTTCCAAGCATACACCTTGCAGCAAAATCAGAACAAGCCGAACCTACAGCCGAACAAACCGGGCCAGACTTCTGCTACGGTACGAGGGCCAGTCAACGCACCAGACTTCGAAACCGTGAAAAAGAACTCCCATCACCCTCTGAACGGCCATTCCCGTGGACCGTCACCTGCAGGACCGTCACCTGCGCTATCTGAGCAAGAGCAGAAGGTGTTCGTTCCCCAGATTCTCAAACGCGAGAATGCGCCCTCGATGGTCCAGAATCCTACGGTTGAATTGAGTGCGACTGCGGCTTCGAGTCCACTTACGGTCGTGCCTCCAACGGCGACCTTCAAGCCGCAGATCCTCAAGCGGCCTCAGCAGGGTGGCCCTACGGCTCCTGTTCCAGTCTCTGCCGCGCATTCTCAGGGGTTGTTGGATCTATTCAAGAGTCCGAGTCCAACGCCTCCGCAACCTAGCGCTTCGATACCTACCTCTAATCACACTCCGCATTCTCAGGGTCTGTTGAATCTCTTCAAGGACCAGACGTCTTCAGAGCCTCTGCCTGTAGCGTCGCCAAATGTTCAGCCAGCCGCTGCTAGTTCAAGTGGGCATTCGCAAGGTCTGCTAAACCTCTTCAAGAGCCCCCAAGCTGCACCAGCTGCACCATCCGCACCAACTCCACCACCGCACATCCCCCCACCACTAAACCAACTCCCCAACCGCCCTACCGACCAAAAGTCCGCTCTTCTCTCCCTCTTTGGCAAACCCTCCTCGCACGCTAACTCTCCGACCTTCCCAATATCTTCCATCCCACCCGCACGCTCGCCACAACCGCCTACACCCAAAACGCAGATGTCGGGTATCATCAGTCCCGTTAGTCCGCTTCCGGAGAAGGGAAGCCAGACAGGGAGTCCGGCGGCCCTCATGTCAAGGAGCCGGATTTCGAGTTTGGGCGAGGGGGGTGGCGGATTGCCCGGAATTGTTATTCCGAGGAGTGAGCCTGTGGCCAGTTTAGGCGCGCAAAAAAATGGTGTGGGGATGGATGAAGGATTTGCTGCGAGAGCAGGATCGCCTGCGTTGAGTGAGATGGGCGTGGTGGACAAGGGGAAGGCGAGGGTTGCCGCTAGTGGGGATGGTGGCGGGAAGAGCCCGGTTGATAAGAACTTCCTGCTGGGGTTCTTGAATGACGTCGCTAGGAAGGGACGTTGATATGATACGCATAGATGAGTGGGTGGATGTATGAATGGCTGGATGGATTGCTGGATGTATGGCTGGATGGACATATTTGCGCTTTGGGAGTCTGTAGGATTTGAGCCTCGTTGTAGGCGTGTAACATGAGTGTAACGTCATTGGCTCTACTTTGTTTTTGCCTACGTGCCTCGTTGTGCGTTAAAAGCTTGTAGGGTTATGTTACGTCTATGATGTGGTCTTGTTACGAAATTTGAGCTGGGATGTGTTGCACCGTGCAGAGATGAGGTTTCTACGTTAGGTTAGGTTGTTGTGACGCTCTTGTGTGTATGTCATGTTTACTGGTGGCATGTAACGCATTGGAAGTGTCTCTAATCCTGTGGAACTGAAGCCAACAGAGGAGAAGGTATTCAAAAGGAGTCGACAGATACGGCAATTTGATAAGAATGTATTGCAACACAGACTAGTTCGAAATAACAGGAGCCATCCCATCCCAGTCATCCTTCTCGACAGCATCCAACAAGAACCTCGCCACGCTCTCCCTAGTAGCAGTTTTAAATGACCCAATACCCTCGCCCGTGTTACCGTACGATTGTACATTCGCAGCCGGCCCTTCAACGAAACGGGCAGGGCGCACAAGCACATACTTCACACCACTCTGCTTCACGACCTTCTCGACCTGCTCATGGTCTTTATGACCAATGCTCATGTTCGAGTAGCGAACGAGCAGTTTGACAGGCAGGAACAGCGTCGCGAAAGACTCACCTACGCCGTGCGCCTGGAGCGTGACGATCTTGCGCGTGCCGTGGGATTTCATGGCCGCGAGGACGTTCACGTGGGCGTCGTGCATGAGTGTTGGGGGCGAGGTCGGCTTGGCGAAGGGATTGTCGCTCGTGCGTGCGCTGTTCAATGTTACGACGACGGCGGCGGGTAGGTCCTCGGGTACGGCTGCGAAGGCCTTCTCTACGTCGGCTGAATCCTGTGGTTGGCCTTGCACTATTTTGAGGGTGCCGTCGGTGGCGGTGATGGATCTGAGGGCGGCCTCGTTTCGTACCAGCGCCGTCACTTTGTGGCCTGCGCACTCGTTGGGATATGTGTGACTGGAAGCGGGAGTTGGCGGATACTTACCTCGCGCGAGCGCGCCCTGAACGACCAACTTGCCGACGCGCCCCGAAGCTCCGAGAACGAGAATGCGCATGCTAGAATTTCTGACGAGATGTGGAGGGAACGTGTAGTCGTTGATCACGGCGTGATGCTGACTTTACCTGAGGTGCGGCGCAGCACTCACGACATCGCCGTGTCGCAGCAGCCTGCATCACTCGTACGTGTATCTAGCGTGAGCGGAAGAATAAGGGAGGATATACACCAGTAGGAGATCACGAAGAGGAGGAAGGTGTTAGAGGAACTGTTCTGATTATCCTTCCCTTCTCACCCCCCTTGCCACCTCACTCGTGCACTTCCCCAACAACGACGCCCATCTTCTCCTCGCCCCTCCCCGCCCTCCACCTATCCGTCGCCTCAAGCATCTCCACACATCCCTCAAGCAACCATCCCCACTTCTCCACAAAACCCTGACTCACCTCCCAATTGCCCACAACCCACGGATCGCCCCAAACGAGTAAACCCCGTGTAGCACAGTCGTCTAGGCCATCGTAGATGCCGCCGCAGATATCGGTGCAGAGGGCGTCTTCGTCGAGGGTGTGCTCGGTGGTGGGGGGTGAGGAGGAAGATGAAGTGGTGTTTGTGTTGAGGGATTGGTGATACGGTATTGACCCTTCCGCCGCGCATGCCCTTATCAAATTATCCCTCAGCCGCGGACACGGCACAGAGTCGATCCACCGGTTATGCCTTACCGTCATCTGCAGCTCTGTCGGCTTGAAATTCGGCGGCACTGTATCGGGCACGCTGTGCATGAGCGGCAAGTTCAGATCGACACCGCATTCGTTGATGAGGGTATCGAAAGTGTTGGTTAGGATGAAATTTACCATGAGGGCGCGGAAGACGTTGTACTGAATTAGGGTGATTAGGTGGTGGTCTGGGGAGAGGGGGAAGATGGGAATGAATTTTGGTTCGGTGTGGTTGGGGCGGAAGGGAAGGTGTGTGCTGCCGCTGAGTTTGGTAGTGGGTAGGATGGGGGCGATGAGTTTGGTGGCGGAATTTGACGACGGCGAGGGTGGGGTGAATGGGAGTTGGTTTGCGGATGCGGGTGGAGTGGTGGAGATGGTAGATGCGGGGAGGATAGCGGGTTGTGGGCCTTGGACGTTTAGACCCAGGGCACCGAAGAAGGCTTTGGTGGCGTCTTCGAAGGCAGCCGAGAGGGCATCGTTCCCTCGGGTAGTGTGCTGTGGCGGTTTCGTCAGTGTAGAAGAAGATATAGGCTGGGTTTGGGCCTTGCGGCGACCTGCATATAAGTTTCCCGTTAGCGAGGATCGTTCTTTTGATATCTAGTGATGTACGCTCCAGTCCTCAGCAAATGTACGAGTGGCTCATTTTTTCCATGGTATGGGAAGCAAAAGAAGAAAGGGAGTAACGTACGCCATGCGCGCTGGTGCAGTCTATTCTGTAACTTGCGGCGTTCTTGGGCGGAAGATATGCCGGTCCAGTCTTCCTCTGTGTCTAGAGCCTAGATAATACCTTGTCAGCACCTGGTATCCTAATAGAGGTCTTCGGCAACGGGAGGGAAGTGGGACAATACAAACCTCGCTCAACTGCGTCTTCTTCGCAACTGTAATTTTGCACGCTCCATCGTCGGTTCGTCTTGCTAGAGTAGTCATGGCTGTCGTCTGCTTACGACTCCTAACTCGTATGGTCGATAGATCGCTTGGTACAGGCTCGGACGAATGCAACGGAGAAAAGGCTGCGATTTCGGGTGAGGGCCCTGGGGCGTGTAGTCCGCAACAAAGAATGTCCCTGGCGCCTTATATGCACACTGCTTATCGAACTAACCTCCATCCTTCCTCCATCTCCTCCGCTCCTTTACCGAAACTGGTCCGTCCGTACACGTACAATTGGGTCGTGCACACGATCCGCTGCGGGTTGCTTATGCGCTAGCACCGTATGTCGCCTAGCGTAGGTAATGCGAGGCTTGAAAGGGCGGAAGGCCGTGCGCACGGCACACGTTGTAGCGAATCGGAGTTTATGTGATCGATGTGAGTTCTGTTCCGGGCGATGTCGAATTGCACTTGTTCTGTACACGGTGGGAGGAGGACGAGGTGTAATGCCGAGGCCATGGAGGCTTGGGTGTGTTTTGACGCTTTGGAATGGCTTGGTCGGGCACATCTTTCCTCCGAGAAATGTGGTGGGAAGAGGGAGGCTTGAAGGTATAAAGGAGTGGTCCGCATTCGACCTGCTGCACACCTCACCATCTGTTCCCGAGTGCCATTCCTAGTTTTACGCCTTCGTCTTTCGCGGAAGAAACGAGCTGTGCTAGACCGCCTTCACACATCTGAGTCCTTAAAAATCCCGCCTTCAAGATGAAGGTCTTGGAAGCACACGCAGACTTTAACCCCGCGACGGACATTCCGTCTCTCGAGGGCAAAGTGATCTTCATCACAGGTGGTAAGAATTTCTTCACAACTGTTCCCTTGAACTTGACATTAATCACATTGCTAGGCACCGTAGGACTAGGTGCTGCATCGGCTAGACATCTCGCCCCTCATGGTCCCCTCCACATTTACATCTCCGGCCGAAACCGCAAGGCTGGCGAAGCAATCGTGTCGGAAATTACCTCCAAGTACCCAAACGTGGGGGCGACATTCGTCCAGCTTGACCTCTCATCTCTCGCCTCAGTGAAAGCTGCCGTGAAGAAGGATTTCAAGCACGACCGGCTCGACATCTTGATGAACAACGCCGGTATCATGGCCCAACCGGCAGCCTTGAGCACAGATGGCTACGAAATCCAGTTCGCGACGAACCACCTTGGCCACGCCATGCTCACTGATTGCCTTCTTCCAATCCTTCTGCGCACCGCCAAGGAGCCTAATTCCGATGTTCGCATTCTGAACGTGACATCATTGGGATACACGTTCCATCCATCCGGCGGAATTTCTTTCAGCGAGCTCAATTCCCGGTCTACGATGAAACGCCTGATACTAGGGGGCTGGGTTCGTTACGGCCAGAGCAAACTCGCAAACATACTGTTCTCGTCTGAACTCGCTAGGCGGTACCCGGAAATCACGTCGATCTCGATTCATCCGGGCGTGGTAATGACGGACCTCGTTCAATCCCAAACACGGTTTAACCGGTTGATCATCGACGTCGGATGCTGGTTTCAGGGATGGAAGCTTATGGAGCCGCATCAAGGGTCCTGGAACCAGACGTGGTGTGCGGCAGCTGCAAAGAAGGAGGAATTGGTGAATGGGCATTTTTACTACCCGGTGGGTGCGGAGAAGACAGATATGTTAAACAAGGAAGCGAAGAGCGAGAAGCTAGCAAAGGAGTTGTGGGATTGGACCGAAGGTGTATTGGCGAAGTTTTGAGGTGCCCGAGGTGGTGGTATTGATTCGAAGTTCTTTTGTAATTGGACTGTTGTACAGGGTGTGTATTGAATAATCGGACGATAGATTTTTATTAGTATGCTCGCCAGTACACCTTGGTGCTAACGGACCGTCCAAGGTAGATCAGGTGTGCGCATTTGTAACTGCAGCTGGCTGAGGTATGGATCGTGTGCAGCCGTAGCATAACTTAGGTGCATCTCGAGTGGCGGCTATGTCCATACCGTCTTGCTGATCGCCTCCCCACCCGTGTATTCCAAAGTGACCATCAGCCACAGGCATGCTACAAAGATCACAGCGCGGCGCTGATGTGAGTGCAGCTGGGGTGTTGAGTTTACCTGTTGTCCGGACAACGTTCGACACGATGCTCGGGAAGTTTTCTTCGACTGACTCGAAGTATTGCTTCATCAGGTCGTCGATGGTCGTAGTCTTGGAGCTCATGGACGCCTGTGTAGCCGCCGGTGAATCACAAACCAGGAGGGAAAGAGAAGGCTCGACGAGTTCAACGTAGGAAATCAATTCCTTCTTTAATATATCGCGGAGCGGGTAGTTGAAGGTGAGACCGAAGGGCGACTCGCCATCCGCGACCTGCCATGGTAGCGAAAAGCCTCGTCCCTTGGCCGTCTCGGAAAGGGTCTTTTCTGCAAGTCTGGTCGTACTGTCGCCCCATAGGATGCCCTCACAGCCGGTGGACCTGGCGTGCTCCACAATCAGTCTGGTCGTGAGGGTGGAGATGACGTCGGCACGGGCTGTGGCCGAAGTGAGCGAAGAAAATAACCTTTGGAGCTTCTGCGCGGACGTGTAATCGCCATTGGATTCTGTGCCCGGCATAAGACGTGATAATGAAGCGTCGTTTGCTGTGGTGTTGAAGATTTCATGGAGAGGTACCGATGCATAGTTGAAATCTGGATACATCTCTTGGACCTTCATGAAGCTGGTTTCCTTCTGGGTAGTAGCTTCAACACTTGAGGTATCAATGAAAAGCACGTCCAGTCCGAACCCAGTCCGGCCAGTCTTGGACGTCTGGGTCTTGAGCTGACAGTCTAAGATGTGGAGAAGGTTGACGGAAGAAACGCCAAAGGAGAGTGCCAATAGTAGCTTCCGTTGGTGGTCTGGAGACGCATTGCGGACCCGAAATGTTTCCATCCGCTTGATGGCTTTGGTATGGACATAGCGAAGGAAGCACTCTCTGGGGTGGCGTTAGCACCGACGATGAATCATGGTCTAATGGACAAAACGCACCGGCAAAGAGGCTCTGAGCGCACAACGAGGACCGGCGAGTTTTCCTTACACCGCCGGCAAGGCTCATCCGGCATGTCTGAAAGGTGCTTGCCCGGCATGGTTGTGGGCGTGGTGTAAGTAAGGATGGTTAGGCAAGCGAGGCGATTTTCCTTGCGAACCACTGCGCCACAGTGACAGGGAAAGGCGCTCGCGCACGGACCGCGCGGCTTCCCTGCAAGGCGACAACACGGAAGTGCGGCCTACTGACGACGCAGTTCCATTCACTCCCGCGACGACGTCTAATGGACACGTCCTGACCCTCTCCTCGCTATCATCGCCATCGGAAACCATTCGCACCGCAGTTATCTTCCCCGAAGCTCCGTCGCACACCCGCGCGCTCCGCCAGCTGGCCTCAAGGCTACGTAAGGCAGCATGAAGTTATGGCGGACGGCCGGCCTGCTGCTGCTGTCGACAGTTACAGCGGTAGCAGCCGTCGATGTGACTCTGGTATGCGCCAGTACATGCGAACAGAGCCAAATCAGCTAACGCGCTCCAGTCGCAAGATGACGCCCAGAAATGCTCGGGCATGTACAGCAAGAAATCCTGGGGCGGCAAGGTCGAGCCCTTCGTCAACATCAAGTTTATCAAGAGCGACGCGAACAAGGACATAAAGGACCCGACAGTTGCCGTGGTCATCTGGGAATGGAAAGACTCGCTGCTGCTGGGGAAGCCGTCGGACAAGCCTGTCGACCAGGTTCGTTGCCCGCACGCCCTGTCTGGTCAAGCTGACACGTTCACAGCGCGAGTACATCTGTAACGACGACACCATCGGCGCAAAGTTGTGCAATGCCACCGACAGGGGCGAGTGGATCCTCGCCGAGAATGCCACATCTGACTCCAAGAGCAACATCCGTACCCTCGCAATCAAACTCAACGAGCCCCAGGTCATCAAGTATCCGATGGCGGCCGACGGACAGCAGATGACTGCGCTCAAGACGGGATACTACTGCGTGGCTACGGCTGCATTCACAAAGGATGTCCAATACGAGGCCATCGTAACCTTCCGGAACGCGTACGGAGAGCTTCCAGCCGCGCAGATCCCGAAGCTGCCCTTCTATGGTGGTATCACCATCGCGTACTTTGTCGTGTCCATGTTCTGGGGCTTTCTCTACTTCCAGCACAGGCACGATATCCTTGCGGTCCAGAATTACATCACGGCTATCATCGTCTTCCTGGTCCTCGAGATGCTGATGACCTGGGGCTTCTACGACTACCAAAACCGCCATGGTAACAACCTCGGCGCCAAGGTGCTGATGATTATTGTTGCCATTCTCAACGCCTTCCGCAACTCGTTTTCTTTCTTTCTGCTTTTGATTGTGTGCATGGGCTATGGTGTAGTCAAGCCCACTCTCGGCAAGACGATGACCATTGTCAGATGGCTTGCTGTTGCGCACTTTGTCTTTGGTGTTGTCTACGCCATTGCCTCTTTGACTATCAAGCCGGATGATGCAGGGCCCTTGGTGCTTCTGGTCATTCTCCCGCTCTCCGCGACCCTGACCGCCTTTTACATCTGGACGCTGAACTCGTTGAACCTCACCATGAAGGATCTCATGGAGCGCAAGCAGCACGTCAAAGCCGGCATGTACAAGAAGCTTTGGTGGTGCATTCTGACTAGTATCATTGTCATCTTCGGATTTTTCTTCATCAACAGCTTCACTTTCGCCGGCGCGTCGAGCCCCGAGTTTGCGCCTACGCATTGGCAGACGCGGTGGTTCGTTTTAGATGGATGGCTCAACCTGGTGTATCTTGCTGATGTTTGTTTCGTCGCATACATGTGGAGACCGACGGCCAACAATAGGCGATTTGCCATGAGTGACGAGGTGAGTCTACTTTCCCATTCCAACAATTGTATCTATACTAATGGAATTACAGATTGCCCAAGATGACGAGGGCTTCGAAATTGCTTCTCTCAACGACTCGCTCGACGAAGAGGAAGGAGAGCGCGCATATGATCCGGGAGTCCGCCAGCAACACCGTAGCGCCAGCCGCGATGTCTCGCCCCTGCCAGCACCCAAGCCCCAGAAGCCTATCATACCGCCTAGAGAGAGTCTAGACGGTGACACAATCTTCGCCGTTGGGGAGGACGACAAGTGGAGCGATGACGACGACGATGATGATGTTGAGCCTTCGAGCCCGGCAGATGACGAGCGGCAAAGGTTAACGGCGATGCGGAAGGATGATTGAGAATCGGTGAAAATGTAGGAGGGCAAATATGCATTATTAGAGCGCGTTGGCTGGATCGTGTGGGATATGCTGATGGTATCAGCGGCGTTGGGCATCTGTATCCGTGTATCGTGTAGACTCTATGGGCATATTCTTTCATAGGAGGTAGTGGTCATATTGGGCGTTGTGTCGAGTTCCAATTCTATCTTTAAACTTCCTGGTTAGGGTAGCGAACCACGCCTCTTGTATTGGAAATCATGCGAGTTTCTGTTCCTCGAGCAGGAAAAACGAAGGCGAGACTTTTTGTAGCTCTAAACTCCGAAAACGCCGAGCCTGGGAGCTTTGACTTTCTTTGCGACGACACCTCCGTCATGCGCCGCAGCACCATCACATTCTCTATCCACATCCACCCAGCATGGCTTCAAGCATAAGCCCAAACTCCCTATATCGGGGTACATTTATCTGCGCAGCTTGCGTAAAGCAGTCGCAAAGATCAAGCGCCCGAGTCGCATCGCGAATACAGCAATACTCCGCATTTTCAACGCGCGCACCATCGACAAAGACAAACCATCTCACTTGCAGGGCCGGCCCAATCCTCCCAACTTCTCGATCAAATACTTTCGCACCAATCCGCCTTCACCGCTCCCTTTCCACAGCCGCAACCGCACCTGCCCCGGCAAGCGCAGGCCTCGCACACCTCTTCTCTCGCCGTCTCGTCTCGCTCTCCGGTCCCGATGCCGCAAAGTTCCTACAAGGCCTCATCACAAACAATGTTGCTCCCGAAAGACAGACACCATTTTATGCGGCGTTCCTTGATTCACGGGGGCGCGTGCTGTGGGATGTCTTCGTGTGGGTGTACCCGCAATTAGTGGCAAGAGAGGGGACATGGGCGTGCTATATTGAGGTGGATGGCGGCGAGGTGGATGCGTTGCTTAAGCATCTGAAGCGTCATAAATTGAGGAGTAAGATTGCTGTCAAGCTCGTGGAAGAGGGAGAGATGAGTGTGTGGGCGGCGTGGGGCGCGCAGCTAGAACAACTGCAGGGCGAGCGGCTTGTCGCCTCGTTGCAAGACCCCCGTGGCTTCGGCACTGAAGATTTTGGCACAAGATGTTTGGTACAGGGAAAGGAGGCGCCGTCAGATTCGCCTGTGCCTGTAGTAGAAGAGCAGCAGTACCATCTCCGTCGCTACCTCGCGGGCATCCCCGAAGGCCCGCTCGAGATCCCGAGAGAAACCGCACTACCTATGGAATGCAACATCGACCTCAGCCACGGTATCGACTTCAAAAAAGGATGCTACGTCGGGCAGGAACTTACTATTCGCACCAAGCATACAGGCGTGGTGCGAAAGCGCATACTACCCGTTCAACTATACACCGCAACGTCATCTGAAACAACATCGACCTTCACCTCCAATACTGACATTCCTACTCCACCTTCAGGCGCCGACATCAAACAACTCGACGAAAACGGGGACATCAAGAAAGGTCGCGCAGCGGGAAAATTCATTGCGTCGATGGGAAACATAGGGCTTGCCATGTGTAGATTAGAAATGATGACGAGTATGCGGATTAGTGCTGAAGGGGGGAGTTGGAAGCCGGGCGTTGAATTTGGGTTGATAGTGCAAGGGGATGGTGGGGAGGGAGAGGGAGAGGGAGAGGTAGTTAGGATGAAGCCTATAGTAGGGCAGAGGTTTAGGGAGAGAGAGAGGGATGTTTGGGATAAGAATAGGACGAGGGTGTGAGTGTTGGTGGGTGTCTGGGAAAATGTTTGAGTGTTTGAGTTGGATATGAACGAACTGAGTAGGATGTTGACATGGTTTAGGATGACTTGAGGCTGTGTATGTGGCTGAGTGCACGTGACGTCATTGGCCGCAATCCAATTCTCGTATGCTCAGCCACCAACCTCACAACAATCTACATTACCGATTCCATCTCCCTTCTCTTCGCCCATGACCACACAATTGCCGTATCTTACTCATACACCTCCGTCTGAGAAACTACACGTCTTGTACCCTACAGTAAACACCTTTCTGCGGAGACCGTCATGGCTGCCGTATCCGCCTCCACAGCCACAATGCCCACAAGCCACCCTCCCGGAGATGCACATCAAAGTCATTTCTCTATCTCGAAATTCATAACGAGGTTGAAACTGCGCGCCAAACGCGCAGAAAAGAGAAGAGATAGGTCTGAGCAAGTGGATACTAGGCCGCCGTTGATCCCATCACCACTCCCCCTCGTCCTCCCGCAACACCAAGCCACACTCTCCCATCTAGGCTGGACGACAATCACATTTCCCCAACCCTCTCGTACTTCTTCACCACCCTCCACCTCTACCGTAAGCTCTGCACCCCCCTCCGCCCCAGGCGCCCACCCCCTCCAACAAGCCTCCCAAGCCCTCTTCGCCGCCGCGCAAGCCTTTTTCGCGCAACCCGCCTCCGAAAAGCAGCGTTGGAAGCACCGTCTCGCTAGTGAAGAAGGATGGAGCCACATCCCCGGCGAAAAAGAATTCATCACTTTGCGTACCTTGGCGTATACGCCTGATGTGCTAAAAGGCCCCGCGAAAACGTACTGGGATCTCATGGGATCGCAATTGAATTCTACACTGGGACGTTTGTCGATTGCTGTCGGACTACCGGATGGGAATGGCGAGGGATCCGGTGAAGGGTTCGAAAGGTTCGTTGGACCCTGCGCTACCATGGGTGCGGAGGAGGAAGATAAAACGGCGACAATGCTAAGGATTTTTCGGTATGAGGGATGGGAGGCTAAAGTGGTTGCCGAACCGCATGCGGACTTGGGACTGCTGAGTTGTGTAGTTGGTGATGTACCGGGATTGGAAGTGTGGGATGGGACGCGGTTTTTCGATGTGGAGAGACACTACGATGAACCTTGTGCTACGATGCTGGTGGGGAGGCAGCTGGAGAGATTTTCTAATGGGAGATTTCCTGCGGGTGGACATCGCGTTGTTTCATATGGGAGGCCTCGACATCCAGCTTCGTCCTCAGCGAAAGGAGCGACATCCGAGAAACTGGGTACAGAAAAGCCGCAATACCGTCACTCCATCGTCTTCGTGCTACGCGCTCACGAACTCACTCCGGTACACTCGGATGCTCTGGAGACGCAGGTTACGGGGAAGTGGGATGAGCCGGTGGACGGTGTGACGGCGGGGGAATTGTACGAGCAGATTCGGAAGGCACATTTCAATATCAATATCGACAAGGAGGAGAGGGAGAAGCAGAGGCGAAAGTTGTTAGGGGGAAAGGGTGGCAAGGATGCGGGTAGAGAAGGCTCAGGATGAGGGACAGGGCGTTTGCATAGATCGATGGTTCTTGATCGGGGGTTTGGGTAAGTTGATGTATGGAAGATTGACATCCGGTTTTTGGCGTTTCATTGTTTTCATCGGCTTTTGACGACAGCGGGAATTTTCCTCGACGAGCGTTAGTACAATTCAGTTGCATCATTCCGACTAAGCTCTTCGATATCAATTACTTTTTCCTAACGTTGGCTCGTTCCGATATGAATCATCCTCTTCGAAAATTCTGCATCGCTCCTTGTCTCTGAATTAATGAGTTTCTTCATTTAGGCCTCGCCGCTCCTTGTCCCGCTCCGGAGATGCGCTCTGCAAAGTTTGTTGTCCGCGTTTGGATGTCACACGTGGGCGTTCAACCGCGCAAACGCTTTCTCCCTCGCCTAATTCAAGGGTTTAAATGACTCTGCGTCTACAAACGAAGGTCTGGACATCCTCGCGCAGTGCATATGGTCAGATGAGTCGCAAGAAGCTTCCGAGTGTAGGTGAGAGACACGGTAGGCTCGGTGGTCTTGGCTGACCAACATTTGATCAAGTGAGTGAAAAGTAGCGGTCAACCACGGTCTATATATACTGAGCGCAGCGAGCTCAGACTTACTCATCTTCAAGTAAGAGAAAAGATTCGATTTGGTCACACCGCCTGCCGCACACCGATCCCCATCCCTCCTACTATATCTCTGTATACTCCACACGCCGCACCGAGACACAACCTCTAAACAATTCAGTGGTACTATAATATTTACTTTTTACCCTATTCAGTCCTCTCAGATCAATTATGCAGCTCATCTTCATCTTCATCATGGGCCTTGCGGCCATCGTTGCGAGTCTTCCGACCAGCACCTTAGACGCTCGCGCACCCCTCGCCTATTGCCCTCCTGGAGGCGGAACCTTGGACATGCAAGCGGACACGGCCGAAAAGCCGGGCAAGAAGGTCGGCGAGGTATGGATGTTCTCAACAACGCACTTCGACCGATGGGTCCAGCTGGGGGATCTCAGGGTCAACGGCGCGTACGTCAACTTTCCCGACGGTGCCCAATTCGGACACTGGGCTACTGGATACCGATGTCGATTTTACGAGTAAGTATCCTCGGAAAGGATATAATGGAACGGTGCTGACGACGTGGACAGGAAGAAGAATTGTGATCACCAGATTGGCGGCGATGTAGGGCTGCCTGGAGGCAAACTTCAAAGGATGGATATACCCGCCCTATCTGCTACTTGTTGGTGGGATCCAACGCTTCTTGCCGGGGAAGAATTCGAGCCCGACGACCTCCCAGCCAACGACACAAGCATCCCCTCCACAGCTACAACCGTTCTTGCTAGCGATGTCGAGCCCAATGACCTCATCAACTTTACAAGCCCCCGCTCCACCACTAGAACCGCAGTCAAACCTGCCAAGAAGATCGGCGAGGTGTACGGTATTGGCCAACGCATGATTAAGGTTGGGGATCTTACAGTCAACGGTGCATATTGCAACTTCAATGCCCCTACAGACTATGGAGGTTGGGCTGCAGGTTATCGATGTCGCTTCTACGAGTAAGTTGCCTGTTGCTCTTGCAGCCTATTTGGGTATGATTGCTGATGATGGGATGTAGAGATAAGAACGGTCAGCGCCAGATTGGTGGCAAAGTGGGACTGCCCGGGGACGCAGATGGATATAAGTCTATCGATAGGCCTGCTTTGTCTGCTACATGTTGGTGGGATCCAAAGACTACTGTTGATGAAGGGGATATTGCTCCGAGAGCTCTTGCTTCTGAGGCTGTCACTTCGAATACTACTCTCTCCACCGGCTTCTCTCCCGCCTCCACCTCCGCCCCACCCCGCGGCGCCTTCATCGGCAACATGTACTGGGATAGTGCGATTCCCTCCCAAGAGAAAGGCAGTCTTTACGCCAACGGAGGCTGCGTCAACTTCCAAATCGCCAATGTTGGCTGGTGGAACCCTGGCTACAGGTGCCGCTTCTACGTGTAAGTGAAGTTGCATTGGGAAGTCGCATTGCGGCATGGCGCTAACAACTTGTCTAGTTCCGCTGGGTGCCACGACGCAGACCAGATTGGTGGACGTGCAGGGCTGGATGGGAGCTGGAATCTCGCTAATAAGCTTAATCACTGGGCTTGTTCGGCTACATGTTGGTATACTCACCCGGCCAGGGCTGCTGCAAATCTGGGCGATGGTATTCTGAGCGTTGCTGCTCCAAGAGCCGTTGCCCCGAAGGCTCTTGCTCCGACGGCAGTTACTCCAAGGGACGTCACATGTACACCGTTGACCGAGATATCCACCCGCGACATCCCAGTCGGCATAGTATACTGGGACGACTTCCACCATGAGGTGGGCGACCTCACCATGAACGGCGGCTGTGGCAATTTCAAGGCCATCGCTAACAAAGGGGCTTGGTGTGATGGCTATAGATGCCGTTTCTACGAGTAAGTTAATAGATGCTAGGATGCGGTCAAGTGTTGCGTTTTTGCTGATGATTTGTTTAGGTCCAAGGACTGCAAGAACCAAATCGGCGGCAACTCAGGAGCGATCAGTAACGGTGAGATGAGATCCATCGACAAGAATGCTTGGTCTGCGACGTGTTGGTGGGATCCTCGGGTTGTCGCTGTTGCCTCGAGGACTGAAATCCGCGACATTACAATCGGTAAAGTGTTCTGGAGATTTCTGAATCAGATCTCGGGCAATCTTGTCGTCAATGGGGGATGCATCGATTTCAACGGTGTTGCCAACAAGGGGAAGTGGTCTGATGGATACAGGTGTCGCTTCTACGAGTAAGTTGACAAATGCGGTAAGGTTCAAGAGTATAGTTGCTAACGAGCGTTTAGGACGAAGGGTTGTAAAGCGCAGATCGGCGGCGATGCGGGACTCGCCAGTCATGACCGCTTGATAGCGTTTGACAAGGAAACTTGGTCTGCGACTTGCTGGTGGGATCCGAATGCTCTTGCTACGCGGGATGTTACTCCAAAGGTCGATGTCCTAGGCGCTGAGCCCAGTGATCTGGCAAGCTCTACGACCAGTCACTCTACAGATATTGCCCCCCTCTCACCCTCACTCTCGCCTTCAACCCTCGGCATTGCCAAGCAACCTATCCGTATCGGTCGCGCCTATTATGATGACGTCAAACGTTCCGTCGGCGACCTCTATGTGAATGGTGGTTGCGTCAACTTCATTGGCTACCAGGCTACCAAGGCGGAATACCTTGCTGGCTTTCGATGCCGTTTCTACGAGTAAGTTGAACATTCAATCGCAATCTCAGATATTCCGGGAGGGATGGACTTGTGATTGCGGAGGCTAACTTCATACGCAGATGGAAGAATTGTAACGGACAGATTGGTGGCGATGTGGGATTGCCTGGTCGCAATACGGGATTGCTTAGTGGCTCTCTCCTTAGCATTGATGAGCCTTATGCGAGGTCGGCTACTTGCTGGTGGGATCGGAAGTAGGGAATGATAAATTGGTTGGTGTGAGATCTATGCATGGTAGTCGTATAACCATGACGACCTGGGGTAGTGATGGACTACGTGCTGGCTATTTCGACCAAGATACTGCAAATTGGAGAGCTGAGAAGTCGAAGGACAACCGATTGTCCTTGTCTCGAAACCAAAGCCGAAACTTAGACGGGTGTTTAGGCACATGATGCGTTTCCGACTACACCCGCTTTATACCCCAACCCGCGACTCTACTTATTCGACCGCCAATGTCCCCCAACCTTCCTAATTCCGTAAAATCCCAAGACCAATCCCCCGTTCTTGCCCTATGTTGCGGTCTGTTCGTACTTGACCGCACACCGAGGCTTGAAGATGAAGTATAAAGTGAACATCTCTGAAACCCTACTTATGTTCGTTCTAATTGGGCATGTATATTCTCCGCTCAACACGCCTATCAGCCTTGTCCCTCTGAGCTCTGTATCTCTCAGAGCTGACCTTCTCAACCCTTCTCTTTTCAGGCCTACAGTCTTCAGCGGCATGTTTCTTCCACTCGTGTTTTCTTCTTGCATCATCCCTTTTGTATTCGTTTGCACAAAATCGGCACTTGTAAGACAAGCGTGCTGTTGCATGCAATGCCCGTACGTGCCTACTCAGGTTACCCCGTCGATATTCCCCGCGAAATTCTCTCGAACAACGAGTACAGTTGAGCGATTCGAAATGTAGTTCCTCACTTGCAGAGGGATAGAGAGGATTAATGTCGTGTAAATTTCGCACGTTGGAAAGTTCATACGGATGCTCATGCGTTGAGAGGAACGTTGGAAGCTCATGCGTTGAGAGGAACGTTGGAAGTTCATGCGTTGAGAGGAACGTTGGAAACTCATGCGTTGAGAGGAACGTTGGAAGCTCATGCGTTGACAGGAACGTTGGAAGCTCTTGCGTTGAGAGGTACGCTGGAAGCGCAGGCATTGGTAGCTTAATTGAAGGCGAGGGTCCTGGGAGCTCAATCAGAGACGCAGACAGCTCGAACACAGGCGTAGATGCGAATTCAGCAGCCTCTGCGTATTCCGGTAGCTCGACAGGCTCTGCGTAGCCTGGTAGCTCGTACACAACGGGTGGATCATAACTCTCCCACTGAGACTGGTATGGCTCAGCTGCGGAAAAGCCACGACGACCCGCCCGCCTTGATAGGATTCTCATTAATATCCGCCGTACTTGGTAACTACTCGAGCGACGTAAGGGAAATGTGGGATCCGTCACCTCAACACCACCGCCGTGACCCTCTGGAACAGACTCTGAACCATCTTCAATGATAGCTTCGTCGTTCTGTCCCAGAGAATATTTTTCAGCCGCGACAGGCTCGCCTCCTGCTTCCTTTATATGCGATTCCGGTCCATGTAGTCTATGCCGATGGCGGGCTAGTTTTCTTCTCCTGTCATTGCCTCGGAAAATTCGAGGGCATTGATCGCATCGTAGGTCGGGATACGCAACACGCATGAGGAAACCTCTTCCAGAGACAGACATTCTTCCGCCTCGAAAACGATGCTGCGGTCTCCCCATATTGCCCAAGGCATTTCTCGTGTTGTGCAGATTTTGCACCGACTTTTGGAATTGTGTATCTTCGAGTGAGGTCGATCGCAATAGCGCTACGAACGGAGTGTCTTTGAGAAGCCGCGAAACGTGCTTGACGGTAAAAGACCGCGCTATGTCCAAAGACAGAACCGACTGCCTTCGAATAGTAGACACGTGAACGTTTAGCGAGAGGCATCGGCGTATCTTCTGACTGTTAGTCAATTGAGTTACACCTCGACCGCTGGGGCTGGAGACAAGCTCTTGCGTCTTCGAAGAGTAGTATAGAGATACACCGTTCAGTGCCGGTGAATCTGGATCGACGGCTTCCTTCTCCGCTTGATCCAACCCCCAGGGCGCAGAAGCCGACCGCGTAGGGTGACCAACAACATTGGTTTCGCTTTTCGTAGGCGAGTTGGTGGCAGATGGTGATGATGCTGACCGCTTCACAGGAATTGAAGCTCCACCACTAGGCTTGATCGTGACTTGTGTTTCCAAGCCGCGGGGCTGCTGCCGCTCAGTGGGCGTTGTGATAAGATCCTCTTGCGACACTGGCGTGTCCTTAACTGAAGCCAAGTACGTCATGGTAATTGAGTTGGTATCGGTATTGGTAAGAGTCGGGTTTGTTGTTTCGTCTTCTGTATCTCTTCGATTTATGGGCGGGGTCGTAATCGTACTAAGTCTTGACAGATCGAACGAAGAGCAAGCCGAGTTGATGTTTTCCCGCACTTCTGTCATACTTGCTGATCCATAATTCCAATTACAGGCGAAATGAGATATAAGACTCATCTGGAAGCATTCATCGTCAGAAGTCGATGGTGTTCCGGAAGATAGGGATGGGTGTTCCACGGAAACAAAGGATGTAGTCTCTTCGCTACCTTGACTGCAGGGACGGCGACTTGAAACGTTGGCTGTGGCTGGAGGATGCGGGCTAGAGTTGTCCCCATCCATCTTGGATGGCTCTGATCCCCTTGCGAGTACCCAGTCTGAAGGCAGGCTGCCCTCAAGCTCTGCCACGATATGTGAAGCTTCGAGTTCGTACGCATGAAGTGGTGGCATCAACTGCTCAACACAGTGCGCTGACTGACTACGACCATGCAGTCGCTCGAAGGATGTTCTGTGAGTCGGATCGCTGGCGTTACTGATATTATGGCAGCCTGGGCCTCCAGGAGACCATCCAGTCATGGTGCAAGCAAAGGCTCGAGCGTTTGGCGACGATCTGTGTGATCCTGGCGTCGTTCGTGGCTGCGACCGATCCCACAGCGCGACGCAATCTTGTCGTCAGTCCTGGCCAGGTTGGAGAGGACGATACCGCACGCGCGAATAAAGAACGAAGTACACGTGGTGTGAGAAGTTGCAACCTTGTCGCCTCACTCTGGTTGACAAGCCCTGACTGGCTGTTTTGTGCTGTGCGACCCCTCACCGGTCAGCCAGCAGCGACGAACACTGCGCCATGTTTGAAGCTGGCCTTTTATGGATCTTCGCCAGCACCCGCTCGCCATCTTTTCGCCATGGATCTCTGCACTTCCTGCAAACGGCTCAACATTTCTCTCGCAAGCTTTATTTCTCATCCAGGAACCGACGATAACCCACGTCTCAAAGACCCTATATATGAACTGGGCCGACTCAACGAATTTAGAAAGAAGTACAAAACATGCCCTTTCTGCCGATTGGTATTCGCTGCCTTCCAATCGGGTCCGATTAAGAGGGTGGCGGAGCTCACCGACTTGAGCAAGATCGCAGTTTTCGCAACCTGGATCAATGCTCTGGGATCGAGCAAAGCGGAGCGGCTGAAGAGCGCATCGCTGGCAATATTGGTGTGGGCCGAATCTCCGCAAATTCCCTCAGGCTCGTACAAAATTGTCCTGCGAGCCGTGTCGAAAATGCTACCCGACCAGCCGCACTTCGGTCACATCTCACCTACCAAGTGTTCGCTCTTGGACTTCGACCAAATCAAACACTGGCTGCGGCATTGCCAGACAAGACATAGCTCCTGCAGTGATATGACGAAGCCTTCTAGGCCCACCAGACACTTCTTTGTGATAGATGTCCATTTCAAGCGCATTGTCGAAGCTCCGGAACAGTGTCGCTATCTCGCGCTCAGCTACGTGTGGGGAAGCGCTCGCCAGTATAAACTGAGCGAAGACAACCAGGAGATGTTCCGCCGGAAGGACAGCCTTAAATCCAAGTACTTGACTACCACGATTCGAGATTCAATCGAATTGACGGACAAGCTGGGTGAGCGCTATCTATGGGTCGACGCACTTTGTATCGTGCAAGATTCCAACGCCATCCGGCAGCAGACTCTGCAGGACATGGACCGGATATATGCAGACTCGTTGCTGACTATCGTCGCCGGCACGTGTAGCAGTGCGAATGATGTTCTTCCAGGCGTGACCCAAGAGCGAGTTTGGACTCAATGGTACCAAAAAGTATCCGCCAGTCTCACGCTCTCTGCACATTTTGATTACAAAGACTTTCTCGATTACGCAATATATAGCGAGAGAGCTTGGACGTGAGTGATGGTGCTGCTCGCTATTGCGTGCGACTCGACTAACAGTCTCACAGATTTCAGGAATACCAGCTTGCGAATCGGCTGCTAGTCTTTGCCTCGAATGGCCAGGTGTACTTCTCGTGCAGGGAAACTGTTCACTCCGAAGAGGTAGTGCCGAGTACAGCGTTTGATGCAGATGCAGCTATGCTCCAAGGAGCGGAGTTGATCAAACTGCGGCACGATCCAAACATGCTCTGGAGCACTTATCGCCGATCTGTGGAAATCTACACAGCACGTAAGATGACGAATCCGAATGATGTCATAGATGCATTCTCCGGGATAATGCGTACGCTGTGCAATGCGAGATGCGTTGAAGGGCTCCTAGTGCCAGTTTTCGACATTGCTTTGTTGTGGCAACCTCGAGAGCGACTTCGTCGACGAGGTGGATTCTCTAGTTGGTCGTGGGCTGGCTGGATTGGTCAAGTCCATTGGTTCGACGATCGATTCCTGGAAAACTTTGAGCAACAAGGGCGGCCGCAGACTGAAACGATCAAGCTCTGGGTTGAAGCCCATAGCTGGATTGTGTGGTACAGCTCGTCGGGCACAAATTGCCAATCTCGAGCTTTTAGAATGGATGGTCCGCCACGGTTGAGCGGCTCGCAAGCTCATAATAGCGGTAAGCTGCTTGAGAAGCACTTCCCTGGACAGCACATCAAATCATTACCAACACCATCATTACTTCCAGATCGTCTTGAAAATCTCGAGAACTATCGACATCAGATCCGCTATCTTCAATTCTGGACGCTATCAGTGCATTTCAACATCGAGCTAGATGCACTCGCGGTAATACACCACAGTAGTCTTGAGCCGGAGAATACCGGCAATGGCCTTCGTCGTTTCCATCTTATCGATCAGTACAGGCGCGAGTGCGGATGGGTTCTGCTCAACGAAGACTGGATCGAAAAAACTACTAGCAAAGAAGACAAATTACAAGAGTTTATCTTGATCTCTGAAACTGGCGGTTCCGAGCAGATTTCCGACTTACGAGAGGAAGAGTTGGGGCAGTGCTGGAATGAATACAACGCGATGATGATCGTCTGGGAGCATGGAATAGCTGAGCGGGTGGGTCTGGGTAGAGTGATGAAACACTCGTTGGTCGACTCTACCGGACTGAATCTAGAGTGGAAGGAGATATTGCTGGGATGATGTGGATTGCGCCTGAGAGGTAGTCCCGATTGTAGGAACTGGAGCACGCGAGGTCTCGATAACCAAATCAAGAAATCGTCCTAGCAATGCGAGATAGGGGGACTGCCGACAAATCGATGCAGCCAGTAAGCCTTCAAGTTCCTAATCCGCGTCACCCCCCAGGAAAGACTCGACAGCCTCCCCACTCCCTTCTTCCCCAACCTTCGCCCCTTCCGTCTGGCTCAGAATAGTGCTGTACTAGCAAATCTACCATCTATCCAGAAAGAGGCTCTGTTCATTTGTCATCCTACGTTTTGAAGAGCATAGTGAAATCTCTGTCAGTTCTGAGCTACTTCAGTACGATAGATCATCGTATCCCGTTCGGCATGCGATGAGAACTTTGCCTCCGCTGGTCTTCAGTATATCATCCAATATGTCAAGCACGGATTGCAACCATTACTATTGCAGGACGGGTATATAAATGTCTCTTCGGCATCGGAAGCTTTGCGTTTTCCCAAGTATCGCACGAAGGCACGATATGAATATTGATGCACTTGCCAATGTACGGGTTTCTATCGCGTCCGGAATATTTTGGTGACTTGGATGGGCGTTTCATGAATGTGTCGATGGTGTGGCTCCGAACCCTGAGAGGAATATGTTGGAGGTTTCCGGATATTGCAGCTATCACATCGATGTTGTCTGGATAGTTTGTAGGGGTGTCGAATCTCAGCGTAAACCCAATCTCGTCTAAACAGTGATGGTGAACTGGTACTTAAATTTCGTCGTGTTATGGTGTTGGACACGGTGATGCCCACTTCATATGCAAGAATGGGCTACAGTCGCCGTAAACACATTCGCCTCGATGTGCAGCTGCCGATAGGCGAGAATGGGTTCGCAGGTGGTGAATAGTTTATAGCATGGTGATTGAGAAGAAGGCGGTCGAAGATAACTTCAAATGGCCGACGATTTTGCAGATGATGCAGGGCGCTGCGGATCAAGCGTGGTGGAGTAGGTGGAGGGGACGGAACGAATTTTTCGATGATTGCATCACGCAGCTCGCGTGGAAGGGAGAGGAGGTTAGTCATGCTGATTGAGGCTCATAACTTTCAAGTGAACGGAAAATGGAAGGGACGAAGAGGGCCGGGCACAGCAGAAATGAGCAACATACGCTAGGCCTAATATGCTTAGCGTCGAAAATGCTCAGGGTGCTATGCAAGGCGGCGTTCATCACGCATGGCTGCCATCTTTCTAAGGTTTCAACCTCACTTAGCTCATTGAAGTCATCTATGGCAGTGAGATGTGCACATGTCTCGCAAGCAGGTTCCACTAAGTCCATATCAGATGTCGGTACAATTGTATCCATCACCGGCGAGTCCAGACTCCTTTCGTTGCCCCAGAGATCATGGAGAGAAACATCAGACCACAGAGAGCAGCCTCGTCTATTACCGTCACTGGAGCAATGATTCGCAATCATATACACACGATGCACAACACCATCTCTGGACAAGAGCGCATGGACTAGCAGCTTTTGGACCATATGTCACGTGAACACGCGTTTGCTCTACCTAACCTTGATCAGCATGACCAGTGAAATTACACTTGAGAGACAATCTCGATCGCGACGTAATCGAGGTGAACATGCCCAACCAATCGGGCCAAATGGCTAGCAGACACGAGCAACGGAGGCAGTATGCACGATAGTTTCATCATGATGTCAAGACTGATGTCAGTTCTGTAGCGCCGGTCCCTGCATTGGCACTGCTACAAGGAAGTAAATTTCGCACTGCTTGCATCCCTCAATCCTAAACCTTCCTCGAAACCGTTGCAGCATCTAGCCAGACTATTAAAAAAGCTCGCAGTACACCCTTTACATTTTCAACATGCCCCGTCAAGTAGCACCACCACCATCTGGCGAATTCCAGGTCGTACTCTCGAAGCCATTCTCCGGTATGTATCTCTGCAGCCGCAAACTTGTCATCGGTGCTGATTGTCCACAGGAGCACCAACCCACCAGATCGAAGTCATCGGCGAGCCTAACCGCTCCGCAAGCATCCGCCTGACCAACTACAACGGAAGCCAAAAGTCGTCAGAGAAGAAAGGCGACGTACCAGCGTAAGTCAACTTCGGAATTCTTCCCCCATCCACGACCATTGACTAACATCCCAGTGACGATGTCAATGAACTCATGTCCCTCGTGAACACCCTCCGCGGATTCCCCTCACACAACACCAAAGATGTATACGGTCAAGACACCAAGCTTGATTCAATACATTCGAGATCCAATGGAGCAATAAGGAGGATGACTCCGCAGCTGATGTCGTCAATGAGATTGCAGGCGAGCAGAAGGATGACTTCAAAAGGATTGCGGATAGTATTGGGGCGTTGGCCAGAACGTTTGCTAAGCAAGACTCTGCGATTTGAGAAGCGGAGCAAGTGTATAGTAGCTGCGGTCGATCAAGCTGTAGCCGTGAAAGGGAAAAGCGATTGTCGACGCGGGATGAAGCCGCGTCTGATGTCTACGTACAATCATTCGGTCCCGCTATAGTTTCGATTGACTTGACTTCCATATCCCGGTGTATATTACACTCAGCCAAATAGAAAATGCTCAAGGTCGAAAACGCGATTCGCAGAAGGACAGGGTGGACGGTGCGGGAGATGACCGCGGCAGAATTCCGCGCCCTGCGTCACCTTCTTACCACCAGAACAATAACTTTAGAACTCAAAGGTTATATCAAATGTCTAGAAATCCTCTACTTTCTTCATCTCCCCCCCGTTACGCTCTCCCACATCTAATGCAACCAAAAACCTACTAACACAATTATACGCCGCAACCGTAGCCGTCAACTCCACAACCTCCTTGTCCGTAAAGCACTCCTTCAACCTCTCCATAACCTCATCATCGACCTCCACCCCGCGGGTCATCTGATCCGTATAAGCCAACACAACCCACATTTCCTTGCTCAATCCACCCTTCTCCGGCTCCACTTCAATTTTGTCCCCACGTTTACACACCTCCGCCGAGCTCACCGTCTTCATGCCCTCCCTACTCACCCCTGCCTTAATCGCCAATGCAGCATGACTATCCCATTCGTGCACCGCACTGTTGAGTACTGCGACGCGCGAGATGGCTAGTTCTTTAACGGCGGAGGAGAGACCTGTTTGCGTGCGGATTGCGCCGATGAAACTGTTCCAGCCGTCTGCTACGGCGGTGTTGTGGAGAAGGGCGAGATCGAGTGGGATGAGGGGCCGCGGAGCACGGCGGGCGGCGATGCGGTTGTAGATTGGTTCGTCGGCTTCTGTTTGGGGTTCTTTGGGGGCATAGGGAACGCGCATCTTTGCGGTGCAGGTTGGGCGTTGTGAAGTGGAAGAGGTGTTTTGGGACGTGGATGAGTGGGGTTGTCGTGGCGGGGTTTCGGCGACTTGAGAGCTGGTGAATTGTTTGTTGTGCGGGGGGCAGTGAGACTTTATATGTCTAGCGGACTAGATGCTTCGGTGTAGTCTCCCCGCGGTTCGGTCTTCGGTAAGTCTAATCGTGAGGATTCAGGTCACAGCGGCGATGTCGGCGGCGATCTTTTTGGGCGGACCGCGTCGCAATGGAATGTACAAATGCACACAATGATATCAGAGTTGAAACAGAAAACGCTATTAATTGAGGTTTATCTACAGTTGATGAGACGAATGCACCGATAAAATCTGCTAGATACAAGCAGCACAAACTCCAGTAAACGAACATGTCCTGTCGTAAGGCATCACATTTTGAAAGTATTCTTCCTTCACTTTTCACAAGATATCTTTTTATAGCCGCGCAACACCCTCCATAGGAGCAGTCTTGCCCTCCCTTGGTGCCAACCGCACATTGTATTCCAAATCCAACTTCGCATTCGAGTCGCCCTCGCGCGGGTTGAAGTCAATGAGTAGGTCATCCTTGACAGCGAAAACGGTATCGTTGGAAACGTATGGGTCGTCGCGGGGGTAAATTTGTGTAGTAACTGGCTTGTATCCCTCTGCCGTCATCATCAAATGGATGTGCGCAGGCCTCATCGGATGCCTATCGAGCGCCGTGAACAAAGCTCCCGCCGCACCATCCGTAGGTAGCGAGTACGCCGTCGGCTTGTAGCAGTAAAAGTGGTATTCGCCCTTCTCGTTTGTCCTAAACTTTCCGCGCAGGTTGTTCGGCGTCTGGTTCTCTGGGTCTTGGAAGTCGTATTTGCCGTTTGCGGAGGCTTGCCAGATGTCGATGACGGCGTTGGCGATGGGCTTCTTGGTGTCAAGGTCGGTGATGACACCGTGCATGAGGGTAGGCTGGCCATTTGGGTTCTTGTTCACGATGATGGAGCCTCCGTTCTCGCGGAAAGGGGCGTGGGGCGACCAGAAGGGGCCGAGGATGGAGGAAGAGGTGGGCTCCTCGCCGGACTCGTTGACGTGCTTGTGGGCAATTTCGTCGACGAGAGACTCAAGGCCGAGGACGTCGGACATGCGGTGGGCTTCGTTGCGGGTAGGGGTTGTGGTTTGTCCGATGAGGTTGACAAACTTGACGCCTGCCATCCACTCGTCTACGGTAAGCTCGACTTCCCGGGTGAAGTCGTGGAGGTGGCGGATGAGTGAAGACATGACCACGCGGAGGCGAGGATCTGTGTTGGGGCCCATGGCGTTGACGACAGCGTCTGTGAAGTTGGGATCGAAGCGGTGGGCTCCTGAGCCGCTCTGCACTTGCGGTGCGGTTTGCGTGTTTTCGGAAGCCATTGTGAGGAACAGATGAGGTGGCAGAAGGGTAGTGAGAGACGTTCAAATGTCAAAGAAGAGAAGATGGAAGAAAATGGTATCTCAAAAGGACAATGCTAGAGGGGTGGGAAAACTGAACAAACACAAACGCAGATGGCCTACGCCTTATATATTACGAGCTCGCGCGCGAACCCGAGGTCGCCCACGCGGCTGGTCAGTATCGCACCAGCCCATCGCGTTCAATCGTCCATCAACGGAGCGCGCTACGGCACCAGTGGGCGGCAGCTACAGTGAGCTGCACCGTAGAAGATGACGAAGGCGCAAAAGCCGAAGTTCTGCATGCGGGGCAAGTGCTAGCCTGGCATGGTTGGCAAATCACAGCGAGCCTATTGCCGGGAAAGTGCCGGGTAAGACTTCTTCCCTCGTTTTGACGCTATATTGGCGGATGCCCCGCGTTCGGTTTTGGATTCGGCGCGTGCATTGTTATGGGCGCCGGGCGCAGAACTTCTTGGGCTGGACGGATTTATGTTCTTCTTCAGCTTCTCGAGCCTTGACTTGGGATAGAGCTGTTCAGTCATTATGGGCAAACACCACCTTATGATTGGGACATGGACCCCACCAGGGGTCATCATCACTGTCGCATTTGACGATGAGAAACTCACTTTGGAGCTCGTAAAGAAGACAGAGATCCCCGAGGACGAGCCGATCAGCTGGATGGCTTTTGACGTAGGTCATCCTGTAGTTATGCGATTGATCACCGCGTACTAAGCTCCATGGCTGACTTGCCGTGTTGGAAGGGAACAGCATCAGCGGAAGAACATATATGGCGCGAGCATGAAGAAGTGGAGTTCCCACCGCGTGGACAGTCCGAATGAGATTGTGCATACAGGGAGCTTTGAAATTGGCGGAGATCGTACGTCCCATCTCTTCAACTCATACGTTACCCAGACGGAGAGCTGGGTTTCGCAACTTGCAGGCATCGGGGCTAACACAGCAATAGCAAAAGCCAAAGACACCACCACCAAGACCCGCGCCATCTTTCTCCTCCCCTCTCGGAAACCCCCCTATGCCGTCTACTGCAACCCCTTCTACAACCACGCCGGCTACGGCAACATCTTCTCCACCAACTCCGACGGCTCCCTCGCCAAAAATATCCAAAACTACGAGTACTGCCCGCAATCCGCAATCCACGGCATGGTCTTCGACCCCACAGAAACGTACCTGTACAGCGCCGACATGTGGGCAAATCGCATATGGTGTCATAAGAAGATTGACGACGAGGGAAGGCTGGAGACAGTTGGATATACGGAGGCGGAGGGTGAGAAGGATCACCCGAGATGGGTGGAATGTCATCCGAATGGGAGATATCTGTATGTTTTGATGGAGGCAGGGAACAGGGTTTGTGAGTACGTGGTTGATCCGAGGACGCGGTTACCGGTGTACACGAATCGATGGTTTCCGTTGATACCGCCTGGTAAGTCTTTTCTGTATTTGGAAATGGTGGGTAAAGGGCGAGCACTGATTCTCACGGCAGGCATTCCCAACCCGCACATGTACCGCTCCGACGTCGTCTTCCTCACGCAGTCTTCGAACTACCTTTTCGCAACCTCGCGCGCAAACTCCTTCGATCTCACAGGCTACATTGCCGCTTTTAAGATCGCCGAGAACGGATCAATTGAGCGTCAGATCTGTCTCAATCCTACGCCTACGTCTGGCGGTCATTCTAATGCCGTGTCGCCGTGTCCTTGGAGCGACGAGTGGTTAGTACTCACAGATGATGAGAAGGGTGGGGTGGAAATCTATCGATGGCATAAGGAGTTCCTTGCGAGAGTTGCGCGGTTGGAAATTGGCGAGAAAGGGTTTGGTATGAATGCCATTTGGTACGATTGAGCATTGGAGGTAACAGTACATTGCTCAAGCATTGTCAGCTGCGACAGTGTATATCACATCATGGGATGCGCATCTACGGACACGAAAAGTTTCGGCTCCTGTCAAAACGTGAACCTAACTCTGTTCGCAAACATGCTTTGTCAAATGGCCATATGCCAAATTTAGCGCGCTAGCATGAGATCTTCCTATAGGAAGGACGCACCATACGACGGCAGGCAAACCACCATGATACTGGTACTCATAAAGGACCGGAAAGGTTCCGGAGATTGATTACAAAGTTAGAACCCTAATCACGACCACCTAGAAGGATATGGTAAAGTATCGAAGATTTGATCGGAAGCTGGCGGATGTCCATCATATTTTGTCTCTGTATTTGCCTGTAGCTCCTCTTCCTTAGGCAAAAACACGCAATCTAGATCTCGGCGATATCTCGTCAATCGCCGCACGTTCCGAGTTCCGACCTCGGTACGTGAAGGTGCAGTAGTGGGGTGGCTTTTTCATGCAGGTCGGCAGATGCTCTCGGGGTAATAAGGCGCTCTTTAGCGTCGCGATGACGCTGCAGCGGGGAGAGTTTCTCCAATTGCTCGGCTTTGGAGTACAACCTTAGTAATTGTAGTTCTTGTTGCTCAGTGGAAGACGCGCAACGCCCTCCTACACACGACAGACGTATCAAAAAGGTTTCCACTGCACTGCGATTTCTTCTATCCATTTATTCGGTAGAAAGCAATACTTCTCCTCACCATGGCGTCCAAAACCCCAACCCCCGGTATCTTATACGTGACGATGCAACCCAAAGACAACCTCCCACCCGCGCAATTCCACGACTGGTAAGGAACAGTTCCTATGTAGCTCCCTACGTTTTCTCACACGTTTTCTAACCTGTTTCTTAGGTACAACAACGACCACGGCCCCACGCGTCTCCGTCTCCCCTGGTGCCAAAATGGCTTCCGCTACCGCGCGGGCGACCTCAACGACAGCAATGGCGTGGGTTCACAAGAACTGCCTGAATGGATGGCCATCTACGACATCGAGGATATGGATTACCTGACGCAGGAAAGCTATACGAGATTGAGGAAGGCGCCGGTGCAAAGTCAGAGGGAGCGAGATACGATGAAGCAGATTCATGTGGATCGACGGTTTTATGATTCGCAGGGTGAAGAGTGGCTTGCATCTGACTTTGGAAAACTGGAAGATGTGAAGAGTGAGGGTGAGGGCAATGTCGTGGTCGCGGTGTTCTTTACGCTTAAAGAAGGCGCGGACGAGGAGGAGCTCGCGAAATGGTATCGCGAGGAACATGTCGGCTTGTTGCAAAAGGTTCCTGGATGGCGGCGTACACGCCGCTTTGTTACCAGTTATCTCGATCTACAGGAGGGGAAGACGAAAGAGTATCTCGCGTTGCACGAATATGCCCCAGAGAACGGACTGGGAGGGGAAGAGTTCCAGAAGGCGACTGGTACGGAGTGGTTCAAGAAAATCATTAAGGATGTGGTAGCGGATAAGAGGCGGAGAGTATATGGGCTTTACTACACATTTGGGCCAGCACCGAGAGATCTGGAGGCACTGGCGAGCCCCGATACTTTTGCCATTGAGGGTACGGATGGGAAGACGAGGACGTGGCCGAAAAGTGAGGGAGCGGGGGCGAACGGGGGGTATCCCGTTGTCGAATCTTACATCACTACTCCGGATGGTGTCGAGCTGCCGTATCGACTTGAAGGCTCCTCGGATCCCAACGCACCAATACTTGTCTGCGTAAACTCCATCCTAGTCGACCTTGGTATCTGGGATGATTTCATCCCAGCCTTTCTCCAAGCTACGAAAGGGAAGTATAGAGTCCTACGATACAATACCCGCGGGCGCAACGCACTCCCCGACTCTGCAAATAAGCAAGCAACCGTGGATATGCTTGCAAACGATGTCATCACGCTTATGGATGCTGTACGCGCGAAGACAGCGGCGGTAGTCGGTGTATCGCTCGGCGGCGCAACGGCGCTTAACGTAGCATTGAACTATCCTGATCGCGTCACTGCGTTCGTCGCATGCGACACGAATAGCCTCGCTCCTCCAGGGAACTCAAAGGCGTGGGGCGAACGCATCGATATGGCCGAGAAAGAGGGCGCAAAATCCACATCCACTAGTGACCCGATTGTCGGCTCTGACCTTGCCGAAGCCACAGTCCGCCGGTGGTTCGTCAAGGAGTCGTACGAAGATGCTGAGCTGGAGAAGAAAATTGCACGCGTGAAAGAGATGGTTGCGACGAATTCGCTTCCGGGGTTCAAGGATAGCGTGAAGGCGTTGTACGAGTACGACTTTAGGTCGAAGATGAAGGAGTTCAAGGGGAAGGGTGCTTTCTTGGTGGGCGCGGGTGATGGAGTGTTGCCAAAGACTATGAAGGAGATGGCGGAGGGTTTAGGGAGTGGAGTGGAATTGAAGGTGGTGGATGGGGCGGGGCATCTGCCAATGGTGGAGAGGCCGGCGGAGGTCGCTAAATTTCTGGCTGGGGTTGTGGAGGGCTGATGGAGGTTGATCTTGCATGTGCGGTTTCAGCCTCGTGCGCCATGTTCAAATTCTCGCGTCGCGAATACTTCCATTGGCCAGTGTATACCACACGGCTGAGTGTTTGCATGTGGGCTTAACATTGCATCCTTCTGGCTTGCAGTGGTCTTACTCTGATTCGCTTCGAGCCGTGTCTGACAATTATTCAGCCCCAGCCTTAACCCCCGATAAACCAGTGTCCCCCGCACAATATTTCTGCGTGTGACATTTACCTGAATGAGACCCTGAACCAGTCAGTGTGATCCTCGGGATTTTTCATTTCTTACCCAAAGTGCTTCGCCATGGGCATCTTCAAATCCTTTAGAGGGAGATCCAAAACCAAGGAAAAGAAGACGACGACAGATCTGGAGAGCTCCAACCCACAGGCGCCAGAACAGTCCGCACGTCAACAAGAAAGTGTCGGGGATGGAGCTCCTGGCGTCTCGCAGTCGCTGGAGGTCAAAGATACCACGAAAACCTCCGATGAGGACTCGGCCGATGGACTTTTTGGTCTGAGGATTATTGAGCGCAAGAGCCCACCATCGCCAGCCCAGGGATCTATCAGGTATCCGGTGGACATTGTAGCAATCCATGGAATTACTGGAACCGCTTTCAGCACCTTCACTGCCGACAATGGTGTCTTTTGGCTGCGAGACTTCCTCTTAGACGATCTACCCGGAGCCAGAGTTTACAGCTATGGATACGATGCGGGAGTATTCTTCACGAAGGCAAAAGGCACGCTTGATGACTTTGCTCTTGCTCTACTGGTGGACTTGAAATTCAAGAGGACTGGATCTGTGAGCGGACCACATTATCCCTTCTGCGCAACTCTAATCAGCAAATAGAACCAGAAGCGCCCACTCATATTCGTGTGTCATAGTATGGGGGGCCTCGTCGCGAAAAGGGTAAGTGCTTGAGCAGTCTCTCAAATGCAAATCGTAGTTACTAATACATGTCTTAGGCTATCAATGTTGCGACTCTACATCCTGATCTCTACCCCAATATCGCAGACTCATGTTACGGCATCGCGTTCCTATCAACGCCACACCGCGGTTCGCAAGTGACTCCATTCCCGAAGCTGCTTGCGGGAGTGGCCAATCTTGCCACACCGGTACTGTCGAGATTCGTCGGAGCATCTCGCTCCGATCTCATCAAAATGCTGGAAAAGGACTCTGAAGAACTGGCCAAATTGTCTTCGGATTTCGTCAGCCGACTTTCGAAGATCAAAGTGGCTTCTTTCATCGAGCAGAAGGCTACGCCACCTGCTGATACCCGAGTGAGCCTTCTTGCATTCTTCTCGCCGAGGACCTGCGCTGACAAGCTTTCAACATTCAGATAGTGGACAACAGCACTGGTGTGATTGGAACACCTGGAGAACAGCAAATTCCAATGCAAGGATGCGATCATCGCAGTGTGTGTGCATTTAGGAAACGAGAAACTCCCTACAATTACGTGTACGGAGTTCTGGAGGCCTGGTCCAAAGAAGCTACGGGTGCTGTGGAAGGTGACTAGATCTTATACCGACTCATAGATTGCAACCTAAACTCTTGCCTAGGCGGAGATCTTACTGACCAACAACTTGGTAAGATGTGCAATCTTTAGCCTATCATTATACGATCAACGCATTAATGTGAATGAAGGTTGTTTGAAGAGTTTGACGTACCCTGAGATGAACTTCCGAAGTAATCAGTTGATGGGTGGGCCTAGTGGCGTTCCAAGCTCGTGCGAATGGATCTTCATCGATCCAACCTATCTAGCCTGGATCAATCGACCTCAAGGTCCTTTGTGGATCAAAGGCAAACCAGGTGCTGGTAAATCCACAATGGTCCAGTTCCTGGTCGAGCATTTCGAAGGCCGGAAAAAGAACGAGCAGCTTGTCGTTCTGTCCTTCTTTTTCGATGCCTTTGCGACTCAAAACCTGAACAAGTCTCCTCTGGGACTGTACCAGACTCTGCTCTCCCAACTGCTCAGACAGGCTCCCTTAGCCATGAATCCTTTCGTGGAATTCTGCCAGGATCGCTGGCGATCTTCGCCTGACCAATCTACCGCATGGTTCGAAGAGGAGAAGCCTTTGCTTCAGCAACAACTTACGGAAGCATTCCGCGAATGGGATCAATCCCTTCAGATAATAATCTTCGTTGACGCCCTCGACGAGGCCGTACAAGGTAGCGGCAATGACATCGCTAAATACCTATTCCAGGTAGATGGCCTCTTGCGGCGAGCACACGTTAACGTCCGTACCTGTGTCTCCTGTCGGCATTTCCCAGTCCTGGACGCGCCTCAGAAACATGAAATCTTCATGGAGCTCCGAAACCAGCAGGATATTCGGACTTTCATCGAAGGAAAGCTCAACGTAAACAATACGAACATCGTTCTCGCGGATCGGTACGAGCAATCTGGATTTCTGCAGACACTTCAAGCTGCGATCCAGCAAAGGTCTTACGGTATGTTCATGTGGGTTAGTCTGATTATGCCTTTTGTGATCAAAAAGTTGAATGAAGCACCTGCAAACACGTCGGTCATTCTGGAGGCATTGGATAAACTCGAGGTGCAAACAGCGCTCGGAGGAAAATACACCGACATACTCAACCATGTCATCGCTATCGACCACAGAGTAGACGCTTATATGCTTCTGAAATGGGCCACAGAGGCGAAGGATGACGTTCTTAGCCTGAACGACATGATATCCCAGGTTCGATTCTCGGATGCTTACACAGTAGATCCTAGCGAGCTGGAAACAGAGATTCCCGCAATAGAGTACCGAATTGGCTACTTGTCCGGAGGTCTGATGGAGGTTGTGGAACAAGAGAACGGGAAGTTCGCTCGCTTCATCCATCCTTCGGTGAAAAAGTTTCTCTTCACCGACGGACTTGAAAGATTCAATCAGCTTATGAACCAGCGGTCTTTACCCCAGCAAACTGCGCTGGATCCTTCATCGTTGGCGAGCATGTCTACTTTGACAGCCAGCACAGACCCCAGAAGAGCTGATTCGAAAGAGCCTAGTGCAGGAGAAACTCTAATACGGTTCGTGTATTTGCCGTATATCTTGAAGCGAAATACAGTCAAGCTGACCAACGCAGACTATTGCGCGAAATCCACGCATTGTCAATCGGGGAAGACTCTTTCAGCGATCCAGTAACACGACACGATCGTACTCAGGCGTTTCTAGGAGAACAAGACGTTTCTACTGGGAGTGCAATGGACGCAGAACCACTTGCAGCCAGGAAGAATGACTACCGTGCGCCTGCAGATACCAAACAAACGTCAGTTACCACCCATGGCATGCCATTTGGAAGTCACAGCTAATATTACGTAGGCAACTACTTGCGGATCAATGGATGGATAAGTGGGAGAATGAATGCTTACATCTAATTGGAAACCTACCCATTCGGCGGAAAAGGAGGATCAAGATTGCGGTGTTGGACACGTATGAAAGCGAAGCTTCGGACTCCGCCGATGTTAGAGAATCCAGATTCAAGCAATTTGGGGGGTTCGTCCAAGACATTTGGTCAACATCTCGTGATTCAGACGAGGTATCCGAAGTTCCCGATGTATTCGGTTCTCGGACCGCTCTTCTGGCCATGATGGCCCCTTTCGCCAAAATGTATCCCGCTCCGCTACCGAAAGAAAAGCCATCGAAAAAACATGCAGATGTAAGAAGCATTGATGTGCTAACTTTATTTGAAAGACGCAGTTTGCTAAATTATACTACAGGCACTATTGTGGGCGATCAACAAGGAAGTTGACATCATAGTCATAAACCTTAGTCTCGATTGCTTCCGCAGGAAACGAAGTGAGAGTCTACTGCGTTACGCCGTGGAGAAAAATATCATCGTATTTGCTGCTGTGCCCCCCTACGACTTCCAGCAGCACCGACAAAACCGAGGACTATTCGGAGAGGCCATCGAAATATATTCAGCTGATGGGTACGGTCGCCCGTCTGCATTCAACCCCCCAGCGAAAGAATTTTCAGAGAACTTTACAGTACTCGGCGAAGGCATCTATATACACAAGTTTAGCAAGGAAGACCAGTCAGTTTCTGGTAGCTCGTATGCTACAATCATCGCGGCTGGGATTGCCGCGACCGTGTTGCATTTTGCGAGCGAAGGAAGAGAGTCGAGTGAAGATACGAATGTGGAACGCAAAGTCCACACTCAGCGGGGTATGCGATTGGTATTCCGGTATATGAACTCGAGCAGAGACGGGAAGTATGCCAACATCACCCCCTGGAAGCTTCTCAGTAGCTTCGACGGCCCAGAACACGTCTATAAGAGGTTGCGAGGCATCTTTGACGATTCAATTGGGTGGCCTAAGGCCAAGGATGACAATAGAGAGGAAAGTGAATACGACATTGGGGACTTTTCAGATAGCGAAGAAGATTAGAGTGCTAGTCGAGAGGATACGAGTGATGGCTGGTGGTATTTGCGCTCTCCTGTAATTGCACGATCATGTTTCCAGGTTCTCCGTCATATTTCTTTAGTTGTCCGAAATAAACTCTTACCTTGCTATCGTCATTTTACCTCCTAATTGCACGTGCAACTAGTAAATCCATAGCATAGAATAAATCAAACGAGACAATCGAGTAGTTGGTACGATTCAGATAGACTACGGAAACAGTGGAGAGCCCGATTCTGAAAGAATCGAGCGTACAAGTGTCAGACCTCGCACCTAGCAAATCGTCTTCTTCGCATTCCCCGAAATGTTCCAAGTCGAATTATCCGCACAAGGACTCTCTTTAACCGAGTTATCATTCACAGTCGCCGTGATCGAGATGTCCTTTGTGTTCGGGAACTCCGTCCGCGCACTAATCCTCACCTCACCACCTCCCTTGATTGTCCCACCCTTGATCGAAACGCCATAGCAGTTCTCAATAAGAATCGCATTATTTCCATTACTCGCGAGATCAATGCTCTTAATCTCAACGCCGCCAGATTGCGAAACGCAAAAGATGCCACGACCGCCGCCCCGCGAGACAATCTTGTCGACGAAAACGTTGGTTGTGTATGCGCCGTTGGTAAGCTGTCCGTTGTTGTTGGCCATGCGGAAGGTGGCGTAACCCGTGTTAGCGCCGACGTTGTTACCGTCGACGAGGCCGACTTTGGCGTTGGTCGTTTTTTGCAAAAGGAGTCCAGATTCGCCTACGTTTTTGGCGATGACGCTGTTGATGGTGAGCTTGTCGATGTTCCATGTTTCGACCGCGTGGCTGCCTGCTCCCGTGACGGAGATGACGTCCATCTTCACGTTGGTGCTTCCCGGGTTGTCGCGGTCGAAGCGGATGCCCAACCCGCCGCTTAGATTCATGGTGATCTTGCCCAGAACAAGATCCTTCGTGCCATAGAAGCGAAGCCCAAAGTACGGATTTCCCGTCATGGTGAGATAAGGAATCTGGACGCCCTGCGTGCTGAGCGACTCGATGGCGCCGCGGCCCGATTTGTTGCCGACATTGATGCTGCCGCAGCCCTCGAAGATCTTGCCGCTGCTGATAGTGATTGTGCTGGCGCCGATGGAGCCAGATGCTATGACGGAGACGCGCTGGCCGCTGGTGATGGAGTCTAGCGCGGCTTGAATGGCGGCACGATAATCAGAGCCTGTGTAGACATTTGCGGAGCCCTTGGTTGCGGTGAAGGAGGATCCGGAGCCGGTGACTTTGGCGTCAGGCGTACCAGAGCCGCATTGCGCGTGGACAATAGAGGTGCACGCGAGCACTGTCGCGAGAATAGAGAGTTGGACCATGGCGGCGGTTCACGTAGGGATGTAGAAACGTACAAGTCGAATTCGTCTCCCAGATTGTCATGTACTGGTGGGGAGCACATATATAAGTGCTGTGAAATGAGCCATTGGAGGCACCCTTATTCGTCCTAGTTTTTAGCCAGGCACTTCAGTTGGAGGACAATGTTGCTAGCGGAGATCCGTGGTGATTTATCTCCCGACATTAGTCGGCTTGGAAGCTGGGGAAATCTGCAGGCCTTCCTAGGTTTGTGCGACAGGGGTTCTGCTTTTCGCCGCCTTGGGTTTCCTCGGCGATCTTCTGGACATCGCAGGCTTGCGTTCTAGTTCTCTTGAAATTTAGCGCATCTTTAAAAATTTCTTATCAGCATTTGAAAAATTCACCAGAGATGCCCTAGAAGCCTGGGTAATTATTTTGTAGCATGGTCTGACCGTTCAACACATGCCGTGCCGGTCGTTACGGAGACTGGGCGCACTGTTTCATAAAATTGTTCCGTTGTAAGGTCGCCAAGCTCTCCATATTACTACTCTAATGAGCAATGCGTAGAGCTTTACCAGATTGGACAGAACATATGTTTTCCGGAGTAATGAGAAGCGAAATGTAGATTCGAGAAGAGTCGTTCTCGGCTATTGGTTATAGGCGGCTACGATTGTCCCGAGTCGGTTGGCCCTACTTTACGGACGAAAGCACATGCCGTGACTTGGAGTGGTTCATCGACCTCGATCTAGCCAGCTGCGACCATTTCCCAAAGTACTTCTTGACATTTGTGGACTCTGCATTGCTAACCAGTCCAGTAGTGCGGTGAGTGCGGCTCGCTTGTTGATGCAAAAACGGCAATGATCATCGCCCATGCATCTTTTGAGGGCCTCCACTTTCCAGACCCTTCGACTACCAGTGCTTGCCATTCACTTTCGAACGCTCAAAATTCTTGTTTTTCTATTTTCCATTCTCCGTTCGCTCCACCCACGACCCAAATCCTTACCCTATCTGTGTGAGACAGTTCTGCAAACCAAGGATATATCAAAGCAGCGATCATATCCTTCCTCATCAACGAAAATCGATCGGGGTGCGTTTCATACTTGTCCAAGGCCCCCATGACCAAGTTGCGGAAGTCGAACATGTGGTTGAAGTCCAACCATAGTGAACTACAGTTGGCCATAGGATCGTCGAAGGTCACCGGTTCGTGGCGCTGTTGTTCGAGAAAATCGCAAGAAGGAACTATGTTGATGTTCGTACAGGGGACGCGGTCTGCCTGCTGAAATCTCTGGACGAGTTTGCTGTGAATGATGTATATTCGGCTAGCCCCGTAGGAGACGACGGCGTACCCTAACATTCGCACATTCGCATCGTATGTCTCTTCGACGGCGAGATGGATTGACAGGTTGACTTGTTCTAGTTGCTTGTAGCGTCTTGGGACGCAGTAGCTTGCGAAACGGAAAGCGAAATCTATTGGGTGGCACTCGTCTGGGGGAACCGCGTCGATACGAAAGTTCGCGCTGGGACACATATGCTTTAAAGCATCGGTCGCTTCAGCGTGTAATTGCCGGTTCGCGAGGAGTAGTCCATAGCCCGTGTAAAGTCTATGAAAGGGCACTATTGGGAGTACGTGTTTAAACGAGATCTGAGCATAGTCCGGCGAGACGGCAATCGGGGACGTAAGGACGTCTACAGTAATGATGTCGCGTAACTCTCGGGGAATCTGTAGAAGAGAGGTCATTGTACTCGGGGCCAAAGGTACTAATTAGCGAGAAGGGTGTTGCAGAAGGCGGAATAGCGCCCGCCGCCACTGCGGAAGGCAGCCATCCCCGCGCTAACCAAGAATGACAGATGATCCGTGCACCTCCGCGTTTTTCCGCAAGCCGTCGCCAACCGAGCCGCGGTTCCCCAGACGTCAACGACATGTCAAACCTTGCGCCGTCTTGTCTCTCATAACTCTCCACACACAGACAATGGCCTCAATAACACCTAGGCTGTTCACACGTAGCGTGCGCCAGCTTTCCATACACCATCCCCGCGCCGTAATCGTACAAGCGAGACGCTATGCCTCCAACAAGCATCCCAAGGACTTTGTGCCGCCCACGCAAGCAGATCTCGATGAACTGCGGGAAAGCGTGAGAGAATTTACGAGTGAGTTACCGCGACAACAGATGCTCCATCTCGTCCCTTCACCTCATCCGCCACTGTTTGTTGTTGAACGACGACTGATTGGTTGCCTATAGGACGAGAGATCCCCGAAGAACTGGCACAAAAAACCGACCGCGTAAACGAGTTCCCGAACGAGATGTGGCAGAAGTTTGGTGAAGCGGGGTTCTTGGGCATAACAGCGGATGAGGAATTTGGCGGGCTGGGAATGGGGTATCAAGCACATTGCGTCGTCATGGAGGAGATAAGTCGGGCAAGTGGTACGTCGTTTTATTCCAATCTTGCAGTTCATGCTGTATAAATGATTCTGGATCAACTGAACGCTAAGGGGAACAGGCAGCATCGGTCTCTCCTACGCCGCCCACTCCCAACTCTGCGTGAACCAGCTCATGCTCAACGGCTCCACGGAGCAAAAAGCGAAATACCTTCCCGGTCTCATATCAGGCGAGCGCATTGGTGCACTAGCTATGTCCGAACACTCTGCTGGCAGCGACGTAGTCAGCATGAAGATGACGGCGAAGGAGGTAGACGGCGGCTACATCCTCAACGGCAGCAAGATGTGGATCACCAACGGCCCCGACGCCCACACTATAATCGTGTACGCGAAAACACAACCGGATGCGGCTTCCAAAGGTATCTCGGCCTTCATCGTCGAGACTGCGAGTGCGAAGGGCTTTTCAGTAGCCCAGAAATTGGACAAGTTGGGTATGCGGGGGTCTAATACAGGCGAACTCGTCTTCGAAGATGTTTTCGTGCCTAAAGAAAACATGCTCGGCCCCGTCAATAAAGGTGTCCGGGTCCTGATGGAAGGTCTCGACCTAGAACGCCTTGTCCTCTCCGCCGGCCCCCTCGGCCTCATGCAAGCTTCCCTCGATACCGTCCTCCCTTACACGCACACACGAAAGCAATTCGGAGTCCCTATCGCGCACAACCAGCTCGTACAAGGCAAGCTCGCCGACATGTACACAAAGTACCGCGCCTCGTCAGCGTTTACTTACGCCATCGCCCGCGCCGTGGACGAATCGGCTACCACAGGCGCGACAGTCAAGACGCAGGATTGTGCAGGCGCGATCCTGTATGCGGCGGAGCGCGCGAGCGAGGTTGCGGCTGATGCGGTGCAGTTGATGGGTGGCATGGGTTACATGAATGAGGTGCCTGTTGGAAGGATATTGAGAGACGCAAAGTTGTACGAGATTGGGGCTGGAACGAGTGAGGTGAGGCGGATGGTTATTGGGAGGGCTTTTAATAAAGAGTTTGCAGAGCGATAGGTGGTGCTAGGTACATCAGAAAGCAAAATTCCAGACTCTTGATTCAACTAAATGGAAACTGTCAAATTGTGCTATAGATCCCAGCCGTATGTATACCCAACGCAGCATCATGTCTCTAGAAACCAAATTCTTTCACAAAAAGCCGAAAATCCACTGAACCCCTACTTCAGCCCTAAACAAAGCTCTGCCTCTTCATCCCTCACTGCACCGTCCAAGTGTAAGTAATGCTATCCCACTTGTCATCAATGATTGCACTATCTCCAGTAGCAATCTACAACAACCCCGTCCAAGTCCCTCCATGCTCTACACTCGTCGCCATCAATTTTGTGGACCTAACCTCGCTGGTTGAGTCGTCCATTTCCCCAGACAGCGAGTGGCGTTGTGGAAGTGGAAAAGGGCGGCCGAGCTGTGTTGCAGCGCAAACAAGTAGGGTGTGCGAAGCGCTAGAGGTGCGACTTTCACCTTCAAAGATCTCGGCCTTCACCTCAGAGGCTCGGTTTCTACGTGCGGATCTATTTTTACAGTAGTGAGCGGTGAAAGCACGAGTAACATCAGTGCATGCAGAACGTTTCCCAAAAGTCCTTTCCAATCTCTTCGTCGGGAGGGACAGCTTGCCGTCCATGTATCCGTGAAGATAACTGTACACATCTTTAGTCTTCAAGCATACTCATCAGGTGATGACGTGCTTATCACTCTCCAATGAACTTCCAGCAATGCCCAAAGCAGTCTTCCGTGTGGTTTTCCCGAAGAATGTATGCCGTTGGTCCGCCTGCCGAGATGACCACATGATCGCTATGCTCCATGTTTTTAGCCCCAGAGCAGGAACACCTGTGCCGTCCATTTCATCCAGTTTCAGTTGTGGCTTTATAACGACCAGGTCTTGGAGAAGCTCGAACAGATTATGGGCTTTCAGGCGCACTATGTTTGGAGTGGTAAAAGTTCTGGAAGTGTGAAGTACGAGCATTGTTCCACATCCATATCTTCCCTCTTATTAAGTTTTCAAAACGCTCTAAGACCTCACGCAAACAGACCCAGCAAGTCAATATGAAGGAAACATGAATTCGCCGCCCCGAAAGGCAGTCATTTGCACAAAGACATGATCGAAGAAGTCTATACGGTTGCATGTCAACCGCGCTCTCTATGGCGCTCAATAGTTTTCACCACCTTTCCACCCCGCTCATGTCGTACTCAATTCATCTCTTTTGCAAACCGTAGCATGCAACAAGCCAGAAACCCCACCCAAAACCTCTCCACCCCCTACTGCGTCAACGGCGTCTCAAACACTAAGCTGACGCCATCATCTCCCGCCGTAATAACGTGATCGCCCCCACCCTGCACAAATCCCATAATACCACCACCCTCACCCCCACCCCGATGACCCTTCCACTCCCCGACCAAGCCCTTCGCCGCTGCCGTCGTACCACCCCTAGTATCCCACCGCCTCAACACACCGTCGAAACCCACACTGGTAAGCAACCAACCGCCGGCACCCTCTTTCTTTACAAAGTCCAGCTTCACGACAGCTTGAGGAGCCTCCTCGTCGTAATGTGCTTCGTCGATGCGTCGGCGGATGGCGAAGCGATGTGCCGTATCGAAGAGGGTGATGCTGCCGTCGACGTTGCCGGCGGCCATGAGGGTGAGCGGTGCGCTGGAGAAGGAGAGTGTTTCGACGTTGTCGGAGCCGGCGCCGAGGGAGGCGAGGATTTGCCCTGTTTGGCCGGCGGAGCTGGCGACGCCTTTGGCGGGCGCTTGTTTGCTGCTGCCTGCTTTCGCTTTGGCGACGGCGGCGAGCCGTGGGAGACCGACGATACGGATTTGGCCTTCGGGACCGCCTACTGCGACGAAAGCACCAGTCGGCGGGATGCCAACGCTGAAGAGTCCGCCCTTGACAAGGAAGCGCTCATCAATACCGGTGAGAGCGACGACGGCCTGCGAACTCGATGATGAGGTAAGACCTTGTGCCGCTGCATCGCCGAAGACATCCCACACGTATAAGCTCGAGTCCTCGGAGATGGTCGCTAGTAATGAGCCGTCCGGACTCCAAGCGCCCGCCGTACACGTCTCGGTGTGATGGTAGTATGCCTGGAGGACGTGCAGTTCGTTGCCCTTGTCGGTCGAGAGTTGGTAGACCCATACACTTCCGTCGTTCGCGCCGAGAGCAATGACATTGGGGTGTTCGGGCGAGGGGTTCGTAATCAGCCAATTTATCTCCTCGACCTCCTGCACCTCAGCCAGAAACTTCCACTTCGTGCCTTCGGGCACACCCTGCCAGACCCTCAATTTGCCGTCCAATCCCGCCGAAGTAATGAACTGTCCCTTGGGCTCCGTGAACGCGATCGCGTTGATCGAGTCCGTGTGTCCCTCCAACTTGGTCAAACTCTTCAAGCTGTCCCGCTCTTGCCCTTGAGCACTCTCGCTCTGTTGTGACGACGAGACGTCAAACACATATCCAGCGTCGTCGCCACCGCCCGTCGCGACAATGTGTGAGTGTACCGGGTGCTGCGCTATGCAGAATATGCTGTCCGTATGCGCGTCGAAATGTGCGATCGAGTCATTCTGCAGCTGAATCTCCATCTGCATCTCGCGGTCCGCGCCTTCGTCTCCCTCGTCATCCGAGTCCATAGGCACGTCGCCATCATCTTCTATTTCCTCGTCCGCCTCTGTCTCGTCGAGCATGTCGTCTTCTTGGTGGATGTCCTGCTCGACGACTTCATCCTGGGCTGGGTTCGGGTTTGGGACCGCCATTTGTGCGAAATTTCCGTTGCAAGTGGTCTTGAAAGTCGGTTGGCAGTGTGCGGAGAGTATAGACGTGCTGTTCCGCAGGTTTTGGGGTTTTATGGCGGCGAGGTGTGGGTGTGGCTTAGAAATGCGGATTTGCACTTTTCGACCAAGAACTTTTTGATTCGGGCGCTCGTCGGAGGTTGGTGGGGTTGACGCCGACGTCATTTGTAATCGATAAAGCGCACGTGACTTTACTATACTTATGTCACCTTGGAAGCATGGCGCGTTGCGACTTCGCAAAAGGCCAAAGCGCGTGGAAGACGTCGGGGAGACTTGTTACGATGTCATAGGGAATATGCTCTAATCTACGTGAAGCCATGACTGTACAGAAACAACCAGATCCCGCAAAATACAGTATCCAAGACAAGTTCACATTTACAGCTTGCTGCCCGCTAACCTCCTCTTCTCCTTTTCCTTATCCCTCAAGAATCTTCGCAAAATCTTACCGGACGGGCTCTTTGGGATGACATCGATAAACTCCACTCCGCCAGTAATCCACTTGTACTTCGCCTTGTGCTCTTCGACGTGCTTTTGGATCGAACGAGCGACCATACGGTCACTTTCTTCGAGTCCAACAGATGGCGACTTTACGACAAAAGCCTTCGGGACCTCACCGGATCTCTCGTCGGGGATTTGAATGACGGCACAGTCGTTGACAGCGGGATGAGTGAGGAGGAGTGCTTCAAGCTCGGCGGGAGCGACTTGGTGTCCCTAATTTCGGTCAGCTTTGCGTAACGAGGTGGACTTCGCATTGCCAACATACCTTTACCTTGATCAGTTCCTTGATTCGATCAACGATGAAGACGTGTTCATGCCCAGATGGTGCTTTCCGGATCACCGCTTCGTCACCGGTGTGCATGTAGCCATTTATAAAGGTCTCTTTGTTGGCCTTGTCGTTGTTGAGATACCCTAACACAACGGCCGGCGACTTGACGAGCAGTTCGCCAGGCTGATCGTAGCCAGTGACCTCAACGCCTTCTGGGGTCACAATCTTACACTCTACACCGGATAGAAGCGACCCGGAAGAGCCAAACCAGATGTCATCGGGCGAGCTGGAGCACACGACCGTGCATGTTTCGGTGAGACCATAACCCTGCCGAATCTTCCAGCTGGGAAACAACTTCTGCATGTCCTCGGCAGTTTCCTGGCCCAATGGTGCTGCTCCGGTAAACAAGCTCCAGACGCTACTGAGATCGTACTTGTCGAGCAGAGGCTTGTTCTTCGTCATCAAGATAATGATTGGGGGTACCTGTCACCATTAGTTTGGCTGCGTCTAAAAGGTTGCTTCTACATACCAAGAATAACGAGTTGATCTTGAACCTCTGGATGGATTCTAAGGTTTGCGCGAACTCAAACTTGGGAAGCACTATCACACCGTCGCCGCGATAGACACTGGCATGGCAAATAACGACCAACCCGTAGATATGCGACATGGGCAAAAGTCCTAAAACGTTCTCGGTGTAATCGGACTGCGTCGCAGGTGGCCGTTTGGTGTCTCGGTATGGCTTTTCGAAGGCGCTGATTTGCATGGTGTTGGCAATAACATTGCGATGCGATATCATGACGCCTTTCGGAAGTCCGGATGTGCCGCTCGAATAGCACAGGAAGGCAGTCCTCTTTGCACCCTCGCCCTTGGTCAACTTCAGAGGCTCCAGGCGGTCGAGCTTTGCACCGTCGCGGATGAAGTCGTCGACCGTCTTCATGCCGCTCGGGGTGCCCTGTCCGCCCGCAAACTCCTTGGGCACCTCCAAGATGTAGATGCGATTGTCCGGTATTCCGCAGTTCTTCGCTGCTTCCTTCGCGGCGGCGAGTAAGGGTATGCAGGTGAACAAGCATGTTGCGCCAGAGTTCTTCAATTGGTACTCGAGCTCGGCGGCGCTGTATGCGGCGTTTGCTGGGGTCTGAATGCCTCCTAGGCGATGTGTAGCCCACGCGAGCGGGAGAGTATCAAGCTACCAACGTCAGCCAAGTGCCATAGCAGGGGTCAGTGGTACGAACCGTGTTGACGGAGAAGACAGCTATGACTTTATCCCACTCGGTGCCCTGGTTCGGCTGCCATCCAAGCTCTTTGGCCAGCCCGCGTGCAAGAAAGTCGACGCGCTCCCGGACCTCGAGCGACGAGTATTCCTTGCCCGTCAACCCGCAGGTGAACATGGGACGCGAATAGCCGAGCGGGTGCCTGCCGTAGAGCTCATCGAACATAAAATCGGCTATCGAAACCGAGTCGGGCGGGTCGAAGGGCAGCTGCGGCACCCATGAGGGCGGTACAAAGGGCATTGCGGCTGCGGCTGAACTGCTCACTTATTGAAGGAGGGGGAGGTGCACGCTGGCGGAAGGTGGTACGAAAAGGCAAAGAGGGAGAACGCAAACGCAAGCTCTCGGAAACACGCTCGGGCGAAGCTAGGAGCGTCGGATGTGTGCGTCTGCCGTTGTCCGGATACCAGCCGTCCCAAGTGTGGGGATCGTCGCCCACGACCCCGACGAAAGCTGGGGAAGCACCTGTAAGCCGAGGCAGTCAAAAGGGGTTAGCGCCCGCTTTGGCCATCACAGCTCCAAGCTTGAGGTTGGAGGTTGGAGGTTGGAGTGCCGTCACCTGACGCGTCTGTTATCATCCATCCACACTGTGAATTGAATACTGTTGTTGGGAAAGATAACGTGACTTGCATACCGGCCGTCTGGTCTGCAGCTGTCAACCATGGCCCCCCCAGGCATCAGAGAGGGGTCATGGCAGCTGCCGCCCGGCACCTTCACCACTTCACCTTCACCACGCGTTGGAGAGCTCCCCGTCTCTAGGTGAGGCTGCCGGGTACCTCGTTCTCAGACTGCTCGCCACCGCAAATCCTAAGAACGTCTGCTATAAAAGACAGCTAGCCCGCCGTCTTGCAACTTCCACCGCCCGCCTCGTATCCTCCCTGGTGGTTCTTGCCTGTGTGCTTGCGCTGCATCCGCTGGAACTCTCTAAACTAACCCAGCACCACCACTTAACATGGCCTTCGTCGACGACAAGCGGGGCTCAACAAGCTCCGAGGACACCATCCTATCGAGTGTCTTCGACGCAGACGCGACCTGGACGTCTGTAGACGCTCCCATTTCGCCATTGAGTGACTACCCTGATGATTTGTCCGAGTGCTCAGAAGCAAGACGAGAGCAGCATGCAATTCGCACGAGTCAGTCGATCGAGATTTCAGACGCGCATTTTCCTGAGCACGCGCCTCATACTCCGATTGGAAGCTCCAAGTTGAAAGCTATCCCCGAAGTGCAACCCGAGACCCCAGAGCATGCAATTCATCCTGGTCTGACGCACGGACTACTCACTCCGCCGACTACTCTGACCAGATCTAAACGCGAGGCCAACCAGGCTTCCATTCCCTCCCCGACACCAACGCGAGCGAGGCTGGGTCAGGATGTTGATACGCATCCAAGTTCGAAGCGTACCACTCGTCGCAATGCCAGCCAGAATGCGCTTCCATCCACTCCTCGACGAAGTGGTCGAACCAGGCGACTGCCTCCTCAGCACAGCTCGCCGCCCAAGGCTCCGAAGAAGACGCAGACTGGGAAAGTGGTGCCGCGGCCTGCCTCCTTGGTCGTTCAACTACGGCTGAGGAGCCAGGACCTTGCTCACTTGAAGGGGAACCAGCCGATGGCTTCCTCGAGTTTCCCTAGTCAGAAGTTCTTGTCCAAGCGCAAGCACGATGCTACCGCCGCAGATGAATCCCCTGACCGTGCATGGGCTCCCGAAGAGCCGATGTCTCAACGTCGTCGGCTCGAGATAGCACCCACAAGCTTCACGCAGCCCACTTCATTCCCTCCTCGCACAAATGGAAAATGTGTGTCCATTGATCTCCCGCCTATACCTGGACCGCACCATACTCAGATAACTATCGATCAGCTCTCTCGTCACAGCACGCAAGGTGCTTCTTTCACCAACACGGGGACGTTTCAGCGGCTCTTTGATTTGCAGACTCCGGCATTTCCTCATCACGCTCTCTTGCAGCGCCAACCACAACTGACACCATACTTCCCGTCCAGTAAGCCGCTCAACACTCGTCCGTCTAGTAAGCAGCTTGACACTCGTACCGAAAGACATTCTAACAGCAATAGACTCTGAGCAATGTCACCGGGGAGATTTACCCAAGGGGGCGGTCATCGACGACCACCTTCACTCTATTACCAAGGCATTACTCGCCAATCGGTTCACTGAAATTGACGACAAACCCGATCCTGCTTTCCTTCCTGAAGTATGGGCACCCACCCGAATGGATCTTTGCGAGACACTGCACTACTTTCGTGCATACAAAGGGGGCAGCCAAACCAACAACGGAATCGCAAAAGCATTCATGTTCGCTTCCTGTGATCATCCACGGGACTTTACAGACGAGAGCGTCATTATTTCGCGCGCTGGCGGCGGGCTCGACTACGATCAAGACACGGGCGACTTCAAAGCGACGAAAGATCAGAATGAACCCGCCACTCTAAATGCGTTACGGAATAACATGAAACAACAAAACGCAGTTGTTGTAATCACTGCCAAGAGCAATCCGTGCATGCCATCAAAAGTGCCATACGAGTATTGTGTCCTGGACTTCTTCAAGCCAACCAATATCTGGTGTGAGAAATCGAAAGGCAAGCGCACGTGGCGCTTCAGGTTCGAGAAACTAAATTCCCAGAAGCCGTCCTGGTGGCAGCCGAAAGACGCCAGTGAGATTGCTCCACCTGGCTCACTTGCCCCACCTGTTGTTCAGACCTGCACGAAGTGCCACGTCGAATCGCAGCAGGTCTATCTCCAAGGGTGGATGTGCTTGCAGCCTACATGTAAGGTCTTCTGGAAAATCATTGCGGACGCTGGGCTGCCTGTCGAACCCAAGGATGAGTCGCTCACCTACGACCCTCGTTTTGTCAAGCAGCGGAACCAATGGGGAATCGAAGGGCACCACTATGACTTGACTTCGGATACTGCGCAGCTCTCGGGTCACGCAATCGCAGGTGAGAACTGCTCGCGAGCACACTGGTCAGGCGTAGTCTGTCCGAGCTGTGGGCGATGTTGTGCTAGGCTTAGCTGGACAGGTTGGGAGTGTCCTAATGCAAATTGTCATTTCATCAAGGACGCACCACATACGCTCATCCCCGCGACCTCGATTCGAGAGCCGTTTGACCCTCTGACGACCAGCTACATGTGGTCTCGCGACTCCTTCGTTGATAGCATTCTCTTGGATGTCTCCCTCATACACAACTATCGCATCCATCGCTACACGATTCCAGGCATCCAAGGATTCGTGGCTCATCTCTTTGCAAACAAGACCATTGTCGAGGAACCCAGCGGCCCGAATGCAATGTTCGAAGAGCTTCAGAACGTAGACATTGGTCTTCGCCGACGCCATATGAACAAAGGTTTCCACACTCGGCACTTCACCGTCAACTACGGCATGCCATACAAGTTCATCGCAGCAACTGCATCGGCCTCTATCGAGGGAGCTGCTAATGCCATTGGACAATCGCGAAGTCGGTTGAACTGGGCTGCCAAGCTCGTCCTCGCACAGTACCACGGGAAAACTATTGATGAGATCAGCGAAGAATGGAAATACAAGGAGTTCAATGAAGTCCTGGCACTGGGCTACCTTGAAGAACAGCGAATCAAGTACCACGACGATGGCGAGACCGGTCTCGGACCAACCATCGCTACACTGAGTCTAGGATCTCCAGGCAGCATGAAGATCCGCATGAAGGCGAAATACTTCAGCGGTGTATCCAAGTCCAAGATTCTCACTGATGCACCCCCTCTTCTTGGCTGTGCAAAGTACGATGATCGACTCGCGGTACAGCCCGAACTGGAAGCTCTCAAGGCCCTCAACAACGGCTCGTACAAGAAGCGCGCAGAGGAAGTTGTCAAGAAGCTGGGTTTGAAGAGCAAGGACGGCAAGGACTTCCTCGACCTCGTTGTTGGACACGGCGATATCGTCATTATGCATGGAGCTGAGATTCAGAAGTTCTGCGAGCATGCTGTGAGCCACAAGGGCAAGCTCAGGTTCGCGCTTACCTGCCGCCACATTGATCCAGACAGCTTGGCACCAGAGGATAAGCCGAACTATGAGGTGAAGCCAGACACGGGGAACTACGATGGATCTAAGCTACCGCTGCCGGCTTGAGACTCTTTGGTGGCTGACGCATACGGACGTGGAATTGACCGTTTGCAGGGGGGATCGGGTGGGTTGTGATCTAGGTGGTGGATGTGGTGGGTCTCGGGGCCTGTGCCGCTCGCACTCGCGATTTGCGACGCACTTCGTACCTGCGACTTTGGCATGAGCGGGTTTGAAAAGATACTACGGGAGGGGATATGGAATTTACTTACAGTGAATGGGATTGCGGATATCTCGTTCGCCTTCGACTGGCATATTAATTTCCAACGAGGTCGCCATATATTTGACTCGATACATGTGGTCACGAATAACTCTTCTCTCAACGCTCGTTTCCTCTGACTGTGTACGTATGGATTTTGGTAGTAATTGGGGTAGTTAAGTAACGTCCGTCCACTCGTAACGGAAGACCGCCGAAATACAACAGACCTCGCAGCATCAGAAAATTTGCATGTGGCTTTTTGCTCCGATCCTGTCTACTGTCGCAACTTGTAAGGTCTTTTAGATAAGTTTGTAAGTATCGTAGTAATGCTAAGGAGAGTCCAATGATTAGCTGTTAGACTGCGAGGGGTAATGCTCCTTCACTAGCTTCCCTCTTGTAGATTCACGGCCTCACAATGGTGTGGTCGATGCACCCTCATTTCTAGTAGAGGCGAAATTTTAAAGTAACAATGCATTATTTCTCGGATGAAAATGCCGCATAATATGCTACAGTAGGAAATCGCCCTGTAAAAAAGCATCAGGCGATACGTGTGCAGATCCTAGTCTGTGCAACCACTGGTGCCTAAAGCCAAGCAGGCAGCCGCACGCCAGGCTCTCATCTGAGTTTTAGTCCTTCCCCTCAAACTCAATTGTCGGCATCGTTTTACACATTTGAGTTACATATGCTCACCGTATAAAATCATAATTCTAGCCAGCAACCAAGCTCGCTCTCACGCGATCTACCCTGCACTCGTGGCACGTACCGATGCGTCACTATTACCTGCATGGTCACGCCTTTAGCCACTCCCTCACACGGTGTAGCTCTCAGTTTTAGAGCACATATGTGTAGTCTCCAGCGCCGACTTCTACTCCAAGTCAACTGTTTTCCATCTACTTCTTCACGCGCTTGCAACCCATAGCCAGGCAGCCTGCCTGTCTGCACCCGCCCACGCAGAGTAAGTTAATCTCTATTCAAGGTCAAATTTTTGCTCTGCGGGGATTCGGTTGCCCTAGGTTGGGGGAATCTGCTCGATGCCGAACTCGCTGACCGCAACATGAAGACCTAGACAAATGGAATTCAATAACAGATTTTCCATATTGTCTTCACTAGAAAATGATGAGCCATTACTTCCACAGTCTTACCCAAGACCGGAAGAAGAGCAGGATCTATCAGACCATGAAATCCGTTACGACTGGCTACGCGATCTCGCCAACCGCAAGCGTTTCGAGGCTAAGCCGGTCAGCTCGTCGCTTGACCTTTGTAATATGTGTTGCAAGATATTTTCTGCCTGTGATCTCTCACTTGGTTCCAACCAAAGTCACCCCCACCACCCGTCGCATGAAAGCTTGGTGAAAGCGGCTCAACAAAACTGCTACATATGTTCGCTACTGCTCGAAAATTCCAAAGCCCTCCTCGAACAGTCTCGTTGGCCTGCGATAATAGGATCACGAAAACAGCGGTGGCTTTCGTATCGTGTCGAATTACAGCTTGATGGCGACTTCAGCATTTCCTTTCTGCTCGACAACCCGAAAAGCTCGGAGATTTTACAACTGACCGTATTCGCTTACTGTGAGTAGGTGGTTCTCTCTGCGAACGTATATCACACTAAATCGCTTACTAGGGGTTCGTGGACGTCTGGCCATCCAGCCTCTAGGGCACAGCACATGGTCGACGGAAAGCAAAAGTCTTGTGAGCCAATGGCTCCGGAAATGCATCGCAGAGGACAGCAGTATTGGCTCGAGTCTGATCAAATTCCTGCCCACAAGGCTACTATGCGCCGAAATGATGGAAGAAGGCCAATACAGAGTTCAGTTATGCCAAGGCGCAACCTTGCCTCGAGATACTCAGTACCTCACTCTCAGTCACCGCTGGGGCGGAAAAGCCGTGTTCTGTCTCCTCCAAGACAACGCCGAGAATCTCAGACGCGAAGTTCGATTCGAATCTCTCTCGAAAACTTTCCAACATGCCATTATCGTTACCTGCGACCTTGGATACAGGTATATATGGATAGACTCTCTATGCATCATCCAAGATTCCCAGGAGGACTGGCTGAAGGAAGGTGTACAAATGGCGCAAATCTACAAACACGCAGTGTGTAACATATCTGCAATAGCATCCGAAGACAGTCACGCAGGGCTCTTTAGATCGAGAAATATCGAGACCCTCCTCCCTCTCAAAGTCGATGTTCACTGGTCTTCCTGGAAGTATGGCTGGAACAACCCGGAGGGCTACATCATGTTGAACGAAGATTGGTCGACGTCAGTCGATAGTGCTCCATTGAGTGCGCGAGGCTGGGTTTTCCAGGAAAGATTGCTCTCCCCACGCATTATTCACTTCGGGGATCGTCAGCTTTTATGGGCTCAAGCTGATGGTATTAGTGCCAACGAGCATTGGCCGGAAGGAATTCCCTTTGAGGCAGATCCCTACTTTGAGATTACCAGTGATTCACTCCAAAACTCTTGGCAAAGCATGCTCCAACTGAGAGTCACACCCAGACGCAGGTTTGACGCCTGGGCTTACATCATCGAGGATTACAGTAAGCGGAGATTTACATACGATACGGACAAATTAGCCGCTATTTCTGGGATTGCTAGGGCCTCTCAAGAGGTCACAGAAGACGAGTACCTTGCTGGACTTTGGAAAACGGATTTACTGGATCAGTTACTATGGGCTGTCTGCGATCCCAAGAGTTCTTCACAAATACAGCCATACACAGCTCCAACATGGTCCTGGGCTTCAATGAACGGAGCTATCCAGTATGTTTTCGGACGATGCTGTTACTCTAGCGACGAGCGACCCGATTTTCATGAGTTCTATAAAACACAGCTACGAGATGCTGGAACCTCACCAGTTGGGGACTATGACACCGGTCCAGTCAAGGCCGGATTTCTAAGACTCAAAGGACCCCTACGGCAAGCCTTCTTGATTCAAAGCAACCTCAAGAGCGAACATCAGCTATCGTGGGCGCTCGGCCGCAAGCGAAGAAATATATACTTTCTCCCTGATTTGCTACCTATTGGCGAGTCTGAAAAATCTGTTGGCTTTGATCAGGTTAGGGAGAAGATGGGGAAGGTATTCGAAGGCTGGTACTCAAAGCCCGAATACATGACGTTCAAAGTCCAGTCATATATGCGGGTTCACACACCATCTCAAAGCGTCTTCTTACTACCGATATATTGCGTTAGTTGCCGCGGAATGTTCGTTACAGTCGGCTTAGCGCTTACGCCAACTGATGCAGCTAGAGGCCAGTTCCGACGGGAGGGCCTTTTCTTCACGCCAAATAACACCGAAGGAGAAAGCATTCTTGGCTTACCATGCGACATCAACTGTCTTTACTATGAGGATAAGGAGAACGATGATTACACGGTTTCAATCATATAGTGCCGAATTATCAGATAGGCCTTGAGCTATTTACATTCTTAATCAAGATACATATCTAATCCATACTAGTCTCTGTTCTACAATTCTCCATCGATATCAAGCTCTCATTTACATGAATCTCTTACTTGTACTGGAGTCTCGAATTTGATGTTCACTCTATATCAAGCACTCCGGACACCCGCGGAGTAGTTTAGGGACGGCGAACTAATGAGGACACGCATTGCCTAGGTAAGTACCGTTACGCCTATGCGGTCGACATTCAGACACGCTGCTATATGCCTCCATTGCCACACACGTAGCGTGAGAGCGTGTAAGCACGACGAACCATTTCGTACAAGAACCGCATTCGATACCCGTTTCCGCTTCCGATAGTGCGATACCTCCGCCTCGTGGCATATCACAGTGTAATTGCATCGCGACGACATGCTCAAACTACGGTCATACTTGTATCGGCACTAGACACCTCGTCCTCATGACGGACTCTATACATGTAGCTTGTGGAGCCGTCCCGCTTGTGCCGCTGGTCAAGCACAGTCGCATTACGCGTAGCTCCTCTGGAAAAATTCCTATCCAAACCACGACTCCTCCGTCCGCGTGTCTGCACACCCGCACCGGCATACTGCCCCCCAGGTTCATACCCAGGCGACCAGCCCACCCAAGGATAATACTTCTTCACGAAAGCGACATCCGCAGACGACGGCACCCAATTAAACGGGATCCTCGCTCTCCCCACATCGTTCCCCTGCGCATCCCTCACGATCTGCACCATGGGACAGTCTTCATCCCGCACGCACTGCTGGCCCGGCGCGCCCATTTCCGACTCGTACTGCATGATGGAGTGGATGTCGTACGGGGACTCGAGGTCGTACGGGATTGTAGTTCCGTCTTTCCATATGTGCGGGATGAGGAAGTTGTAGGTGGGGATGCCGGCGTTGGTGGCGCGCTTGTCGACGTCGTGGCAGATGAGGTCGCGGGCTTGCTGAGCGGGGATCCCTATTTGTCTGTATTGCGCAAAGAGCTCAGCGTAGCCCATCATCTTTTCGCAGCGCCATTCGATGTAGAGGTCTCCTTTGCATTTGAGCTACTTGTTAGTTGAGGCGCTAGATTTTCGAAGTGAGGAGATGGGAATGGGTTGTTTGCATGGAAAGTGGGCGGGACTTACGATCCGGGCGTTGGTGCTCGTGTAGCATGCCGATGGCTGTGTATATACAGTTAGCGGTTAGTTATCACGGCCGTGGCTCATTTCAAGTTTCGGGTTCGGGATAGAAAACTGACCATGTCCAAGCTAGAACACGCCGTCAGCAAATTCTGCCCTTTTCCTATCATAAAACAAGCAAGACTGAACTGTGCTATGCATACCTCATGTGCAGCCGTCTGCAACCAATACCTCATCGCACTGTCATATCCAGGCTCAGACGCTACCGGCGGCATCGGAAGCCTAACATAATGCCGCATGATCCTCTCTTCGTCCACATTGTATCCAACCGAAGAATACGCCGTAAACCCCTCCGCCTTAACATCCAGAACATGAAGAGGAATCTCCGTATTCCAAGCTCCCCGGTGGAGAGACTCGTCCCAAGACGTAAAACAGGGCAGGGGATTGTTATCGTCGTCCACATACTCATTGAAACCAAGGTTGTGGCCTGCTTGCGGGCCTGCGGGCCCGCCGAGATGGTCTTGCCACAGTCCGATGGCTTTTTGCAGGTCACACCATAGCTTGGCGCGGTCCTCGAGCGAGTGGAAGCAATACTCTATGACTCGTAACTTTCCGTAGTGTTCCCAATCCATGATGGGCCATGGTCGGCGCCAGGTCTTTATTCCACCGGCTGCGCGAGCCTGGATGTGGGATTGAGTATAGTTCGTGGAGTCCGGGTCGTGCATTTCTGACCATTCCGCGTTGGAGAGCGAGCAACGGGTGTGGTTTGAAGAGTCGTCGATGGCAAGACTAAGCGGGATGGCAAGCAGCCATACTACGCCGACGAGGATGTACATGGTCGAAGTTGAAGTCGCCTAGATCGTGTAGGGGAACTAGGTGCCTGCGAGATGCTAAATGGTTTGTTTTCGTGAAGTGGAAGTCGCCTTGGTCGTGTAGAGTAGGAGGGTATTTGCGAGATGCAGAATAGTCTGCACCTCTTGTGAGGGAGACACAGGCTCGTTAATGTCACACCGGGCAGGTAATGATCCAAGCTACTTCTCACTCATGTTGTTCCCCGCTGACTCGATTACCTGGGTACGTTGACTGGACCCGGAAACACCGCGATAGGCTCAAATTGAAAGCTGAAGCTTGACTCTAAGCTGCGCACGTTTAATTGTTGACTGGCTCAGGATGCTGGTGAGTAAGGCTCAGAATCACTGTGCTGATAGTAGCTTTGAGTCCGCATCGGAAGTTCAGTCATAGGTACTGCTGCTGTTTTACCCCCAGTCTACTGAATACCGCCGAACCTTCTTTCAGGGGGTGTGCGCGTTGTTTGTCGTCGTAGGAGGATCTCGGGCCACGGTGAAACCTCTCGACTAGATTGGTTACCTGCGGATGCTGGTCTCGGTTGCTATTACCGGTCAATTTGGAGATACTCAATTGGTTCTTAGACCCTCCTGTCCACTGTAGCACTGCTGCTCTATCACATAGGAGAAGCCTAAAGAAGGTAGCGTCGTACGCGAGAGATGCCACCGTCGGAATAGAAATGCCGAAGAGTAAACACCTCCCCACCCCATCCCAACCCAGCCAAAACACCACGCAAATTCTCGACTCCACCCCCGCACACATGCACCAGAGTCACGACAAGACACCCGCGCTAGCAGACCCGAAGCCGGCAAAGGCGCCCCAGATCCCTGTTTCACATCGCGTCCGTGCGCAGCCTTAAACACCCACTACACCTTACCCGTCGCCGCCGTCTCCAAACAACCGTCTCAGCATCATGCGTCCGCGTCATATGTCTCCACCGCCGCTATGTGCTAGGTGTGCGGGTTCGCCCCGTCGCATGCGTCGGTGTCTTTCCTCCTCTGTCATGTCATTGGAAGTTATCTAATATCTTGCTATCGTTGCTCTCTTCTACTCCATCCTCATAGCTGTAGGTAGGTGTACAGAGTGTCAACTACTGCTATGCCCCTCTCCCCTCCCCCCTCACAATGAAACTCCCCACAACACGTACCCCACGCCTCCTCCTCCTCCTCACCCTAACAACACTCCTCTACCTAACGTACCGCCTCCACGCCCTCTCCGCCCGGGACCCAACCTCGCTCTTCTTCGCCCCAAGAACAGCCTACACGCCGCGATACTCTGCACAGCGCCGCGCCCAAGCCGCATCCTTCATCGCGCGCGCCAACACGTCAGACTACATCTGGACGAAGGCGCAGCTGGGCGAGCGCAAGCTCTGCGTCGGCATCTCCAGCCTGGCCACGCACGGCCCGGCGTATCTGGAGGGCGCCGTCGGCAGTCTGCTCGAGGGCCTGACTGAGGACGAGCGGAGGGATATGTACGTCGTTGTGTTTGTGCCCCATAGCGATCCGCGTGTGCATGCTGCGTATGAAGAGACGTGGCTCGCCGCATTAACCGACCACATCCTCACGTACAATCTCTCGTCGACAGATGAAATGGCGCGTGTCCGTGCCATGGAGAAGTCCGATCCCAGTGCTAGCCACGACGCCCGCGAAAAACCCTCCTTCGACTACCGCTATCTGGCGGAGTACTGCGCGCAGCAGCAGACCCAGTACATCGCCATCTTCGACGATGACGTACTAGCCGCGACCAACTGGTTCCGCCGCAGTGTAGTCGCGCTCGCCGACGCGGCAGAGGCTTCGGCCTCACTCCACGCGGCAACAACGTTCCTGTACCTCCGCCTCTTCTACACGGAGGAATTCCTCGGCTGGGACAAGCAGTACTGGCCCACGTACCTGGCCACCTCGCTCTTCGTCTTCACCCTCCCAATGGCCGCCCTCCTCTACATACGCGCCAAACTCCCATCGACATCGCGCGTGCTAACGCCCACCGTCCTCCTAGGAACCGCCCTCTCAATCCCCGTCTCCATCGCGCTGTTCTTCGCCCTCGGACGCATGACTGTCTTTCCCCTGCCAACAGGCATATCACTCATGTCCACCCTTGAATGCTGCAGTCAAGCCCTCGTGTTTCCCACGGCCGTGATACCGAGTCTGATGGCGTACTTCGCTGCACGGGGCCGAGGAGTACCAGCTGTGCTTGTAGAAGATTTTGCACGAGAGAAGAGTGGGGAGGAAGGTGCGGGGAAGGGGTTGCGGTGGGCGCTGACGCCGAGTGTGGTGCAGCACGTTGGGCGCGAGAGTAGCGGAAAAGATGGTTCTGGGATGGGGAGTACAGAGAAGATATGGAGTTTTGGATTTGAGGACTTGGATGCGGAGGTGTTGAGGAAGGAGCATGATGCAGCCATTTAGCAAAGTCAGAGTCAGAGTCAGAGATGCATATCCATTACCCAACCCAACATTCCCAGTTCAGCATACCGACTCGAGCGCCTTCCTACCCCTCTCACTCCCCCCACCCATACTCCACCCCAACCCATTTCCCCCCAACCCCCTTCCGAACCTCCTCCACACCCGCAACAACACTCCTAGCCACCTTCTCCCTCTCCACCCAATCCGCCACCTCCCAGCTCGTGCGATTCCGATCCAGCACCCCCGCATCATCCGCCGCCTTCCTCTTCTCGTCGTCGCGCAGCCATCTCATAAGTTGCACCGCGACTACGCCGGCCGGCATACTCTGCAGACTCTTCCGATCCGCTGGGATCCAGCCTTGGGAGAGGTGTAAGTGTTCGATCTGGCGCCATGCTGCGTTCCAGTCTGGACCGGGAGAGGAAGACGTTGCGACCCATTCGTCAGCGTTGGCGTTGCCGATTCGGGTGCTTGACGCGTTGTTGGGACTTGGATGGGTGGGCAGTTCCCAGGTGAGCGCTTTGAGCCATGTGCAGCCTTCCAGATCGAGGTATTTGAGACAGTACGTGTTGAGCGAGAAGCGGCGCAGAATATTAGCCGCTTCGTGCCAATCCTCGTCGAGATCGGAGTAGAAATGCGAGCCGCCGAGGGCGACGGTAGCGTGACGGGAGACCATAGATGCGGTCGCTGCGTTGGGTGTCGTCGAAGGGCGAGGCCAGTATGCTAGACTGAGATGCGTGAGGGTATTTAAGTGGACGGAGATGGCCAGCAAGTCGGTCCACGAAGCGGTTGCGCCGGGGTGCGCGAGCGAGAGACGGGTCAGGTTTGGGAAGAAGCGGATGTTGATATGTGAGGGGATTATGGTGGGTTTCTCGGTCTCGTCCTCCCAGGAATCAGCGACCTCGACCGCCAGTTTCCCTTTGCTGGTTGGAGAGCGCAGGGAGAGGTCTCCCATGCTGCTTGTTATAGCAGCACTGATACTCGGCCGCTGGAGCGACTTTTCCAAGTCTCTCAGCGTGTAATATCTATTCAACAGACCGGTCAGATCCAAAAAGCGTATCTCTTCCGACCCCGAGGCCGCCTCTACCTCCTTATCGTTCTGGAACAGGATCTTGAACGACTTGAAGTCCAAACAGCCTGCATGCCCATATAGCGATAGGTAGCTCAGTAGGGCCTCTTTGTGCGCGATCGGTAACGTCGGGAGATAGTGTTGTTCGTATTCGGCCAGCTCCTCCCAGCACATCGCAAATGTGCGTAGACACTGATGGACGAGACTCCGCCGCGGTGGCAAACGCTGTGAAAGTTATACATCTGCGCCTCAATCACCTGTGTGCCACAACATCCACCCCACCCCATATGAGACGACCACATACCTTGAACTCCTCATCATGCACCCTTGCCAACCGACAAAATCTCCCCACGGCAGCATCCTGTCCAAACCTCGTCCTCACCCCTTTCGGCGCATGTCGACTACCACTCAGCCAACTACTCGGCGCAGCGGGACCCGGCGGTGGCCTCTCGCCCGCGCGAAACCGTCGTCGTGAACCTGGCTTGGGCGGGGGCGCGTCAACCTCAGCCATATGCAGCAGGCGGCGCAGGTGCGGCGGCACCGTGCGGTGGGACACTACCTCTGTGAATTCATTTATGCGCTCGGGGGTTGGGCGCGGCGTCTGTTCGCGACGGAGCTGGGAGATGCGCTCGTTGACAGATTGCGGGGCGGCGGGGCCTGCGGTGGCGTCGCGTGCGGATGCGGGCGGTGCTTGTGGTTTTATGGAGCGGAAGGCGGGCTGGTGTTTCTTGGGCATGCTCTTTTAGGAGAGCCCGGGGTGCTGGTGTGAGGTCGGGCGTGGGATGGTATACTACGTGTCGGCGGTGGGTGCGGCGGCGCTCGGGGGTGTACGCGAGGTCAGCGAGATGCGATGAGTCAAGACTGTGTATAGCGAAAGATTTCTATGCGTGATGACTCAAAGTGAGCAAAAGGAAGCTGCATGGAACGCTCGATGACTTCGTGTGCGGAAAATTGTGGTGTGGAAGAATGGTAGACTCGTCCGCTCGTTGTTGCGTCATTCGTCGACGAGCCCTTCCCCGCGGTGCATAGAAGCCAGCCGCGCGCTCACGTGGCATGGCGTGTACAAGGCCAGCGCTACCACCTATTAAGAGACACGCGACTGGCTTCAAAGTAAACTAAGCAACGCTGATGCACGACCTCGGAGATGTCGTTTGAATACGAGGCGTGCAAGCTAGTGGGATGGAATTCTGTAGATCATGTGGATGCTCAATTTGGACGGATGGTGGAGAGGTGAAGAGACAAGGAGCACCACAAGCGCAGGACCGAGCAACGTCATGTCAGCCTGGACAGATGTGAACATCACCCTGCTACCCAGCGCGTGCAGCTTCGTCGTGTCTTGCACTGTCTAGACGCGCACATGGTGCAGTCTCCAAAGATCTTCTGAATACTACATTCCCAATCCCTGCCTCCCCAGTTTAACCACTCCTGTGGGAGATGGCTCGTGGCAATTGATACCAGTAGGGTTGGCACGCCTGGTAAGGGATGGCACCTGGTGTGGTTGGTGCTGTTTATGTTGCTGATGCCTGATACCTTTGTGCAAAGTTAAAATGATTCTTATGTACCGAGTCTCAAAAACCATGCGTCAAGGGATAAGAGCAAGGAGTCCATGAGACAAGACCAGACTACCGTGAGGTTGCTGCGTCGGACATGCAAAAATGGTGGCTCTTGAGTGGGATCCCTCGGTATCAAGGAGTGGCCGACGTATTGAGAGTCCCCACGATCAAGCTGATGATATACGTTTGTCCATTCCGGCATAGTCTACCGCCGCCGTGACGGTCTCGAAAGCTTGATTGCTCGGTCCCACGAACCTTTCCGCAAAGAGGGCGACACGTACGGAAACGGCGTCGGGTTGTCGTGCGAGCTGTCGCAGGAACCCGGTGTTGTGCCAAACTCCCTTGCGTCCGTGCGTCGGTTCCACGTCGACCTTGATGTGTATCAAAAGAGTACTACATTGGCTGTTAATATGGGAATAACGGTGCCCGTTGCAGTGCGACATGGTTTGACCTGACATGTAAAGGTAGCGAGACGACTGCAAGGTCTGCCCGAAACGGTATGTCGCACAGCTCGGCAGACCATCACACCGGGCTGACTTGAACGATGTTCGAGCCGACGATTCACATGTCATGTGCTGGTCTGAAGGTTGACTATGCAAACAGAACGTGGATATCTTAAATGGAAGGACTTGAGACAGCCGCGTCCGTAGAGAATCCCGGTTCCTGGATCGCCCAGGCTCGGAGACTTGTGTGAGACGGCAACGGTCTTGGTAGCGCTGTTTGGACGCACTTGTTGAAACTCGAACGCTTGTCGCTGACGTACGACGGCTGTGCTTGTGATTCTGGGCAGCGACGGTGGGTGGAGACTGGTGCTTGGTCTAGAAGGATGGAGGTTAGGTGGTCGATGGACGCGTCAGTGGATGGTGGGGCCCGGAGCCCGCGCATAAGGCCGAGATGAAATCTGGCCATGGCGAGGCGATGACAGCGGCCACCGTGTATCAGAACATGTGAATGCGCGAGAGCCTTTCACGCCTTTGAACACGAGGCTGCAGATACGACGCGATGCAGCTAGGGAAACCGGACCCGCTCTCCCTGTGCGGGTGTTGTTGTGCAGCTGGAGCTGCGCGATAGATGGAGTCGATATGGGTATCAGGCTTGGCGTGCGGCGACGTCGAGGACATTTGGGTGAATGCAATTCGGCTGAAGTGCGCATGGCGTTGTTGCATGCCATTTCTGCGTCGCAGAGTGCTGTCGAGACGAGGCGCTTCGGAATTGGAACTGTCGCAGAAGCGGTCGGCGGCGGATTTCTTGAAGCGCGGCGACTCTTGCTCCGAAGTACCTCTGTAGAGTCCACGTATCATGGAGGAGGCTGACATGGGGGTGGGTCTGCGTTCCCTGCTGGGGGTGGGATGGGCGCTGCACGATGATGCAGCGAGATTCGCAACTTCCGCATCCGCATCCGCATCCGCACCCTCCGGTCGTGGACAGCCACCCAAAGGGTTGACGAGGTTGACGGGGCTCACATAGGGCATTCTCGTCTCGTGCACCGCCGGGACACCAATACGACGACTGTCTTCGCGATGACTGCGCGGCTGAGACGGGGCGCTGCCGGCGGCGACGACGGGGGGCGATTGCTGCAAGACGTCTATTATTGCGCGATGCGGCGACGGGAGCGCTACGCCAGGAACAGCATAAGCGGCTTTGTTTCAGCTTGCCGAAGCTTTTGCTGCCGCGCCAACACCGGTGGGTGCGAGCATGGCGATCTTCTCGTGCTGCTCGCAGGAGGCCGTCGCAGCGATGACTTCGTACACCCCCTCCCAGTCAGCGTCGCTTGCGCCATGCTGGATGCGGGCAATAGCGGGCAAGCCCAGATGGGGTGGCATCTGGACGCGGGGCGGGGGTGAGGATGTGGCCGCAGTGAAGCGTCTGGCGTGAATGCATGGGGCCGTCCGGAATGTGTCGAGATAGCGAATGTCGGGCGCCGGAAGCAACTGGCCGCCATGTCCACGACGGCTGTTTGGGCCCTTTGCGATCTTCACGCGCTGCCGCGCAAGAGGGCAGGATGCACACGGGTGGTATATTAGGCCGTGGCCATGGCCGGCGTGCCATGTCGTCTGTGGCCCAAGCATTTCCGTTCGGACGCGCCTCTCCGAGCAACCCCCCGGCCGCCCCAGCCCGCTGCCTCTTCTGAAACGCGGCCTCTGCGGCGACCAAAAGCCTCGCGGCCACCTCTTCGCTGCTTGCCTCGCTGCTTGCCTCCCTCTCCCCCAACCCACACACACACACACACACACCGTCCTTCTCTGCCTCAACGCTCGCTGCCCGTGTTTTCCTTCCCGTGGCCCCTCGCCTCCCCTCTCGTCGTCGCTCCCGATCCAGCGCGCGCCGCCACGGCCTCGGCCTGTACGACGCCCAAAGCGATAAGAGCTCTGTCCCCCAGCTCCCGCCGCCCATTTCCACCTCGACCCTTGCCGCGCACCGACCAGAGTCTCCACGACGGCAGGGGCTGCAGTCGCCAATTTCCTGCGCTGCCGATAGCGACACATCTCTGCCCTCCCTATATCTACGTCCTGCCACCCGCGCCTGCCCTGCTCCCATCCCCCCCCCCGCCCACCCCCCCCCCCC